>Ga0129314_1001632_pt1 | contig 14844 bp, 16 predicted proteins | sample O1111metagenome_FD_94431 | JGI IMG/M metagenome (GOLD analysis project Ga0129314, IMG submission 94431) | Orangutan individual fecal microbial communities from fecal samples from Wisconsin, USA - O1111 metagenome | ecosystem: Host-associated > Mammals > Digestive system > Large intestine > Fecal...
ATTTTTTTAAACTATACCGCGCCGGCGACCGGGCCGCCTTCTTCCTAATTTCAGGCCCGGCCTCTAATACAGAAAAAAGTGAAGCTCGAAGCGCCGTCGCCTTCGAGCTTCACTTTTCACTTATCTCATCTTACCCATCGGCACCCACGCCTGCAGGTGTGCCGTGTCGATTTCATAATGATACATTTCTCCCGGCACAATCCGTTCCTTCCGCCACAGGCAGCTCCGGTTCTGGGCATTGAGCCAGCCCCGGGAAATCACCTTGTACGGGGATGGCTCCTCTTCCACGCCGAAGGAATAGGTTCCGTCCTCGTGCGGAATCTGCTCTTCGGTGATGCGGCGGGACGCCCTCAGGTCCACCAGCATGGTGCTGAGGATGGCGGTCTCTCGGTCGATGGCGGCATCAAAGGAAACCTTTGCCGTTCCCGAAATGCGCAGACCCTGCCGGAACGAATCTGTTTTTAGGGGAGCCTTCCTAAAAGGATTCCATACGAACTTCAGGCGATTGCGGTACTCCGGATTATCGTTTAACGCTAGCTCGTCCCGCCAGTCCTTCAAATTATCCGCCTTCCGGTCGTAGGCCGTCTGGGAGAGATCGTCCACAACGGTCTGCCGCCCCCGGTCCGGAATGGGAAATTTTACCTCCTTGCAACCTGCCAGCGGCCACGTTTCGGACGCCATCCATACCGACTGGTCCGCACCGCTTTCCACCAGCACGGCCGGCTCCCGGTCGATTCCGTTGTCCGCCCCTTTGAGGTAGTGCTCCAGCCAGCGGTGCAGGATGTCCAGCATGTTGGAATCCCGGAGATTGTGAATGTAGACGTAGGGACCCTGATGCAGCATCATTTTGGCCGGGACGCCCCGCTTCTTCAGTTCGCGGAAAAGGGGAATGCACTGATTGGTCTTGACGTTCCAATCGTTGAGGCCGTGCACAATGAACACGGAGGCCCGGATTCGGTCTGCCAGATTCAGATAATTCCGCTCAGCCCAGAATCGGTTGTAGTTGCCAGAAGCCCGATACACATGGTGCCCAGGTAGGATTTCGCCGTCATTGCCACATTCCCGCTTCACCAGGAGGCTTTAATCTCAACGTTATCCGTCTTATTGGTAAAAGCACGAGTGCGACCGTTGAGCCAGTCGATTACGGATCGGAAAGCCAGCACCTCTTCGCGGGATCCGCTCAGCGTAAAACCCTCGGACCCCCGCGTGCCCAGTCCGCCGCAGAGCACGGTGGCGTACCCTCTTTCATTAAAGAATTCATACACCTCCGGAACGCATTCGAACTCCGGCTCCCCATCGATGGGTGCGTGCTCCGCAAAACCCGCCGTCACCCGCTCGTCAAAAGGCCCCGCCGTAACTTCCGCTTCATAAGCATCGAAGTCAAAGCGAACGTCCGACTCTCGGATATCCTGATCCGGGAACACTTGTACCTCCCCGTCCACATCGTGCAGAACGTACCAGTCCTCATTGCAGGTCATCAGATACGGATTGGCAATGTAGATTGCCGGAACTTGCTCGTCCTCTCGCCGGTTACGCCCGGATGGCTGTCGATCAGCGCCCCTGCCAGCAGGGAGCAGAAAATCTCCGGCAGATATCCCACGGTGGAAATCACGCCGGCCGCCGTGCCGGAGTACTTTTTCGGAATCGCACCCTCATCCATCATCGCCCAGGTCATGGCGTAGTTTACGTTGTAGAAAACGCAAATCACGATGAACAGCACAGTAAATGCGACGATGCTGCTTTTATTGGTCGGCAGGAGCAGAATGCCCAGCGTGCCGGCCGCCATGATAAAGAACGAGAGGCCCAGCATTTTGCCGGTGCCGATTTTGTCGGTGATGTATCCTCCACCCACATTGCCGAACAGGGAAAACCATCTCTTCAGTGCCGCCAGCGTTGCCGCAAAGGTCGCCGATGCGCCGAGAATGCTGGTGGAGTACGGTGTGAAGTAGTACAAGGAAAGGGTAAAAACATAATTGCAGAAAGTCACGAAACCGATAATCCACACTGCCGGTAGGCGCAGTACTTCGCCGATGCCCCTGAAAGAAATCCGTTCGCTCTCTTCGACCTTATCGTCCTTGACGGTGAGAAATGCCAGAACGCCCATCAGAATGGTCAGCACGGAATAGAAAATGATGACATACTTCATGCCTCTTTCCTGATTCTCCATATGACCCGTGCCCATCCGGAATGCAACGACCGCCGCCATGGCCATCAATGCCGCCGCAATGCCTCTGCCGCCCTCAAAGAATCCGAAGGCTTTTCCTTGATCTTCCGAGCCGGACAGGATCCGAACCGCCTTTACGCAAGCCGGCCAGAAAGCGAACAGGGAACTGACGCCCCAGAATGCGTACAGGCATACCAATGCCGGAAAGTTCAGCGGCAGCAGGTGCACAAATCCTCCCAGTCCGGTGCCCATCAGGGATACGGTCAGAATCGTTCGAGTGGAAAAACGGTCGGCCACGACGCCGCCGAATAAATACGACACCATGCCGAATACTCCCAGCACGCTTCCGAACACGCCCATCTCCGTATTGGTCAGATGATAGGTTTCCAGTTATACGTCGTAGTAGTCAAAACGAAAACACGGCAATCCGTAGATGATTGCCACGCCAAAGGCGACAATTAAAATCGCCAGAAAGTTTCTGGACAATTCCTCGCCCATGCCAATCTTTGAAAGCAACTTACTCATAATAATCTCCTTTTCCAGTCCCTTTTTCACGAACCCCTGAGAATCCCCTTGCCCCATACAATTGGGATTCTCTTATCCGTGAATTAAAAAAATCTCTCCTCAAGTTACCGGAGAGACCACACCACTCCGCCTCAGCACAGGGAAGTGCATTTAAAAAAACGGCTTGTTTTTTTAATACGATTCCGTTTTCCGAACCACTATTTAAAAAAAGTGTTGTTTTTTTAAAAGCATGGCTTAATAAAGGAAAAATTAGAAGAAAAAGCGAATGCTTTAAAATACTATTCGAAATCCTTAGAATTTTTACCTTATGGCAATGACGATAAATACAGAACCTTATATTTTTGTCTGTTGCAGGCAGCACTGTTTTCTGAGATTGGGATTTCAACAAACGACCTGCTTCAGTACACCATCCCTTTTTGTACTTTTATTGAGAGTCCGTTTCGCTGATCTTCATATCTCTGAGCTGTTTCTTTTGATCTTGTCTGCCAAGGCACACAGCAGTTACGCGAACAATATTCTCCTGCATGATTACAAAGTATGCAATGTAATTCCCCATGACATATTTATGCACGCCTCTGCTGCGCCACGGCTCCATATCAATCAGAACCACTCTTTCAGGCATCGTATCTAGTTTTGACAGCTCCATCTCAAGATAATCGATTGTACGCTTTGCCGCATCCGGAGCCTGCAGTTCGTCGCATATGTATTCCGCTATCTGAAGAAGCTGCTTACCGGCAAATGGGGTCATTTCAACTTCATATTTCTTGCTCATATCTACAGTTTCTTTCTGATTTCTTCGAAAACTTCAGAAATCGGTTTTGCTTCTCCATTGAGAGCCTGCCGATATCCTTCTTCCATCATTGCATTAAATGTCTGGCTGTCCATTTCATCGATAGCGAATGGTTCTCTTGGTATGGAAAGTGAGAAAGGTATACTCTTTGTCATGATGATTTGCTTGTACAGTGAATTTATTACGACCGATGCAGGAATTCCAAGCTGATCCATGATAGCTTCCGCTTGAGCCTTCACATCCGGTGCAACCCTTGCCACAACGTTTGCTGTTTTCGTAGCCATATCGTCACCTCCTGTATAACACTATTATATCTATTTGTATAACTGAACGCAATACATCATTTAAAATTGACATGCAGATTTAGCAAGCCGGAAAATCAACGGAAAATCAACTGCATTACCCACAAGCGTTCATTCTGTAATTAGAGTCTGCGGAGCGGTAACAATATAATATGCCTAGAATGTAAAGGCGACTTCACGCTATTTTTGCAATTATTGCGAATCAGCGTGAATTTCTTTTTTGCTATACACGGTTTCGCTATGTAATTTTCTTCGTGCAAACCGCTGAATCCGCATTTTCTGTCAAAAAGCGTGAACTGTCTTCAGTTTTCTAGACATATGAGATTGCATGTGCAGGCTTTGGATAATATGATTGGAATCATACTTTTCTATGTATCACATGGACGTGGGTTCTCCTCCCCATTTTCATGTATCACAAAAAGAGAGCCGCTCAGGCTCTCTTTTTGTGATATGGTGGAGATGGTGGGAGTCGAACCCACGTCCAAAAATATTTCCGAAGAACTTTCTCCGAGCGCAGTCAGTGCTTTGTCATTCGCAGAATCCGCCGTGACGCTGACACACTACGGAACTGCTATCCTGTAAGTCCGCTGAAATACCAGGAGCTCTCCCAGCGGTTTCCTGCATTCATGACACCGGATTTCAAGCCTGCAGGTGAGCCTGAAGCGGCGCGCGGGGCTGAACTATGCAGCCAGTGCGAAATTGTTGTTATTTTTAGCGTTTATATTTAACGGCCCCTTTTTACGTGGACTGGGCGCCACGGCTCGCTTATCCTTGTTCCACATTCCTGTCGAAACCATTACATCCCCGGAATGTGTGACAAGTGTCACACTATTTTTCTTCTATGCATTATACAACATCTTCCCGGTAAAAAAAAGATACTGCCCCTTCAATTTTCCGATTGTCCGAAGGGAATTCGTTTTTCCTGAAGGAAATTCGACTCTCCTATCGGTGACGGCTTTCCTTGATGGCCCGGTCCATCTTGCGGTCCGCATCTTTTTTTGCGATGGAATCTCGCTTATCGTACAGCTTCTTACCTCTGCAGATGCCGATTTCCACCTTGCACCGCCCATCCTCGTTGAGGTACACGTTCAGCGGAATGATGGTGAGACCGGACTCCTTGATTTTCCCTGCGATTTTGTTGATTTCCCGGCGGTGAAGAAGCAGCTTCCGTTCCCGAAGGGGCTCCACGTTGAAGCGGTTGCCCTGTTCAAAGGGGGAGATGTGCATTCCGCAGATCTTCATCTCTCCCTTCTTGTCGATGTAGACGTAGCTCTCCTTGATGCTGCACCGGCCGGCCCGAATGGATTTAATTTCCGTTCCGGTGAGAACGATTCCCGCCTCAAGAGAATCTTCCACGAAATAGTCGTGGCGGGCCTTCTTGTTATTTGCGATTAGTTTTCTGGATTTCTTTGCCATTCCGGTTCCTACCCTGTTTTCGCCTCAAATTAGAAAGTCTTAATCTTGTTGAACGGGAACAGGCGTAGTACGGCTTTGCCCTGGATCTGGTCCTTATCCACGTATCCAACATCCGTATATCGGCTGTCCACGCTGACCACCCGGTTGTCGCCCATCACGAAATAGTGGCCTTCCGGCACGTTCCAGGTGCCCTCTCCGGTGGTGTATCCGTCCTTGAGATAGTTCTCTTTGTACTTCTTTCCGTTGATGTACACCTTCTGATTCTTAATCTGAATCTCATCTCCCGGCAATCCGATCACCCGCTTGATCAGCAGCTTGTCCTTGCCCTCCTCGTCCGGAAGGTCCGACTTGAAGATGATGATATCGCCCCGCTTTGGGGACTTGCTGCGATAGGCCTGACGGTACATAATCAGGTAATCGTTAGGATTCATGGTAGACTGCATGGACGTCTGCTTCACGATAGTCGGTCGGATAAAGTACAATACCGCGCCGGCGATGACCATGGCAATCACCAGATCCTTCAAAAGTGCCGGAAGCATCGGTGCATTTTCGTTTACAATTTCATTCTTGCTCATTATTTGCTCAATTCCTCTAAAATCTCTTCAAACTGCTCCGGAAGCGGAGCCTCAAAAACTCTCCCGTTTAAATACTCCAAAGGGCCGTCGCAATTCCGGAACTCCAGCCGGAAGCTGTGGAGCAGCTGGGTGCTCAGGTGGCAGGATTCATACAACCGATGGTTGAATCCCTTGGCCGGTCCCTTGGCGTACTTGCTGTCTCCGATGACCGGATGTCCGATGCTGGCCAGGTGCGCACGAATCTGATGGGTTCGGCCCGTTACCAGATCCACCTCCACCAGCGTGGAATTTCTCAGCGGCTGAATCGGGGTGACAATGGTCTCAATGGCCCGTCCCTCCGTCTCATTCACATCGTAAATCGCCACGGTGTTGGTGCCGGAATCCTTCTCCAATCGTCCGTGAAGCTCCAGCTTTTTTTCTAAGTTTCCAAAAACAATCGTCCGGTAGAATTTGGATATCCGATCTTCCCGGATGTACCGGTTCAGCGTGCGAAGCGCATCGCTGTTTTTACCGAATAAAACCAAGCCCGTGGTATTGCGGTCCAGCCGGTTGGCCGGTGCCGGAGAGAAAACCTTTTCCGTTCGCGGATTGTATTCTCCTTTTTCGATGAGATAATCCTTTACCTGATTGGCCAAATGATTCTTCTTTTCGTTCTGATCTCCGTGGGTCAGCAACCCGAAAGGCTTGTTGGCAATCAGGATGTTGTCGTCCTCGTAGATGACGGTAAAGGTCTTCTTGGTCTTCCGTCGGGAAGCGGTCTTCTTCGGGGCCGACAGGGCGGCAATTCGTTCGTCGCTGAGGTACAGCGTGATCTCATCGCCCTCTTCCAGAACGTAATTGTTGTCCTTCCGCTGACCGTTCACCTTGACATCCTTCCGGATGATTTTGTAAATGGAGCCCAGGGTGGCCCGCTCTAAATATTTTCGAAGGAATCGGTCCAGACGCCGCTTGGAGTCATTGGCCGTCACTTTGATTTTCTGCATGTATTTCTGCGTTCCTCTCCAATCAAATATTCGAAATATTATATCACAGATACCCCGGCGTTTCAAATCTCATACGGCTTCATTGCAATCTCTCGCCTCCGGTAGTATAATTGTATCCAAATGTTATTGGCTAACATAAAGGAGAAGAAATGAGGGGTTTCAAGGATTTTTTTCATGAAACGAATGATATTGCACTGGCAATTGTAATTGTTCTGTTGGCGGCCGGCCTGATTGGATGGCGAATTCGGATTATTCTGCAGTATCCGTCGCAGCTGGCAAAGGAAGCCACCGTTTCCGGAAACACGGAGACCGAACAGATGCAGGATTCCGATTCATCCAAGGACTCCGCAAAGAAATAACCCTTATACACTGGAGGTTTTAAAATGTTAGATAATTACAATCTGACCATGCTCACCGACTTCTACGAAGTCACCATGGCAAACGGCTACTTTCAGTCGGACATCCGGAATCACGAAGCGGTATTCGACATGTTTTTCCGACGGGTTCCGGACGACGGCGGATTTGCCATCATGGCAGGTGTGGAACAACTGATTGCTTATATGAAGAATCTGAAGTTCACCGACGAAGATATCGACTATCTCCGCAGCAAGAATTCCTTCTCGGAGGAATTTCTGGAGTATCTTCGGAACTTTAAATTCACCTGCGACGTGTGGGCGGTACCGGAAGGAACACCGATCTTCCCGCATGAACCGATCGTCACCGTAAAGGGCCCGATCATCCAGGCCCAGTTCGTGGAGACCTTTATCTTGCTGACAATCAACCATCAGACGCTGATTGCCACGAAATCCAACCGAATCGTTCGGGCCGCTCAGGGCCGTCCGGTAATGGAGTTCGGCACTCGCCGAGCACAGGGTGCTTCCGCCGCCATCGACGGTGCGCGTGCTTCCTACATTGCGGGCTGCGCGGGAACGGCCTGCACCATCGCGGATCGGGACTTCCACGTTCCGGCGCTTGGAACCATGGCCCACAGCTGGGTTCAGACCTTCGATACCGAATACGAAGCGTTCCGGGAATACACCCGAATCTATCCGGACAACGCGGTGCTTCTGATTGACACCTATAACGTGCTGAAATCCGGACTGCCGAACGCCATCAAGGTGTTCAAGGAGCTGAAGCCGAAGAAGATGGGCGTCCGCATCGACAGCGGCGATATCGCCTACCTGACGAAAAAATGCCGGAAAATCTTAGACGAAAACGGACTGGAAGAATGTTCCATCGTCATCTCCAACTCCCTGGACGAGTACCTGATTCGAGATGTCATCATGGAAGGCGCGCAGATTGATTCCTTCGGCGTGGGCGAACGGCTGATTACTTCCAAATCCGAGCCGGTGTTCGGCGGCGTCTACAAGCTGGCGGCCGTAGAGCGCAACGGTGAGATGGTTCCGAAGATGAAAATCTCCGAGAACGTGGAGAAGATTACCAACCCGGGCTTCAAGCACGTCTACCGCCTCTACGAGAAGGAGAGCAACAAAGCCATCGCCGACGTAATTACCATGGAAGGGGAAACCATTCCGGAGCAGGACGGCTACGAAATCTTCGACCCGAACGCCATCTGGAAGAAAAAGACCCTCAAGAACTTCTACGTTCGGAGCCTTCTGGTTCAGCTTTTCGACAAGGGAGAATGCGTCTACGAATCCCCGTCCCTGGACGAAATTCGGCAGTACTGCAAAGACCAGATTGAAACCCTGTGGGAGGAAACCCTGCGTTTCGAGAACCCCCAGACCTATTACGTGGACCTCTCCAAAAAACTTTGGAGCATCAAGCAGGACATCCTGCACCGCTATACCGACTTATAAAAAAACAAAACCGGTGTGCCGCACATTTCCGTGCAGTGCACCGGTTTTTTGCTTCTTTACAAATACCGATCCTCCGGATGGTCATCGACATTCTCCGGAACGTCCGATGTTTTCTCCGCCGCCACTTCCGTTTTCTTCGACGCCGGAGTCTCCTCTGCTTTCCGATTCTTGCGTCGGCGAACCAGGAATCCGATAATGAGTGCCAAGAGCACCAGAATCACGCCAATGGCAATGGTTGCTCGGTTGGAGATATAGAATCGGGACAGGAACCAGCCCTTTTCGATGTTCTCGTGAACCACCAGCGGAGTGCTTCCCACTTTCTTTCCGTCGCAGTACACTTCCAGAGTACCGACTTTGTCGCCGGACTTCAGCGGCGCTTTCACCACATCCTTGTAGTTCTCCTTTACGGAAATGCTGTCGGCGGAGCCATCCTTCGGATAGGTCAGCACCGTTCCCTTGGCATAGGTTTTCACCAGGGTGCGGGCGCCGTACTTCACCCGAACATTCCCCACGCTCTTCTTCGGATTGGTGGCTTTCTTGGTGACGATTTTCTCCGTGCCGAACTTCAGGAGTTTGGCTCCATCCTTGGCCCGGGTTTCCATGTTCGCTCCGAACTGCACCAGAATCATCTTCAGCCCCTTCTTGTCATACATCAGGGCAACGCTGCAATCATCATCTTCCCAGTAACCCGTTTTTCCCGCAACGACGCCGGAACCCTTTTTCTCAATCAGGTCCAGGTGGGTCTCGATTGTACGGGCGTGGGATTTATTGGTGGCATCCATGTGGTACACCTTTGTTCCCGCGATTTTGAACACCGTCTTGTTTGCCAGTGCGGCGCGAGCAATTTTAACGTAATCCGCCGCCGTGGTGTAGTGATTCTTCGCCTTTAGGCCGTTGGGATTCACGAAGTGCGTTCCCTTGCAGCCCAGCTTCTTTGCCCGTGCATTCATTTTTGCCGCAAAAGTCTTAATGCTGCCGTCCCCGTCGGCCTGTCCCAGTGCATAGGCCGCATCGTTTCCGGACTCCAGAAGCAGTCCGTACATCAGCTGACGCACCGTCACCTTCTCTCCGGCCACCAGGTTCATGGTGGATCCGCCCATGGAGGCCGCTTTTTTGGAAACCGTCACTTCCTGATTCAGATCCATGGTCTCCGCAACCACCAGCGCCGTCATCAGCTTGGTGGTGCTCCACGGCTCGACCCTTTGGTCCGGATTCTTGGCGTACAGCATCTCATCGGTGGTCACGCTGTACAGCGCCGCCGACTTGGCATCAATCACCGGTCTTCTTGTATTTTCATGCACTGCCGCCGATGCTGCGGTCGCCCCGCTTGCAAAGAGCATCAATGCGGTCAGCAGGATTGCAATATTTCTTCTGATTCTTTTCAAACTAAAAATAACCTTCACCTCTCAATTCCAAGATTCCGTACTTCCTATGGTTCGATTACGGTCAGCGCCCCCGGAAGCACACGGACCTTTATTTCTCCGGTTTCCCGTATTTCTCCGTCCGCCACGTACTTCATCCGTCCCCGGTTCGGCTTCAGAATCACTTCCTCCGCCCGCATGGGAATGATGTATTTGTCGACGCCCGAAATCGTCTCCAGACGCCCTGCCTTAAAGGCCGGAAAAACCCGCATCAAATACCGCCGAGTAATGTTCCGCACCAGCAATAGTTCAATTTCCCCATTGTCCAGCAACGCATGGGGACAACTCTCCACACCGCCGCCGCAGAAACGCCCATTGGCCGCGGTGGCCAGCATCAGCGGCCCGTTGTGAATCTCCTTTCCGTCGGCGAACACCTGCAGATCCGTTCCCTTCTTTTTCACCAGATTCACCAGCACCGCCAGAAGATAGGAGCCGGTGCCGTGCACCAGCGGAAGCTCTTTCAGGTCATGGGCCAGGATTGCCGTATTCCCGTCGAATCCGATATTGATGCCGTTGATGGCATAATCCTTCATTTCCTTATCGCCTTCCCGCCAGGTGTATTCCAGTACATCCACCTTTCGCAGGCATTCCTCCCGTTCTCCCGCCTTCAGCTGAAGCTCCATATTCATGAAATGCTCCGGATGGTTGAAGCACCGAACATAATCGTTTCCGCTTCCCACCGGCACGATGCCCAGGCGAGCGTTTGGATGATTCAACAGGCCCTTCGCAATTTCCTGAATGGTTCCGTCTCCTCCGCAGGCAAAGACGTTCACTGTCTCGCCCTCTTTCTCCGCCGCTGCCGCGATGGAATCCGCCAGCACGGTGGCATCCTGCTCTCCTTCGGTGCAGTAAATGCGCAGGTTATCCATCTTATAGACTTTCAATTTCTCTCGCACCCGAGCCGCCCCTTTGCCGTTCCCGGATGCGGGATTTACGATAAAAGCATATTTCATGAAGTCGTCCTCTTTCTATCATTGAATTATTTTCTGAATCAGTTTCGGAGGTGCCGCCGGTTCCGACGAGATCCGAATCGCCGCTTCCATAATGGTTTCGGCCTCCTCCAAGCGTCGGGAGTCGGCACCGTACAATGTTGCCAGCACGTCCCCTTCTTTTACGAAATTGCCGATGCGCACGTGCATCCGAATTCCCGCCGTAAAATCAATTTCGTCTTCCTTCCGAAGTCTTCCGGCCCCCAAATGCTGGGATGCTCGCCCGATTTCCCGGGTGTCCGTCTCCGCGATAAAACCGGTTCTTCCCGCAAGAACGTCCCGAGAATACCGGCTGCTTCCCATCCGCTCCGGTTCCTCAACAATGCGGTCATCGCCCCCCTGGCGTCGAACCATCTGCCGGAACTTTTCCAGAGCCCGGCCGTCCGACAGAACCTGCCGGGCCATTTCTTTTCCTTCTTCGAAGCTTTCCGCTCGGCCGCCAATCCGGATCATTTCACCGGCCAATTCCAGGCAGAGCTGCCGCAAATCCTCCGGACCGCCCCCCTTCAGCACCTGAACGGCTTCTTCCACTTCCAGAGCGTTTCCAACCGCCCGACCAAGCGGCTGGCTCATATCGCTGATCACCGCCACCATCTTCCGGCCGGCTTTCCGGCCGATGTCGATCATCAGGTTCGCCATATTTTCCGCTTCCGCAAGGTCCTTTAGAAGGGCGCCGCTTCCGCACTTCACATCCAGCACGATTCCGTCGCTTCCCGCCGCCAGCTTCTTGCTCATGATGCTGGATGCGATCAATCCCGGACTTTCCACCGTGCCCGTCACATCCCGAAGGGCATAAATCTTCTTGTCCGCCGGGGTAATGGATCCGGTCTGGGTGATTACGGCCAATCCCAATTCTTCCAATTGCCGGTGGAATTCCGTCGGCTCCAGTCGGGTCCGAAATCCCGGAATCGCTTCCAGCTTATCCGCCGTCCCTCCGGTGAACCCCAGCCCTCGTCCGCTCATCTTCGCCACGGTCACCCCGGCCGCTGCGGCAACGGGTGCCACCACCAACGTGGTTTTATCCCCTACGCCGCCGGTGGAGTGCTTGTCCACCTTCACGCCGGGAAGATCCGACAGATCTTCCACATCGCCGCTGAACTCCATGGCCTCCGTCAGGACAAAAGTCTCCGCTCGGGACAGCCCGCGAAAGAAAATGGCCATCAGCAGCGCCGACGCCTGATAATCCGGAATGCGTTCCTTTACGTAATTATCGATAAAAAAACGAATTTCTTCCGGCGTCAGCTCTCCGCCGTCTCTTTTTTTCGTGATAATATCCACCATGTTCATGGAATCACCCCCATATCCGTTTCGGCCTTCCGCCCAGGTAATCCAAGGAAGTCAGGTAATACCGAATTCCATCCTGTTCATATTTGATGCCTTTTTCAAAGGCGTGCATTCCGTGCAGATGTCCGTAGACGCAATCGCTCACCGGATATTCCCGCAGGAGTTCCGTCATGTCCGATTCCTTCCGGGCCATCTCCGCCGGCGGGTAGTGAAGTGCCGCAATGATTCGGTCCGGTGAGGATTTCATGGCGGCATTCAAGCTGTTTCTCATCCGCCCCAGTTCCCGAGTCCATATCTTCCGATCGTGTTCCGTGAAATCATCGGACCCCGGCAGCACCCAGCCCCGGCTTCCGCAGATGGCAATCCGCTCTCCGCCGGTTTCCTCTTCCGTCAGCAGGACGCAGTCGTTCTGAAGGAAGTGAATATCCTCATACAGGGTATTTAAATAGGTAATCCGGCTCCACCACAGGTCGTGGTTTCCCTTCAGAAGCACCTTCCGCCCCGGCAGCCGGTGAATCCACTCCAGGTCCGGAAGCGCCTCCTCCAGGGAGAGGCCCCAGGACAGGTCTCCCGGCAGAATTACCACGTCCTCCGGGGAAATCAGCTCATGCCAATAGTCCGAAAGCCGCTTCTCGTAATCCTCCCAGCCCGCACCGAAAATGCTCATGGGTTTATCGATATTCTCATGGAATGACAGATGCAGATCTGCGATTGCGAAAATCTTCACGTTTCTACTCCTTGATTTCTTCCAGAATCCGGATGATTACCGATGAGCCGTATCCCATCTGCTCCAGTTTTCTGGCAACGCGGGCCACGGATTTCTGCTCCAAAGGGCGTTCCGCTCCCGCCAACGTTTTCTCCGCCACAAGCCGTGCCAGAGCGCATTCGTCCACCCGGTTTTCGTACATGTAATCGTCGATTCCGTTCTGAATCGTTTCCGATTCGATGCCCTTGTTTCGAAGTTCACTGCGAATTCGAGTACTTCCCCTTCTTTTCCCAAAAGCATATTCGCAGTAGGCCCGCACGTAGTCCGAATCGTCCAAATATTTCAAATCCAGAAACCGCTGCAGGGTCTCCCGAATCTCTGATTCATCGTATACCTTCTCCTCCAAATGCTTTCGGGCTTCCGCCACGGTGCGCATCCGAGGTGCCAGGTAACGGGTCAGTTCCTCCGCGGCACTCCTCCGATTCTCTTTTTTCTCTTTTTCCATTACAGCCTTTCCATTTCTATTTCTTCCGGAATGTCTTCTTCCCGGACACCGATGCAGACTGCCGCTGCCAAGTCGAAAGGCGTGGTGATATCTCGGATTTCCCAGAATTGATCTTCCGAAACCACCCGGTTCCAGAGAACGGAAGGGGCTTCCGAGAATACGGATTCTCCCTCTGCCTTGCGGAGAGCTTCCCTCCGTGCCCAAATTCGGAAAAACTCCGCCTCACCTTTTTCTTTTACTTCCAGATATTCATCCTTGTTGTAAAACCGAAAGGCCAGCTTGAGAAAGTTGGAGGGCTGCCACTTCTGAATGTCCAGACCGCACGGTCGGTCGTCCATCAGCACCGCCCAGTACTGTCCCGTATGGGAAATGGAGAAATCCGGACCGCCGGGGAGAAAGGGTTTTCCCTTCTCCGTCGTCTGAATTTCTTCCGACATCCGGCATGTCGGATCCGAACCGCTTTCGCCGGTATACCGTGCCAGCGCCTCTCCCAGAAGGCGGCGGCTTTCTTCCCGGCTGCCTTTGTAATTAAGTGCGTAATATATCTTCATCATTTCTACTTTCCGGACAGCGCCTGTATGCCTCGAGTCAGTGCTTTTCCCGAAGCCACACGAATATCCGGCTGAATTCCTTTCTTGTTAATTGGGGTGCCGTCCGGCAGGAAATACTCTTCCGTGGTGAATTTAAAGGCGGATCCGTCCTCCAGCTTTTCCACGCTCTGAATGACGCCCTTTCCGTAGGTTTTCTCCCCGATGAGCTTTCCGCCCCGGTTCACCTGAACGGCGCCCGCAAAGATTTCCGCCGCACTGGCGGTATTGCCGTTCACCAGCACCACGTACTCAAAATCCGCGCACTGCCCGTCGGCTCGGGCCACTTTCTTCTTCCCCTGATTGTTTTTTTCAATCAAAATCTTTCCGGATGGCAGGAGCAAGTCCGCACACTTCACCCCTTCATCTTTAATGCCGCCGGGATTGTCCCGCACATCGATGACCACGCCGGTCACCCGGCCGTCCATCAGGCGCTCTTCCGCTTCTTTCAGTTCCTCCGAGGTACCTTCCCGGAAATGGCGGATTCGAATGTACCCCAGTTTCTTCCCGTTTTCCGCTTTCAGAAACTTGGAATCCACGCTGTCCTCTTCCACCTCCTGCCGAGTCAGCGTTACGGTTACATCCTGGCCGCCCCGTTTCAGCTTCAGCACCACGTCGGTTCCTGCCTCCCCGCCGATTCGGTCGGAAGCATCGTCCACGCTGTGGACCTTCTTTCCGTCCACGGAAAGAATTCGGTCCCCCTTTCGCAGGCCTCCCTGCTCCGCCGGTCCATCTTTAATCACGTGGGCAATCAGGAGTTTTCCCTTCTTCTCCTCCACG
>Ga0129314_1001635_pt1 | contig 14810 bp, 19 predicted proteins | sample O1111metagenome_FD_94431 | JGI IMG/M metagenome (GOLD analysis project Ga0129314, IMG submission 94431) | Orangutan individual fecal microbial communities from fecal samples from Wisconsin, USA - O1111 metagenome | ecosystem: Host-associated > Mammals > Digestive system > Large intestine > Fecal...
AAACGTGCCGTTTCCGCCCCACGCGCTGGTGTTGCCGTACACCCGCTCAGCGCCGTAAATGCGGGTGGAAAGGGTGCCCGCGTCCGCAATGTAGCAGTTGGCTACGGCGATCGCGCCGCACGCACGGTAGGTGCCAGCCGGCAGCCAGCAGCCCCAGCCGCCGAAGCCGGAGGTGCCGCCCATCTGCCACGCCAGCTTGAGCCGGTTGTAAGAGCCACCGCTCCAGCGGCCGTCACCAACGGCGGCAAACATGGCCACGGCGTGGCCCCTGCCGGTGATGCCCAGCACCGTATTCCCGGCACAGAGGTTCCCGTCGTTCAGGCCGATGGTCGAGGCGACTTTGGCAAAAGTCTCGCCCACATAGCTTGTTCCGTCGTAGTGTCCCGCCGGGGGCTTCAGAAAGAGCCGAGACACGCCGTCCGTATTTTGGTAGGCTTGCGTGTCTCGCTCCACGGGCGTGACAGCGACGCGTGGGAAGGCGGTAGATGCACCCACCGCCCCATGCTTGCCCACCGTGTTCCGGTCCCAAATCGTGCCGGTCACCCGCTCGCCGTCCTTGCCGTGGGCGGTGGCGCCCTCCAGCAGCTTCGCGGCAGCCACGGTGTCGGCCGTCAGGTCGATGAGCACCTTGGCGTTAAAAACAACCTTGCTGTTGCCCATGGCCCTTACCCGATGGTCACGGTCTTGCCGCCGCTGGTGTTGTCGCTCACCGCGTAGGGGATGGCGGCCACTTCCACCTGGCTCAGGCAGTTGTAATCCTCATCGGGCAGCACGGTCTGGGCGGAGGCCTTGGGGGTCACGCTCTTGCTCTGGGGCTTCATGTCCTCGCTGCCGCTCATGGTGCCCTCCACGCCCAGCACGGTCACGCCATCGCGGATGTTGGTGGGGATGAGCTTTGCCTGCTCGGTGGAGTCGATGGCCACCTTGCCGCTGCCGTCGTGGTAGCCCTGGGGCACGGTGTAGGCCCCTGCTTTGGTGCTGATCTTGCCGGCCACAGCGCCCCGGTTGGGCATGGTGCCGGAGACCTTTTTGCCCTTCACATAGGCGGTCTTTCCGGACAAAATTTCAGCCGCCGTAGCGGTAGCATCGCCGGTGGCGGCGTCCCAGTCGCAGGTGCCGGTGACGGGCGCGCCGTCCTTGCCGTGGGCAGTGATGCCCTTCAGCAGCTTGTCGGCGACGACGGTATCACCGGTCAGATCGATCAGGACCTCACCGTTAAAAATCACTTTGCTGTTATAAGAGTTGGTTGGCATGATTTACTACTCCTCTCCGATAAATACGGTTTTGCCGCCGGACGGGTTGCCCACGTCCCAGCGCTGGATTTCGCGCACGGTGATGTCCTGCGCGAGGTACTTGTGAGCCGTGGGCAGGGTCTGCACACTGCCCGACGGGGTGACGGTGGTGGGGCCGGTGTACTCTTCGCCGTGGGCGGCCACCACCGGGCCGGTCACGGACACAGAGGCGGCCGGGGTGCCCGCGGCAACCTGCACGGCGCGGGCCGCGGCCACGCAGACGCGCACGCTCACGGGTCATCCGCCCCTTCCGTCGGCTCTTCGGCTGGCTCAAAAAGGGTGCGGCTCATTTGCAGGGCAACCAGATTGGTGGCGGGCTGGTCGCGCACGCCGGTCAGGGTGATGCGGGTGTCCAGGTAAAAGGTGCCGTCGCCGGGCACCAGCCAGGTTTCGGCCTCCGTCCAGGGCACGAGGATGCGGCTGCCGCCCTCTTCGCGCTGGGCCTCGCCCGGCCAGACACTCCGCTTGATGAGCGGCGAGGCATTGGTGGGCCCGCGGCGGAAGATAAATTCGATGCGCTCGGCTTTGTCCAGATCCACGCCGCTGAAATCCACGGCCAGGTCGAAGGTTGTGCCTTGCTTGGGCATGGGGTGCCTCCTCTCTCAATCAAACCCGATAAACACAGACGGCGCCGCACTCGCTGTAATTGCTTCCGCCGGTGGTGACGGACACCCATTGGCTGCCGTTGAGGGTAAAGGTGCCGGAGCCGCCCCACACGCTGCTAGCACCGTACACACGTTCGGCGGCGTAAAGGCGGGTGGTAAGACTGCCTGCGTCCGCCACATAGCAATCTGCAAGGGGGATGGCGCCGCACACGCGGTAGGTACCGGCGGGCAGCCAGCATCCAAAGCCGCTGAAGCCCGACGTACCGCCCACCGTGTAGGCCAGCTTGAGCCGGTTAGGGCTACCGCCGCTCCAGCGGTTGTCCCCCACGGCCGCAAACATCGCCATGGCGTGGGAAGTCCCGGCAACGTCCAGCACCGTTTCGCCCGCGCCCAGTTTGTCCGCCGTCAGGCCGATGGCGCTGGCCACGCTGGCGTAGCTGTCGCCCACATAGCTTTCGCCGCTGTACCAGCCCGCCGGGGGCTGCAGGCACAGGCGGTTCACCCCGTCCACATTGGCGTGGGCCTGGGTGTTCTGGGTCACCGGCGTGATCGCGACGCTCGGAAAGTTGGACGCCATGCCGATTGCCCCGTTTTTGCCCACGTCATTGCGGATGAGGATGGCACCGGTTTTCAGCGCCTTGCTGCCGGCGTAAAAGGTTTTGCCTTCCAGCACGGTGGCGGGGGCTGCATCGGCGAGGGCGAGCTTTGGGTTCGACAGGCCCCCGCCGGACTTAAAATTTACCTGGGTGCCGTCCCACACAAAGCTCAGCCAGCGGCCGCTCAGGGCCTCACCCGCCAGCGCGTCCGCAAAGGTCTCCGCGCCCACATAGGCGGGCACGGTTTTGCCGTTCACCTGCACCGTGTCGCCCACCGCAACGTTGGCGGTCAGCTTCACGCGGCCGTTGGGGCCGCTGCCGGTCAGCTTGTGGATGGTGCCGGTTTTGGTGTGGGTGTAGATCTGCACGGCACCCTCGTCCATGGCCTTCCACAGTGCGTTTGCATCCGCTGCGCCCCACTGGTCGCCCTGCTGGCTGTATACGGTGACGTCCGTGATGCTGGAACTGCCGTCCTCGTTCGCGGTGATTTTGTAGCGCCGCCCCGATGCAGGGGCAACGTAGTCCTTGTAAGTTTTATGGTCCATCAAAAAGTTCCTCCCCCCAGGTTAAAGGCCAGGTTCGGCCGGTTTTCTGCCTGCGCCGTCAGGCTTTGGTACAGGCTGAGCGCTGCCCCTTCGATGCGGTTCAGGTCGTCCGCCGTGGGTGCGGCATCGCCGGCGCTCCAGGTCTTTCGGGCCGGGATGCCGGGGTCGTACACATGCGCCGCAAGGGCATCCAGGCTGCGCTCCAGCGCGTTGATGGTGCTGGCTTTGGCAAACGCCGCCTTGGTGACGGTGGGAATATCCGGCAGCACGGGTGCTTCCGTGTACAGCCCGGCGGCCATGGCGGCCAGGTACTCCAGATTGTTCTTGATGCGCTGATAGTCCTCAGCGTTGAAATAGTCGCCGGCATAGCGCCCGGTTTCATCGTAGCGGCACGCCCAATTGGTGCGTGGGTTTGTCCATGTCACGTTGCGTTTTGCACCTCCCTCACTCGATAGGTTCCCTGTAGGCCGCCATTGTACCGCAGTTCCGTGGCCACGATCTGGGCGGGCTGTCCGGTGTGGTCCAGGATGTAGTCGCCGCATTCCAGCTCCGGGTAGCCCAGCGTTTCGTAGGTGTACTGGATCCGGCGGGCGTAGTAGGCAGCCATCCACGCCAGCACGGCGCTGGTACGGTTGGGGTAGTCGTACATCGGGTTGGCAATGGCCAGATCTTCGCCGGTGGCGTTGACGGCCAGCGTGACGGGCACGTCCACAAAATTGGTCTGCCACCCGCTGAGCGTCAGCTTTACCTTTTTGTCGGCGCTGCTGGTTAATGTGATGTAGCTCACATAGGCGTAATGGGTCTGTTCGATCTGCACCGGGTCGCTCGCCGCAGTATCGGTGCTGTCCTCCACCGTTACGGTCAAGCGAGTGGCGGCCTGCTGGCGCTCCAGGCGGATGGCCCCGCCGTTGGTGGGGTATTCACCCAGCTCACTGGTAAAGGGGGCCAGCGCACCGTCCAGCCGGGTGGTGGAGGCTGTCCGCAGTTTGGTGAGCAGCTCCTCCATAGGGGCGCTGCGCAGCACCGACATGTCGAACTGCAGCCCCACGGTGTGGGTTAGGCGGGCGGCATACAGGTGCGCCAGCTGCCCCGCCTTTTGGGTGGCCGTGATGCGCAGGGTGATGATCTTGACCTCAGGGGCGTTGAGCGCAAAGTGCTGTGCGCCTTCCACGTCCTGCACCGGCAGCGCCAGCTCATCGGCGGTGCGGCCAGCAGCATCCTGCCAGCTGACCGAGAGTGCCGCGGGCGGGGCTGTGCCGAAGTCCAGCGTGATGCCGTACACGTCCATGGCGCTGGGCAGCGTCAGCGTACAGATGAGGGGCTTGCCCAGTGTGCCGGCAGCACCGGAAATTTTGCTGCCGATGAGACCGGCCCCCGTGATGTGTGTGCCGGTGTTCTCCGGCCAGAGCCGCTGGCGGCCGTCCAACCGAAAGAAGTCAGTCTCAAAGCTGGCGTACTCCGCTGTGTTGCCTGCGGGAAGGGAAGCGGCGTCCGATGCGGCCAGAATGCCGGAGGCAGTGCAGCGCGGCAGCTGCCATACGGTGGGATAGTGCTTGACGCACACGCGGCCGGTTCGGTCGGTGTACAGGCGGGCGCATACATAGTTGGCCAGTGCCTGGGCCGCCTCAGCGTGGGTCAGCACCGGCAGTGCCGTGTTGTTTCCGCCCACGACGGTGCCAGCCAGATCCCACACCCAATCACTTGCAGAGAGCCCCGCGTCCACCATGACTGCGGCGAACTTCTCCTTCGGCGTCTCCGAGAAAAATCCGCTTTCATTAAACGGCAGCAGGGACGTTTCGTAGGTGGTGCCGTGCAGCTCCTGAATTCGGTCGTGGGCGGTGAAGTTGGCCGTGCGGTCCCGGATGGACCAGCCGTCCAGCTGCCATACACCGCCGGGAATCCACTCTGTGCCGACGGCCGTTTCCACGCCGTAGCGCAGATCCACATACTGCCCCTCCCGCAAAAACTGCACCAGCGCGGACTGCCCCGAGATGGGGAACCTCCCGGCGGTGTCGTCCAGGCTGAATGCCAGCTTTGCCTGGGGCAGCTCGGTGGCCACCGGGGCATCGGTGTGGGTCTCGGTCAGCTCGACAATGTCGGCATCGCCGAACACATACCCGATGCCGTAGGTAACGGCGCGCAGCCGTGCCCGCTGGCCGGGGGCCTGGGTCTTGTCCCAGCTGAGGGTCAGCCGGTCAGCCCCGGTGATGCCCAGTTCGATGGGCTGCACCGTGCGTGTGGGGGTGATGGTCACGGTGGCCAGCTGCGTTTGGCCCAGCCAGGCCGTCAGGGTCAGCTGGGCGGGCAGGGCCTCTTCCACCGGGCCGAAGGTCACGGTCAGCCCGGCCATATCGTGGGCGATACCGAACCGGATCTCCAGCTCCTGCGGGGCGGCGAAACTGCCGTCATCCCCGGAGAGCGCCCGGCTGATCCAGCCCTGCGGCGCGTACCAGATGGGGTCATCCGGCAGCAGGGTAAGGGCACCGTCCAGCCGGAAAAAGTCCGGTTCAAAGCTGGCGTACTCCACCGCACCCGCTGTGCCCGCCGCCACGTTCTCCGGCTTGGCCGGGGCGGCAGCTTCGGGCCAGGTGAGGGCGGCATCCGGGGCGGCGGTGGCATCCACCACGCCGATGTGCAGCTCACAGTGGCAGGCCGCCTGTCGCACGCCGGTGTGCATGGCGGCTTTGTATGCATCACTGATCTGGTACACGTTACACCTCCACCAGCTTCACCTTGCACCCCTTCCAGAAGCCTGGGCGGAACGTCTGCGGGCTTACGGCGTAGGGGGTGGCGCTGCGGTCGCCCACGTACATGGTTTTCACCACGAACTCCTGCACGCGGGGGTCATATACCCGGAAGTCGTTGATGAAGCGCCCACCCTGCTGCCGGTCAAAGATGCGCAAAAGCCGCTGCAGCTCCTCAGGGGTCAGGTGCTCAAAGGTGCAGTCGATGGTCAGCTTGTCATCTCCGATCACGCTGCCAACAAAGCAGCCATTGGCGGTGCTGCGGCCGCCGTCCACCATGGTGGCAATGCTCACAGCACCATTGCCCAGGGTCGGCGCGGGCAGCGCCACGCCGTTTTTTGTTTCGATCCATGCCATGCGGCACCTCCTCAGGTAAACGATGGATTCAGCACCATCGTGAGGCCCCGGCGGGCTTTGGCGCGCTCAGAGGCCCGGTACAAAACGTCGCCGTCCAGCCGCGTGTTTACGGTAACAGAAATCTCCCGATCGTCCTGGGCCATGACCTCGGCCAGAGCCTGTTTGATGGTCTCCAGTGGGGCTTCCACGTTGGTGCCATGCTTCTGGTCGCCCAGTACGGCCAGAAATTCCCGGTTGGCCGGGATTACTGCGCCCTGGGCCAGATAGGGGATCTGCGGTGCCGTGACGCGGGGCAGGTTCAGCCCCCAGTGCTTGCCGCCGAAGGCTGGCACCCAGTCGGGAATGGTAAAGCTCAGCTTGTTCAGGGCGTCAATGGCTCCGTTGATGCCGCTGACCATGCCCTGCAGCATGCCGTTGACGGCGGCCAGAATGCCGTTGATGGCCTGTTTGATGCCATCCGCGATGCCCTGCCATGCCTCAGACGTGTTCTGCTTTAGGTTCTCCCAGTTCTGGCGGAAGATCTGCAGCAGGTCGGACAGTTTGTCCGAAATATCCGGGAACATGGAACTCAGGCCGTTCTTCAGCCCTTCCATGATGTAGGTGCCCCAGTCAAAGGCCACGGTGCTGGGGCTGTGAATGCCGAACAGGTCGCAGACGGCGTCCACAATGGGCTGGAACAGATGCTCGTTGATCCAGTCGGCGATGTTCACCAGCTCGCTGAGCATGCCCAGCAGAAAGCCCTGGACGGTGTAGGTGCCCACATCCTGCAGCTTGTCGCCCAGCCAGCGCTGGGCCTGGGCGATGATGCCGGTGATGAACTGCTCAATGGCATCCAGGATGCTGGCGGCCAGCGTACCAGTCGAGAGCAGCAGGCCCACCCAGTCGATGTTCGTGAGGCAGTCCACCACGTTGCGGCCGATCTGGGTCCAGTCCACCGACTGGATCGCCTCGCTGATGGCATCGAGAAAGCCCCGGGCGCAGTCGCTGAATTTCGCGGCCAGCTGCCCCCAGTCCAGATTGGCGAGAAAGTCGCCCAGCATCCGGATGGAGATGCTGAACTTGCCAGCCAGTACGGCCCCCAGCTGATAGCCGTCGATGGGCTCCAGAATACCGTTCACGCACTCGGCCAGTTTCCGGCCGATCTGGTTCCAGTTTGCGGTGGTGATGAAGGTGTACAAAAAGGTGATGCCGTTTTGCAGCTTGCGCCCCAGCGAAAGGCCCCAGTCGTAGGCGTCCCACGCATCCACCAGACTGTTCAGTTTGTCCGCCAGCAGCTTGGCCGCCCCCGCCCAGTCTCCCGCCTGAATGGCGGCCAGCACGCTGTCCAGCAGGCCGTTCTGGGCGGTGAAATCGTAGTTCGGGGCAATGTCCTCGCCGCTGCTTCCACCGCTGCCGGTGTCGCCGCTCTGCAGGACGTTCAGCTCATCGAAGCCCATCACCGCATCGGCGGCCTTTTGGGCCGAACTTCCCACCCCGTTAAAGCCCTTTGCGGTGCTGCGCAGGCCCGCCAGGCCCTTGCCGGTGAGCAGGCTGAACAGCCGGGCAAAGTAGTACAGCGCCGTGGCCGCCAGATTGGCCAGCTTGGCCAGCGCCGGGGCCAGCAGAGCCGCCAGCCCCGAAGCTGCCAGCCCGGATGCGCCTTTCAGATTCGCCAGGCTTTGGCGGTATTCCGCATTTTTGGCCAGCGCCTTGTTCAGGTAACTGGTAAATGCCTGCACTGCACTGCTGAGGGCGTTGAAGGCCAGCACCCCCACGGCAAGCCGCCGCAGCCGACCGGAAAACGCCCGGGTGAACTTGTTGCCTTGGAGCAGCTGGCGGGTTAGTTTTTTCAGCTTTTTTGCAAGACCGCCGAGGGCACCGGCGGCCAGCTTGCCCAGGCTGACAGCACCGCCGGCCACGCTGCCAAAGGCACCAGCCAGCTTCATCACTGCCAGCAGAGCCCGCCCTGCTTTGGACTGGGTGAGGGCCAGCGCTATTTCTGAAGCGATTCTGCTCTTGGTGCTCTGGGCCTCTAGGGCTGCATTGGCCTGCTCGGCTGCCTGAGCGGCCCGCTGTTGGGCCTGTGCGGCCCCGTCGGTCTTGGTTTGCAGCGCGGCCAGCTTGGGCTCCAGCTTACTCACAGCGGCGTCCTGAGCGGCAAGCGCATCGCTGAGGCGGTTGCGCTCCGAAATCAGATCGCCATTGTGTGCGGCTGTGTTGCTTTTGGCGATGGTGGAGAGCAGGGCAGGGTCAAACCCGCGGTACCCTGGGTCGGCTTTCAGCGCTTCCCATTCCCGGGCCTTGGCTTCCTCCAGCTTCTGCACCACCGCGTCCAGCTGGGCTTCCAGTTCCGCAGCCTTGGCTTTGGCTTCGTCCAGCTGTCGGGCCATGGCGTCCCGGCCGGCTTGTGCGGCCTGGTACTTCTGCGTGGCCGTGGCCAGCCGTTCCTCGGCCCTTGCAGCCCGCTGTGCCGCGGCTGCCTGCTGAGCCTCACTGTTGCCACGCCCTTTTCCGCTCGTTTTGCGGATGGCCGCGGCCGTGCTGCCGGCGGTTTTGCGCAGAGCGCCCAGCTCTTTTGTGGCCTGTGCGGTGTTGATCTTTGCATCGATGATGATCTTCGAGTCGGCCACGCCTCACACCCCCAATTGCCTGAAAAAAGCCGCCTCCTCCTCGGTAAGCGGCTTTTCAATGTGTACAAGTTCCGGGTTTTCCCGGATGAATTCCTTCTCCCAGGGCTCCAGCTTTTTACCCGTTGCCCGCTTGCGGCGCACATTCACCACATCGGCCAGCAGCCCCTGCCCGATGTTGGTGTAGGCGCCCACAAACTCCCACCAGTGCAGATAGCTGCACCGGCGGCAGCTGTAGCCCAGCACACGGTCCACCGCGGGGGCGATCAGCCCGGCGTCTCCCTCCCAGTCGATCAGCTGCGGGCGGGGCGGCTGGTGCTCCGGGATAGGCTGGCCCAGGTTAATAAAGACCATCAGCTGCTCCACGGCCTGCTGCGGGTCAGGCAGCTCGCGCCAGCGGGGCACCAGGATGCGCAGGCAGCAGGCGGCCTGTTCGGTGGGATCCAGATCAGGGGCATTCAGCGCCCGGCAGGCGGCCAGAACCGCCCGGAAGTCGCTTCGGATGGCAAATTCCTGCCCAGTCACCGAAATGGCGGTGGGCAGCTGCCAGCCGTTCACGCCTGCTGCCCGGGGGCAAGGCCGGCCTCGGTGCCCTCAAACCCGGCGGTGTACTTGCCCAGCTTCTTTTCGCGCTGTTCGGCGGCTTTTTTCATAGCTCCCAGCACCACCGGGGTCAGCGCGTCCACGATCTTCTCGATCACCATCTCGCCATCGGCGCAGATGGCCAGGCTGGAGACCGGCCCGAACAGCACCCCGGATACCGGGCTGCCGAAGGCCTGGTCGATTCCGGCCTTCAGCTCGGCATCCAGCTGGGCGATGTCCTCCATGCCCTGCAGGCTCTCCGGCCGCTCGGCCAGTTCGGCCAGCCGCTTCTGCACCGCGTCCCACCGGCCGGCAAGGCCGGGGTCACTGGGGTTGAAGCAGATGGTGCCCCGCACGTTGCCCTCGCTGTCCTGCACTTCAAAGGTCTCCAGACCCAGATCCAGTACAAACCCCGCCATGCGTCATTCCTCCGTGAAGGTGGGCACGCCGTTCGCAATGGTGGCAGTGCCCAGCTGTTTGTCGTTGGAGAGATACAGGTTCATCGGCATTCCCACATAGGTACTGCCGCCCAGGCTCTGGGGGACGATGGTGCAGTTCTTGTGCAGCTCCGCAGTAAAGGCGTTTTCCTGGCCCAGATAGGCGTGCACGTGCAGCACCTCAAACTGGCCGAACTCGGCCACGGCGTTGCGGCGCTCGATGTCCAGCAGGATGGCGCTCAGCTTCTGGCCGCCCCGGATGGTGCAGGGGTCCAGGTCCAACTCGGGTTTGGCCGGGCCCACCTCGGTGTCGGTGATGCCCAGAATGTCGGTGACCTGATTGGTCTCGTGGTTGTATTCCACGCTGGCGTCTTCTACGCCGCGGCCCATCAGCTCAAATTCGGGCTTGGCCGATTCGCCGACGTTCACGAAGATCATATCCAGCTTGCGGTCGGCCTTCAGGCCTGCCTTGAGATTGATTTCAGCTCTCGCCATAGGGTGATACCTCCTCGGTTGTCAGTTCGATCTGAATCTGATACTGTGCCGCCTGGGCGTTCGCTGCCACGATCAGCCCCGCATTCTTGGCCTCCACCCGCACGGGTGTTTCTCCGTCGATCTCCGGGTAAGCGTGGGCACGCTCCTGCGCCCAGATCCATTCATCCAGCCCAGCGAAAAATTCGCTGGCGGCGATGTTCATGGCCAGCTCCGGCCCCCAGGGCATCCGGGCAAAGAGGGCGAAGTGGTACACGCTCGTCACGCTGCCGCACACGTCCTCTTTGCGGGTGTGCCCGGTGAGGGTCAGGCTGTAGCCGGTGGGGGCTGCGCCCAGGTGGTTCAGATTCAGCTTGTCGTTTTTGTCGATGTGCGGGCAGGTGCGCAGCCATGCCCGGGTGGCTTCCAGCGGGGTCATGTATGCCCTCCAATGGCCGCCGCGGCGGCCCTTACAATGTCATCGTGGTGCTCCGCGTCCATACGCTCGGCCCAATGGGCACCCCGTTCCGGCGCGCCGGCGTAGGTCAGCGGGCGGCCGGTGGGATACTTGGGCTTGCCGCGGGGGCTGCGCCAGCCCGCCAGCTGACCCGCCTCAAAGATGGGGAAGTTCGGGCCGTACACCTCGCCCATGTACAGATAGTGGGCGTAGGGGGCTGCATAGACGATTTCACCGGATCCGATGACCGTGTTGCTCAGGGCGCTGTCCTTCAGCGCACCGGTGCGGAAAGGCACCTTTGGGTCACAGTAGCGGATGACCTCGCTGTCCACAACCTGCTGGGCAAGGCCGCCCGGCGCAAGGCCCGCAGCGTCAAGCAGTGTGTGCACCTCCGGGGCCTCGAATCTGCACCGGAATACAACTTCCATTGGTCAGCCCCCTTCCACGTAGATGTGGGGCAGCCGGCCCCGGCGGTTGTCGTGCACGGCCAGCACGACGGCAGTTTCGGCCCCGCAGGCGATGGTGTCGCCCGGGGCGATGACCAGCTCCTGCCCATGCAGTGCAGCGGCGGGAATGCGGCAGCGCACCAGCAGGGCCGCCGTCTGGGTGCCCGTGCCGATGCGGCTGCCGTGCTGTGCCTGCCAGCTGCACCCGTGCAGCACCGTCTCGGTCTTCACGTCGGTGTCGGCCTTGCCGTCGTAGGCAAGGTGGGTGATGGTCACGGTCTTGTCGGCCAAAAGCATTCACTCGACCCCCCGCCACAGCAGGCCGTAGGGGTCAGCGCCCAGCGCGTCCCGCAGAATGTCCGTCAGGGCACCGGTCTGGTCCCGGCGCAGGTCGCTGCCCGTCCGGTAGCTCTCGATGTAGCCGTCGTTGTTTGCGCTGGCCAGCCCCAGGCCGGTTTGGGCGGCGGTGCTGCCGACCTGCATCCGGTCCGCCATCAGCGCGTTGGCCAGTGCCAGCTCCTGCTCCAGCCTATCCCGGTGCGTGCCGGCCCGGCCCAGCGTCAGCGCGTCGATGCGCCCGGCTGCCATCGGCCCCCAAACGTCGTACTCCTCGGCGGTCATCTGGCCGCCCAGGTCACGGTACTGGTTGTAACTGCAATACAGCATAACGGCCTCCCTTCGTCAGCTCGCGGTTTCCACCCGCTTGATGTACAGGGTCTGGGGCTTGGAGACCTTGATGCCGTAGATCTTACGGCCCTGCACGGCAGATGCGCCGATGTAATTGCCGCTGCCGGCCAGGCTCTGCAGATGCACAGGCACCTGCCACTCCATCACCCGGTGGCACCAGTTGGGATGGCCCGCAATGAACTCGGTGGTGGTCTTTTTGGTGGTGACCCGCGTGGTGCTCTCAAAGTCCATATTGTTGCTCTCGAACACGTTGAAGCCCGCAATGCGGCCCACAACGCCGCTCTGCACCAGCTCCTGAGACAGGTCGCCCTGCTTGATGTAGTGCTCGTCCAGCATCAGCACCTCCAGGAACTCGGGGGCCACGATGAGGAAGCGCCCGTCGGAAGGCACGCCCTTGCGGCTCAGCACCCGCTTGGCTTCCAGCACCAGCTTGTAGGCGTTGGTCTCGGTGGCGGCGGTCTTGGTGGCGGACACGGTGGCGCCGGAAGCGCCCTCCAGCGCGTCGATGGACTTCTTGTCGATGGACAGGCCCAGCGCATAGCCGGCGCTGTCCAGCCGCTCGGCGGTGATGCCGTCGGGCACGCTGGCGGCGTCAAAGCCGTCGATCAGCTCGTTCACGGCCTCGTCCTGGTCGATGAGCAGGTCCAGATAGGTGGTGGTGCCAGACTCGGGGTCCAGGCCCTTGGCCTTGTCGTAGGCCTTAACGGCCACCTCGGTGTCCCGCACGGGGATCTTTACCTTGCCGGCCTTGGGGTCGCCCTCGTACCGGGTGTTGAAGATCAGGTTGTCGCGGGTAACCAGCGTGTTGCGCAGCTTGATGTCCACCAGACGGGACCAGCGCTCCTGATTTGCATGTGCCATAATTATTCTCCTTTACAGTTTCAGGTTGGGGTTGAGAGAAGCGAATGCGGCCGCCACGCCGTCGTTCTCGGCGGAGCCGCCGGTGCCGTGTTCGGCCCCGGTGTTCACGATCATGCCGGTGGCATCGGGTTCAGCGGCCTCAAAGGCCCAGGCTTTTTCTTCGGCCAGCGCCTTCAGGGCGGCCTGAATGTCGGCGCCCCGGTCTTTGCTGCTCTTCAGGCGATCCAGATCCAACATGCCGCGAATGGCTTTTACATCCCGGCCCTTTGCGTCGCGGATGGCGCCGTTCAGCGCCGAGTCGAAGGCATAGCCGTCGGCTTGCTCCTTCATCTGCTGCTGAAGCTGGGCGATCTGCTGCTGGGCGGCGGCGAAATCCTCGGGCTTGTGCTCGCCGAAGGCTTTCAGGCCGTCCTGCGCCGTGGCCACCTGGGTGGTCAGGCTGTCCACCTGGGCCTGCAGACCGTCAGCCTTTTTTCGTTCGGCGGTCACGTCCCGGCCGTTTTCGCCCATCAGCCAGTCCAGCTGCTCGTCGGTGATGCCGGGAATCTTGTTTTTCACATCTTCGCGTTTCATGGTGAGAAACTCCTTTCTGGGTGTGAAACCACGGTTTGGTAACGCGGTTTTCCTTCCGCCGGCGGTTTTGGGCAGGGTACGCACTGCCCGCTGCGATGGTGCCCATGCCGCCCTCGTGCGGGCGAAATGGGCATGAAAAAAGCACCATGCATTTGCATAGTGCTTTGAAGAGGGGAAGGCAGGTCAAGCCTGAATGCAGCGATTCTCAAACTTTTTGTAAGCGTCCAGGTAGAACTGCTTTTGATCTCCATTATAAGTGACTTCGTAGTACATGCCATCACACAGGACCGTGCTGGCCAGAGCCTTGGAGTTCTGAAGCGTCTTGCACTGCCACACGATGAACTCGGCATCCGGCAGGATGCGCTTTTTGTCAGTCACATCGAGGTGTTCGTTGGTGTAGTCCGCGACCAACTGCCGGACACGGGCTGTAAAATCTTTTTCGTTCATAACGAACCTCCTAAAAATGGGCATAAAAAAACCGCTATCGGTTGATAGCGGTCATTCATAATAGTTGTCGACATCTGGCCATTCAGTCATCTTATCACTAATATCCTTAAGCACTTGGAGCTCTGCCTCAAGGACTTCGACAGGTTTATCAGTAGTCGGTACATAATCCTTCATCAAAGTTTCCTCCATTCAATACCATAATCGTGCGCAACTTGGTCTAATGCGAACTCCCTTGCATCGATCTCACCCATATTATAAGGCGGTTTTACTTTGGTGTCAACGATATTGTCAATAATATTAGTGGCGAAAGGTCGTGCATTTTGTGCACTGTAGTAATAAACATTTCCATCATGGCACGCCACAATTCCAAAAGCATACCGCTTTTCGCCGGCACTTCCGAAATCCGCACCAGATGGCGGTACATTTGTACCATGATTGTGAATGGATATCAGCGAATATGGTTGCGAAGAATAAACAGTTTCTACCAGTGATTTTGTGTAATGAGTTTCATACAGCACCTTTCCCGATGTCTGCCCAACAAAGCTTCCATCAAGGCGGAGAATTGTCAAATCCTCTTTGTACGAGCCGGACTGATGTGTAATGGCAGCCTTGCAATATTTATAGATCGCCTGGTTCAATGCCGGATTTTCCGAAATCGAATTGAACTTGGCCCGGTACTGGTCGCTGTTGATGTAGGCAAAATCGGTTTGGTTGGAACCAATGCCGAAACTGTAGCTTTTCTCCGGCAGGCCGGGCTCCAGCTTGGCGGCCTTCGCCACCTCCGTCCGTCCCTCATCCATCTTCAGGCCGGTTTCTGCCAGGTACGCATTCAGCCGTGCCCTGGCGCGGGCCAGGCGGGCCTTTGCGGCGCTTTCTTCGCTGGGTACGCCCCATTCCTCGGCCACAATGCATTCCCGCTTTGCGCGGCGAATCTGCCGCTCCAGCGCCCGCTGCTTCTGCCGGGCCTGCTCTTCGGTGAGCAGCTGGCCCTTCCAGGGGATTTTCGGGGCGTTGTATTCCGCCAGCGTTTCGGGGGTGTAGGCGGGCGTGCTGATGCCCGGCCAGAAGAGGTGCCAGTTGTGGCGGCAGTTTGCACCGCCAAAG
>Ga0129314_1001645_pt1 | contig 14718 bp, 14 predicted proteins | sample O1111metagenome_FD_94431 | JGI IMG/M metagenome (GOLD analysis project Ga0129314, IMG submission 94431) | Orangutan individual fecal microbial communities from fecal samples from Wisconsin, USA - O1111 metagenome | ecosystem: Host-associated > Mammals > Digestive system > Large intestine > Fecal...
AATTGCGCAATTACCATGCACAACAGATAGAGCAAAATAGGGAAGAGGAGACAGAGGAGCAGGGAGAGTCTGCCTTGGGCGAAAAGGATTACTTTTTTAGGTCTCCCCGCTTCCACAGGGAGATTGAAAGCGAGGTTATCAATATTGACCCGCCGCCCCAGCCGGAGAAAATGGATACCGTACCCATGGCATTGATGCTGGGACCCTCCATTACAATGGCGATGACATCTGTTAGTACCGCTTTTTTAACCGTCAATAATGTATTAAGCAATGGCGGGGAAATTACACAGGCATTGCCTACGTTGCTTATGGCTGTCAGCATGATGCTCGGTACTGTCCTGTGGCCTGTGCTGACAAAGCAATATGAGAAAAAGACTCGTATTAAAAATGAAAGAAAAAGACAGCAGAAGTATTTGGCATATTTGGACGAAATCCGAGATGAGATTCGCAGAACGAGTAAGCTGCAAAGTGACATCTTACATAGTAATATGATTTCTCTTGATGAATGTGCTAACAGAATTACAGAAAAGAAGACAAACCTTTGGGAAAGAGTAATTGGACAGAGTGATTTCTTAAGGCTGCGTGTGGGTATAGGAACTCTGCCGTTACAGGCAAAGCTGCAATATCAGGAAAAGAAGTTTACCATGACGGACGATGATATACAGGACGCAATGCTTTCGCTGGGAGAAGAGCCAAAAATATTGGAAAATGTACCGATTAGTGTGTCTCTGACAGAGGAGAAGTTTGTCGGTATAGTAGGAGAATATATGGCGGGCATGAATATGCTTAAGTCATTGATTCTGCAAATGATAGCGCTGCATAGCTATGATGAATTGAAGCTGATGCTGATTACAGATGAATATGATGATAAAAAGTGGGGCTTTGTTAAATGGATTCCGCATTTTTGGAACGATGATAAAACCGTGCGCTTCTTGGCGACAAATGCGGACGAGGTGAAGGAGCTTTCCGCGTATCTGGAAAAAGCGGTGTTAACCCGTCAGGATACGGAAAGACAGGAATATGAGGAGCTTGCTCCCTATTATGTGTTGATTTCTACCGGAAAAGCGCTACAGGATAAATGTGAAGCCTTCCGGAAGCTGTTAAGCTATAAGAATAATTGCGGCTTTAGTATTCTGATGTATGGGGAGAAGCTGCATAACCTGCCAAAGGAAACAGAAACGGTGGTAATGCTTGCGGGTGAGGAGTCCAAGATATTTGATAAGGATGATACCACGGGTGAGCAGCTTTTGTTTACACCGGATTCCTTTAATGAAGCCATTTTAACAGGCGTTGCAGAGGATATTGCAAATATTGAGCTGGACATGGACAAACGAAAATTCTCTCTGCCCAATATGATAACCTTTTTGGAGATGTTTCAGGTAGGTAAGATAGAGCATTTGAACTCTCTGACCCGCTGGAAGGAAAATAATCCTACTATTACATTACAGACCCCTATTGGAGTGGGTACTACGGGAGATATCTTCCAACTGGATTTGCATGAAAAATACCATGGTCCTCATGGACTGGTCGCAGGTATGACGGGTTCCGGCAAGTCAGAATTTATTATTACATATATACTTTCTTTGGCGGTGAATTATCACCCCAATGAAGTGGCGTTTATTCTGATAGATTATAAGGGTGGTGGATTGACAGGAGCTTTTGAAGATGAAGAAAGAGGAATTAAGCTTCCTCATCTTGCAGGTACAATTACGAATCTTGACGGTTCGGCAGTGAAGCGTGCATTAACCTCTATACAAAGTGAGCTGCGCCGCAGACAGGCGGTATTTAATGAAGCCAGAAAGGTTTCTAACGAAGGCACTATGGATATTTATAAATATCAACAGTTGTACCGTGACGGCGTAGTATCGGAGCCGGTTCCACATCTATTTATTATTTCCGATGAGTTTGCAGAATTAAAGACCCAACAGCCGGAATTTATGGAGCAACTCATTAGTGCGGCGCGCATTGGGCGAAGCCTTGGTGTGCATTTGATTTTGGCGACGCAGAAGCCTAATGGAGTGGTGGATGACCAAATATGGAGTAACAGTAAGTTCCGAATATGTCTGAAGGTTCAGGAGAAGGCAGATAGTCAGGATATGATTAAGTGTCCTGACGCAGCTGAGCTGTCTCAGACAGGACGTTTCTATTTGCAGGTGGGCTTTAACGAGTTGTTTGCTCTGGGGCAGTCTGCATGGTGCGGAGCGCCCTATAAGCCGGTAGACACTATCGAAAAAACAAAGGATAACACTATTCAGGTAGTTGACCACATGGGGCGTGTTCTATTGAATGCCAAGCCCGACAAAAAAATGGAGGAATCAGAGGGTAAGAAGCGTAAGCAGATTGTGGAGGTTGTAAAGTATCTGTCAGAATTGGCAAACGAAGAAAATATTTCGGTGAAACCATTATGGCTGCCCCCTATTCCTGAGTTTATTTATGTAGAGGAGCTGGAAGAAAAGTACGGCATACACGATGAGGGTTATCTGTTGGCACCTCTTGTGGGTGAGTATGACGATCCCTTCAATCAGAAGCAGGAGGCGTTACAGATTTTGCTTTCTCAGGAAGGAAATTATCTGGTGTATGGTTCGGCGGGAAATGGTAAGAGCACTCTGTTGACATCTATGTGCTATTCACTGATAAAGAATCATACTGCCGAAGAAATTAATGTTTATATTATGGATTTTGGTTCAGAAACCCTGAAGGTGTTTGACAAGGCTCCTCAGGTGGGTGATGTGATTCTGTCTGCCGATGAGGAAAAGACAATTAACCTGCTGAAAATGCTGTTAGGAGAAATTGAGAGCAGAAAGGCTTTGTTTTCCGAGTATGGCGGTGATTATCAAAGCTACTGCAATAATTCTGAGAAAAAGCTTCCTAATATTGTAGTATTGATGAACAATTATTCCGGCTTCGCAGAGCAGTACGAAGATTTTTTGGAGACATTTATGGTGCTTACCCGTGATGGCGTGAAGTACGGCATTTACTTTGTAGTAGCTGTCAATTCTGTTAATGAAATGCGTTACAAGATAGCTCAGAATTTTAAGCAGGCATTGACCATGCAGCTCAATGATGCTTCTGACTATTCTGTAATCGTAGGAAAAACAGATGGCTTGATACCTTATCGTTGCAAGGGGCGCGGTATGATTAATTTGGGGAAGGTGTATGAATTCCAGACGGCTTATTGCAAACGTACGGATAATCAGCTTGAATTCCTGCGAAGCTACTGTATGCAATTAGCAGCAGCGACAGGCAGCTTTGCGCGAAAGGTTCCGATTCTGCCGGAGATTGTTAATGTAAATTATCTGTCAAATGAGAAGATTACATTAAACAGGATTCCCATAGGCGTAGGCAAAAAATCACTGGAGCTTGGCTGTATAAATTGTGAGAACAGGGTAATCTATCCGGTGGCAACTCAGGATTTGGCACAGGCAATATCCTTTGCGGAAGAGCTGATACATGTATTGCATAAGGCAAGCAAATCGGTTACCTTGGTGGATTCCGAAAAGATATTTACGGAAGAAATCAGTTATTATTGCAGATGGCTTAATAGCAATTTAGAAACCTTTGTTCAGGAAGTTTTTTCCGATATGGTGGTTAGAAATAATGATTACAAGGACGCTAAGCTGGACGCTTCCGTTTTGGAGCGGTATGAAGAGAAAATAATTGTGATTATGGGCATTAAGCGTTTGTATGAGCAGCTGTCAGATGATGGCAAGGAGAAGCTTAGCCTGCTTATGGAGAAGGCGGAGGCAATCTACAAGATACATTTCATCATGATTGATGCGTTACATCAGTTTAACAGCTATACCTATGAAGGCTGGTATAAGCTTCATATCAATGGCTCCGAGGGCTTGTGGATTGGCGATGGAGTGGCAGACCAGTATATGTTTAAGATTAACAAGATTACCACGGACCTTTATGATGAAGTGGGAAGCGAATATGGTTATCTAATCAGACGCAACAGACCAATCCTGTTAAAGCTGCTTACATCTAGAAAAGAGGAAGAGGAGTAAGATGGATAAAATTCTTGTGGAAGTTTATGTTCCGGTATTAGGTACATCTTGGGATATGTTTATCCCGCAGGAGTTAAAAATGCATGAAATCCTTGAGATGATGAAAAAAGCCATTGCAGATTTATCGGGCGGACGCTTTATGGTAAACGACAATACTGCGGTTTGTCATCGGGAGGACGGCACAATTCTCAATATTAATTTATCGGTGAGTGAGCTGGGGCTTAGAAACGGCTCAAAACTGATGTTAATATAAATTAAACAAAGGAGGTCATGGAAAATGGCAAGAACAATTCAGGTAACACCTGAGCAGTTGGAAACTGCTGCAACAAAAATTGATGCATTGGCTGGAGACTATAAGGCACAATACGATGCACTTTATAATGAAACCAATGCAATGGCTGCAACATGGGATGGAAAAGATAATAAGGCATTCGTTGATCAGATTGCAGGCTTTAAGGATGATTTTGAAAAAATGCATACCTTAATGCTCAATTATTCAGATTTCCTGAAAAAGAGTGCGAAGGCTTATCGCGAAACACAGGAAGCTGTAGTAACGGAAGCACGCAAACTGGTAAACTAAGGAGGAAGGCAAAATGGCAGATTCTATTAAAATTTCCACTCAAACGCTGGTAGATACAGCGAAAAAGGTACGTGATATTAATACCACAATGGATCAAAAACTGGCGGACTGCAATAAGCAGATGAATGATTTGGAGGCTACATGGAAGAGTGATGCAGCTACCGATATCAGAGCAGCTATGAATGCATTAAAGCCCCGCTTTGAGGAGTATAAGGCAGTAGTTGAGTCCTATGCGAAGTTCCTTGATACCACAGCACAGAGCTATGAGACTACAGAGACTGCTATTCAGAACAATGCAGGCGCATTTAAGTAAGAGATGTTTAAGAGTAAGTGGGCTTGTTATGAGCCTGCTTACTCACAACATATCTAGTGAGAGGTAGAGATAATGAGGCAAAGAGTCTATTCGATTATATTAGTCATTTCGTTATTTATGGGTTCCTTCTGGGGTTTGGAAGGGTGTGGAAATCAACAGGTAGAAAATTCAACATACATTACACAGGGTGAATGGATTACCCTTATTAATGATGCTTTTGGTATGTATAGTTATTCGGAGGAAACTCCTTACTATACAAATATAGATAAAACAAATCCTTATTTTGAGCAGATACAGATAGCCAGAGAATGGGACGTAATTGATGGAAGTGTATCTGAATTTGATACAAAGGCATATGTATCTTATGGGTTTGCTGCAGTGACATTAATTAATGTGACCGGCTTTGTTCCAAATGAGGTAACAGCCGGACAGAAGGTTACCATTGCTCAGGATATGGGATTTTTGGTGACAGAGTCAGATAACTACGAAATTGAGGATAATATTAGCTACAATGATGCAATCCTTTCCTTATATAATGCAAAGCAGCGGTGGGCAAATACCACCTTTGACCATGTTATTGAGGAGGTCACCTTTGCTGAGGATGTCATTGATTACATAGAAGAAGATGTAACTGATTATAAGATTAAGGAAGGTAAAACCTATATTCCTGTAAGTGCTTATACGGAAATGAAGAAGGGTGATGTCTATGTTCTTCCTTCTAATAAAGATAATCTGGTAGCGTCAGCCTTTACCGTAGAGGAAGTGGTACAGGAGGGAGAGTATTTTGTTATCACAAACAGTGATGAAGAGGAAAATATTTTAGAGCATATTGAAAATCTAAATGTAGAAGAGACCTATATGCCGGATTTGCTGGCGGCTGATATTTATGACGGTAACGGAAGACTGATTCATCAAGGCAGCGAGTATGCCTATGCACAGAAGATGGCAGCCAATCAGGAGTATCCTGTTAATAATCTGATGGGCAGCGATGAAATGCAGCTTTTAAATACCGGTGTAAAGGGAGAGGTGGGCTTTAAATTTGAATATAAGGAAAAGGGGGCTTCTACTTCGGCTTCTATTTCAGGTACTATAGGAAAGGATTCTGTTAAATTCGGACTGGAGCAAAAGCTTGGAGAGAGAAAGTATAGTACCGGAGCAGGTGGAAAAGAGAACGGAACAGAATCGGCTGCTTTGTTTGCAGAGGCTGAAGTAAAGGGCATAAAGGTTACAAATGATATAGATATGTCCTGGGGAAAGCTGAAAAGTGCGAAGGTGGCGGTAGACTATTCACATTCTATTGAAGCCGGGCTGAAGGTAAGCGGACGGGAAAATCGTTTAAGAAAGGCTCCCTATAATAACAGGAATGGCAGCTTTCTGACAAACTTAAAAAAGGAGCTGAGTAACCTTAAGGATTGGAAAAAGGGCTCTGATAAAGGGGCAACACAGATTTCCGGCTCTGCAAAGGGTATCAAGATATGCGGTATCGATTTGGTAAGTGCAGGTATTACTAAGGTGGTGCTGGAGGTTTATGTATATGTGGAGGCAAGCGGAAAAATTTCCGTGAAGGTGACCACCGCCTCCTGCAAGGGTGTTGAGTATGTCAACGGTAAAATCCGATATATCAATACCGATAATCAGACAAGAGAGTTTATTATCAATGCCAGTATTGAAGCCGGTCTGAATTTTAAATTGAAGCTGGAAGCCTTTGGGCAAAATATTATTGCGGTGGAGCTAAAGATTGGCTTGGGAGTCGAGGCAAAGCTGGTTATCAATTTTGTGGATAATGAAAATCATTTGATAGAAACGGGAGGCTTGGAGCAGCCGGATATTGAGGTGGTGGAGAGCCTGTCCTCCTGTGGGGCTACGATTTCTCTTGAAGATATGAAAAATATTGCCAAGCAACAGGGGGGTGACTATGCGGGAACCGTAGTTACGGAGGAAATACCGCTGAATATTGATAATTGTCTGGAGGTAAGCGTATACTTTAAGGTTTCACTGGGCTTGGATTTGACTTCCTTGGCAGGTAAAATAATAAAAGGTGCTGATAAGGCTAAAGTGGAATTTAAGAAGGACTTATTGACAGTGCATGTTGACAATATGACAGATTTATCCTTTTCGGGTCTTTTGACGGGTGTAAAAACCACCTCCTGTACTAAGAAATTTACACCCTTCACCAAGCTTGAGGAAGAGGACGCTGCAAAAGCAGAATCCCTTGAGGCAGAAAATCCGGAAGAGGATATTCTGACCTATGACTGTGAAAAGGGCGATTATCTGGGAATTTCTAAGTACAGTATGCAGTTGACTGAGGGGCAGACGGAGCAGATTACCGTATCGGTTCTGCCGGGAGAATACGAACTGACGGATGTCAGGTTTACCAGCGGAGATGAAAATGTTGCAAAGGTATCGGCAGATGGAACGGTGCTGGGTCTGCATGACGGCGTTACATATGTGAGGGTTTATATTCAGGGTACACAATTTGAGATGAGGTGTGCTATAATTGTAGGAGAAGAGGGAAATATTTCCTTTAGTCCCATCAAGGCATTTTAGTATAGGAGGAATGTAAATGATACAGAAGGTAAAAAAGGTCAGCTGTAAGGGAACCAAGGAGATGGAAATATGCTCAGCCGCAGGCAGAATTGTCACAGTGGAGGGAGAGGATAAAGTCTACCTTGAAGAGGGAGAGCCGTTGGGAAGGATTGAGATGGATGGAATCTCAGCTGTAGAGCCCTGCGCAGGTCGCATTATTGTGGGTGGAGTAACAAGTCAGGTTAAATTTGCCATGAAGCGAGTATCAAAGGAGGGAAAAAAATCCACAGTGCTGTCCGGCAGCTATCTGGATGAGAGCGGTCAGGAGCGGTATACAATGACAAATGAGGCTAAGATTCAGAAGACCTTTTGGATATTTACTACCGGGTATCAGTATTATGTGCTGGAGGATAAGTTAAAGGGCAGGAGCTATAGAGTTGACAATATTACCTTCGCTGCGGATATGCACTACTATTATCTGCGTGATGAAGCAGATAAGCTGCTGGCGGTTATCTACAAGCCTTATCGGGAGAGAGGCAGGGATGAGTATCACCTGTATACAAAGTTGCCTGAATTACAGGAGGCGCTGCTTTTTGTAACGGCTTATATGGACAATTTTTTCTATCCGTATAACAGTGCGTTTATTTCAGATTTGGATGAGTATGTGGATAATGAGGCTTATGAAATTTCGGATGATGAGCTTTTGCAATTATATGATGAGAGCTTTGAAAGGAGTGTAATCTTAGATGAGAGAGAAAATTGAGATAGGTCTTATAGCAGCAGCTCCGGGGGCAATGTGTATTGGAATTTTTGTGGCGTCAATACGGCTCGAAGAGATTGAAATACCCATTTGGATGCACATCGGCGTGATGTTTGTTTTTCTGTTTATGGCATATACATGTCTGCAGGGCTCCAGAGGAATAAAGAGCTGTGAAAAGGTAATGGCGGAATTCATTACAGCCAAGGAGTTGGGAGGGGAAAAAATAAAGGCTCTGTTTGATAGAGATATAGAGGATTTTCCGGAAAAGAATTATTGCATTGCACGATTTGAGTGCGATGGGAAAGTTCACTATGATATGGTTGAAAAATCGAAAGCGTATGGTTACATGGCGGGACAAAAAAGAGAGATTTATGTGAGACGGGAGAAGGACGGAGTCAAGACCGTGTATCTTGTCCTGACAAAAAGAAAATATGTAAATCATCTGGCAGCGGGTATTTATTTTGCAATACTGACTATCTTGTGGATTGCAGTTATTGTGATTGATATAATAAAGTGAGGTTTCGGATATGTATGACTTTTCAGATTATGTAGCAGGCAATAATAATTTTTGGGATAAGCTGTCCTCCAATGGAATGTATCAGTGCATTATGCAGTGGTTGATGTTGGCACTGCTGCTGGTAATTTTGATACTGGCGATTATGATATTGGCAGCTGTAAAGAAGGGAAACAAAAGTAATCCCCGAGCAAATATGTCTGCCTTTGCAGGCAGTGCAGCTGCGGCTGACAGAATTTATTTTTGTAAGAAGTGTGGGAATCAGTGTAGTGCAGCTGATGTTGTATGTCCTCAGTGCGGCACAAAGAGAATATAGAGCTTTGACACAGAATTGAGAGCAAAAATGAAATGAGTAAAAAAAACAAAAGAAAAGAAATCAACAAAAATGGTGTATCACAGGTTGTTATTAAGAGCGTGAAGGGGCAGGCTGTCTCAGACCGTGAGGTGTATGCAATTAACAATCAGGAAATAGAAGGACTTTTGCCGGTAGAGGTGATTAAAAAAGGAAATTCCTTTAAGCTGATATATAATCTCACCGGTTTGATGACCTTGAGTGATTTCCTGCTTACACCCATGAATCGGGAATCATTTGCCCGTCTGCTACAGAATATTTTGGAAGTTTTGAAGGGTATGCAAAAAGCTTATTTTAATCAGCATGCTTTGAATATGAATTTAGACAGTGTAATGATTAATCCGGCAAAGCAGCGGTTGTTGTTTATGTATATACCGATACAGGCCTATGACGGCGGTAGTTCGCTTAGAGCGTTTTTGCTGGAAATAATTCAGGCAGGAAGCTTTGTAAAAGAAGATGATTCCGATTATGTCAAGGAATACATACGCATTTTAAATGAAGGAATAAATTTCTCGGTATTTGAATTGGAGGAGTATATAAAACGTCTGGTTTCTGAGGATGGGTATAGAACCAATAAAAATATGCTCTGCCATAAGTGTGGCACACAAGTGAGAAGCGGTGCAAAGTTTTGTTCCGTGTGCGGTGCAAAGCTTTCTGATGTGACGGAAAATGCGGATAACGCAAAGCTTTATAATCCGTTAGTGTCCGCAGAGCCGGCACAGACAGTGGCGAAGGAAGAGGAAGGCTCAAGCGCAGGCTGCAGTACTGCAACCCAAGGCTTGTATCGTCAAAGTGAAGAATGTGGCGGAACCACACTTTTAGGGTATACACAGCCGAAATATCCGTATCTGATACGTGAGAAGACGGAAGAAAAAATCGTGATTGACAGGAATGAATTCTGTATTGGCAAGTCAAGGCAGAATTGCAACTATTCGGTAACGGATAACAGTGCAGTCAGTAGACAACATGCCAAAATTATTAGTAGAGATGGCAGATGTTACATAAAAGATTTGAATTCTACCAATAAGACTTATGTCAATGAGCGGGCGATAGAGGAAGAAGAGCTTACGTCAGGAGCAAAGATTCGGCTTGGCAACGAGAGGTTTATATTTTATATAGAATAAAGGTGAGGTGAAGAGTATGGGAATTGATGTAGGAAGTGCAAATGCAAGAGCAAATGATTTACGCGGCTGTGCAAATGACCTGCGTTCAGCCAAAAGTAATCTGTCCCAGTATAAGGCTGTTTTTGGAAATGATTGGCAGGCTACAGAAGCCGGCTATTTTGCCAGTGCTGTCGGAGGGGTAGAGAATCGAATGAATCAGGCTATCTCAGAGCTGGAGTCTATCGCAGGAGACATTGTTTCCACTGCTAATGCCATTAAGCAGGAAGAGGAGGAGAGGGCTCGCAGAGAGGCAGAGGAAAGAGCCAGACGGGAAGAGCAGGAACGTAGAGAGGCAGAAGAGCGGGCGGCTAAGGAGAAAGCGGCAGCGACAGTGGCTAAATCTGTGGTTCAGTCTGTAACACGCTCTATCTCCAAGGGTACAGGTCGAAGAAGGTAAGGAGTAAATTCTATGGCAAGGATATTGATAAATACAGCAGAGGTTGTGAATTCAGGTTCCAAGGCGAGAGCAGCTAAAAGCACTACCGGTTCGGTAGTGGGAAGGATTGCCGGGGTCAGAAGCGGAACAGACAGTCAGATTTTAAGCAGAGGCGGCTTGGGTAGCAGATTGGACGCTGTGTATAACAAGGTGGCACAGCTTGAGCGGGAAATTGCAGCAATTCAGAATGCTGTTGAAAATGGTGCAATGCAGTATCAGCGAACAGAAGCCTCGCTGGATAATTTGAGCAGAATGATTATGGGGGTGAATGCCAAATCCGCAACGGCTTCCACAACACGTTCGGCGCTTGAACAGCTGTTTACAACTACTACAAAGCCCTTGGACATCAGTGAGGAACTGCAAAAATTTTTATCTCAGCCTAAATCCGGTTTGACAGAAGAACAGTTAAAATTTTTAAAGGATATTGCAGGAAGAATTGAAAAAATTAAGGTTGCTGCAAAAGAAGAAAGCGAAAAGAAGCTAGAATGGAATGAGGCGGAATGGCAGCATGAATTTGGTAAAACAGTAGTAAAAATGCTGGGCGTGGAGTATGTGAAGGAACTGAGTGAAATATTCGGAGAGGCTTCGCTTATTGAGTTCTTAGGGAAAATTTCCACTGCCAATACAGACCATTATTTTGTCAAGGCTGAAGGTAAGGCTGAAGATGAAATGACTACATCTATGAATTTCGAAGATAATAAAAAAGTCGGAGATAAAATAGATAATTGGGTAAATGAGCGGCAGTATATGTATGGGATTCCTCATGAAAAAGAAAAAATAGAAAAATATTATGACGAGAATGGTAATGAAATATCTAAAGAGGATGCCGAAAAGTTTTATGAAAGAGAAATTACATTAGCTGAGCTCAACCATACAGAAAGTGTGTCAGTAAGTCTCTATGACGGAGAATATAGAATCGGAGAGAAGGGCAAGATAACAGCTACAGTTTGTGAAGCCGAAGCACATGCCGGTATTTCCGCAGGAATGTATGTGATTGCCGCAGACGGTTCCCATAGGTTCAGCCCGGGCGTGAAAGCAGAAATTGGCACAAGTGTGACGGCATTTGAAGCGGAATGGGAGCAGCAATGGCTTGGTGATGAAATGCTGGGGCTTAACACTGATATTACGGCGACAGTAGGCAGAGCAGAGGCTTCAGCGGAAGCTGTTGCACAAATTTGGGGTGAAAACGGTGAATTGGATATGCAGTTGAATGCTAGTGCCAGTGCAGAATTAATTGGAGGGGAGCTGGAAGGTAGCGCAGGTATCAATATACTTGGGGGTGAGATTGGTGTTAAGGGCAGTGTCAATTATGGTATAGGAGCCCATGCAGAGGTCGGTATAAAGGACGGAGTAATAAAATGTGATATAGGAGCATCTTTAGGCGTAGGCGTATCTGTTGGTTTTGAGGTAGACGTAGGTGGCATGGTGGATACTGTAGCAGATGCGGCTTCGGCGGCATGGGTTGAGGCTACAGATTTCGTATCTGAAGGGTGGAATAGCCTTAAATCAGGATGGAATAGTTTGTTTGGATAGAAGGGAAGGCATATGGAAGCAATACATTTGATTATCTTGGGTTGTCTTTGGCTGTTTTTTTTCAGATTGTTTGATACGGAGGGTGAATTAAAAAAGGAAGAAAAAACAGCAAAGGAAGCGCAGGGAATTATCAGGCAGATTTTGGTGAGTTCAAGTACTACAATATATCAGGTGGATATATTAGATGGTGATAAAATTTTGCCAGGTGAAAGCGATTCCTATGTGGGTATCAAACCCCATTATAAGGAGGGTGAACAGGTAAGAATAAAATATTGCCCCCGTAGGTATTCATACAATAGAGTGCTTATTCAAGATGATACGCTTATCCCGGTAGAAATATCGCCGCGATGGAAATATGCGTTTTTGATATTAGCTTTGTTGTTTTTTGCGGGGGCAGTGGTTGTAATAATTTCTAAAATAATATAGAATGTATCAAAATAGAAAGAGAAAAGGAGAGTAAGAAAATGAATGAATTATTGCCAATCGGTTCAGTAGTATTATTAAAGGATAGTACTAAGAAGGTAATGGTAGCAGGTGTATGTCAAAGAGGGGCTAATGCTCCTGAAAAAATCTGGGATTATGTAGGTGTGGTATATCCTGAGGGGTATTTGTCAGCTGATAAGATGTTTTTATTTGATAATCAGCAGATTGCTCAAGTATATGCATTGGGATATCAGGACGCAGAACAGCTGGCTTTTAAGGAAAAGGCAACTGCTGCATTGGAAAAATTGAGAGAAGCGTAAAGATTTTATCGAATAAGGAGAATAATTATGTTAAAGAAAATCAGTATGATACTTTCCGGTATGGTGTTATTGCTTTCACTGTCTGGCTGCAATTCAAGCAAAGCATATACTTATTCCGTTGAAACGGGAGATTCAGTTAAGGTATCCTTAGATACTTCTGATAAGTATGATATTACATCAGATTTACCCTTTGCTATTTCATGTGATGGTACAATATTGAGCCAGGGAATCTTTATTACGTCTGATAATTACAGTGAGTATGTTGATGTGGTAAATGCGGACAGTAATGCCACCTTGATTGATTCGGGCAGCAAAGACGGAAATAAGTATATTTTTTGGTCCTACAATAATGCAGAATATAATTATGCCATTTTAATAGGGGATTCCAATACAGGAGTAATATTGGCAAACAATGTATCGGAAGAGGCTGCCAAGGAATGCTTTGGCAGGATTACAATCAGTATTGCAAAGTAGCAGCTTACATAAGAGAGGAAGCGGGGAATATAAATAGGGATGTCAATAATACAAATTGATGTAAACAGTGTAATAATCCGGCAGGAGAAGCTGAAACGGGCATGGAAGTTGACTGAAGATGCAGCTTCCATGCTTGCGTATGTGAAACACAGCATAGCACCGGAAATTTCAGACCGCAACAGCATTGGAACAAGGCTGGTGCAGGTAGAAACTCAGATTCATGAGCTGGAAAGAAATATTCGCAGGATATCAGGTGCAGTGGAGAACGGTGTCTTACAATATCAAACTACGGAGAATAGAGTAAGAAAGCTTGGAAGTGAAAGAGGAAACATTTCATATAAGCAGGTCAGCAGCATTGATAACAGAAAAACATCAGCGTTGTACTTTAGAAATAATATGTTTGATGGTAAAGCTGTTAGGAAGAGCCTGGTGGCAGAGAACTATGTAAACGGGGAGCATGTGAGACAATTATTTGGGGATTTTCATAAAGCGACAGCAACATTAAAGCCGCCGACTTTGGATTTTAGGGAAGAGGTGCTGGCAAGGATAGCGCTTATGGATGGCACCTTTATGGAGAAGGTTGATACACTGCCAGAGACGAAGGGATATCTGGCAAGGAGCTTTGAACAGGTCGTATGTGGAAATTTTTCAGAAGAAGTGACTGCATTGGGGACGATAGGTCAGATAGGCTTGGGGCTATGTGGATTGGACGCGGTTGCAGATATAAGAGATATAGGGGCAGATATATATCATGTGTGTGAAGACGAGGAAGTACCATGGTGGCAGTTAGCCCTTGATGTTGTGGCATTGATACCCTTGGTGGGAGCATTCAAAAATGTGGACGAGGTTGTTTCACTGCTGAAGAGCGCAGATAATGTAAAGTATTTAGATGAAGGAACTGAGCTCGCAGAGAACATAGGAAAGAAAGCCATAAACAGCATGGAACAGGCAGATGGGACTGTAGCTGGTGCTGTAAAACGGGCTGAGAAAATCTTTGAGGGTAGTTCAGATGTATTTGATGATGCTGTGGAGAGTACATTAAAGGGTGGTACATCAGCTAAAGGATTAATTGGACATGACTTTGAGGATTATTTATCCAAGACTATTGGTGGAGAAGGTTCATTTAGTGCTGGAGGTAGAGATTTTGATGGCGGTATTGGCAACCGTTGGTGGGAAGCAAAATCCGGTGATTACTGGAGTATGTTAGAAGAGAATCCTAGCAAATTGGCGAAGTTTAAGTCTGATATGGGTGATAGATTGAGAATAGCAACTGAAAATGGAGCAACATATGAGTTGTTTTCAAACACACCAATACCG
>Ga0129314_1001647_pt1 | contig 14697 bp, 13 predicted proteins | sample O1111metagenome_FD_94431 | JGI IMG/M metagenome (GOLD analysis project Ga0129314, IMG submission 94431) | Orangutan individual fecal microbial communities from fecal samples from Wisconsin, USA - O1111 metagenome | ecosystem: Host-associated > Mammals > Digestive system > Large intestine > Fecal...
AATGCCACGAAAGGCTTGGAGCCTGCACGCTGCGCCTCCGAGAAGCGTTTGCTTTTCGGTGACGACAAGATAGTATTATACGCGCGTTACGGGCACTTGTCAACAACTTTTTAAAACTTTTTTAAAATAATAGTACTGCGGTTAAATATTTAATCAGCTTTGTGTTTTACAGTAGACAATCCCATCACTGTTCCATCCCGATCCTGTAATACCAGATCCACCGGATCTCCATTGTTTACTGTTATTACGGCAGTATTTTTCCCTATGATGAGGTACTGCCTATCAAGTCTCTTCCCGCTAAGCTCAGAATAATACTTAGAAAGGTTTTCGTCGGCCGGAGTGTCTGTATCAGGATCTGCTGCAAGCGACTTGTTCACGTGTAGCACATAAACGTTCGGCGAATCCGTCGCAGAGTATGTGCCACTAATCATGCGGCAGCTCTTATACGTCAACGTGAAAGTCTTTTTTCCGTCTCTGACAGAAAGAAAGCTTGCCAATTTTTCGTCGGATGTCTGATATGTACCCTGCGGATCGAAGCCGCGTTCCGCGCCGTTTTTATATTCGCTGAGTGAGTATCCCAACCACATAATCACCGCCGCCATGGTGCAGACCAATGATATTATTGCAATTTTCTTTTTGGCCATAGTATTCCTCCAAATATCTACGTCAAAGCGCTAGGCTGTCTTTTTCAAATACGGATAATTACTTACCAATTCGTGTGTTGCCCAAGTTCTTGTATATACAGTTCCTCTTTTCAATTTTCTGTACTCAGCGTGTGGAGTCACCTTATAGGTTTTTCTAACATACGCTTTATATGTGTGTCCTTTCTTTGTATAATTTCCGTTTTCAAGTCTATTCAAAGATGCCCCACTGCCTCCATTTCTTCCATTTGGCACATCAAAACTTACTGCGAACCCAATTCCTATTCTGTTTCATTTATTTTTCGAACTTCGAGTGCCAAGGACTTACCGCAAGTATATATAACAGAACCATCCGAACACCTCTTACCATCTACTCCCGAGAATTCATCTGGAAGCTTAGTTAATATACTATCCTCTCCTTTCTGCTGCACTTTAATGAATTGGTCACCGCTTTCCGGAATAGAAATAGTTGTTTTATCTGACAATAATTCATTACTGCCAGTCGCTAGTGATTCATTATTGAGTGGCGATTCGCTTGCATAACAAAACACGCTTGCATTTAAAATTAATGCAGCAGTTAATCCAACAGTACTAAACATTTTACCTATCTGTTTCATTAAGCCCTCCTCATACATGCAATCAATAATATCGTTCGCCTAATTTAAAACATACATTGGACTCACCCCTTTCATCACTTTTTAGCAACAACATCAGAAATGATATCTTTGCTGGTCTAGTTATAGTTTCGGATTTTCTCCCGTCATATACGGCTATTACACCAACTGATAAACAAGATTCCTTACCATCACGAAAAACCATTTTAATTATTTTCACAGAGGTTTTCTACTATCCCTGATTTTTTCAAGACATCAACTCTTTCGTTTTCATTTCTACTCTACATATCGAAATTATCTCATGAACACATATTACCATACATATCTTACGGTTTTCTCTTAAGATTTCTTAACATTTTATAAACGATAAGAAAGAGATACCAACACACTTATGATATGCGGTATCTCTTATCTTAACAGTTAGTTGTAAAAGTAATTTCACGGAACTGAACGCAAAATGCCGAAGTATATACCTCGGCATCTCGCTTAATTTACATATTCTCGGCATCCTTCTCGGCGCCCGTATGAATGATGTTATTTTACTTTTACACTTTTAACGGCAGACCACTTTCCGGTGTAGTTCTTACCTTTCACCTTCTTAACGGCGCAAACCTTTACGTAATACGTCTTCTTGGATTTCAGCTTGCTGATGGTTTTCTTTACCGTCTTGCCGGATTTCACGGTTACGGTCTTCGCCTTCTTGAACTTCTTGCTGGTGCTGTAGGTCACTTTGTAGGAAGTGGCGCCACTTACCTTCTTATCCCGATAATATCCTCATCGTAGCCATTGCTTTCTGCCTTATTCCATACAACATATTTGCACTTGGCATTTGCAGATGCATCAACAGTACAATCGCCAAAGTCAATCATTCCGCAGTTCTTAATCCCCTTCTCCGTATCTGTAGAGATTTTTACCGTTCCATTCTTAAAGCTGATGTAACCTTGGCCTTCTGTTCCGGTATATAAAGCCACGTTTTCCGAGTCTTCATCATTCTCCGCATCTTCCGTGGAAACGCTTTCAATAACTTTCAATAACTCTTCTGTACAGTTTCTGTCATTTGATTCACAGTTTAATTTCCCCACAAAAAAAGAAGCGGGACATCCGGAGACGTCCGCTTCGATTTGCGCTTGCGTTTTTCAATTGTGGTTTTTCCCTTACCAAATGCCCATCACGTGCTGCATCAGCAGGCTCACGGCGGTGATGCCGGCCCAGCACACGGCGCCCAAAGCGATTGGCTTTCCACCGGATTTTACCAGTTCCACCAGGTTGCTGTTCAGACCGATGGCAGCCATGGCCATGGTGATGAAGAATTTGCTCAGTTCCTTCAGCGGGGCAAAAACTTCTGCAGAGACACCCGCCATACCCGCGAGGGTTGTGATTACCGAAGCGATTACGAAATACAGAAGGAACATCGGAAATGCCCGCTTCAGGCTGAAATTGTTTTTACCGGAGCCGGAAGATTTGCGGGCGCGGTGGATGGCCAGACCCAAAGTAATCGGGATAATCGCCAGCGTCCGGGTGAGTTTCACCGTGACGGCTTTGTTCAGAGTTTCGGCGCCCAGGTTCCACATGCTGTCCCAGGTCGCGGCGGCCGCGGTCACCGAGGAGGTGTCGTTGATAGCCGTTCCCGCGAAAATGCCGAAAGCTTCGCCGCTGTGGGTATCGAAGCCGATGGCGGCGCCCAGCATCGGGAAGAAGATGGCGGCCATCACGTTGAAAAAGAAGATGACGGAAATCGCCTGGGCGACCTCCTTGTCATCCGCATCGATAACCGGTGCTGTGGCGGCGATGGCCGATCCGCCGCAGATGGAGGAACCCACGCCCACCAGGGTGGAAATGTTTCCCGGAATGCGCATTGCTTTGTGGAGCACCCACGCCAGAATCAGCGAGGTGGCGATGGTGCTGATGATAATCGGAAGGGACTGTCCGCCGGTGCGGAGAACCACGCCCAGGTCCATGCCGAAGCCCAGCAGCACGACCGCCGTCTGCAGGATGTACTTGGAGGTGAATTTAATTCCCTTCTTCGCTTTTCCCTGATCCTTCCAGAACAGGGCAATAATCATGCCCAGCAGGATTGCGATGACCGCGCTTCCCACCACCGGAAACTGTTTCCCGATGAACCATGCCGGCAGCGCCAGCAGGAAGCAGACCGCAAAGCCCGGGGCTTTCTCTTTAATCGTGTTATTCATTTTACTCTCCTTAATTCGTCCTATGCCGCCCGTTTCGCAAAGCGGCCTTTCTATTATATGCCGAACCGGAGTCCTTGTAAAATCATATTTTGCGAATGCACTCCGCCACTACCGAAGTCCCCGTCTTTGATGTATAATGTTCATCGTGTCCGAAAGATTATAAAAACGCATATACATAGAAGGAAGAATCTTATGAAACAATTCTGGTCCAAAACATCCACGCTGATCATCACCGCCATTTTCTGCTGCACCCTGTGGGGCAGCGCCTACCCGTGCATCAAGGTCGGCTATCGCCTGTTTTCCATCGCCTCCGGCGACGTTCCCGGACAGCTGTTTTTCGCCGGCTGTCGTTTTGCGCTGGCGGGAATTCTGGTGATTCTGGCGGGCAGTCTGCTGCAGAAGAAACTGCTTTTACCGGAGAAATCCGATTGGAAGCCCATCGCTGCGCTGGCCCTGTTCCAGACGATTCTGCAATATATCTTCTTCTATATGGGCCTGGCCCGCGCCTCGGCGGTGCGCTCCTCCATCATCAACGGGACCGGCGCCTTCGTGGCGATTCTGCTGGCGGTATACATGTTCCGGCTGGAGAAAATGACGATAAAAAAATTCATCGGCTGCTTCCTGGGGTTTTCCGGGGTGCTCCTGGTGGAGACCATCGGTCAGACGGTAGATTTCGGCTTCGCCTGGAACGGAGAGGGTTTCATCCTTCTTTCCGTGTTTGCCTCCTCCATGGCGTCGATTTTGATTAAAATATTCTCCCGGGACCACAACCCGGTGCTGCTTTCCGGCTGGCAGTTTTTCACCGGCGGACTAACCATGGCCATCGCGGCCTTCCTCTTCGGCGGCCGAATGACGGTGGGAGCCCCAACATCCTTGCTATTGCTCCTGTACATGGCCTTCATCTCCTCCGCCGCCTACACCCTGTGGGGTGTTCTGCTGAAATATCACCCGGTGAGCCATGTGACGGTATTCAATTTCGTCACACCGGTGGCCGGCGTGGTGCTCTCCTCTGTCATCCTGTCGGAACACGGCGTACTGAACGGCTCCGTCCTAATCGCATTGGTATTGGTGTGCGGCGGAATTCTGGTGGTTTCTCGGGAATAATTCATTGCGCAAAATATTGCCCTCGATTCCCCGCGGTGGTATAATTTACCCGATGTTACAGTTCATAAGGGGATGGACGGAACATCTATGATTAAAAGAGATTAAAAGAAATTGTTTTTGTCGGGGGATTTACAGGGGGTACTTGAGATGACTCAACGAAAAGCAGAAGCGCTGATTGCGCTTGGACTCACTTTACGGGGAACGTCGCTGCTGTTCAGCAAACTGGCCATGCAAACCATTGGGCCGTTCACGCTGTGCGGCATTCGTTTCCTGATTTCATTTGCAGTGGTAGCACTGATCTTTCATAAGCAGATTCGCAGTGTTACCAAAAAGGAAGTATTGCACAGCGCAATTGTGGGTTTCTTCTACTTCTGCTGCATGGCGTTTGAACTCTTGGGACTTCGGACGACGCCGTCCTCCACAACTGCTTTTATTGAAAATACGTCGGTGGTCATCGTGCCGCTGCTGGCGGCCATCGTATATCGCCGACTGCCGAAACGCATGGATATCCTGTGTGCGCTGATTGCTCTCGCAGGCATTGCACTCATGACCCTGAAGGGCAGCAAGCTGGCATTTACGCCGGGAGAGCTGTTGGTCTTCGGCGGTGCGGTAAGCTACGCGATTACCGTTGTGATCATGGATATCGTTACAGTGGACGACAACGCGCTGAACATCGGAGTTTTCCATCTGTTCTTCATCGGATTCTTCAGCCTGCTGGCGGCGTTCGCCTTCGAGGATTTCACCATCCCGACCTCTGCGCCGGAATGGGGTGCGATTCTGTACCTGGCACTGGTGTGCGGTGCCATCGGTTTCACGATTCAGCCGGTGGGACAGAAATACACCACGCCGGAGCGAGCCAGCCTGTATGTGGCGACCAATCCGCTGGCGGCGGTTATTCTGGGCGTGATTTTCCTGGGTGAGCGGTTCACCTTCCTGGGAATCATCGGCTGCGGATTAATCTTGCTGAGCATTTTCCTGCCGGCTGCGCTGGAGAACGGACTGGCGAGGAAGAAGGCGTAGTGAGCCTTTCTCAATGCAGATGCTCTTCACGAATTTATGGGTCTTTCCATCCTTTGAGAAGTACACCTCCAGGAAATCTCCTTCGTTGGAACGGATGACGCCCACGCCGAAATTCCGGCTCCGGACCTCCGCTCCCGGGACGAATTCCGCTGCCTTCTCCCGGAATTCTTTGGAATCCATCCGACGCACGTCTTTTGGTTTGCCGCTGCGGTCCGGCAGTTTGCCAAAGCATTCCCGCAGGAACGGGGAGGAACAGTCTCCGTAATCCGGAAGAATCAGTTCCTCCCGGGCACGGGTGATTGCCACGTAGAAGATGCGCCGCTCCTCCTCCCGGTCGTTTTCCGAGGAAGGAAGCACATCCCCCACGGCGTCCACCAGAATCACCCGGTCGTACTCCATTCCTTTGCTGCCGTGAATCGTGCTGAGAACCACTTTGGCATCTGCTGACTCCAAATTCCCGGTGCCGGAAGAAATCATTTGCTCCATTTCCCACAGTTTCTGCAGGAAATCCGCAATGGTATCCGCGGGTTCCGCAAGCGCTTCCAGCACGAAAAGCTTCTCGCTCTTCTCGTTCCGGTACCGAATGCCGGTGCGAATCATTTCCAGCGCCTCTTTCGCGTTATTCCGAAGGCGCATATCCCGCAGGTTATCCCGAAGAATCTGCAGATCTTCCTTCTTCTGCCGTCCCAGAAGCGGTGATTCCGTCAGCACCGCCAGGATGGGATCCTCTCGCCGAAAGTCCATTCGCCGCACCGCGTCTCCCACTGCGTTTTTCGAAATCCGGTAGTTTAGCTTATAGTAAATTCGCCAGAACAGCTCGCTGTCCGCCGGATGCATGACGAATCCCAGGATATCCTTTACATCCCGCACCACCCGGCTGCTGAAGAACAGGGTGTCCAGCCCCCGATTTCGAAATGAAATCCCGGCATTTCTCAGGTGATAGATCAGAGGGATAGCGCTGTCGTTGTTCCGGTAGAGCACCGCCGTTTCCCGCTCCGAATCCTCTCTAATCCAGTCGGCAATCTGCCGATACTGATCGGACCGCCGCGCCACCGGTTCCACCCGAACTCGGCCGGACGACTCCGCCGCGGGCTTCATGTTTTTATCGTATCGCTTTCGGTTGTGCCGGATAAAACGATCCGCCAGGGCCACGATGTCCTTTCCGGACCGGTAGTTGGTCTCCAGCCGATGCACTTTACCCCCGGGATAATGGCGCTGAAAATCCAGCAATGCCTCCGGGTACGCCGCCCGAAAACCGTAGATGCTCTGATCTTCATCCCCCACCATGAACAGATTTCCCCCGTCCTGTGTGAGAATCTGCAGAATCCGGTGCTGCAGCCACGAGGTGTCCTGCGCCTCGTCCACCATCACATAGGGATATTTCCGCCGGTAATGGTTCCGCACCCCCGGCACCTTCTCCAGGAATTTGCAGGCATATACCAGCTGGTCGTCGTAGTCCATGGCGTTCTGCGCCTTCATGCTCCGGACGTAGGCGTCATACAGGGGCTTCGCCGGGTAATCTCCGATTCGGAGCTTCTCAATCTCCCCCTCCGAAAGCTGCATATTCTTGATATAGGTGATCTTCTGCGCGAACTCCCGAATGTCGCTCTCCCCGGGAAAAGAATCTCCCGCCACGCCCACGAGAATCCGGCGCAAAAGCAGCCCGGTGTCCGTCAAGTCTTCCGGTTTCTGCCGTCCCGTTTTGTCCGCATAAAAACAAACCACGCGGTAGCAGAAGCTGTTGATGGTCATAAAATCCACCCGATTATTTCCATACTGCCGCCGGAACCGCTGCTTCATTTCCTCCGCCGCATTGTTGGTAAAAGTAATTACCAGCACGGAGGTGTCCGGCACGCCGGAACGAAGCAGGTTCTCCAGGCGGGCCAGAAGCGTGGTGGTTTTCCCGCTTCCGGGCACAGCAAGAAGCAGCGAGCTTCCGCTGCAATCCGCTGCGGCCGCTCGCTGCTGTTCGTCTAAATGTGTATTTCCAGTGAATGAGGAATGATTCATACCTCTCCGTCTCCCTGTTAATTTTTTACAATCTTTCCGTACAGGAGTTTCGATTCCAAGTCAATCTCCTCTGCGTGCTCGTCCAGAGTCTCGCCGGCAATTTTCTTGTAATCCGCCTCACTGGTCGCTCCTCGGTCTTTCATCAGCTGCTGCTTCGCCGCCTTCATCTCCTCGGAAGAAACGTAAATCTTCTTTTCTCTGGAAATGGAATGGAGAATCAGCTTCTCCTTCACATTCTCCTTGGCCAGCTTCTCCACCTGCGCTTGGAATTCCGATTCCGTAAAATCCGACTCCTTCAGGTATTCCTTATACGTCAATCCGTATTCCCGAATCCGCTTGTGGTACTGACTGGTGATGTACTTCTCTTCTCGCTTCAGCTGCGTTTCCGGATACTTGCTTACCTCTGCGGATTTCACCAATTTTTTCCATTCTTTCGTCGTCAAGGTATCTTCCTCCGGCATATCGAAGGACACGTACCGATCCAGCAACAGAATATTGTATCCGTTATAGCGGTTCAGCGTTGCGCTCAAAAGAAATAGAAGGAATACCAGAAACACCAGCATTCCTACTATAATTTTCTTCTTCTTGGAAAGCCGACGAAAACGGGAATGTTCTCGCCATTTCTCGTGTGCGGATGAAAGGTGGTCACGAAAGCTAGTTCTTTCCGGAACTTGTTGTGACATCGTTGCTTACCTCCTTATCAATCAGTCGCACCTTGTTCGTCTTATCTTTGCTTACACCGGAAAGTTCGGTGTCGTTCTGAACGGCCTTATCGATAATATCGGTCTTCTTGTTGTTCTTCGGGGTCGCCGTCGCAATGACCTTGTTTTCTTTCACCGTAGCGACCTTCACCTGACTCTGTTCTCCGTTCAGGAACACTTCCGTCTGATTGGTATCCACGTGCTGCCATTCCTCACTGTTGGAATCTCTGTAGAATACTCGGTAGTTACCCACGTTGCTCTCCGCTGCGGTGAACTTTACTTGGGTCTTTCCGTTAACCTCCGAAGTAACCACATCCGTCACCTCATTGGATTTCTCTTCTTTCTCGATGGTCTTGCTGCCAATCCGGAACGGAACGCATTCCGTATATCCGCGATACTTGCCCTTGCCCTTTACGATGACATAGCCTGTACCTTTCCGAATGTTCTTTGCGTACACCAGAGTGTAGTCCTGATTCTCCGTGAGCTTCGTCACGCCATCCTGAACGGTCACTTCCGGCTCCACCGGATTGCCGGTATACGCCAACTGCTCGTAATCCATGGTGGCTTCCATCTTCTTGTTGCCGTTGGTGTTTTTATTTTTCGGAATGTACATATAGTTGGAGTCCACTCTGCCCCGAATTCCGGAAATGCGGTCGATACTGCTGTACTGCCAGTAGGTATAATCTTCCGAGGAAGTGTTATTGATATTGTACTGCGCAATCCACAGCTCGTGGCCGTCCTTCACCAGCTTCGCCACATCCACACCGGACGTCTTAGACGTCAAGCTCTGCGACACGTACAGGCAAGTAGTGTATCCGTGATCCCTGCAGTAGTTGAGGAACGCGTCGGCAATCAGGGTCAGCTGCTTCCGGGCATTGGCGGATCCGCCTTCCGAAACCCAGCCTGCATACGCCGCATCCAATCTGCCGTTGGAGAACTCCATATCCATTACAATCGGAAGCTCCAGCTTTTTGCCCTCGGCATACTTGCATACTTCCTTTGCCTCGATTACCGCTTCTTCCGTGGTAGTCGCCTGGGAGTACCAATACACGCCCCGGGCCACTCCGGCCTTTGCCGCCTCGTCCATATTCTTTTCATAGGTGCGATCCTTAATCATTTCAAAGGAATTCTGTCCGGTGGCTCCGGCACGGACAAATGCATAATCCGCTCCGGCATGCTTCACCTTCTGCCAATCGATGTTTCCCTGCCATACGGAAACGTCAATTCCATAGAAAGCGCGGTTAGACGACACCTTGCCCGGCTGGCGCACGGTGTCCTTTGTCGGGAGAGCATACGTCGGAAGAGTCGAAAAGACCATGATCATCACTACGACCACAGCAACAGCAATTCTTCCCGCTTTCATTGTTCCGATAAATCCTCTCAACATCCACTGCCTTTCTATCCTACAAGTGACTTCCTATAAAATGACCATATTATTATAGCATACATGAGGCGGTTTTTATGATGAAAATATGATTGAACCTGCAATTTCCTTTTCAAAGTTTTTATATTCCTTTAAGTTCACTTTAAGTTTTTTTCAGTATATTGGTACTATCAAATGCAGCACGACAATGAAGGAGGATTCCCCATGAATAATAATTTCAACGAATCCAACACCGACTTCATTCTGATCAATCCGAATGACGAGAATCGGGATGACCATAAAAGAAACCGACCGCCTCGGCAGAAGCGGCCGAAAGAACATGCTTTTAGGAAACGGACCATCGCCACGGTGCTGAGCTGCGCACTCATCGGCGGCGCCTCCGGCTTTGGGGGTGCTATGATTGCCGAGCGCACCGGCGCTGCTACCCTGCTGGAGGGGAACGGCGGAGACCGGACGGTGAGCGTGAAAAACGTGAATACCGGCAAGAAAATGACGGCGGCGCAGGTCTACGCCAAGAACGTGGATGCGACGGTTGGAATCTCCACCAAATCCACCACCCGGAACATGTTCGGTTACTCCACGGAGTCCGCGGCTTCCGGTTCCGGCTTCATCGTTTCATCCAATGGATATGTCGTCACCAACTACCACGTGATTGAGGGGGCGGATTCCATCACGGTTTCCACCAACAACGGTAAAAGCTACGAGGCGACGGTGCGGGGCTACAACGAAAATTACGACGTAGCGGTGCTGAAAATTAACGCCACCGGGCTCCGGGCTGTGACACTGGGCAAGTCCTCCGATGCAAACGTGGGGGACGAAGTGGTGACCATCGGAAATCCGCTGGGCGAACTCACTTTCTCACTGACCTCCGGCGCCATCAGCGCCCTGAACCGGGAAGTGACTTTTTCTCAGAACAGCACCATGAAGCTGATTCAAACTGACGCGGCCATCAACTCCGGCAATTCCGGCGGCCCGCTGTTCAACTTGTACGGAGAGGTTATCGGCATCACCAATGCCAAATACTCCTCCGGCAGTTCTTCCTCAGAGGCGTCCATCGACAACATCGGGTTCGCCATTCCGATTGATGAGGTGGATTCAATCATTAAAAATATCATCAAGAACGGAACCAAAAGCAGTTCCGATTCGTCCGGCAATTCCGGAAGCAGTGTTCCGGATCAGGATGACAGCTGGGAAGATTCCATCGAGGATTTCTTCTCCACATTCTAGCTTTCCATCCGGGAGTGCACAGGCGGCAACTCCCATGGATATATATATATTTTCCTTTCTTTGGCGAGGCCGGCATGCAAATGCCGGTTTCGTTTTTTGTCATTTCTTAAGATTTCCGAAAGCTTTTCTTAATTTTCACCCGCCTTTCTTGATATCCTCCCGGCAATAGTGTAAGGTTATATCAATTCAAGTTGAACATGAACGGGATCCCGTTTCCAATAACGAAAGGAGTATTATATGAAGAAGAGATTAATATCTGTGATTTTGCTGAGCACACTGGTGTTGCTGTGTGCCTGCGGTTCTTCCTCATCCAAACCGGAGGTGACCCCATCGAAGACAGTGGATCAGTTTCTCAAAGGAATTCAGGATGAGGATCAGGATGCTATCAAAAAGGTATACGAAGAGAGTACCTTTGATCTGGGTGCCGAAGCTTGGGACGACGACGATGACGAAGAAGGCATGGACACCGCAATGAACAAAGTGCTCACCGACGATTTCTACCCAAGACTGATCGATTTCGAATACAAAATCGGCGAGGAAGAGATTAACGGCGATGAGGCTACGGTAAAAGTAGATATCACCACCTACAAGATGGGCGACGCATTCGTGGCCGGTTTCAAAGATTTCTTTGCCGGAGCCATGGATCTGTACAACTCCAACGCTTCCGACGAGCAGGTCAGCAAGGTGATGAGCGAGAAACTGCACCGGCAAATTTCCGCACTGAAGAAGAAGGAATACAAGAAGACCGCTACCTTCCATCTGACGAAGGAAAAAGGCGTATGGGTTGTGGAAGAAATGGACGACGACAAGAACGAAGCCGCTCTGAACATCCTGTCCGGCGGAATGCTGGATGCGGAAAATTCCATCGACCGCATGACGGATGACTAATCTATATTTCCAATAAAATACGAACCTCCGGCAGCAAGTACTTGCATAATCGCAAGCCCTCTGCCAGGGGTTTTCAATTGTTTTTTATCTTTTCCTGCAGGAACGCTCCTTGCTGTAATCCACCAGGGTATCGCTGCCCCGGCCGCTTCGGACGGTGGAAACACTTTTTACCATGTACCGCCCCTTTACAATCTTCCGCTTGCGGGTCAGGTTCAAGGTTCTCCCATTGGCGCGCCCGGACCACCTGGCCACGGTGGTCCAGTGACCTTTCGAAGATTTCAGCAGGTACACCGTGGTGTACAGCGTGGTCTTCTTTGCGGCACCCTGATTCACCCGGACCCGAACATGCGCCCGGTCTTCCCGAATCCGAAGGCGGGTATCCACCGAAATGGAGCCTTTTTTTGCCGCATAGACCTTATCCGTATGAGTCCTTTTATGTTCCGGCCGGTCGCCCTGACTGCCGGCGAAAACCGGTGCGGACATTGCCGTCATCAGTACAACAAACAGAGTGAATATCAGCAGGTTCCGCTTTCTCATTGCTGCACCCCTTTCTCTTTACTAAGTCACGCATATACTTGCTTTATTTTACCATGAACGCACGGACGTTCCAATAAATTTTTCTTATGGGATGGACATGTTGGCGTGGTCCGACAGCAGATTGTACTAGACAATCAGATGAGGAAGATTTATATTATGAATATCAAGGTAGCGAAGCTGCTGAACATGACAAAAATGCATTACACAATTAAAGTGAGACTTGTTGATACAACCGAATTGCAGCAAAGGAGGTTTAATCGAAATGACCGATGATCAAAAACGGGATTTAATCGAAAATATCATATTACTCATTATATTTCTTCTGCTCTTACCCGTGATGGTATGTTGGGAGCTTGCGAAAGATACTGATAAAAAAGGGCGATATCGTCGGCGCCGGTAATCATTCCACCAATGGACAACGAAGAAAGGACGGTGTCTCCGTCACATGTGAAAGAACGAAAGAAAAGGGCGAAGCCGCCGCACATGAATTGCGACTGCTTCGCCCTCTACTTGCTTAATTGTCCGGCAGGTCCTACTTATCGGATTTGCTTGCCTTCTTCACCTCGTCGGTCTTGAAGATGATCTTGCTCTCTCCGCTCTGACCTTCCTGCTTTCCGCCGATGAAGGATCCATCGGAAGCGGCATCCAAAGTTGCCTTTACCCGGTTCACCATGCTCTTAATATCCGAATCCTTCATAGTGGATACCAGCTTCTGGATTCCGGTCTTATTGAATGTTGCCATTCCGCTTGCCAAAGTATCCGCACCGTCAGACAGAGTCTCCGCACCTTCCGTCAGCTGACCCATATAGGTCACCAGCTTTCCGGCTCCGGCATCTACCTGAACCGCACCGTTTGCCAGCTTTGTAGTGCCGGCATCCAGCTTATTTGCACCGGCATCCAACTTATTCACGCCGGTTACCAGGCTGGTCTTATCCTTAGTATCGACCTTGATTCCCGCCTGCAGGCTCTGGAGGCCCAGAAGTGCGCCCGGATGGAACTTTCCCTCCTTGTCGGTGTATCCGTTCACGCCGGCATCCAGCTGTGCGGCACCGGAATTCAGTCCGGCCACGGCCTTCGACAGACTCGTAACCTTTGTTCCGTCCGCCTTTGTACCTCCTACATTGACGGCGGTATCCAAAGCCTGAGTTCCGGCCTTCAGTTCATCCGCACCGTCCTGCAGCTTCTTTAAGTCATCATTGGAAGAAGATGCAATGCTCTGATACATGCCCTTCGCAGCCTGATTGGCTGCACTAATCTTCTGCTTGTCGGTATTCACGGAAGAAACCGTATCGTTTACGTTTGTCTCGTATGTTCCCAGCTTTTCTTTTGCATTCTTCAATGCATTGATGGTGTCCTGATCTCCGGAAGCCTCTGCCGCTTTGATAGCTGTTTCCAGAGCACCGTCCACATCGGCAGAGGATGGAGCGTTTACCTTCTCGGTATTCACACCGTCCAGATTGTCGCTGATGGATTTCGCAGTCTGCGCCAGCTTGGCGTTCTGTGCCGCAAGCGTTTCGCCCATCTGCTTGATTCCGGCATCCACCCGAGCTGCTCCGGCACTCAGTTTCTTAGCGCTGCCGTTATCACCGGCCAGTCCGTCCGCACCGTTCACGCTGGAATTCAGCGCCTCCGTTCCTTCTTTCATCTGAATGGTTCCGGCCTTCAAGTCCTGGGCACCGGTTACCAACTTATCCGCACCGTCGGACAAGTCCTTCACGCCGGCCTTCAGGTCTCCGGTTCCCTGCTTCAGGTCTCCGGTTCCGGCCTTCAAGTCCTTGGATCCGTTTTTCATGCTCTCGGTGCCGTCCTTCAGGGTTTCGGTTCCTTCTTCAATCTGAGAGGAGCTGTCCGCCAGCTTATTGGCACCCTTGGCCAGCTTGGAACTTCCGTCCACCAGCTTTTTGGAAGCATCGGACAGCTTGTCCAGTGCGCTTTCCAGCTCGTCAATCTGACCGGTGGCGTCATCCAATTTCGTGGTATCCACATCATTCATGAAACCGGAATCCGCTACGGTGTAGGTTCCGTCGATTTCGAAATTCGTGGTCTTTGCGTTGATGGTTACGTGGTCCGGAATGTCCAGCTCGTCAATCTGCAGGTTGTCGCTCATTCCCGGAAGAGCGATTCCCACAACGGCGGTGCTGTTTCCGTCGTTTACCGCCTTACCGTTGTTTACGGTGACGTTGGTGAAATTGTCGTTGCTCAGCACGACCGCACTGACGATTGCGTACGGACGAGTCAGGCTGTAGCCGTTTTCTTTTACGCTGTCGTTGATGTCGTAATCGAAACGGATTTTTACATTGCCCTTCTTGCCGGCGATTTCATCGGCGGAAACCTTCGTGCCGTTCAGATAGTAGCTGACCTTCACATTTACCGGAAGCTCCC
>Ga0129314_1001649_pt1 | contig 14682 bp, 15 predicted proteins | sample O1111metagenome_FD_94431 | JGI IMG/M metagenome (GOLD analysis project Ga0129314, IMG submission 94431) | Orangutan individual fecal microbial communities from fecal samples from Wisconsin, USA - O1111 metagenome | ecosystem: Host-associated > Mammals > Digestive system > Large intestine > Fecal...
AAAAGCTGCCGCTGCGCGGCGCAAACGCCTGCTGACACAGGCTTTTTGCAGGCATTCGATCCAATACGAGGGGGCTCCCGCCCCCTCGTACTCCCCCTGCAAAAAAGGACTCTTTTCCTTCAGACAGGGTTTTTCGACAAGCTGAGGCCGTGTATCGTAGGATACACGGCCTTTGGCATTTGAAAGATCGGCCCTGAGAGCCGCAAAGAGGGCTTGCGTTTGGGCGGGATCGCCGTATACTGTTGACAGGAGCATCGGAAGACGGCACAGGGGGTGACGGAGTGGACAGGAACTGGCGGTTATCCTTTTCCCAGGTCATTCTGGAGCGGGGCGTGCGCTACTGCCGGCACGGGCTGGTGGAGCCGCTGAGACAGGAGGGCGGCCGGGTGCTGACATCAGTCCATGGCAGCCGGGTGTATCCGGTGGAGCTGGTGGTGAAGGACGGCGCCGTTACGGGGATGAAGTGCGGCTGCCCCCATGCGGCTGCCGGCCATGCCTGCAAGCACATGGCGGCGGCACTGTTCGCGCTGGAGGAGCGTGGCTGGCCGGCTCAAAGCGCGGCGGAACCGCCCCTGGCGGAGGACGGCGCCAAAGGAACCGCGTCGGGAGACGGCAATCCTGATCAATGGCGGCGGTTTCTGGATCTGCGGGTCCTTCCCTTGGTAGAACAGGGGCTGCTGGATAAGGCGTTTCTGCTGACGGGGACTATCCTGCCGGACATTGCGGAACAGGCCGCGGCGTCTCCGAATAAGAGCTTCCGGGAGCTGGAACGGGAGTGCCTTTCCCTGCTGATGGAGATCGCCGGGAAGTCCGCGCCCCGGCAGCGCATGGAGATGTACCGCTGGCTGGAGGAGACCCGTTCCCGGCAGGAGGATGGCCCGGGCGCGGAACGGCTGCTGGAGGTGCAGCTGTCGGCGTTTCACGAGCCTGCTCTGCTGCGGAAAAATCTGGATCTGCTGGACAGGCTGTTGGCGCATACGCCGGAGCAGGACCGCCGCAGGATGGAGACATACGTGGTCCGCCGCCTGGGGATCATGAGAGAGCTGGATGCTCCGGCGGAGACGATGGCGGCGTTCCGGAGGCAGTACCGACACCTCCCTGCCGTCCGTGAAGCGGAAGTGCATGAACTGCTGAGGCAGAAACAGTACGGCCCAGCCATTGATCTGCTGAAGGAGGGCAAGCGTCTGGACGGAGAAGATCCGGAATTCGCGGCAGACTGCAGCAGCCAGCTGATCCGGCTCTACCAGCGGCTGGGCCGGTGGAGAGAATGCCGGGAGGAGCTTTTATTCCATGTCTTTGCGTTTCCCCAGGAGGGGCCTGCCCATCTTCAGGCGCTGAAAGCCCTGACGCCGGAGGATGAGTGGCCGCCGCTGCGAAAAGCGCTGCTGGCGTCGCCCACGGTGTCCGGACCGCAGAAAGCATTTCTGGCGGAGGGATCGGATGGACCGGAGCCGCGGAAGACGACCCGGTGATCATCGGCGGCAGACGGCCCATGGAAAGATCGGAGCCCGGAGGAACAGCCTCCGGGCTCCTGTATTTTGCGAAAAAACTCCTGCCGCAGGTTCTACCCTGCGGCAGGAATCCCCCGTTTTCTCTTTCTGTTGTTTTCTCTCTATCTTTGATCCACCGTCCGGTCAACGGCGGCCCAGGGACGGACGATCACAGAGTCTGGATGCGGGTGTCGAACTTGGGGCAGTGGAGACGAACCGTCACGTTGTCGTCCACCACCTCGCAGATCTGGGCGTCGCAGGTGGCGCTCATCAGCCGGTAGGCGTCCGGGAAGCTGAGGTCCAGCTTCTTCATCAGGAACTCCACCACGTCCGCCGTGGCCACCTTGATGCTCTCGTTCAGCGTGGAGCGGGAGGCCAGGAAGTAGATGCCGTCAAAGGTCTCAATGACGGGGCGCTGGATGGGCCGGTCGTGGTAGACCGTCACCTTCAGGCACATGCGGCCGGCGATCTCAATGCCGGTGCCGGACAGCTCGCCGTCTCCCATACAGGCGTGCATATCGCCCACGGCGAGGCCCGCGCCCTCGATATTCACGGGGAAGTAGACCCGGGAGCCCACCTTCACCAGCTTCGTGTCCATGTTGGCGCCGTGGTCATCGGGGACGGCGCAGTGGATCTCGCCGGACTTGGGGGCCACGCCCATGACGCCGATCATGGGCGTCAGAGGGATCTTGATGGTGTCGGAGAAATGGGCGAAGCCGTCGTGGACGGGGATGATCTTGGTGTCCGGCTCGGTGATGCGGTCACCCAGCACGCCCAGGCCCACGGAGGTCACCATCACGCCCTGGGGCGCCAGATCGATGGCCAGGACCTCCACGCACAGCGTGTCGCCGGGATGGGCGCCCTCCACGTCGATGGGGCCCACGGCGCAGTCCATGATGCCGATGTCGATGTCGGGGCGCTTCACGGAGGCGTCGGTGATCTGACCGGAGTAGCAGTCGTCCGCTTCCACCCAGAAGACCTCACCGTCCTGCACGGTGTAATTCGCCTTGTTTGTAGTGTTGAAATGGAAAATGACTTTGTCTTTCGGAATCACACGCATGACGTCTTACCAGCCTTTCTCCGGATCACCAACCGGCGGGCAGAATGCCGGCCATGGAGCAGATGAAGTAGATGGCGGCCAGGGAGAACACCACGATGATGATGCCCTGGATCAGGGGATTGGCATACCAGCCGCACTTCCACTCGGGCTCGATGTCGCCCTCCTTCCGGGCCTTGTTGACCATCAGCACGGGGATGATCGACATGATCACGCCGCCGAAGGTGCCGGCCCAGCCGATGGCGTCCACGAAGCTGACGAAGCCGCCGTAGGCCAGAATGAAGGGAGGCAGAACGGTGCAGATGATGGCGATGAGACGGGTCTTGGTGTCATGCTCATTCTTCAGCTTGAACATGTCCACGATGTTGGTGAGCATGGAGCCGCCCACGGCCCAGTAGGAGGTCATCATGGCGCACAGAGCGAAGATGTTGGCGGTGTAGAGCGCCCAGGTGCCCAGCGCCTGGCCCCAGGCCAGCGTGGCGACCTCGGTGACATCATCCGCGCCGGTGAGGCTCAGCACGGCCAGAGGCACGACGGCCAGCAGAATGCCGGTGACGAACATACCGGCGACGATGGCGACGGGCAGCTTCTTGGGGATGTGGCGCATGCCGCGGGCCAGCTCAGGCACCGCATACTGCGCGATGTAGCAGAAGATGGCGCTGCTCAGCAGGGGCACCGCGTAGGTCCAGTCGGAGTAGATGGCGCGGGAGACGTCGGCCTTGCCGGACAGGAAGGACGCCAGCACGATGACAGCCAGCAGCACCACCATGCCGGTGGACATGAACTTCTCCCAGAGGCCAGTGGCCTTCAGTCCCAGCCAGACCACCAGAACGCAGGGAACGGTGAACAGCAGGCTGCCGGCCCAGTTGGGCAGGCCCAGCAGGGTGCAGAGAATGTTGCCGGAGCCGGTGGTGTAGGCTACCATGCAGCCGATGGAGTTGGCGCACACAGAGATGAAGATCAGCACCGAGCCCAGCTTGCCCACGTATTTCTGCGCCAGGCCGGGCAGCTGCAGGGGCTTCTTGGTACGGAGCGCGGTCTCGGCCACATACAGCATGGAGAACGTGGTGAACACACCCGCCACGATCAGCCACAGAACCAGGATGGGCCAGCCGGCCTTGCGGGAAGAATACGCAAGACCCAGAATGCCGGAGCCGATGTTGGCGCCAACGATGATGGCCGCCGCCTCGTACAGGGTCAGCTTTGTTACCTTAAGAGCGCCTTCCTCGACCTGTACATTTTTTTCTTCCATATCCTCTTCCTCCTCGTTGTGATTTCACCCTTCGCAAAGGATGTACCTGTATTATAACACGGACAGGACAACGAAAGGACAACAAATCGAAAATGCAAATTCGGGGGATTTTTTCCTGAAAATTCTTCCAGCGCCAAGCCAATTTTGCAGAATTTATCAGAGCAGCTTGCAGGAAAGCGCCGCAGCCGTCAGCTCGGCCCAGCTGTACTGGGCCATGAATTCCCCAGTGAAGGCGGACATGGCCCGGGTGTCTCCCTTCAGGAGACGGTAATAGTCGCAGTCCAGCTTCTCTGCATCCACGCTGAGGCAGTTGCGGCCCTTCAGGATCACATCCTCGCAGCCTGCCGCCCGCAGCGTCTTCATCAGGTCGGACTTGAAGGTCTCCATTTGGTTTTTCAGGGCGCTGCCGTATTCCCGGTCCTCGAAGATGATGGCGGCAATCTCCTTGATGGAGCAGGTGGCGCCGCTGCGGTAGACCAGATAGGCAAACAGCTCCTTGGACTTTGCCCGGGAGAATTTCAGCGGTTTTCCGTGGAAAAACACCTCAAAATTGCCGAAGCAGTTCACCACCAGGGAATCGCTCCGGGCCGCCGTCCGGACGGTGCCCTGGATGATGTCCAGCTCCTCCCGCACCGACTCAGCGGTGACGGGCTTCATCAGATAGCCCCTGGCGTGGAGGGAGTAGGACTCCAGAGCGTACTGTGGGTAGGCAGTGACAAAGACGATCTCCAGCTGGGGAAGGACCTTGCGCAGCTCCGTGGCCAGCTGCAGGCCGGTCCAGCCCCGCATCTGGATGTCCAGAAACGCCACGTCCGGACAGATGGCCTTCTTCCGCACTGCCTCCAGAGCCGCGGAGGGCGAGTTGTAGGGGCAGATGGTCTCGCCGGGAGCTGCCTCCTCCAGGGCGTTGGTCAGGTCGGCCAGAGCCAGGACCTCGTCATCGACTGCCAGAAAGCAATGTTTCATACAGAGCTCCTCCTTGTTTGGGGATGGAGAGTACCGCCACCGTGCCGGCGCCGGGGGTGGACTGGATGTCCAGCGTCCCGCCGCACATGGAGGCCAGCCGCTCCCGCACGTTGATGATGCCCACATGCTCCTGATTGGACGGCATGGGGGAACTGGTATCAAAGCCCACGCCGTCGTCTGTCACGGTGATGAGATAGTATTTGGCGCTCTCGGCTGTGGAGATGGTCACGGTCCCGCCGCTCTCCCGCTGCATGACCCCATGGCGCACCGCGTTTTCCACAATGGGTTCCAGCGTCAGGGACGGGACGGAAAACTGGGTGACCGGCGTCTCATAAATGACCTGCAGTTCGTCTCCGTAGCGCATTTTCTCCAGCCGGAGATAGTGCTGCGTGTGCTCCAGCTCCCGGGAGAAGGGGATGCAGTGCTCGTTTTCCAGGCAGTTGAGGTTGGCCCGGAGATAGCTGGTGAAGTCCAGCAGCGCCTCCTCCGCCTTTTTCGGATCGATGCGGCACAGGGCCCGGATGCCGGTGAGCACATTGTAGAGGAAGTGAGGCCGGATCTGACTGAGCATAATGGCGATCCGCTGCCGCACCAGGGCCTCCTCCTGCTGTTTTTCATACTCCATCTGGACGCTGACATACAGGCTTAGCAGGGACAGCGCCGCCACCGTGTAGGCCAGCGTCATCTTCACCAGCACGATATCCACCGCGATGGCGGCCAGCACCACCAGCTCGTAGAAGAGGAACGACACGGCCTTGCGGTTGGTGAGCATCCGGCGGAAATAGAAGATGATGCCCAGCGTCACTACCACAGGCACGGACAGAAAGAATAAGAAGACCCAGGGGTGGTCCCAGAGGTGCCATGGCTGGGTCCTGCTCCTGGCAGTGATCTGGGAGATGATGACCAGAAACAGGCCGTCCGCGCAGAGGCCGCCCACCAGCCAGGCGAACCGCTTCAGCTCCCGCTTGTCCTCGTTGACATAACTCAGAAGATAGATGGTATACACCACCATCAGGGGAAAGCCCATGGCGTCCCGCAGGAAGGCGCCCAGCCACTGGGCGAAGCCCGCCCAGGGCGCAGTCTCCATGCCGATGCCCCAGGCGAACACGTCGCCCAGCATTCCGATGGTGACGATGACCAGCATCCAGAGAAACAGCCGCACGAACAGGCGCTTCAGCCGTCCGCTGCGCACGATGCTGATATAGGTGGAGGTGGTCAGCAGGGAGAACATCAGCTCCAACATCACCGAGGATACGGTGTAATAGCTGTATTCTCTCCCCTGCCCTACGGCCCAGAGGGTGCGGAACAGCAGAACCACCGCCAGACCGATCACGCCGTAGGCTGCTGTGTAGATCACAACTTTTTTCTGTTTCACGCTGCCGCCCCTTTCTGCTCCGCTGTCCGGTTTCCCGCAGAGAAGCGGGAAACCGTCTGCCGCATGAGACCAGTTTAGAGTATTTATGCGAAAGAATCAACCGTCAGCTGCACGGAGAACGCCAGGGACGGACCGTAGATATCAAAAAACCAGCGCGGGCCGGTGTCCGGAGACACGACCCGCGCTGGCCGTTTCAATTGCAGGAATACAGGCGCTCAGTATTTCTCAATGTCGATCTCCTGAGCGTGGCCATGGATGTCCTGGGACAGGAAGATATTTGCGATCTTCTCAAACTCGCCCAGCCGTGCGCTGCAGAAGTAGGAGGCGGTGCCCGCCGCGGTCTTCTCAGCCAGATCGCCGGTCCTGGTCAACTCCGCCAGCAGCGCTCTGGCAGACTCTCCGCCGGAGTCCACCAGGGAGACGTCGGGACCCATGTAGGCCTGCACCACTTCCCGGATCAGCGGATAGTGGGTGCAGCCCAGGATCACGGTGTCCACGCCCTCGGCCTTGATGGGGGCCATATACTCCGCCACGGCGGCCTCGATCTCGGCGTCGCCCAGGCTGATGTGGCCGCTCTCAATGAGGGGGACCAGCTTGGGGCAGCCCTTGGCGAAGATGCGGACTTCCGGGCACATGCGGAGCAGTGCCTGGTCATAGGCCCCGCTGAGGACCGTGGCCTGGGTGGCGATGATGCCGATGCGCTTGTTTTTGGTGGCCCGGAGAGCCGCCGCGGCCGCCGGCTCGATGGTGCCCAGAATGGGGATGCCCGGATTCTCCTGGCGCAGCGTATCGATGGAGTTGGCGGTGATGGTGTTGCAGGCGATGAGGATGGCCTTCAGGTCATAGGTCCGCAGGAACCGCACGTCCTGGCAGGACAGCTGGGTGATGTCCTCCTTGGTGCGGGAACCATAGGGGACCCGGGCGGTGTCGCCGAAGTAGACGACGCTCTCGCTGGGGGCAGCGGCCTGGAGTGCCCGGACGCCGGTCAGGCCGCCGACGCCGGAATCAAAAATGCCAATGGGACGGTTATCCATGGTATTTCATGCTCCTTTCAAAATAATGTGTTATATAAATCATACGTATGCACACAAAAAAGCGGCCGCAAAACGGTGAACGCCCCTGGGGCCATCCAGTAAAACAAACCGCCGTGCTGAAGGGACCCCGCCGGGGAGACGGCGGGAGCCGGATCACAGCCAACTCTCTTATAGCACATTTCAGTGGTCCTGTCAATCTGGCGCGGCCCTGCGGCATCTTGTGAAACGGAGCCGCGGATGGTATGATAAATAAAAGACCATCCGCTCTCTGACGGCGGACAGCGGGATGCCGGATCCCGTCTGCCAAAGCGGTCTGACAGACGGGATCCGGCATTGGATTGGGAAAAGAGGGAGCATAAAAAAACCGGCGGCCCGGTGAGGGCGCGGTGCCCGGGAGATCAGGCCGCCCCGGCCTGACCCAGCAGCGGGACGGCATCCTCCAGATTTGCCACATTGTAGAGGACCAACCCCACGGCGTTGTTGTCCGACGAGACGCCGGGCTGATCCGCAGGATGAGAGGAGCGCCAGCGCAGCTGACGGCCCACGTCCTCCAGGGCCCTGGAGCCCAGCACCAGGCAGTCGTTGGGGGCTTCATCCTGCACCAGACGGAACGCATCCACGCAGTCCAGGCGCATGGAGAAAATGGTCTTGCTCCGCTGCATCAGAATGACCCGCTGGTCCGTGATCCAATAGCGGGTTCCCAGAATATTGTAGCGGTCCACCAGGGGCGAGAGGATCAGCAGCAGGGAAATGCCGATCACCACCGTCAGGAATCCGGGGCTGACGGGGTCGTTGTTCATCATATAGACGATGATCAGGGCAGACGCCAGCACGGCAACGGAGATCCATTTGATCAGGATCTTTCTCCCGTTGCCTGCGTGCCGGTCCAGCAGCGCGAAGGGGGCGGGACTGCCGCTCCAGAGCACCTGCTCGCCGTCGTTCAAAATTTCTCTCAGCTTCTCATCCATGGTCTGTACCTCCTTATTATGGAAAAACAGATAGAGGGACTTCCGTTTCCTGCCATATTTATCATACCGGTTTTTGTGTTTAACCGGTGACAAGAGCGGCCGAAAAGGCGTTCAGAGGCTGTAAAAAATACCCCGTCCGCCGTCGGTTCCTTAGCACGTTCTTAACGGAAAATCTGATATACTGAAATAGAACTGAACAGCAGAATACAGCGGAGAAAAGAGGGAGAGCATCCGGTGAAAAAAAGAAAAATGGAGCGGCTGTTTCACTTCTCGTGGCGGGATTTTCTGATCCTGGTGGCCATCATGTTCTGCGCCACCAGCCTCTGCTGGTTCATGCGGATCCTGGACAGCAGCGGCGAGTTTGCCACCCTGATCTATGTCATGGCCGTGCTGCTGGTCTCCCGCCTGACCAACGGCTTTCTGTACGGCCTGATCGCCTCCATCCTGGGGGTCATCGCCGTCAACTTCTTGTTTACTTACCCCTACCGGGAGTTCAACTTCACCATCGCGGGCTATCCCCTGACGTTCCTCACCATGCTGATGGTGTCCATCATGACCTGCACCCTCACTGCCCAGCTCAAGCAGCAGGAGAAGCTGCGGCTGGAGAACGAGCGGGAGAAGATGCGCGCCAACCTGCTGCGCTCCGTCTCCCACGATATCCGGACGCCCCTGACCTCCATTGTGGGCTCCACGGCCACTATCCTGGAGAACCCAAACCTCTCCCAGAAGGAACAGCGGACCCTGCTGGAAGACGCCCGGGACGAGGCCCAGTGGCTGATCCGTGTGGTGGAGAACCTGCTGAGCATCACCCGTATCAGCGGCGGAGAGCAGGCCCACATCACAAAAGAGCCGGAGGCGGCGGAGGAGATCCTGGGAGAGGCAGTGCGGAAATTCCGCAAGCGGTTCCCGGAGGTGACGGTGACGGTGGTGGCGCCGGACACGCTGCTGATGGTGCCCATGGACCCCATTCTCATTGAGCAGGTCCTGGCGAATCTGCTGGAGAACGCGGTGATCCACGGCCAGAACACCTCCCGCATCCAGGTCTCCGTCTGCCGGGAGGGCGGCTGGGCCCGATTCGACGTACGGGACAACGGCTGCGGGATCCCCCGCGGCAAGCTGAATTCCCTGTTCACCGGGGTCCTGCAGGAGAGTGAGGAGACCTCGGGAGATAAAAAACGCAACATGGGTCTGGGACTGGCGGTGTGCACCTCCATCGTCAGCGCCCACGGTGGGACAATGGAAGCCGACAATATGCCGGAGGGCGGCGCGGATCTGATCTTCCGGCTGCCCCTTGATGAGGAGGAAGACGCATGACGATACGGGATAAGATCTTAGTGGTAGAGGATGAGCAGAGCATTGCCCGCTTCATTTCCGCCATCCTCAACGCAAACGGCTACGAGACGCTCATGGCTCAGACCGGCAGCGAGGCGCTGTCCATCATCTCGTCCACCTGTCCGGATCTGGTGATCCTGGATCTGGGCCTGCCGGATATGGACGGCACCGAGATCCTGCGGGATCTGCGGAGCTGGTCCAGCCTGCCGGTGGTGGTGGTTTCCGCCCGCTCCCATGAAAAGGACAAGGTGGAGGCGCTGGACATGGGCGCCGACGACTATCTGACCAAGCCCTTCGGCACCGACGAGCTGCTGGCCCGTGTGCGGGCGGCTATCCGCCACACCCGCACTGCCTCCGGAAACGACGAGGTGGCCCGTCAGGGCACCTACACCGTGGGAGACATGGTCATCGACTACAACAAGCATCAGGTGCTCATCAACGGCGAGAACGCCAAACTGACCCTCAGCGAGTTCCGCATCGTGGCGCTGCTGGGGAAATTCGCCGGCAAGGTGCTGACCTACGACTACATCATCCGGGAGCTATGGGGTCCCCGGGCGGGAAACGACAACCAGATCCTCCGGGTGAACATGGCCAACATCCGGCGGAAGATCGAGAAGAACCCGGCGGAGCCCCAGTACATCTTTACAGAAGTGGGCGTGGGCTACCGCATGGCCGAGGGCGAATAATATCCATACATAGAAAAAGACCCCTGGGATCTGTCAGATCCCAGGGGTCTTCCCTGTTCCGTTCAGTCCAGCACCTGGACGGCGGCGCCCAGCACACCGTCGCCGATGTAGACGCTGAGGGTGCCGTCGATCTCGCCCTCCCAGATGTGGTCGCAGTTGGGCAGGGCCTCCGTCAGCTTCTGCCGCACGGCCGCCATGCCCTCCGGGTCTCCGCCGTTGGCCACGGCCAGATTGTAGCGCCGGTGATCGCCGCAGGCCTTCACCGCCAGCTCCACCAGCTTGTCCTTCACCTGGTTCCGGCCCCGGACTTTGGCCACGGACTGGAGCTGTCCGTCCTCCGCGAAGGTCAGCAGCGGCTTGATCTGCAGCAGCGTTCCGGCGGTGGCGGTGACCTTTCCGATGCGGCCGCCCTTCTGGAGGTATTCCAGCGTGTCCACGGAGAAGAACGCATGGGCGCCCCGGAGCAGCTGCGGGACCCGGCGCTCCGTCAGCTCCTCCCAGCCCATGCCGCCCCGGATGTCCTCCGCCAGCTGGAGCAGGGTCATCCCCATGCCCAGCGAGCCGCTGAGGGAGTCATAGACCCGCACCGGAAGCACGCCGCTGCACTCCTCCGCAATGAGCCGCACCAGATTATAGGTGCCGGAGAGGCCGCTGGACAGCATGACGGCGATGACACCGTCGTAGCCGGCGGCCGCGATCTGCCGCAGGACTTTTTCAAAGTCCTCCCCGGCGGGGAGAGAGGTCTGGGGGATCTCCCCGGCGTGGAGACGGGCATAGATGCCGTCGTTCCGGATGTCCACACCGTCGGCATACTCGCCGTCGGCACAGCGGATGCGGAGGGGCACCACGTAGATGTGATTTTCGGCGATCAGCTCCGGGGACAGATCCGCACAGGAGTCCGTCAGCAGAGCGATTTTTTTCGGAGTCATGGCAACATCTCCATATAAATTATATTGATCATATTGATCCTATGATATCGGAAACAGCGCGAAAACGCAAGAGACAGCCTTCATTCTTCCCCAATATCCCATAGAATTTGCCAACTGTCTTCCGGAAAACAGAAAACAGCCCTACAGCGGAAAACCATAGGGCTGTTTGACGGCTCAGAGAAGGATGGCCTCCGCCAGGAAGACGGTGAGACAGCACAGCGCGGAGATCAGGAACATGCTGGTGCCCCGCCATGCCAGAATGACGCCCACCAGCAGAGCCAGCACGCCTGCCAGAGGCACCTGCGTCGCCTCCACGATAGCGGGGAAGGTCATGACGGCCAGGGTGACATAGGGGACGTAATAGAGGAAGGACCGCACCGTGCGGTTGGTGATCTCCTTCCGGATCAGCGTCAGGGGCAGCACCCGGACGGCGAAGGTGCACAGCGCCATGACGGCGATATAGATGTAGACGTTATTTCTCATCCTGTTCCTCCTTCACCGGGAAAAGCACCGCCGCGGCACCGGCGATGATCAGCGTCAGCAGGATCGTCCGGGAGCCGGAGGAGATATCGGACACCAGCGGCAGCTTCCCGGCGGCATAGCTGGCAGCAAAGGAGATTGCCACCACGCCGGCCACCACCCGGTTCTTCCGGGCCGGCGGGATGATGATGGCCAGGAACATCCCGTACAGCGCCACGCTGAGGGCGCTGACCACACGGGCGGGCAGCGCGCTGCCCGCCAGCACGCCCAGGGCCGTTCCGGTGGCCCAGCAGGGAATGGACGGCACCATGGCGCCGTAGGTGTACCACGGGTCCAGCTTGCCCGGACGGGCCACGGAGATGCCGAACAGCTCGTCCGTCAGGTCAAAGCCCAGGATCAGCCGGTGGACCAGCGGTGTGGAGGGGTCCAGCTTCTGCCCCAGAGCGCAGCTCATCAGCAGATACCGGGCGTTGGCCACCACGGTCATGGCCGCCACCTCCCACAGGGCGGCGTGGGCCGCAAAGAGGGTGAAGCCCACATACTCTCCGGCGGAGGCGTTGTTCAGCAGGCTGGCCAACATGGCCTGCCAGGCGGTGAGGCCCGCCCCCCGGGCGGCGATGCCCAGGGAGAACGCCACCGCGAAATAGCCCAGCGCGATGGGCAGGCCGTGGACCATGCCCAGCCGGAAGGATACGCCGTGCTCTGCGGCCCATCCGCTGCCGCGGGACTTCGCCGGGGCGGAGACGCTCCGCCGGCGCTCCGATTCCATCATCATCAGTTCCTCCAGAATATGCGTCCGGACCGGGCGGAACGGCCTTCCGACCCGGTTGACCACGCAAAATGTCCTTGCAAACAGCTTTTATTGTAACGCTTTCCTTGCCATTCGTAAAATGAGGAATTATAATTAAAACATAAGGAAAACTGATGGATGGTGGATGCGATGACGCGATACGATGTGTTCTGCAAGGTGGTGGAGACCGGCAGCTTCACCCTGACGGCGGAGAAGCTGGGCTACTCCCAGAGCGCGGTGAGCCAGATGATCCGGGCGCTGGAGCAGGAGTTGGGCACCACCCTGTTCAGCCGGGGAAAGACCGGTGTGACGCTGACGGCCAACGGGAGGCAGTATCTCCCCTATGTCCGGGCCATCTGCGGCGCGGAGAGCGCCCTTGCGAAAAAGCGGCAGGAGATGCTGGGGCTGGAGAACAGCGACATCCGCATCGGGACGTTCACCAGCGTCAGCCGGAACCTGCTCCCCCGGCTGATGCAGCGGTTCAAGGCCCGGTATCCCGGGGTCCACTTCACCTTGCAGCAGGGGGATTACACGGGTATTGCCCAGTGGATCCAGGAGGGCAGCGTGGATTTCGGATTTGTCAATCCCAAGGCGGTGAAGGGGCTGGACATCCGGCCACTGTACCGGGACCGGATGGTGGCGGTGCTGCCGCCGGGGCATCCGCTGGCGGACCATAAACAGGTATCGCTGTGGGAGCTGGCCCGGGAGCCCTTCATTTTGCTGGATGAAGGAGATTACAGCGTGCCCCTGACCGCCTTCGCGGCCCTGCACCTGCACCCTGCCATTGAATATAAGGTGGTGGATGACTACTCCATCCTGGCCATGGTCCGACAGGGCCTGGGGGTCTCCGCCCTGTACCGCATGGTGCTTCCGGAGTATCAGCAGGATGTGGTGACGCTGCCCATTGCGGAGGAGCTGGAGCGCACCGTGGCGGTGGCTTGGCGGGACTGGGAGACCCTGCCGCTGGCCGCCCGCTCCTTTATGAACTTTATCCGTGACGAGTCGCCGGAACTGCTGAAGACCATCCCCGGAGTGCGTCAGGCGGAGGACGGCGGGTACCGCTGAAACCGCGCTCCTGTCCGCCGGAGGACCGGGAGCCGGAGATCCGAAAATCAGACGCCGCTTTGCGCACCTTGCTCACGGCCTTCTGGCGGCGAGCAACGCACGCAAAACGGCGTCTGGGATCGCTGAGAGGGGATCTCTGCGCGTTAAGCGCACCGGCAGACAAACGCTTGTCCGAAGCGGAGACTGCGCAGGAACCTTGCCATGGGGAGATGCGCTGCGGAGGAATCGGAGGAATGCGCGGCGGTATCCAGGACGTCCTTTCCCTAACAGCGCCGGATCAGAGTGGAAAGGGATCGGGCGCCTCCTGACACGCCTGCTCGGCGGAGATGTCCATGGAGCTCAGGTAGAGATCCTCCGCTTCCCGCTGGACGGCGATGAGCTGGTCACGGAGGTCCATGAGGGATTGCTCCACATTGGTGATGGCATTGAATAGTAATACGTATTCCTTGGATAAATTCTGCATTTTAGGGCTCCTTTCTGCATTTGTATGCATTATGTTGCTGCGAGGATGTTCTTATCATAATCTTTACAAAACAAAAATGCTGTCAGTTTGCGTCGAAAGGAACTGGGAATTGGAAAATTTGCCCGAGTTGCTTCAGAATGCTGAAAAGCCTGCTGATTTCCGAGAAATTATTGTACAATAGCACGAAGGTCCCCCTGATACGCCTTTGGCATCAGGGGGACCTTTCTATTTTCGCTGCGCGGGGAATACGGGCCCTTGCGGGGCCGGTTTACTGCGCCTCGCCCGCGATGGCGGGCTGCGCCGGCGTGTTCCCGTTCTTGTTCTTCTTCTTTCTGCCGCCATGGGCGATGTTGTCGATGACGGAGTAGAACACCGGCGTGAACACCAGGGTCACGATGGTGGAGATGACCATGCCGGAAATCATGACGATGCCCATGTCGGACATCATCTCATTGGTGCCGCCGATACCCAGCGCCATGGGGACCATGGCCAGGACGGTGGTCAGAGTGGTCATCATAATGGGCCGGACACGCAGCGGGCAGGCGTGGAGGATGGCCTCCACACGGTCCTCGCCCATACCGCGGCGGATCTTGATGTACTCCACCAGGATGATGGAGCTGTTGACCACGGTGCCGGCCAGCATGATGATGGACACCAGGGAGATCATGGAGATATCCCGGCCGGTGATGGGCAGGGCGAACAGCGCGCCGGTAAAGGCCACGGGCAGGATCATCATGACCATGACAGGCATGGCGAAGGACTCAAACTGGACGGCCAGCACGAAGTACACCAGCA
>Ga0129314_1001650_pt1 | contig 14676 bp, 15 predicted proteins | sample O1111metagenome_FD_94431 | JGI IMG/M metagenome (GOLD analysis project Ga0129314, IMG submission 94431) | Orangutan individual fecal microbial communities from fecal samples from Wisconsin, USA - O1111 metagenome | ecosystem: Host-associated > Mammals > Digestive system > Large intestine > Fecal...
AGCGGAGAAGCCATCGAAACTGATCTGGTCATTTTGGGCGTGGGTGTGGAACCGGATTCCCATCTGGCCAGGGATGCGGGTCTGGAGCTTGGCGCAAAGGGTTCTATTGTGGTAAACGGGCGAATGGAAACCTCCGTACCCGATATTTATGCCGTGGGGGACGCAGTGGAAATCCGTCACGCCGTCAGTGGGTCAAAATCTTTGATTTCTCTGGCAGGCCCGGCTAATAAGCAGGGCCGCATTGCAGCCAACAATATTTGCGGCCTGAACAGCACCTATGATGGGGCAATGGGTTCTACCGTCATCAAATTGTTTGATATGACCGTCGCATCTACCGGCTTGAACGAAAAGATGGCCAAGGCCGCGGGAATGGCCTATGACCGGGTGGTGACCTACTCGGCCTCTCATGCCACGTATTATCCCGGCGCTACGAATTTGACCCTAAAAACGCTTTTTCTGCCGGAAAATGGAGCGGTCATTGGTGCACAGATTGTAGGCTTTGAAGGGGTTGACAAACGCATCGACGTGATGGCAACCGCTATTCAATCAGGGGCGACTGCCGAAGATCTGGAGGAATTGGATCTTGCCTATGCACCGCCCTATTCCTCCGCTAAGGATCCGGTGAATATGGCTGGCTTTGTTATTGAGAACGTTCGAAAGGGGCTGGTCAAACAGTTCCACTGGACTGATTTAAAGGACCTGTTTTCCCGCCGGGATATTATCCTTTTGGATGTGCGCAATGAGGATGAGTTTCAAAATGGCCATATTCCCCATGCTGTTAACATCCCCTTGGATGCACTGCGCAGCCGTCTCGGAGAGTTGGATAAAGGCAGATCGGTCTACGTTAACTGCTTCAGCGCCCTGCGAAGCTATATTGCCTGCCGTATTCTGAGCCAGAACGGGTTTGACTGCTACAATTTCTCCGGCGGATACCGGTTCTATGATTTGATTGCCGGTGAAAACGGGTTTGATGCCAGCCCCACCCACCCCTGCGGCGTCAAATTATAGCTGCGGCGCACGCTTCTCAGGTTTATCGCCACTATGTCGCCGCAGTGTGAATTGATCTCTATTTTCTTCTTATAAGGAGTGCTGATTGCATGTTCACTTGTGCCCAATGCGCCATCATGGCCTGCCGTTCCGGTGAGTTGGATAAGATGCCGAAGAACTGCCCCATGTTGGACAAAGAATATTTTGATAACGTTTTAGAAGAGTATTTTAAACCTGAAAACCATGAATTTTACCTTACCAGTACCGCGATAGAATATTTGGGATATTGCCGTTGGCCGCGTCTCCGGGAAGTGGCTGAATTTGCCAAGAGGATGGGCTATACCCGCCTCGGCATCGGCTTCTGCGCCGGTTTGAAAAAAGAGGCGGCAATTGTAGACCGCCTGCTGCGCCAGCAGGGGTTTGAGGTTCACTCGGTTATCTGCAAAACAGGGGGGATTCCGAAAACCAAGGTGGGATATCCTGAGGAGATGCTTCTCAGACCCGGGACGCACGAGTCGATGTGCAATCCGATTGCTCAGGCGCAGTTACTCAATCAGGCGGGAACCCAGTTTAATATCTGCTTAGGTTTGTGCGTGGGTCACGATTCCTTCTTCTATAAATATTCCAAGGCCCCGGTCACCACCCTGGTCGCCAAGGATCGTGTCACGGGTCACAATCCCGCCGCGGCCATCTATTGCGCAGAGGGCTATTTTAAGGACCGCGCGGTCATTCAGGAAAAGTAGCGGATTCCGCTGCTGCTGATTCTGTGGTTATAATTGTTTAAAACAGTTTATTTGATTTATAACAAAAAGGATGTGTCATGATGGCATTGACCAGAAACCAGATTGATTTCCAGCTGAAGCTGCAAAAGCAGATGGACATAGATGGATTTGATGCCCTTTTGCTTTCTTCCGCAGAGTCCATGTTTTTTGCTTCGGGCTTTGCCAGCAGAAGCGTGTATAATAACGGTCAGGTTGGCAATACGCTTGTGGTCGTACCAAAAGATGGGAAGTGTACTGTTATTTGCAGCCAATTCGAGTCACAATCTGTGGCGCTCGAATGCCCTGACGTGAATGTGGTCACTTATCCGATCTGGCTTTATATTGCTGATTTCCCAGATGAAGGTCAAAAACCGACCCAACCAGACCCGAACAAGGTCATGAAGCTGGCTGTTGAGGTGCTGAGTGGCTTTGGACATCCAATTAAGAAGCTTGGCATCGAAAATGCCACGCTTTCTTATTCCAAATTTGAGTATTTGGCCGGCGTATACGGCCGGGAAAGTCTTGTTGACTGCAACAGCCTTCTGATTGAGGCACGAAAGTTTAAAACTCCATGGGAAATCGAAGTGATTCGCGAAAACTCGATCATGTCTGAACGTCAGATGATGATGACGGCGGCGGCCATTGATGTTGGTATGACGGAAGAGGACATTATGCAGTACTTTTCTATGTATGGATATATGCAGTCCAAAGAAGTTCATGGAATCCGTCAGGCACATACCTACAGTGAGTATTATTCGACTGCCTATATTCCAAGATCTCATCCCCTTAGGAATGGCGATATTGTCAGGCTTGACGGAGGTGTCATGAGAAAGGGCTATATTGCAGACTTGGGAAGAACATTCGTCGTTGGAAATAAACTTGATCCTGAGTGCAGGAAAATCTATGACCTGATGTATGATGCATATGCACTGGGGCTTTCCATGATCGGCCCGGGTGTAAAGTGTGCGGATGTATTCAACGCCATGATGGCTTTGGTGCAGAAGAAAATCCCCGCGTTCAAACGTGGACACTTTGGTCACTCGCTGAGTCCCCTTAGAGGCGAAGATTATCCCTTTATTTCCAATTCCAATCCTGGGACTTTTGAGCCGGGCATGATCTTCTGTATCGAGGCGCCTTACTACAGCTCCAAGCTGGGCAGCTACAACGTTGAAGATACCCTGCTTATTACCGAAAATAGCTTTGAACTGTTTACTCATGCGAACAAAGAATTGTTTTGGAAATAATAGTTCCCATTTTCTCATAGAAGTGGCCACCGGATACATTGGCAGCATAAAATAGGAAACAGAAGCATGAGCGGCTCCGAAAGAACTGCTCATGCTTCTGTTGTTTGTTTTGATATGGGAATCGTTGTTCAAGGCGGTAAAAATTGAAAATCTTTAAATAAGAAGCTCTGTTTGCTGAAATTACTGTGAGTTGGTCAACCGTATCTAAAGCGGAGGGCTGTGTTACAGTGAACGGCATACAGAGTAGATCACATTCCAAATGAGAGATATGGATATCATTACGCATATGGCCAATAATATGCGCGCGAAACCCGCGCATATTGGAAGCAATCATGTCATTTGAGCCGCGATGAAGTCAATCAGCAGCTGCTGAAGCGGGGATACATTGCTCTCACAGTAGGAGAGATAGATATTTCGTTTTACCAGGGAATCCGTCAGCCGATAAAAGAGAATCTGATCTGAATATGCCACATATTTGGGAATAATCGAACGAATAAAAGCAATCCCATACCCGTCGCAGGCCAGGTAATAGGAGGAAACCATCTGATTGAGATACAGACGGACGTTGGGAGTAAAGCCTGCGTTTTTACAGATCTGCATCCCGCGCACATAGATGTCGTTTTCCTGCTGCAGAAACAAAAAGGGTTCATTGGCGAACTTCCCGATGGATACGGCGGGCTTACTGTATTCATTTTTTTCCTGCGCCGACAGCTCAGAGAAGGTGTAAGCATATTCAGCCAGTTCTTCATTGATCGGATTACATGCCGGGACCGCAAGCATAATCTCCTCAGTAAAAAGAGGCAGGGAGACATATTCTTTATGCTTGAGTGCCTCCGCTTCGATCATCATATCAATATCCCGGTTTAAAAGTTTTTTCACAAGATATTCGGGCGAGTTTTCAAGAAGACTTAAAGAAATCTGGGGAAAACGCTGGCGGAATCTGCTCAACAGCGAGGGAAGCACGTGCACGCAAAAAAATGTCGAGCTTCCTATGGAAAGATGTCCGCGGCCAACCTTGTCCGAAACTGAAAAATACTCCTGCATTTCATGCTCAATCTGCAGGATTTTTTCGATCTGCGCAATATAGTACTTTCCTGATTCGGTCAGCGAAATCGGAGTGGTGCTGCGGTTAAAGATACTGATTCCAAATTCCTGCTCGGCCTTTTTAATGGTCGTGCTCAACCATGGCTGGGAAACATACAGACTTTTTGCTGCTTTCGAAAAGCTGCCTTCCCGGTAAACGGCATAAACGTAATCCTTATAATTCAGCATCGTGAAACCTCTTATATCTAAATGCTTATAGGTTTGATCATGTATTTCGAATTTTACAATATGGGGATATTCTTATTATAATATACATTAGTTAATAATTGCAAATAATAAATCGTTTTTGAAAATATTTTTATTTATTTTTTCAGATTTCTAGCGGATTTAGGGTGAATCCTGTTGAATCTTTATGAGCAGCAGTGATCTGGAATCCTCCCTTTCAACTTGGCTGCTCCAAATTCGCCCATTGCTGAACCGAGAAGGGAAGGGGGTGATTTTAAATGCCGCAGCAATGAATCCGCAGGAAATAATAAGGATATTTCGAAAGGAGAGGGTCGTAATAGATGCGAAAGCGCCTATCGGAGTAATGGACGGCGGTCTCGGTGGCTTTACCGTGGTAAAGGAACTGCAAAAAATTCTTCCGGAGGAGGATGTCATCTATCTCGGTGATGGAAAGAACAATCCATACGGAAATCGTTCCGGAGAGGATATCGTACATCTGACCAAGCAGTGCTTGAACTTTCTGAAAGAAAAAAAGGTAAAGACCGTAGCGGTTGCCTGCAATACGATTTCCACCATGATCGACCATTATCAGCCTGACTATGATTTTAAGATTTTTAGCATTGTCCAAGCAGGCAGCGATGATGCGGTCAGAATGGATTTACAGCAGATAGGGGTTCTTTCCACTGTGTTTACCGCCAAAACAGAGTGCTACGCCCATCTGATTCACCAGAGAAAGCCACAAATGAAAGTTTATGCACAGGGATGCCCTATGCTGGCACGACTGATTGAGGATGGAGATTTCGACTGCGGCCGTATCGATGCCGAGCTGAACAAGACGCTGGGCGGCCTGCTGGAACAGTATCCGGCGCTGGATTCTCTGGTGTTTGGTTGCACCCACTTCCCGCTGGTGCAGGAAAACATCGAGCGGCTTTATCCGCAGCTTATTCATCTGATCAATCCTGCGGCGACGCAGGCGAGACAGGTCAAGGAATATCTGGAAAGAGAACACGCTCTGAACATTGGCGGAGCAGGCACATTCCGAATCTATACAACGGGCAACTGCGAAAGCTATCGCAGCGTTGCTGAGCGCGTTGGGCTGAAAACCCCATTAAGCATAGAGCATGTACCGGCACCTCAACCGCTGAACAGCTGATCCAGTCAAAATTTTAGTAAAGTAAGGAAGTGTAGGAATGATGAAAAAGTTTTCTGTCATTGCAGCCCTGATGGCACTGGCCATGATCATTACCGCCTGCGGAGGCACAGCAAGCTCCTCTGGCGGCGCAGTGTCCGCTTCCGGTTCTGCCGCCGCTCCCGCAGCTCCCAGCGGTGAGCCGCTGAAAATGAACCTTGCCACCGGCGGTACCTCCGGTACTTACTATGCTTACGGCGGCGTGATCGCGCAGGTCCTGAATGAGAAAATTGGCGATGTTGTCTCGATGAAGGTAACCTCCACCGGCGCTTCCAAGGCCAATATGCAGCTGATTCAGATCGGCGACTCCAATATCATTTTGACGCAGAATGATGTCCTGAGTTACGGTTATAACGGCACGGATATGTTTGAGGGCGAAACCCCAATTCAGAATGTTTCGATGATTGCCACACTGTATCCGGAAGTGGTTCACATGATCGTCAATCCTGACAAGATCAAGACATGGGATGATTTGATCGGCAAAAACATCTCAGTCAGTGACGCCGGTTCCGGTCCCTCCTACAATGCGGTTCAGGTGTTCGACGCATATGGCTTCGGCTTTGAAGACTGCAATATTATGAATCTGAGCTATGCGGACTCTGCGGAAGCCATGAAGGACGGCAAGATTGATGCTTTCCTTGCCACCACCGGCGTTCCCACCACTGCGATGACTGAGCTTGCCACTACTTATGATTACAAGCTGCTTGAAATTGATGATGAGCATGCCAAAATCCTGATGGAGAAATATCCCTTCTACAGTCGTGAAGTCATCAAAGCAGGGGATTACAGCTGCATCACCGAAGATTGCAACACCGTTACGGTGAAGGCGTGTCTGGTCGTAAACAATGATGTCTCCGAAGATGTCGTTTACGAAATTACCAAGGCTCTGTTCGAGTATAAGTCCGACATCGCCGCCGGTCACGCCAAGGGCGAGCTGCTGGACCCCGAATATGCGCTCGAAGGCGCACCGATTGGGTTCCATCCCGGCGCAGTAAAGTATTATAAAGAAATCGGCCTGATGTAAGATGTATCAAAAAATATCCTGGGGACGCGAGAATAAAAAATATTTTTTGATTGCGGTTTTTGTAAGCGCAGTGTTACTTTGTTTCACTGCGCTTTTCTTCAAGTTGAATCTAGAGCCAAGCTGCTTTTTTACGCTGCGTAATGTGGAAACCGGAGAAGTCTATGCGCAATATAGGTATACAGAGGGGGACAAATGCAGCATTGCCTTTGTTCATTCCATTAACAAGACTCCAGTGACGGAAGGCTACATTTTATGCCGCGACAGAATCGTTTTGGATTACTGCCTTTACTATAGCTTTGGGGCCGGCGTAGCGACAGAGATTTCAAGAGAACAGATGTTGTCGTATACCAACGACGGAGGCATGCTTATCAGCAATATGAATTATGAAATTCCTGAGCTAATCTATTTTGTGGGGACGATTTCGGATCATATTTTGCGCATCAACGGCGAGGAGATCAGCTTGAGAAATCTTTGCGGAAAAAGCAGCAAGGTATCTTTTACCGTAGAACAAAAGATAGGCTTGAACAGGAGATAAACAATGAGTGATATTGATAAGAAGGAAGAAATATTAGAAGCAGCTGCCGAGACTGGCGCTTTGGATGAAAGTACAGCAGAAAAACTGCAGGAAATCATGGAGAAGTATGACCGGGAATCGAATGTGCGCAAATATACCAAAAAGGCCAAGGTTGCGGTCCGATCCCTTCTGATTGCTTTTACCACGCTATGCATCCTGATGAATCTGGTCTTTTCGTGGGAGGAGCGTATCCGGCGGCCGCTGTTCCTCGGCTTTGCGGTTGTTCTGGTATTTCTGGTTTTCCCGGCAAAGAAAGGGAGCAAACGGGTAAATCATATCCCTTTATATGACATTGTGATGATTTTAGCGACGTTGGCGTCGTATTTGTACTTTGTCATCAATTTCCGCGCAATTATCAACCGTGGCATTATGATTTCACAGACCGAGATCGTACTGGGAATCATCGGCATTCTGGTTGCGATGGAGGCATGCCGCCGCGCGGTAGGCATCCCGCTTCTGGTTGTTGCGAGTGCTTTTATTCTGTATGCGTTTGCTTCTGGGGATTATTCGCTTCGCCTGATCATTTACAACCTGTTTTATACCACTACGGGTTTGATTGGCACCCCCATCAGCGTGTGCTCCACTTATGTAGTTCTTTTCGTGATCTTTGGAGCATTTTTGGAGAAAACGGGCATTTCCGATTTCTTCATCCAGCTGGCAAACTCAATTGCGGGCTCCTCCTCCGGCGGCCCAGCGAAGGTTGCCGTCATTTCTTCCGCTCTGTGCGGTATGGTTTCCGGTTCGTCCGTAGGGAATACGGTAACGACGGGCGCTGTGACGATTCCGCTGATGAAAAGAACCGGCTATCAACCGGAATTTGCGGGCGCGGTGGAGGCGGCCGCTTCTACCGGCGGTCAGATTATGCCTCCCATTATGGGCGCGGCTGCCTTCCTGATGGCTGAAATGGCCGGCGTGCCCTATGGCTCGATTATCGCCCGCGCGATTCTTCCCGCGGCGCTCTATTTCTCCGGCATCTTTATCATGGTGCATCTGGAGGCCAAGCGTTTAGGGTTGAGGGGAATTCCTCGCGAAGAGCTTCCCAACTTCTTCGCCCTGTTCAAGAGAAGCTGGTATTTGCTTTTCCCGTTGGTCCTTTTGGTATGGATGATTCTGGAGGGACGCACCATGTCCCGCTCGGCAATGGTCGCTACGGTGGCCTGTATTGCTGTTTCGATGGTTCGTAAAGAAAGCCGGATGACCCTTACCACTTTTCTGGATGCTCTGGAAGGCGGCGCAAGGTCCAGCCTTTCCGTCGCGGTTGCCTGCGGAGTCGCAGGCTTGATCTCGGGCGTGATCACTATGACGGGACTTGGTCAAAGCATTATTACGGAGATCGTCAAGCTTTCCGGCGGGCATTTGATTATTGCGATGTTCCTGACCATGATCACCTGTATCGTGCTGGGCATGGGTGTCCCGACGACGGCAAACTACATCATCATGGCGACAACCTGCGCCCCGATCCTGACCCGCATGGGCATTCCGATGCTTGCGGCGCATATGTTTGTATTTTATTTCGGCATTGTTGCGGATATCACACCTCCCGTGGCACTGGCGGCATATGCAGGTTCTGCCATTGCAGGCTCCCGTCCGATGAAGACGGCAATCAATGCAACCCGTTTGGCAATCGCCGCTTTTATCGTTCCTTATATTTTCGGACTCAATCCCGCGATGCTTTTCATTTTTGATGAAGGCACCAGCACCGTATCGATGGTGGTGCAGATTATTCAGATTGTCATTACATCATTTGTTGGTTTGTTTGGCGTTTCCTGCGGTATATCGCGTTATGTATACACGAAGGTACCGGTATGGCGCGCCGCATTGTTGATTGTTGGCGGCCTGCTAATGATCGATCCAGGAACGTTTACCGACCTGATTGGTCTTGTGCTGGTGGTCGGTCTACTGCTTCTGCAGCGTAGAGATTCCCAAAAGATGGTTCACGCCGGCTAATAAGGCCTTTGAGGTTTTCAGGTGAATGGAACTATTCGCTGTGGTTGAATCCGGCCGAAGCTTTGGCGGAATCTTGGGACAGAAAACTGTTTTAAGAGGCCTGCCACATTGGCAGGGCCTAACCTGAGGACCCCTCACATGAATTTTATACTGTAGAGGATCAAAATATCCCCGTTCTGATTCCGACCGTCTTGCTTCTTGCCGGGCGGTCGAATCTTGGGCGGCACGATGGGTGTCTCGATCATAATAGGGAGATGCGGTCAAAAAAACACCGGGCTTGGATTCGAACTATTAAAACGGCGTTTGACAGGCGGTTTTCAGACATCCACAGTTGCTGCAATGTACGATTGATCTGAGTTTTACACGCTGAAACCTCCGCCCATTACACAACGAAGGAGGATTAAAAATGAATATGGAAAAGGTCGCTCCCATCCCGCAAGGCAAATATGTACCGGCAACCCGTTTTGGCAGCCTCATTTTTACGGCCGGAATGACGCCGCGCAAGAACGGCGTTTTGATCTTATCTGGTAAGGTGACCGCCGAACAGCCGCTGGAAAGTTATCGCGATGCGGTTTGTCAGGCCACCAGCAATGCGCTGATTGCCGCACAGAACCAGCTTGCCCCCAGAGAGAAGATCAAGCAGGTGCTTTTTCTGAACGTCTATGTCAATGCGGCTCCAAATTTTCAGGCCCATTCTAAATTGGCGGACTTTGCGACGGAATACCTCTGTACCGAGCTTGGAGACGCAGGGTTTGCGGCGAGGGCAGCACTCGGCTTGGGCTCTTTGCCCGGTGAAGCGCCGGTGGAAATTCAGATGATCTGCGCTGTGGAGTAGGTGTTCCTAAAAGGCCCGCAGAAAGATCGTGACTACTGGGGCAATTTCACAGACAATCCCATAAGCCGGACGAACAAGACGTCCAGCTTTCCGAACTATAAAAGGGGTGTATCTATGAGCGTTAGAATTGCGGAAAGAATGAATCGCATGGAGCCTTCGGGAATCCGCAAGGTCAATGAAAAGGCATTGGCCATGGAGCGGGCGGGCGAGAAGGTTATCCACTTCGAGATCGGCCGTCCGGACTTCGATACTCCGGACTATATCAAACAGGCGGCTTGCAAGGCGTTAGCGGAGGGCAGGGTTCATTACACGTCGAACTTTGGCCTTATGGAGTTGCGCTGCGCCATTTCCGACAAACTCAGACGGGAAAACAATATCATATATCAACCGACCGAAATACTTGTCACTGTTGGCCTGTCCGAAGCGGTTTTTGCCGTGCTGGCTACTTTGCTGAACGCAGGTGATGAGATTTTAGTTCCAGATCCCGTGTGGATCAACTACATCAATGTGCCAAATTTTCTGGGCGCAAAAGCGGTATCTTATCACCTGATAGAAGAAAATGGATTTCAGATTGACCTCGAAGAGATTCGCGCGAAGCTGACAGATAAGACACGCGCCATTGTGATCGTTACGCCGAATAATCCGACCGGGGGTGTATTGACAGAAAATATGCTCAGAGAACTTGCCGGTATTGCGATCGAACATAATCTAATGGTTATATCTGATGAAGTTTATGAGCGGCTCATCTATGACGGAGAGAAGCATATCAGCATCGCCTCGCTGCCTGGCATGAAGGAACGCACCTTTACGATGAATGGTATGTCTAAAGCATATGCCATGGATGGTTGGCGTCTTGGGTATGTGGCGGCGCCCGAAGAGTATATTACTGTGATGAACAAGTTCCATCAGCATAATACTACCTGCGCACCCAATTTTGTACAAATGGCGGCAATCACAGCGCTGCGTGATGAAGCCGATGAAGTTCAGAGAATGGTGCGGGAATATCAAGACCGGCGTGATTATGCCGCAAAGTCAATCAATGAAATTTCAGGATTGTCCTGTCGGAGTCCCAAGGGATCGTTCTATATCTTTATCAATTGCAAGAAACTTGGGATAAAATCTGCTGTTCTTGCAGATTATTTGTTGGAGAAGGCAAAAATCGCATTGGTTCCCGGGGATGTATTTGGCCCTGGCGGGGAAGGATACCTTCGCATGTCATTCGCAAACAGCTATGAAAATATAGTTGAGGGCTGTAAGCGGCTAAAGGAAGCGATTGATGCGCTCTAAATAACCGGAATACTTTACCCGCTTTCGGAACTGGCCGTATAGAAGGTCCCGTTGCTTCCCTTCGCTTTGCTGTATCCTTTCCATGTTCAAAATAGGTGTAGTCTCAGTGGCTGTTCCGGAAGGCAAGGTAAAATAAGGTCGAAAACCATTGACAAGATAGAAGCACAGAATTCCTCTGCGACTTCGAACACATGTTATTCTTTGGACCTGAGACCCGTACAAGTCAGACGCGGATCTTTTAACACCGCGTTTGGTTGTGCACGGGTCTTCTGTTTGCAAAACATGTTCTGATCTTCAAAGGGAAGACAGTAAGGGGGAAACTGCGGAACTGATGCCATCAAAATGATGGGCATGGCCGTTCCAATAAAAAGGCTTCAAAGAAATACGCCCGTCAGAACTCGCAAAAAGCGATTAACCTCCACTGACAAACACCGCGGAAAAAATTTTGAGTTTTTTGTAAAGAGGGGTTGATTTTTTGATCTATCTATGATATTATATAACACGTCGCCGAGACATGGGGGTATAGCTCAGCTGGGAGAGCGCTTGAATGGCATTCAAGAGGTCAGGAGTTCGATCCTCCTTATCTCCACCAAAAGAAATCGCTTGTTTAAGCCATTTATTTGGCTAACAGGCGATTTTTTGTTTTGCTTTATCGCCATTTTCTAACACTTCTCTATCTCCTTCGCTAACCTACCTCCTGAAATGGTTGTTCCAATTGACTGGCAATCCCAATTTTTCGGCTAATATCGAGATGGGCATATACATTAGCCGTCATCTTGATGTCAGAATGTCCTAACCACTCTTGAACATCCTTAAGGCTATATCCCATTGCAATTAGAAAACTAGCACAGCTATGACGTAGATCATGAAAGCGGATATGTGGGAGCTCATGTTTTTTAAGCAGAGAGTTAAAACGTTTGCTAACATAATCGGTCGAGAAGGGCCTGCCATCGGCCCATTTGAATATATAGTCGTTGCGGCAATATTCTTTGCCAAACAATTTTTGATTTTCCTTTTCCTGCTCCTTAATTGCCCGGAAAAGGTTGGCCGCTTCTTTCGTAAGAGGGAAGGAACGATAACTTGAAGCGTTTTTTGTTTTGTCCTTCTCCACTGCTGTTTTGACCTTAGCAACCGTATGGCGAATAGTGAGACTGTTTGCTTCAAAGTCGATGCTGTCCCATTTCAAACCAAGAGCTTCACTTCTCCGCAGGCCATAAAGCGCAGTAATTTTCACCAGCGGGTAAAGGGGTTCTTCCTTGATTGCATCAAAAAGCCTGTTCAGTTGCTCCACTGTATAGAATCCATTTTCGTGACGGTTTGCTTGCGGCAAGGATACAAATTCACAGGGATTTGTTGCAATCAGACCATCTCTGACAGCTCCTTTCAACGTCTGGTAAAGGATATTCTTATGCAGTCGAAGGCTGGCGGTAGAAAGCCCTCCTTTCCCGTCCATACGTCCATGTTCCCGCTTTTCATTGATGTAGGTTTGCAAAGTGGTTCGTGTGACATCTATAAGTCGAATTTTGGTTTTGTCAAAGTAAGGAAGGATATGGCATTCTGCCAATGTTTCATATCCTTGGAGGGTTACTTCATCCACCCGGACAGCGGCTTCTTTAAGCCACAGACGTACCGCATCGCTAAATCACAGGTGGGCTTGATTTGTTGCATTTCATAGGCGTTTAATGCCTCCCGTAACAGCTTTTCCGCCCTCTTTCTGTTCCCTTTTACAGGGAGGTCGGTTGAAATCCATTTCTGCTTTCTTTTTCCTGATTTGTCATATAGATTCAGTACCATATAATATGTATCTTTTTTAACTTGCAGGCTGCCTGTCATTCAAAAAACTCCTTTCAGACAGTTAAATTACCTGCCATTACAGAGTTATATTATAGCGGGCAGACTCAATAAAGTCTATCAAGCAGTGTTTTGGCACAAGTATTTTCTTCCCAATTCGTTTGCTTCCTATTACCCGGTTATTCACTAATTCATATGTTTTATTAAGTCCAATTCCAAGTGCTTGAGAAACTTGCTTTACTGTCATTACATCGGGATAATCCTTAAACATGGGCTTGTTCGCTCCCCTCCGGCCAAGGTGATTCGGCCCAGTCTACCACAGGGAGAATAGTCTTTTGCGTTCCGTCTATCTGTTGATAAATAACATGATGGATGCGTCTTAAGAATGCCTGATAGGTTTCAGGTTCTTCTACCTGAACATTTGGATACTGCTTATCAATGGGAATATTTGTGATAAGGAAGACTTTGGTATAACATGCCTGACGATCAGAATAACGGCAGGGTAGTTCCAACGGATAGCCATCCAGATAGTTCAGCATTTCCTTAGCGGGTAAGCTGCTGCGAAATTCCTCAAAGACAATGACATCCTGTCCTTTATAACCATCAAAAGGGTGCTGGTAATTTGTAACGCGATATACGTTTTGATATCCATATTGTTCCATGACGTTTCTCGTTTTGCCTACACCGGTATCTCCATAAATATAGGAAACTTCTAACTGGTGAAAAAGATTTTTTGCTTCTCTTGTAAAAGGGTTTGTCTGGCCCGTTCAATTTTGTCAAGACGGTTCATCGCACTAGGAAAAGATTCTAGGATATCGAAATTACTGGCACCATCTTTCACCATTTCATAAATGATCTCTGAATCTGTTTTCCCGGCTACGCGGTCAGGCGGCATTTCTCCTCGTTCCTCAAAGGTTTCGGGGAGATTGGTTTCATGTTTTTGATCATCGGACCATTTACCCTCTTTGCGGATATAGTCGCGGTTTTCCTGATGCGTACCATGTACAGGCTCAATGTGTGCGCCGTAAAAACGTTAGCCGCTTCGGGACGCAATATTAAACCTGTATCATATCATGTCAGTTGTTTTCATCAAACAACTGGGTATTCCGACAACACCAGAGCAAGAAGAGAAGATTCTGGAACAAATGCGTCAGATGCCCATTGTTAAAATGATTCTTGAGATGGCAAAAGAGAAAGACTTGAGCCAGCTCAATCAAGATTCTATTACGGGGAGCGTCGAAGAGGACGGAAGACAAATCAATGTAACAATACAGGGAATGCCAGAATTCACAGTGCAGGATGATTCACTTTCACCAAAAATTCAAAAGGGTGATAAGGTGAAGGTCAGTACACAAAGCAGATACAATACAGGGGATATCGTGGCATTTTCATCAAAGGGCAAAGAAAAGGGTCTCCAATATAGACAACTTCAAGCAGTTGGCGATACTATTCTTTTGATGTCTTTTAACAAGGACTACCCTGCAATCCAATATAATCAAGAAGAAATGATAATATTTGGTAAAGTAATGGCTGTAACTACTTTACTGTAGCTCATAAGTGTATAGCGCCGCCCCGCATCCTCTGCTGTGCGGGGCGGCGTTGTCTTGTAGGCTTGTCAAACATATTGGACAGAGAACTCAGAGGGAGAAAGCCAGCCGAGGGGCCTCATAGGGAAGTTGTTTGAGCGGCGGTTGTGGACAGCGAGCTGCTTGGCGAAGTCGTTCAGTGAGAAAAAGCTGTGGCAGGAGTAAAAGCGTTTCTGGTCCTC
>Ga0129314_1001652_pt1 | contig 14640 bp, 14 predicted proteins | sample O1111metagenome_FD_94431 | JGI IMG/M metagenome (GOLD analysis project Ga0129314, IMG submission 94431) | Orangutan individual fecal microbial communities from fecal samples from Wisconsin, USA - O1111 metagenome | ecosystem: Host-associated > Mammals > Digestive system > Large intestine > Fecal...
CAGCGACAACATCCCCGGGGTAAAGGGCATCGGGGAAAAGACCGCCATGGACCTGATCCAGCGCTACCACAGCGTGGAGGCCCTCTACGCCGGTCTGGAGCAGGTAGAGGCCAAGCCGGCGGTGCTGAAAAAACTGGCCGAGGGCCGGGAGCAGGCCAGGATGTCCTATGACCTGGCGGCCATCCGCTGCGACGCCCCTCTGGACTTTGCGCCGGAGGACACGGCCCGGAAGCCGGTGAACCGCCTTGCCCTGTACGAGCTCTTTTTGAAGCTGGAGTTCTCCAAGCTCATCGACAAAATGGGCCTGTCCGCCGGACCGGCGGGGGGCGTAGAGGAACAGCTCCAGGGTGTGGGCGCCTGTGAAAGCGAGCAGGTCACGGACCGGGCGCGCATGGAGGAGCTGCTGGCGCTGTGGCGGCAGCGGGACCACGTGGCGGTGCTGGCTACGCCCACTCTGGACGCCGTCTGCGTGGAGTGGGGAGGCGAAGGAGCGGGGAAAGCCGCCCTCTTTTTCGCGGACAAGCTGGAGGGCTACAACGACTTTCTGCGGGGCGTCTTCTCTCCGGAGATCAAAAAGGTGGTCCACGACGCCAAGACGCTGATGGAGCGGCTGCTGGCCGAGGGGCTGTCCACGGAGGGAGTTGTATTCGACACCGCCCTGGCCGCTTATCTCCTGGCCCCCACCGACGGCAGCTATGAGCTGGAGAAGCTGTCGGTGACTTATTTCAATTTCGAGGTGCCCAAGGCCAGGGACTACCTGGCCCCCGACGCCTTTGGGCCTCTGGCCGACCCGGCGATCCCCCTGGCCGCCCTTATGAGCCATACCGCCCTCATCGAGCTGCTCTATCAGACCCTCGCGCCCCGGCTGGAGGAGCTGGGGATGCGCCGGCTGTACGACGCGGTGGAGCTCCCGCTGTGCCCGGTGCTGGCCGAGATGGAGCGGGCGGGGATGCTGGTGGACCGGAAGGCCCTCGCCGCCTTCGGGGAGATGCTGGACGGACGCATCGAGGCCGACGTGAAGGAAATCTACCAGCAGGCGGGGGAGGAGTTCAACATCAACTCCACCCAGCAACTGGGCCATATCCTCTTCGACAAGCTGGGCCTGCCCCCGGTGAAAAAGACCAAAACGGGCTACTCCACCAACGCCGAGGTGCTGGAGAGGCTGAAGGGGCAGCACCCCATCCTGGACGTCATTCTGGATTACCGGCAGCTTGCCAAGCTTAAGTCCACCTACGTGGACGGGCTGACCAAGGTCATTGCGGAGGATGGACGCATCCACACCTCCTTCCAGAACACGGTGACTGCCACCGGGCGGCTCTCCTCCACCGAGCCCAACCTCCAGAACATCCCCGTGCGCACCGAGCTGGGGGCCGAGCTGCGTAAGATGTTCGTGGCGCCCAAGGGCTGGAAGCTGGTGGATGCCGACTACTCCCAGATTGAGCTGCGGCTGCTGGCCCACATCTCCGACGACAAGGTGATGCAGGATGCTTTCCGGACCGGGGAGGACATCCACACCGTCACCGCCTCCCAGGTGTTCGGAGTGCCCCCCGAGGCCGTCACCCACGAGATGCGCCGCCGGGCCAAGGCAGTGAACTTCGGCATCGTCTACGGCATCTCCGACTTCTCCCTCAGCCAGGACATCGGGGTGCCCCGGTACGAGGCCAAGGAGTATATGCAGCGCTATTTTGAAAAGTACAGCGGCGTCCATCAGTATATGACGGACATCGTGGAAAGGGCCAAGGCCGACGGCTTCGTCTCCACCCTGATGGGACGCCGCCGCTGGCTGCCGGAGCTCAAGTCCTCTAACTTCAACCTGCGCTCCTTCGGCGAGCGGGTGGCCCTCAACATGCCCATCCAGGGCACGGCCGCCGACCTGATGAAGCTGGCCATGATCCGGGTGGACCGGCGGCTCCGGGCGGAAGGATTGGAGGCCCGGCTGGTGCTCCAGGTCCACGATGAGCTGATCGTGGAGTGCCCGGACGGCGAGGTGGAGCGGGTCAAAATGCTGCTGACCCAGGAGATGGAGGGCGTGGCCGACCTGTCGGTGCCGCTGAACGCCGACTCCGCCGCCGGGCAGAGCTGGGCGGAGGCAAAGGAGTAGGAGATGGAACTGCGGCCGATCGCCGATTTGGAGCAGTGGTACGCCCGGGAGCTGACCGAGGCGTTCCCGCCCAACGAGCGAAAGCCCCTGGCCGAGATCTGCGCCCTGCTGGAGGCGGGGCGGTATGAGGCCCTGGGGCTGTATGACGGGGCGGCGCTGCTGGGCTATGCCAACCTGTGGCGGGAGCCCGCCGTCCCCGGCTATGTGCTGCTGGATTATCTGGGCGTGACGGCCTCCCGCCGGAACGGGGGCTGGGGAGCCTCATCCTCCGGAAGCTGGCTGGTCAATGCGCGGGGCGGTGCGGCGTGCTCACCGAGGCCGAGTGGCCGGACCCGGACAGCGGCGCACCGGAGGAGGTCCTGCGCCGCCGCCGGGTGGGCTTTTATGTCCGAAACGGGTTTGTCCCCGTCTATGAGATGGCGGCCTGCGGGGTGCGGCTCCAGGCGCTGCTGCTGGGAGGGCCCCCGGCGCGGCTGGAGGAGCTGATGGCTGTCCACCGGGCCATCTACGGCCCCGCCCGCACCGACGTGGCGGTGCCTCTGGCCCCGGGAGAGGTTCCGCCGCCGTCTCTCTTTTTGTGAGGTGAAGGATTTGAATTACAAGCTGGTCCCCATGGACCGCTCCCACCTACCCCAGGTCTGCGCCATCGAGCGCGCCTGCTTCGCCAAGCCCTGGTCGGAGCAGATCTTTGCTGAGGAGCTGTTTCACGATACGGTCTCCCTGGTGGTGGCCGAAGGGGAGGACGGTACGGTCCTGGGCTACGGCGAGCTGGGCGTGGTGCTGGACGAGGGATGCCTGGAGAAGATCGCGGTGGCCGATGCATGGCGGCGGCAGGGGGTGGCGGAGGCCATCCTGTCCGCCTTTATCCGGTTTGGCCGGGCCAACCTGGCCTTTCTCACCCTGGAGGTCCGGGAGAGCAACCGGGCGGCCATCGGCCTGTACGAGAAGCTGGGCTTCCGCCCGGTGGGACGGCGCAAAAATTACTATACGGAGGTCCATGAGGACGCCATCCTCATGACATTGGAATGGAATGAACACAGAGCATAACCGATTTACCCTGAGAGAACTGGGGCTGGACGGGCTCCATCACATCTATCACGAGCACCTCAGCCACGCGTTTCCCCGGATGGAGCGCAAGCCCCTGTCCGCCATGGAGAAGCTGATGGCCGCCGGGCGCTACGAGGCGCTGGGCCTGTACGACGGGGAGGAGCTGGCGGCCTACGCCCTGCTGTGGGACGACCCGGAGGGTGGCTATGTGCTGCTGGACTACCTGGCAGTCTGCCGGGACAAGCCCAGGGGCCATGGATACGGCACCGCGGCGCTGAGACTGCTGCTGGACCGCTGCCGGGACCGGCGGGGCCTGCTGGTGGAGGCGGAGGCCGAGGAGCCTGGGGCGGAGGCGGAGGAGAACGCTTTGCGCCGCCGGCGTCTGGCGTTTTACCGCCGGGGCGGGTTTCGGGACCTGGGCTATACCGCCCGCATCTTTGGCGTCCCCTACGCCATGCTGGTCAGCGGCCAGTCCGACCAGGCGGAGGCCGCGGAGGCCCACCGGCGGCTGTACCACTACGAATTTTCGCCTTGGCTCTACCGGCGGTTCATCCACATCCCCGAGGAGGACTGAGCCGGAGACCGAGACTGTATAGAGAAAGAGGGCATTCCATTGAACATCCTGGCCTTTGAATCCTCCTGCGACGAGACCGCCGCCGCGGTGGTCCGGGACGGCAGGACCGTCCTGGCCGACGCCATCGCCTCCCAGGTGGAGATGCACACCATCTACGGCGGCGTGGTGCCAGAGATCGCCTCTCGCAAGCACGTGGAGGCCATCGCGGGCCTGACCGATCAGGCGCTGGCTCAGGCGGGACTCACCAAGAGGGACGTGGACGCCGTGGCCGTTACCTATGGCCCCGGCCTGATCGGGGCTTTGCTGGTGGGGGTCAACTTCGCCAAGGCCCTGGCCTATGGCCTGGGGGTTCCCCTGGTGCCCGTCCACCATGTGCGGGGCCATATTGCCGCCAACTATATCACCCACCTCGACCTGGAGCCCCCCTTCGTCTGCCTGTGTGTCTCCGGCGGCACCACCCTCATCGTGGACGTGCGGGGTTACACCGAAATGGAGATTTTAGGGGCCACCCGGGACGACGCAGCGGGGGAGTGCTTCGACAAGGTGGCCCGGGTGCTGGGTATCGGCTACCCCGGCGGGGCCCCCATGGACCGGCTGAGCCAGGGGGGCGACGACAGACGGTACGCCTTCCCTCAGGTCCATGTCCACGACGCCCCGCTGGACATGTCCTTCTCAGGGCTCAAGACGGCCGTCATCAATCTAATCCACAACGCCCAGCAGAAGGGAGAGAAGCTGGACCTACCCGGGCTGGCGGCCTCTTTCTCAGCGGCGGTCAGCGAGATGCTGGTGCCCCGGGTCATGGCCGCCGCCCGGTCCAGGGACTACGGCAAGGTGGCGGTGGCCGGCGGCGTGGCGGCCAACTCCCGCATCCGGGCCGACCTGGAAGCCGCCTGCGCCCGGTCGGGGGACCGGCTCTATTTGCCTAGGCTGTCCCTGTGCGGAGACAACGGGGCAATGATCGGGTGCCAGGGCTATTATGAGTACCTGGCGGGCCGGCGGGCGGGGATGGATCTGAACGCCTACGCCAACCGCGACATCCAGCTCGGATAAGAGGAGACCGGCCTGTGCCGGTCTCCTCGGCTTGTCGAAAAAGGCCTTTGGCCTTTTTCGACAGAGGGATGCATGACGGACAGGGCTCGATTCTTGCAGAAAAGTCGCCCTGTCCGTCATGAGAGGTGTCATTTCCGACGCGCATGTCGCCGGAAATGACGGAGCTTCCTTTCCTTCCGGCGTCTGCGGACGACGGAACTCTGCGAGGCTCTTCTCCAGGGGGGGTTGTCTACAGTCTGAGGAGACCGGCCTGTGCCGGTCTCCTTTTTTACACGGAAGAAGGATTATGTTGACCAATAGTGGGGCGGTGCGCCAGGGGGTTTTCGGGATAGAGGGCTGTGGACAAAAGTGTGGAAAAGTGGAACACAACTTGGAGGCGTAAGGCGGAGAACCTGTGGAAAACCCTGTGCAAAATGTGAATAACTCTGCGTAGACATTCTTCACGTAAGGAGTTATGTCTACTTTTGAGGAATAATTTGGAACAACAAAATAAAGGACTAAGAGGGGGAAAATAAAAAAAGTAGATGGTTTTCGGTCGATTTTGCCCGTAAAAAAATTCCAGCCCGTGGGAAGCGGCAGAGAAAACTTGCGGGAAGGACGGAAGGAGCAGCCCAAAGAAAAAGCGTATTATACCATCTGTATAAGATACTTTAGATGCTTTGGGGGGCAGAAAAACCGCCCTTCCGGTCTGGGGAAGGGCGGTCCGGTGGGGGTCAGACCACAAAGCGGTAGCCCAGGCCGCGGACGGTCTGGATGTATTGGGGGTTGGACGGGTCCTCTTCAATCTTTTGGCGCAGGCGATTGACGTAGACCATGATGGCGTTTTCGTCGATGATGGCCTCGCCCCAGATCAGGTCATAGAGCATATCCTTGGAGAAGATGCGGTTGACGTTGTCGATGAAGAGCTTCATCATGGCGTTTTCTTTGGAGGACAGGAGAATCTCCCGACCGTTTTTATAGAACCGCAGGGTGCTGGTGTTGTACTGGAAGGGACCGGCGGCGATGACGCTGTCCACGCCGGGTAGATGGTTGCGGCTGCGGCGGATCAGGGCCTTGACCTTGGCGCCCAGGGTGACGGGGTTGAAGGGCTTGGTCACATAGTCGTCCGCCCCGATGTCCAGGCCGTACAGGGTGTCGTAGTCCTCCTTGCGGCCGCTGACGATGATGATGGGGAGCTTCAGCCCCCGGCGGCGAATGGCCTGGACCACCTGGAAGCCGTCCATGCCATGCATGTTTACGTCCAGCAGGAGCAGGTCATAGGGTTTTTGCTCCAGCAGCGCCAGAGCCTCTTCGCCGCTGGCGGCGGTGTCCGCCTCGATGCCGTTGCTGCGTACGACCTTATAGAGCATAGTGAGGACGGCCTGGTCGTCGTCTGCGATGAGCACGATGTCCGGCATAATACTCCCCCTTTACAGCATGGACCCTATCGTGTATGGTTAGTATAGACAAAAACAGGACGTTTGACAAGGGGGTTTGCCTGTGGAGCGTGTTAAAAGGAGGAAGCAGCGGTTCTTTCTGGGCCTGAGCCTGATCCTGCTGCTGATCGTCACCGGGCTGGGGATGGTCTACCGGGTGTTCGACCGATACGGGGATATCCTCCTGGCCAGCGAGGACGACCAGCTCTTCCGCCTGGCCCGGTCGGTGGACCGGAGTGTGGAGAGCTATCTGAACCGCTACGGCACCAATCTGATCTACGTCACCGAACGGCGCGGCTTCCACACGGCGGAGGAGACCTGGCGGACCACAGGGGATACCGCGGAGCTGCTCTACCGAATGGAGGAGAACGTGCTGGCCCAGGACGATCTGATCCAGGCGGTGCTGGCCCTCCAGGACGGAGTGGTGTTCCTCTCCACCGGGGGGCGCACCGACTACCGCTTTCCGCCCCGGGCGGGCCGAGAGGGGACGGTCAGCATCCGCCCGTGCATGGATGGGGACAGGGGGATCTACCTGGCCTTCGTGCGGGAGCGGGAGGAGGGGCTGGGCTATGCGGCGCTGATGGATCTGGAGGGCTTTTACCAGCGGGTAGCGGGCGACCTGACCGTCGGGACCCAGGATCGCATCATGCTGCTGGACGCGGGGGGACAAACCCTGCTCCACCGGACGATGGACGGCGTGCGGGTGGACCTGGTGGACGATCTGAAGGCGGGAGACTGCGATTTCAGCGGTCTGACCTATCTGATGGAGCACCAGGAGCAGGCCCGGGAGGGTACGGCCTTCTACGAGACCAATTACTGCCGCAGCGGGGAGACCTACATCGCCCGCATGGCGGTGCTCCCGGCCACGGAGGAGACCAACGGCTTCTTTGCGGTGGGGGTTTCGGTAAACTACGACGGGGTCATCGGCCCGCTGCATCTGGCGGCTGTCCGGCTTCTGGCCTACGGCGGCATGGTGGTGACCGGAATCGTGCTGCTGGCGGTGCTCTCCATCCGGGCCGGTCGGCGGAATGAGCGCAGCCTCCGGGAGCTGGCGGTGCTGCGGAAGAAGAACCAGGCCATGGAGGAGCTCAACCGGCAGACTCGGGAGCTGGCCCACCATCAGCGGCTGGAGACCATCGGCACCCTGACCTCCAGCATCGCGCACGAGTTCAACAACCTGCTCACCCCCATCATGGGCTACAGCATTCTGGCGCTGGAAAAGCTGCCGCCGGAGGACACGGAGCTCTACGACAGCGTGTTGGAGATTTACAACGCCTCCCGCAAGGCCAAGACCATCATCTCTCGCCTGTCTGACCTGTCCCGGAAGAACTCGGCCCTCAGCTTCCAGTATGTCTCTCCCGACGAGCTGGTCCGCCGGGTGCTGGAGGTGGCCGCTCCGGCCCAGCCGCCGGGGGTGGAGGTGGTCTTGGGGCTGGACTGCCGCCACCTGTGGCTCCACGGCAACGAGACCCAGCTCTCCCAGCTCCTGTTGAACTTGGTGCTCAACGCCTTCCAGGCCATGGAGGAGGACGGTGGGACGCTGACGGTCTCCACCAGCGCTGACCAGAGCTCCATCCGCCTCCGGGTGGCCGACACCGGACCGGGCATCCCGCCGGAGGTGCTGCCCCACATTTTCGAGCCCTTCTTTACCACCAAGGAGAGCGGGAAGGGCACCGGCCTGGGGTTGGCCATTGTCCAGCAGGTGGTGGAGGAGCACCGCGGGCGCGTTGAGGTGGAGGCCGCCCCGGAGGGGGGCGCGGCGTTCACCGTGACCTTTCCCATCACGCCACGGGAGGCGGAGCCCGATTGACCAGACGCCGCGAAACCCAATGGGTTTCGCGGCGTCTTTTTTTGGGCATCTTAATAATTATTAAGGCGCCATGTATCAGACGTTAAGGTTGCAGTGTTAGACTGTGACCTGCAAGAAAACATGCAGGGAGGGAGCGGCGTGGTCATCACCATCGGACGGAAGTACGGCAGCGGCGGCAAAGAAATCGGCCAGCGGCTGGCCCAGCGGCTGGGCATTCCCTGCCATGACGCCGATCTGGAGCTGCGCGGCGGCGAAAACGAGCAATTCGCCGCCATCCGGGCCATGGCGGCCCAGGGTCCCTGCGTCATCGTGGGGTTCTGCGCCGACCACGTGCTCTCCGGCACCGAAGGGCTGATCCGGGTGTTCATCCACTGCGACATGGATCACCGGGTGGAGCGCATCGTCCAGCAGTACGGTCTGCCCGCCGGGGAGGCCGGGCGGGAGGCCCTCCGGCAGGACCGGGAGCGCGCCCGCCTCTACGGCGTTCACACCAGAGGCAAGTGGGCCGACCTGTCCCGCTATGACCTGACGGTGGACAGCGGTCCCCTGGGCATCGCCGGGACGGTGGAGCTTCTCAGCCAGTTTGTGGCTCTGAAGGTCATGCGCCGCCGGAGCGGCGGAGGAGGGGAGCCATGACCGGCGGCGGGGGCCTTTCCTTCCGGCGGGGGGATCTGACGGCCATCGGGGCCGTCCTCCTGTGTGCCCTGGCCCTTGGGCTGGTGCTCTGGGCCCGGGCCGCCGGGACCGACCGTGTGGTGGCGCGGGTGTATCAGGAGGGGAAGCTGGTGGGGGAGCTGCCCCTGGACCGGGAGGCATCCCTCACCCTGACAGGGGCCTATACCAACACCATCACCGTCCGGGACGGCCAGGTGGCCGTCACCTACGCCGATTGCCCCGGTGCGGATTGCGTTCACAGCGGCTGGGTTTCGGCGGCGGGGCGGGCGGTGGTCTGCCTGCCCAACCGGGTGGAGATCCGCCTCACCGGCGCGCCCGATGTGGACGCCGTGGTAGGATAAGGGGGAGTGTGGATGAAAGCGAAAGCGCTGGCCCTGTGCGCGGTGCTGGTAGCTCTGGCGCTGGGGCTGTCTTATCTGGAGCGATTCCTCCCGCTCCAGATAGCGGTGCCTCTGCCCGGCGTCAAGCTGGGATTGGCCAATATCGTCACCCTCATGGCCCTCTATTTCCTGGGGACCCGCCCGGCTGTCACCATTCTGGGGCTGCGCTGCTTCCTGGGGTCATTGTTCGGCGGGGGGCTGTCCGCGCTGGCCTTTTCCCTCACCGGCGGGCTGCTGGCCCTGGGGACCATGACCCTGGCCCGACGCATCCCCGCTCTCTCGGTCTACGGGGTCAGCGTGCTGGGGGCGGCCGCCCACAACCTGGGCCAGATCTGCGCCGCCATGGTGCTGCTGGGCTCGGTGTACGTGATCTCCTATCTGCCCTTCCTGCTGGCGGTGTCGGTCCTCACCGGCCTGGCCACCGGAGCGGCCTCCTCCGCCTCCTTCCGCGCTCTGCTGGCCGCCGGACAGCGGCCCATCCCCACCCAGGAGGTGTCCTATGCTGGAAACCCTCGTTGAGACCACCCTGTCCGTCCTCATCCCCCTGTGTGAGATGATGGGGATCTTCGTGGTGGCCGTTTCCGCCGTGGCAGCCTTCGGACGGTATTTGAAGGGACTGGTGACCCGGGAGCCCCGCGACATTAAATTCCAACTGGCCAACGGCCTGGCCCTGAGCCTGGAATTCAAGATGGCGGCCGAGATTCTCAAGACGGTACTGGTTCGGGACCTGACCGAACTCACCGTCCTGGGCGCCGTCATCATCCTGCGTGCGCTGTTGTCATTTCTGATCCACTTTGAAATGAAGCAGATAGAGCCCCACACCCCCGCAAAATAAACCAATACGGAGGTAGAATTGAAATGAACCTGAAAAAACTGTCCGTCACCGCCCTGTCCCTGACCCTGTCCCTGGGTTTGCTGGCCGGATGCAGCGGCAAGCCCGCCGTCAGCACCGGCTCGCCCGCCCCCAGCCCCTCCGCCACCCCCTCCCAGTCCGCCCCCGCGGAGAGCGGCGCGGCCGTCAAGACTGGACTGTCCCTGGTCACCAGCGTGGCCAAGAGCAAGGACGCCTCCGCCGAGGGCGACGGCCAGGCCCAGGCCAACGTGTCTCTGGTGGCCGTCACAGTGGGTGACGACGGCGTGATCGACGCCTGCGTGATTGACGCCATCCAGGCCAAGATCGGCTTTGACGCCGCCGGCAAGCTGACGACCGACCTCGCCACTTCCTTTGCCAGCAAGAATGAACTGGGCACCGATTACGGTATGGGCAAGGCGTCCTCCATCGGCAAGGAGTGGAACGAGCAGGCCGCCGCCATGGCGGAGTACGCCGTGGGCAAGACGGTGGAGGAGCTCAAGGGCGTCGCCGTCAACGCTGACGGCCAGGCCACTGACGCCGACCTGGCCGCCTCCGTCACCCTGTCCATCACCGATTTCATCGCCGGCATTGAGCGCGCGGTAAACAGCGCCGAGCATCTGGGCGCCCGGAAGGGCGACAAGCTGGCCCTGACCTCCGTCACCAACATGGCCAAGAGCAAGGACGCCTCCGCCGAGGGCGACGGCCTGGCTCAGGCCTACGCCACCGTGGCCGCCGTCACCCTGAACGGAGACACCGTCACGAGCTGCTTCATCGACGCCGTCCAGGCAAACGTGAAGTTCGACACCGCCGGCAAAATCACCACCGACCTGACCGCCGCGCAGCCCTCTAAGAATGAGCTGGGCGATGCCTACGGCATGAAAAAGGCGTCCTCCATCGGCAAAGAGTGGTATGAGCAGGCTGCCGCTTTCAGCGCCTATGTCACGGGCAAGACCGTGTCCGAGGTGAGCGGCATTGCCGTGGACGACCACGAGAGCTCCACCGACGCCGATCTGGCCGCCTCCGTCACCATCGGCATCGGCGAGTTCCAGACCCTCATCGAGAAGGCCGCAGTCTGAGCCAATTGCTTTTCCCGATGGGAGGGCCCCATGGGCCCTCCCCATCGCTGTCTGAAAGGGGAGCGCTATGAACAAACGCCTGCTGTCCCTGATGCTGGCGGCGCTGCTGGCGCTGTCCGGCTGCTCCGCGCGGGCAGAGGAGGAAGGACCCAAACGCTACGAGGCCAGTTTCCTCACCCTCTTTGACACCGTCACCACCGTGGTGGGCTACGCCTGGCGGGAGGAGGATTTTCGGGTCGCCGCCCAGGAGCTCCACGACCAGCTTTTGGAGTACCACCGGCTGTTTGACATCTACAACAGCTATGAGGGCGTGAGCAACCTCAAGACCGTCAACGACGGCGCCGGGGGCGCGGCGGTGCAGGTGGACCGGAGGATCGTCGATCTGCTGCTTTTCTGCCGGGAGTTGTATGAGGACACCGGCGGCCGGGTGAACGTGGTCCTGGGCAGCGTGCTGTCCCTGTGGCACGAGGCCCGGAATGCCGGCGTGGAGGACCCGGAGCACGCCGCTCTGCCCGGCGCCGCCGCCCTGGCGGAGGCGGGGGAGCACACCGGCTTTGACGCGCTGGTCATCGATGAGGCGGCCTCCACCGTCCGCCTCACCGATCCCGCCGCCCGGCTGGACGTGGGGGCGGTGGCCAAGGGGTACGCCGTGGAGCAGGTTTGCCGGAACGCTCCGGCCGGACTGCTCATCAGCGTGGGCGGAAACGTCCGGGCCACCGGCCCTAAGCCGGTGGAAAAAGCGCCCTGGGTGGTGGGGGTGCAGAATCCGGACGGGGAGAAAGGGGACTACCTTCACACCGTCTATGTTCAGGATGTGTCGGTGGTCACCAGCGGGGATTATCAGCGCTATTATACGGTGGACGGCGTGCGTTACCACCACATCATCGACCCGGACACCCTGTATCCTGCCGCCCGCTGGCGGGCGGTCACCGTCCTGTGCCCCGACTCCGGCCTGGCCGACGCCCTCTCCACCGCGCTGTTTACCCTCCCCCAGGCGGAGGGCCAGGCCCTGCTGGACCGCTGTGGAGCAGAGGCCATGTGGGTGGACCTGGATGGGGAATTGCGTTACAGCCCTGGATTTTCCGATTACATCCGAACTTGATTTTGAGGTGAAAGCATGAAACACCTGTTTTTCGGCGGCGTCCATCCGGCGGACCGCAAGGAACTGACCGGCCGGGGCATCCCGGCCCCGGCTCCCATTCCCGCTCAGGTGGTCATCCCCCTGCGCCAGCACATCGGCGCACCCTGCACCCCTCTGGTGAAGCCTGGCGACACCGTGGGACTGGGCCAGAAGCTGGGAGACGGGGAGGGCCTGTGCGTGCCCGTCCACGCCTCGGTTTCCGGCCTGGTGACGGCGGTGGAGCCCCGCCCCCATCCCGGCGGCGGCCAGGTGCTGTCGGTGGTCATTGAAAACGACTACCAGGATACGCCCGCCTCAGCGCTGGAGCCCCATCTGGACCTCTCCGGCCTGACCAAGGAGGAGATCGTCTCCATCATTGGGGAGGCGGGCATCGTCGGCATGGGCGGCGCCACCTTCCCCACCGACGTAAAGACGGTGGCTGGCATGGGCCGGGTGGACACCCTCATTGCCAACGCCTGTGAGTGCGAGCCCTACATCACCGCCGACGACGCGCTGCTGTGCACCTATCCCGAGCAGGTGCTGCGGGGAATGGGGGTGCTGATGGCGGTGCTGGAGCCCAAGCGGGCGGTACTGGCGGTGGAGGACAACAAGTCCGAGGCCGTCGGTATCCTGAAAAAACAGATGGAGACCTTCCCCGGCATAGAACTGCTGGTCCTGCCCACCCGTTACCCCCAGGGGGCGGAGAAGCAGCTCATTCAGGCCGTCACCGGGCGGCAGGTGCCCCCCGGCGCTCTGCCGAAGGACGTGGGCTGCGCGGTGTTCAATGCGGCCACCTTCGCTTCGATCTACAAAGCGGTGTACGAGGGGGAGCCGGTGACCCGGCGCATCGTCACCGTCACTGGAGAGGGGGTGCGGGAGCCGAAAAACCTCATCGTTCGCATCGGCACCCCGTTTTCGGAGGTCATTGCCGCCGCGGGCGGACTGACCGGCGACGTGTGGAAGGTCCTCTCCGGCGGTCCCATGATGGGCGTGGCGCAGGCTGACCTGGCCGTCCCGGTGGTCAAGGGCACCAATGCGGTACTCTGCCTGTCCCGGGCACAGGACCGAGAGGGGGCGCACCCCCAGTGCATCCGCTGCGCGAAATGCGTGACGGCTTGCCCCATGAGCCTCCAGCCCCTGTACCTCTACCGCTTCGAGCAGGCGGGAGACCTGACCGCTCTGAGACGGCTGAATCTCACCGACTGTATCGAGTGCGGCTGCTGCGCCTATGTCTGCCCCGGACGGCTCCCGCTGGTGGAGTCCTTCCGGGCGGGAAAACGAGCCGTGAAGGAGGAGAATGCCTCATGAACCTCACCGTGACGGCCTCCCCCCACATCCGGGGGAGGGAGAGCACCGGGCGCATCATGCGCGACGTGCTCATCGCTCTCGTGCCCGCCCTGGCGGCGGGGACCTGGGCCTACGGCCCACGGGCCCTCCTGCTGACGGCGGTGACCGTTCTGGCCTGCCTGGCATCCGAGGGGCTGTTCCGGGTGCTGACCCGGCAGCACAACACCCTGGCCGACGGCTCCGCCGCCGTCACCGGCGTCTTGCTGGCCATGACCCTCCCCGCCACCGCGCCTTACTGGCTGGCGGCTCTGGGCGGCGTGTTCGCTGTGGTGGCGGTCAAGGGCCTGTGCGGTGGGCTGGGACAGAACATCTTCAACCCGGCCCTGGCGGCCCGGGCCTTCCTGCTGATGCTGTGGCCGTCCTGGCTGGTGCGCTTTGCCGCCCCCGGCGCGGAGCTGCCCCTGCTGGGCTCCGCCGCGGAGGCGGCCACCTCGGCCACCCCGCTCCACCACATGCAGATGCCCGCTCTGCCCGAAACGCCGCTTCTGGACCTGTTCCTGGGCAATGTGGCCGGCTGCATCGGGGAGGCCTCTGCCCTGGCGCTGCTCCTGGGCGGAGTTTATCTGGTGGCGCGAAAGGTCATTTCTCCCCGCATTCCCGTGGCCTACCTGGGCTCTGTGGCCCTGCTGACCCTGGCGTTTTCCAAGGGGGAGAACCCGCTGCAGTGGATGCTCTACAGCCTATTCGGCGGCGGCGTGATGCTGGGGGCCATCTTCATGGCCACCGACTACGCCACCTCGCCGGCCACGCCCCGCGGCCAGCTTCTCTATGGAGTGGGCTGCGGCGTGCTGACGGTGCTCTTCCGCTACAACGGGCTGTTCCCTGGCGGAGTGACCTATGCCATTCTGCTGATGAACGCCGCCGTGTGGCTCATCGACCGTTATACCGCGCCCCGTCGCTTCGGCGCGGTGAAAGGAGGGGCGGCATGAAAGAGCTTTTACGACCGATAGCCGCCATTGCCCTCTCGGCACTGGTGCTGCTTGGGGCCGCCGCCGCCCTGCGCCCGGTGGCGGAGCGGAACCGGGCGGCCGAGCGGGAGGCCATGATGGCCCGCCTTCTGCCCGGCGGCTCCGGCTTTGTCCCGGAGGAATACACCGGAGAGGACGAGAACATCCGGGCCGTCTATGGGGCGGATGCGGGCTATGTGATTGAGACCGTCACCGCCGGCTATGCGGGGGACGTGACGCTCCTG
>Ga0129314_1001653_pt1 | contig 14640 bp, 10 predicted proteins | sample O1111metagenome_FD_94431 | JGI IMG/M metagenome (GOLD analysis project Ga0129314, IMG submission 94431) | Orangutan individual fecal microbial communities from fecal samples from Wisconsin, USA - O1111 metagenome | ecosystem: Host-associated > Mammals > Digestive system > Large intestine > Fecal...
CAGATTCACCCGCAGTATCCAATATCCCCCGGCAAGTCCGTCTCTGAAGCCTCAGCCTCAGCGGAACTTGCCGGGGGATTCTTTGTGGGGTATATTTTTATTCTGCGGTGGCGGTGATGGGCTCCTGGGGGGCAAAGGGCTTCCAGGGGGCGTTGTTGTCGGCCTGGATTTGGATGCTGCCGTCCTGGCAGAAGGTCAGGGTGTATACATCCTCCAGGCAGGTTTCCAGCCAGCGGCAGTGCATCCGGAATACATTCTCCTCCGGCCACCAGCCGTGGCACAGATACAGCTGGTTCCAGTCCTGTAGGGTTCCCAGCAGATTGGTATAGCGGATTCCGCCGGTGGCCACTCGGATGGTTTCCTCCCGGCCGGAGACGGTTTTCAAATGCCACAGGCAGCCGTACACGTCGAAATCCAGCCGGAATTCCACAATGGGGTCGGGCCGGCTGCCCACCATGAAATTGCCGGAGAAGGGGGTAAACACCCCGGTATTCACGGTAATCTTCCTGCCGGAAATCCGCTGCACCCAGGGGCTGAAGGGCTGGCAGGGGGGATTGCCGATGTTCAGGCGGCCCAGCCGGGCCTGAAGGCGGCGGAAGCTCTCCGGCTCCTCCGCCAAGGGGGCATCGGAGACCACCTTGCGGACAAAGTCCCAGGTGATGTCCAGGGTGCTCTGGGCCCAGTGGGCCCCTACAGCGGTTTCGGTGATGCCGATAATCATATCCTGCTCTGGCAGCACAATGGTGAACTGTCCCATGGCCCCATCCGCCCGGTAGGCTCCCTTGGGCTGGCACATCCAAATCTGAAAGCCGTAGCCCAAGAAATTGTCGGTAGCCTCTGGATTGTTGGCGGCCTCGGAGGCGGAGTCATTCTGATTGGTGGTGGCCAGACGGACATAGTCCTCTGCCAGAATCCGCTCCCCCTCCCATACGCCGCCGTCGGCGTAGAGCTTCATCAGGCGGAAATTATCCTCGGTGGTGGCGAACAGGCCGCCTCCCCCCACCTCCATACCGTCGGCCATACACATCCAGCGCAGGTTGTCCGGGTCGATGCCTATCTTTTCAAAGAGCCTGGGGGTCAGGTAGTCGTGCAGACCCAGGCCGGTCTTTTTCCGGACAATGGCCCCCAGCATGGTGGAGCCGGTGGAATTGTACATATAGGTGGTGCCGGGCCGGTGGTTTACCGGGGTGTGGAGGAATTCCCGAATCCACTGGGGGCTGTTCATGGGCATGGTATCCATGCCGCAGCCCATGCACAGCACGTCCCGGACGGTGAGCAGCTGGAGATTCTCGCTGGGATGCTCCGGAGCCTCCTCCGGGAAAATGTCAATAAGCCGCTCGTCCAGCCGCAGCAGTCCCTGGGTATAGGCGATGCCCACCGCAGTGGCCGCGTAGGTCTTGGTGTGGCTTTGCAGGCCGTGGCGGATATTGGGGCCGAAGGGGGCCCACCAGCCCTGGGCACAGAGCTTGCCATGGCGCATAATCATCAGGCCGTGCATTTCGGTCTGGCTGGCCTCCAGGTCATCGATATAGTCCAGAATGTCCCGGCTGCGGATGCCCACCGCCTCGGGCGAGGCGACGGGAAAGGGCTTGCGTTCCTTCATAGCAGTACCTCCCGGTTTAACCCTTCACGCCGCCAACCACCATACCCTTGATCAGCTCCCCCTGAATGGCGGGGTAGACGCAGAGAATGGGCAGCAGCGCAATGATGGCAATGGCCATCCGGGCGGATTCCGTGGGCAGGGACTGGGCCGCCAGCATGGCGGACTCCGTGGCCAGGTCAGAGGTTTTCAGGAACTGGATGGAGTCCATCAGCTTTTTCAGGTACACCTGGATGGTATAGAGCTTGGAGTCGGTGATGTAGTACAGGCCATTGGTCCAGTTGTTCCAATAGCCCAGGGCGGCGAACAGGCCGATGGTAGTGAGCACCGGCTTGCTCAGGGGCAGCATGATGCCGGTGTAGATGCGCAGGTCGTTGGCCCCATCGATGCGGGCGGCCTCGATAATGGCATAGGGGATATTGGCGTTGTAGTAGTTGCGTACCATCAGCACGTTCAGTGCCCCCATCAGGGCACCGGGGAGCAGGTAGGCCCAGATAGTATCCTTCACATGGAACAGCCGGGTCCAGACAATGTAGCTGGCCGTCATACCGCCGTTGAACAGGCAGGTGAAGAACAGGATAAAGGCGAAAACGTTGCGGTACTTAAAATCCTTCCGGCTCAGGGGGTAGGCGAACAGGGAGGTAAGAATCAGATTGGCCCCGGTGCCCACCACGGTAATCAGGATGGTCAGGCCATAGGCCCGGAAGATGGTAGCCCGCTTCAGCCAGAGATACCGGTAGGCGGACAGGGAAAACTCCTGGGGAATGAATTTGTAGCCCTGGGACAGGGCCGTCTCCGAGGAGAAGGAGACGGAAATCATCAGAATGAAGGGAATCACGCAGAAGATGGCCAGGATGGTCATCAGCACCAGGGACACACAATAGAAGCCCCGCTGGTCCTTCACCTGGGAAACCTTTGCTTTTGCCATTTCCAAACCTCCTTAGAACAGGGCGTTGTCCGGCTCTACAATCCGAACCATCAGGTTGGACAGCATCACCAGCACGAAGCCGATTACCGCCTGGAATACACTGGCGGCAGAGGACATACTGACATTGTTCAGCTGCATCAGCGCCCGGTACACATAGGTGTCGATGGTCTGGGTGGTGCTGATAAGCAGGCCGCTGTTCAGGGGCACCTGATAGAACAGGCCGAAATCCGAGTTGAAGATGCGCCCGATGGACATCAGCAGCATCAAGATAATCATGGGCCGGAGCATGGGCAGGGTAATATGGACAATCTGCTTCCACTTGCTGGCACCGTCCAACCGGGCGGACTCGTACAGGCTCTTGTCAATGCCGCCGATGGAGGCCATATAGATAATGGAGCTCTGGCCGGCATTCTGCCACACGTGGACAATGGTGAGAATCACAGGCCAGTATTTGGCACTGGCATACCAGTTGATGGGCTTATCCTTGAAGAAGGCCGTGTTCAGGAAGCCGTAGGAGGTGCTGAGGAAGGCGTACACAATGAACGACAGCAGCACCGCCGACACCATGGAGGGAAAGCAGATAACAGGCTGGATTACCTTGGCGGCCCGGCCTGTGGCAATCTCCGCCATCAGTATGGCGATGAACACCGCCAGCACCAAATCCAGCACAATCCATCCGGCGTTGTAGGCCAGGGTGTTGCGAATCATCACGAAGGCATCCTTGGTGACGAAGAGGTACTTGAAATTGTCCAGCCCGCACCAGGGACTGGCAAGGATGCCCTTGGCAAAATTGATTTTCTTAAAGGCAATCAAAATACCAAACATGGGGATGTAGTTGTTGGCGATGAGGTAGAGCAGACCGGGCAGCATGAACAGATACAGCGGCCGGTTCCGTCTGCGCTCCTCTGCCCGCTTGGCCTTTTTCCGCTGGGCCAGAACGTCATTGTATTCTGCGGCGGCTGGAACTGCTTTTGGCGGCATGGAACACCACTCCCTTTTCTATTACTGTAAAACCATGATACCCCGGGGAGCCCCGGCATTCAATCAAAAAAGTACAGGGGTTTTTCATTTTCAACTCCATTACAGCAGCTGCCGCAAAAAGCACACTGCCTCCTCCATATTCTGGGCGTTGGCTGCCACCCCCACCACCACGTCGGTAAGGAAATATCCGGCTTGGTGCAGCCCGGAGCCCGGGGAGAGCCGGATGCCCATAAGCACCGGCTGCCCGGTGGCATCCGGGTAATAGTACAAGTCCTCCCGGTGGCGCTCCAGGGTCTCGCCATCCAGGAAGAAGGCCAAATCCACAAAGGCTCCCTGCTTGGCGTACATATCAAAGACGGGCTGGTCGGCGGCAAAGAAGTCCAGGCCGCTGATGCCGAACAGTGCTGCCAGAATCTGGATGCTCTGGGCGTTGCCCGTCTCCTCCAGCCCCTGGCCTAGGTGCAAATCTGCCGTCACGTCCACCCGGCGGCCGGACATATCCACGCCGCCTTGGGCAAGCAGCGCCTCCAAAGCCTGTCGGTCCCCCTCCGGGGAGGCGGTGTTGACGAACACGGCGTACATGGCTACCTTCCCCCGGGAGGCGGTGGTAAGCACCGTCACCACCGTCAGCACGGCGGCACACACCAGCGCCAGAATGGGAATCTTATAGTAGTCCCACAGGAATACCAGCCGGTCGTGGCGGTTCAGCTGGGAAAATGCCTGCCTATCCAGCTTAAGTCGTTTTTTTATCTTCATGGGTGCCTCCCTGGGACGCTGTCCGCCAGTCCACCGGGCTCATGCCGGTGTACTTCCGAAACACCGTGGAAAAATAAGATATGTTGTCGTAGCCCACATTTCCCGCCACCTCACTGACGGATAGGCTGGTGGTGAGCAGCAGGCGCTTGGCCTCGTCGATGCGGATTTTGTTGATATACTCCCGTAGATTCATCCCCTTCCGGCTGCGGAACTGCTTGGAAAGATAGTTGGGGGTAATGCAGGCCACGGCGGCCACGTCCTCCCGGTTGATGTTCTCCCGGAAATGGGCCCGGATGTATTCGTCCGTCTTGACCATAATGTCCTCTCCCTCTGCCAGACTTTGCAGAGCCTGGTCCGTCAGGAAGAACAGCCGGTCGGCGTAGCGCAGCAGCACCTGCCGGGTCAGGGCAGGCTCCCGGCTCAGAGCGAAAAGCTGGGCATCCTCAAAGGCCTCCTGGGGGGAAATGCCGTTGTCCCGAAGGCAGGACAGGAACACATGGAGCAGCTCCCGGCGGAAATCGTCCATCACCTCCCGGGTGTAGTCCCCGGAGGTGATGATGCGGTGAATGGCCATGCCGATGTATTCCAGGCACCCCTGGCTGTCCCGGCGCTTCAGGTAGCCCAGCAGCAGGTGGGCATCCAGGAAGCTGCCGGGGCCTTCCGCCCTGTCCGCCTCCTCCAGGGTGAGAATTTTTCCTGCCAGAACCCGAATCCGGGGGAGCTTGGCGGCCATTTCCCCCTTCACAGCAACGGCCTGGTAGAGGGGGAAGGGGGCGCTTATCAGAATGGAGGGACGCAGCCCCACCTGGTTGACACATAGCTCCATAAGCATATGGCACCGCTGGGGCAGCGCCTGCGCCAGCCGTCCGGGGACGAAGCAGGTACACACCAGAAACCGGCCATCGAAATCCGTCAGGCAGTAGGCCGAACCGATGTAGTCTGCCAATGTCTCATCGTGGAGCCGGGTGAGGGTGTAGCTCAGCAGCTCCCGGCTCCAATGCCCCTGGAGGGCATCGGTGGTATCCGCACAGGTCATTACCATCTGCCAGCTGCTCTGGGCGGAGAGCTCTAAGGCATTCCGGCTGAGCAGGGATGCCACTGCCGAAGGATCGGTGCCCGCCATGCCGTTGCTGATTTTCCGCAGCACGTTGTTCAGCACCGAGTCCTGCCGGGCCTGGGCCTCCTTCCTGGGGGCTGGGGTGCGGCTCTTGACCTGCTGCACCAGCCGCTGCACCTCGCTGTTCAGCTCGGCCATGTCGAAGGGCTTGGTGATATAGCCGGAGGCTCCATAGCGGATGGCCGCCCGGGCACACTCAAATTCCTCGTGGCAGGTGAGGAAGCTAAAGGCCGCCGGAATCTTATTATCATAGATGTACTGAAGCACCTCGATGCCGCTGACCTTGGGCATCCCAATGTCGCAGAGGATGATTTCCGGCCGCTGGCTGTCAATCAGCCGGATAGCCGCCTCGCCAGTGTAGGCCCGGAGCACCTGGGAGATACCCAGGGCTGTCCAGTTCAGCTGGTGCTGAATCACATCCACGGTGGAAATGTCGTCGTCACAAATCAATATCTTCATGGGGTTCCTCTCTGTCCGGGATGCGGATTTCCACCCGGGCGCCGCCCTCTGGGCGGTTGGAAATACGCAGCAGGTCGCTGCGGTGGTACAGCAAATGCAGGGTATAGCGCACATTGCTCAGGCCCAGGTGCTCCTTGGTGAACACGGCATCCTCGGCCAGAAATTTGTCCAAAGCCTCCTGGGAGAAGCCCTCGCCGCTGTCCTCCTCCACCAGGCAGATTCCCCGGAAGTCCGGCTCTGTCAGGGGGTAGCAGCGGATGCGGATTTCCAGCTGCTCATACAGAGTCATGGCGTGCTTAATGGAGTTCTCCACCAGGGTATAGAGCATCAGGAAGGGAATCTCCCGCTCCCGGATTTCCGGCGGGCATTCCACCTGGGCGCATATGCTCCCGGGGAAGCGCATCTCCTGCATGGCCAGATAATTTTCGATATGGGCCAGCTCCTGGGACAGGCTAATCCAGGGGCTGCTGACATTGAGCATATACCGGATGAATTTGGCGAAGGCGGCAATGTAGGCCCGCACCTCCTCCGGCTGGCAGATATAGGTCATATTGCTGATGGTGGTGATGGCATTCAGGAAGGAGTGGGGGCGAATCTGAGCCCGAAGCATAGTCAGCCGGTTGGCATCCTCCTGCAATTTCAAATCGTAGGTCTCAATCCGCAGCTTGGTGATTTGCCCGGCCATGTCGTTGAAGCTCTGAAACAGGGCCGCAAATTCCCGGCTCCCTGCCTCCGCCGCCTCCAGCCGGTAGGAGAGATTTCCTTGGGCCAGGGCCTCGTTGGCCCGAATCAGGGCGGTGCTGGGTCTGGCCACCCGGCAGTACAGCAGCCGCAGCAGCGCCACCACCAGAATCAGGCACAGGGCGCTGTCGGCAAACAGCAGCAGCGAGGCGGTGGTGTGGTCGCTTTCCGACAGCACAGGAATCACCGTCAGATAGGCCTGAGCATCCAGCAGGGGTACCGGGCAGGAGACGGTCATCTGCCTTGGTTTTTTCCCGGGCAGCTCCTGGCCCTGGGGATACCGCACTCCCTGGGCCTCCAGCCAGAACACCGGCTCCTCGCCCAGGACACTGAACTTGGCATCGATGCGGTAGTCCTCCAGGTTGCTCACCGCCCCCACCAGGTATTTTCCCATACGCACGGCCTTTTCCAGATAGGAGCATTCCCCCACCTGCATCAGGGTCCAGTGCTCGTCCCGGAAGGCGGTTTCGGTCTGCTGGGCATTTTCCCGCAGATATTCCTTCAGGGCCAGCACCTCCCGGCCATCCAGCCCGGTTCCGGCGGAGAAGAGGTAGAAATTGTTTTCCGTATCGAAGACGAAGAAGGCATCGGCATCGGCGCTGACAATGAGCTTCTCCTTCATCATGTCCAGAATCTTCCGCTTGGTGGTGGCATCCATCACCGGGGAGCCGGTGCGTAGCTGGTTGGAGCTGTGCAGGGTCACCAGCAGCTCGTGGATGTGCTCGTACATGGTCTCGGTGCGGGATTCCACATCCGCCATCCAGAGCCGGATGGAGTTCCGGTTCTCCTCCTCCACTGTCTTCTGGATTTCCACCGTCATATTGAAGCTGGTCCAGGCAAAAAAGCACAGAGCCAGCAGAATGATTGCACACAGCAGCGCCATGGTCTGCTTCCACCAGGATTTCTGCATTCCCGCCCCTCCTTGGTTTCGGTTTTTCTCCATTATACCGGCTTCCCCGGGAAAAAACAATGTGCACCCGGGAAAATCCCCGAAGAAAGCAAAGCTGGCTGCCTCACCGGAAAGGCAAGGCAACCAGCCGCAATTGGAAGGGAATTACTGATTGGAAGCCAACCATGCGTCGGCCTGGGCCTGGTAATCCGCAATAATGGTGTCGATGCCTGCGGATTGCAGGTCGCTGAGGAACTGGTCATACACACCGGAATCCGGGTCCACGTCGCCGAAGTTCAGCACATCCTTGTACTGGGAGACCACGTTGGTAACGGCGGCGTACTCGTTCATCACGTTGGCATTGGTTGGGTTGAAGCCGTACAGGGGGGGTGCCCAGGCTTCCTTCATCAGCTTCATGCCGTACTCGCTGTTGGAGCCGGAGTTGGTGTTGGCGAAGGGCAGGCCCTGGAAGCCGTTGCCGATGATGCCGCAGGAGTACATGCAGTTATAGGGAATGGTGTTGGCATCCATGCCCTCGGGATAGTCGCAGACGGTGTGGTCTTCATTCCACACATAGTCCTGACCCTCTGCACCGTAAATCAGGGTGTCCCACACGAACTCGTCGCAGTACAGCAGATTGATGAAGGAGGCGGCGGCGCTGGGATTCTTGCAGGTGTAGGAGATGCCGATGCCGCAGCCGTCGTTGGTCAGGTCGGAGATGCCGATGGTAACGGCCTCAAAGTCAGCGCCGTAGTAGTTCATCTTGTCGAACATGTCGCTGATGGCGGGAACGTCGGCGGAGTGACCCATGATAACGCCCTTGGAGGAGCCGGACATCACAGCCTCGTCATGGGACAGGGTGTTGGCAGAGCCCTCGGGGTCGCAGTAGCCCTTCTGGCGGAAGTCATAAGCTCTTCTGCAAGCATCCCGGTAGGCATCGGTGGCGTAGTAGTTCACCAGCTGGGTGCTCTCCCCCTGGGTGGCGGCGTACTGGCCCACCAGAGCGGTATGGGTGGCAAAGTTTTGCAGCTGATAGAACTGGTCAGTGTAGACCAGGAAGTGCTCGGAGGGATAGGCTTCCTTCAGAGCAGCCAGGCACTCATCCAGGGTGTCCAAATCGTGAACCTTGGACATATCGTACTTACCGGCCACCAGGTCGTTGTTGTAAATGAACTTCCAGTCCAGAACGGTGCCGAAGTACCGGGGAATCATATACACGGAGCCGCCCAGTCTGCCGTTGTTCATAATCTCACCCAGCATCTGGACGGTGGGCTGCAGCTCGTTTTCCAGATAATCGTCCAGGGGCAGCAGGTAGCCCTGGTCTACGAAGGAGGGCATATTGTCGAACATCATCACCAGGTCGGGGCCATTGCCGCCGGCCAGCTCCATGGGAACCACGGTGAACAGGTCCGCAATGGGAATGATGGTCAAATCCAGAACATAGTCCACTCCCAGGGTGTTGGTCAGGTAGTCGTTGATGACGTTTTCAACGGTCTTGGTAGCTTCCTTGCTGGGAACGGTCATCAGGGTGGCCATTTCCAGTTTGACGTGGGTAACGTTGTCTGCCTTGGCGCTGACGGCGCCCAGGCTCAGCACCATAGCCAGTGCCAGAGCAAGAGCCAGAACTTTCTTCATTTCGCATTTCCTCCCATTTGTTATGGTGGGGTCTCAGCCCCTGGCTTTATTAAAGCAGACGGCAGCCTGTTCCGCTTTTGAAAAAGATGCCTTTGCATTCAAAAATAATCCCATTGCCCCGGCTGCTCCCCCCAACAAACGATAAAAGTAAAACAGCAGTTCACTTTTTTGCTATTCCCTCCCCCCGCCGTCCTGTATGATAGAGGTACCAAAAAATGAAACAGGAGGACTTTATTATGGGCAATTTTGAAAATGCCAAGGTTCAGGTGGCCCAGGGCTGGCTCCAGGGCAGCGTGGAGGGAAATCTGAAGGTGTTCAAGGGCATCCCCTATGCCGCACCCCCGGTGGGGGAGCGCCGGTTCCGGCAGCCCCAGGCCCCGGGCCGCTGGCGGGGCGTTCGGCGGGCCACCCAGTATTCCGCCGCTGCCATTCAGCAGGTGATGGAAAATCCGGAGATGCCCGCCAATGTCCACGGTGTGCCCCAATTCCTGGCCCCCTCCCAGTATGAGGAGGACTGCCTGTACCTGAATATCTGGACCCCCGCCCGGAGTGCGGAGGATAAGCTGCCGGTATTCCTGTGGATTCACGGCGGCGGCATGGTGGCCGGCTCCGGCTGCGAGGTGGTCTGCGACGGCACCGGTCTGGCCGGGCGGAAGGATATGGTGGTGGTGACCATCAACTACCGGCTGGGCTTCTTCGGCTTTTTCGCCCACCCGGAGCTCACCGCCGAGGCTGGGGGCACCTCCGGCAACTACGCCCTGTTTGACATGCGAATGGCCTGCCAGTGGGTGAAGGAGAACATTGCCCAGTTCGGCGGCGACCCCCAGCGGATTACCGTAGCCGGTCAGTCCGGCGGTGCAGCGGGCACCGGTGCCCTCCACGCCTCCCCCCTGATGAAGGGCCTGGTGCAGCGGGTCTCCATTGAAAGTGGCCCTATTTACTGGGGCTTCATGCAGCCCCAGGGGCGAGAGCTTATGGAGCGCCGGGGCGTGGAATTTATGGAGCATATCGGCTGCGGCAGCATCCAGGAGCTGCGGCAGCGGGATGCCTGGGAGCTGTTTGATGCCTATACCGCCTTTGTGGGGGACAGGGGCCTGGAGGCCGGGTTCGGCTTCTGCGTAGACGGCCTGTTCCTGCCAAAACGGTATTCCCAGATTATGGATGCCGGGGAATTCAACGACTTCGATGTGCTTATCGGCTCCTGTGCCCAGGAGTTCCCCTGCGTGGATCCGGCCCGGTTCACCGTGGAGGAATATATGGCCTATCTGGAAGAGGCCTTCCCGGACAACTATGAGAATATGAAAAAGTGGTACCCCGCCGAAAACGGCGTTCAGGCCGCCAAGCAGGCCAGTACCATTGCCTCGGACATTATGCTTATGGGCTCGGTGAAGCTGGCGGAGCTCTGCACCAAATTTGGGAGCAAAGCCTATGTGTGGCTGATGACCAAGGAGAACGAAACCCAGCGGGGCCACGATGCCGGAAGCCCCCACTGCGCCGAGATGCCCTATGTCTTTGGCCGGGTGGACAAGGGGGAGCGCAATCCCTTCTTCGACTACCACTGGGTGGGGGCGGACTATGATTTCATGGAATTGATTCAGGGCTACTGGTACAGCTTCTGCGCCACCGGCGACCCAAACGGAGAGGGGCGTCCTCAGTGGCGGCCTTATACCCAGGAATTTGATATCTGCCAGCTGGGCAATGATACACATATGGTTGACAAAAGCCAGATGGAGAAATATCATTATTACTATGACAAGCTGACCCGGTGCGGCTATACGGTTCGTCTGTTTGGGCTGCCCCGGTTTACAGCGGAGAAATGAATACCGAAAGGATGATGCAGCCTATGCATACACGCACCATCGCCCAGTTGGCTCAGGCTATGGAGGGCTGGGCTCCTCCGGCGGTTCCTGGGGACATTCCCCATGGAGATATGCCCGGTGACCGGGTGGAGATTGGCCAGGGACATATTGACAAGGCCAACACCATCTTCCCCCTGCTGGTGCCCCTGGCGGCTGCGGCAGCCCGGGAGAGCGGCAAGGCGGTGATTGCCGTCTGCGGCGGCTCCGGGGTGGGCAAAAGCGAGACGGCCTCCCTGCTGAGCCATTATTTCCGGCAAGCCGGGGTGAACGCCTATACCCTGTCCGGGGACAATTACCCCCGGCGGATTCCCATGTACAACGATGCCGAGCGGATTCGGGTCTTCCGGGTGGGGGGTCTGCGGGGTATGCTGGAGGCAGGGGTCTACTCCCAGAACGCCGCCACCACTCTGGCAGAGCTCTGGGCGGCGGAAACCGATGCCGACCCTGCCGCCGCTGCCCACACCCCCTGGCTTTCCGTCTACCAGCAGGCAGGCCGGAAGGCTCTGGCGGCCTACCTGGGCACCGATGCCGAGCAGGACTACGGCGAGCTCTCCGCCGTTCTGCGCCAGTTCAAGGCCGGGCAGGACACCATCTGGCTCAAGCGCATGGGCCGCACCGAGGACCAGCGCTGGTATGAGGCGGTGGATTTCTCCCAGACCCCGGTGCTGATTATCGAATGGACCCACGGCAACAGCGACTATTTGCAGGGGGTGGACATCCCTGTGCTGCTCAACTCCACCCCGGAGGAGACCCGGGCCCACCGCCGTGCCAGAGCCAGGGACGGAAAAACCGACTCCGCCTTCACCACCATGGTGCTGGAAATCGAGCAGCAGGAGCTGGATGCCTGCGCCCACAAGGCCAAAATCATCATCGCCAAAAGCGGCGAATTGCTCAGCTACCAGCAGTATCGGCAGCTGATGGAGCAGGGGGTGTGACCATGGCCGGAAACACCTATGGGCCCATGCTCAACGCCTATCCCGACAGCATCGGCAGCAATCTCTCCGCCGTCGCCCAGCTGCTGGAGCGGCCGGAGCTGCGGGGGGCCTTCTCCTCCTTCTACATTCTGCCCAGCCTGTACCACTCCGACCTGGACCGGGGCTTCTGTGTGGTGGACTACGACCTGAACCAGGCCCTGGCCACCCGGCAGGATTTGCAGCGGCTGAAGGACCTGGGCATCGACCTGAAGCTGGACTTCGTGCTGAACCACGCCTCGGTGATGTCCCCCCAGTTCCAGGACCTGCTGGCAAAGGGGGAGGAATCCGAATACCGGGACTTCTTCATCGACTGGAACCGGTTCTGGGAGGGCTGCGGCCAGATGACCCCGGAGGGCTATATCCAGCCGGAGCCCCAATATCTGGAGCATATGTTCTTCCGCAAGCCCGGGCTGCCCATCCTCATGGTGCAGTTCCCCGATGGCCGGGAGGTGCCCTACTGGAATACCTTCTATCAGAAGGTGTGGCAGGAGAACGGCCAGCGGAAATACCTGGGGCAGATGGATTTGAATATCCAGTCCCCCAAGGTCTGGGAATTCTACGACGAAACCCTGAAAAAGCTGGCCTCCTACGGGGCCAGGATTGTCCGGCTGGATGCCTTCGCCTACGCCCCCAAGGCCCCGGGGAAGCGGAACTTCATGAACGACCCGGAGACCTGGCAGGTGCTGGAGCGGGTGCACACCCTGGCAGAGCAGTACGGCCTGACCCTGCTGCCGGAAATCCACGCCAGCTACGGCGAGGGGGTGTACCGGGTGATTGCCCAAAAGGGCTACACCACCTATGACTTCTTCCTCCCCGGGCTGATTATCGATGCCATGGAGCACCGGACAGGCGAATATCTGGCCCGGTGGGCCAGGGAACTGGTGGCGGAGAAAATTTCCACAGTGAATATGCTGGGCTGCCACGATGGCATCCCCATGCTGGACCTGAAGGGTCTGCTGTCCGACCAGCGGATTCAGGGGCTGATTGATACCCTGGTGGCCCGGGGCGGCTTTGTGAAGAACCTCCATGGGGCAAAGAATATGTATTACCAGGTCAACGCCACCTACTACAGCGCCCTGGGCGAGGACGACCGGCGGATGCTTCTGGCCCGGGCCATTCAGCTCTTCATGCCCGGCAAGCCCCAGGTGTGGTATCTGGATTTGTTCGCCGGGAAAAACGACTACGCCGCCATGGAGCGGGCGGGGAAGGACGGCCACAAGGAAATCAACCGCTCCAACCTCACCGCCGCCGACGTAGAGGCAGGACTGGCCAAGGAAGTGGTGCAGCGGCAGCTGGCGCTGCTGCGGATGCGCAACACCTTCGACGTGTTCTCCCCCCAAGCAGAAATCACTGCCCAGGCCCAGGGCACAACCCTGACCCTGTGCTGGCGCACAGGGGCCTCCACCGCCCGGCTTGCCGCCGATTTTGCCGACACCAGCTTCCAGATTGAAATCACCGATTCCCAAACCGGCGCTCTCCAACACCGGTTCCAGCAGGGCTAAGCCAACATGGTTCGTTGAATAGCAAAACCCCTCCCGGCTCCCTCTTTGAGGGAGCCGGGAAAGCGCTCTCTTGGCTCCCTCTTTGAGGGAGCTGGCACGCCCAAAGGGCGTGACTGAGGGAGTGTCGTTCGTTGGTTGATTGAGGCTTACGATTTAATCGATGCCCTTTTTCTCTGAAACTTTCAACCTGCTACGTTCACCGTACTACACTCCCTCAGTCTCGCATTCGCTCGACAGCTCCCTCAGAGAGGGAGCCGGGAAGCGTTCCCATTCAACCGGGTACTCGCTAAGCCGCAAGGTTTCGGGCGATTTTCATCGCCCCTACGGAACTCAAAAGTTTTTACATTTCACCATTCATCGGGGGGGAGCAAGCGAATGATTGCTTTTGCCGGGGAGTGTGGTATAATGTGGGGAAAAGCAGGAAGAGGGTAGCCTATGCGGGAATTTATTGAAATTACGGACTTTCAGGATGCGGAGCTGGATGTGTTTGCCCGACTGACCGAGGCGCAGCTGCTGAATCGGTTTGAGCCGAAAAAGGGGATGTTCATTGCCGAAAGCCCCAAGGTGATTCAGCGGGCTCTGGCTGCCGGGTGCCGGCCGGAGAAGCTGCTGGTGGAGCGAAGCCACTGCAACGAAGAGGCCATGGCCGCCATTGCCGCCTGCGGGGATGTGCCGGTGTATACCGCTCCCCTGCCAGTGCTGACCCAGCTCACCGGCTTCCAGCTCACCCGGGGGATGCTGTGCGCCATGTACCGCCCGCCCCTGCGGGAGCCGGAGGCGGTGCTGCAAAATGCCCGGCGGGTGGCGGTGCTGGAGGACGTGATGAACCCCACCAACCTGGGGGCCATCTTCCGCTCCGCCGCTGCACTGAATATGGATGCCGTGCTCCTTACCCCGGCCTGTACCGACCCGCTGTACCGCCGCTCCGCCCGGGTGAGCATGGGCACCGTCTTCCAGGTGCCCTGGGCCTACCTGGGGGAGAACTGGCAGGATATGCTCCACGCCCAGGGCTTCCAAACCGCCGCCATGGCCCTGACAGAGGACAGCATCCCCATTGACCACCCCACCCTGGCCGCCCAGCGCAAGCTGGCCATCGTCCTGGGCACCGAGGGGGACGGCCTGGCCCCCGCCACCATTGCCGCCTGCGACTACACGGTGAAAATCCCCATGTCCCATGGGGTGGACTCCCTGAACGTAGC
>Ga0129314_1001655_pt1 | contig 14630 bp, 10 predicted proteins | sample O1111metagenome_FD_94431 | JGI IMG/M metagenome (GOLD analysis project Ga0129314, IMG submission 94431) | Orangutan individual fecal microbial communities from fecal samples from Wisconsin, USA - O1111 metagenome | ecosystem: Host-associated > Mammals > Digestive system > Large intestine > Fecal...
GAGACAGATGCACGGTAAGACACATGAGAATATTCGTACGGTGAGACCGTTGAGGGACGGTGTGATCGCCGATTTCAACGCTGCGGAGCAGATGATCCGGGGTATGATCAAAATGGCGAACAAAAATAGAGGAGGGCTGTTCTCTCCTTCACTACGTGTGGTCGTCTGCATCCCCTCGGGAAGCACCGAAGTGGAGATCCGTGCCGTGCGTGACTCGGCAGAACATGCCGGAGGCCGCGATGTCTATATGATCTTTGAACCGATGGCGGCAGCCCTCGGTATAGGTCTCGACGTGGAGGCTCCCGAAGGCAATATGATCGTGGATATAGGTGGGGGTACCACTGAAATTGCCGTGATTTCACTCGGAGGCATCGTCTCCAACAAATCGATCAAGATTGCGGGTGATGATTTCACTGAAGACATCCAGGATTATATGGGACGGCAGCACAATATCAAGGTGGGCGACCGTACGGCCGAACAGATCAAGATCAATGTAGGCTCAGTGCTTACCGAACTCGACAATCCACCTGAAGATTTCATCGTCCACGGGCCGAACAGGATGACTTCATTGCCTATGGATGTGCCCGTATCCTACCAGGAGATTGCACACTGTATAGAAAAATCGGTATCCAAGGTCGATTCGGCTGTGTTAAGCGCATTGGAACAGACTCCTCCCGAATTGTATGCCGACATCGTACGTAATGGAATCTATCTGACGGGTGGCGGTGCTTTATTGAGAGGCCTCGACAAAAGGCTGACCGAGAAAATTGGTATTCCTTTCAGGGTAGTGGATGATCCGCTGCACATGGTAGCCAAGGGAACCAGTATCGCGCTGAGGAATATTGATAAATTTACCTTTTTAATGCGGTAATTTTCCGCAGACTCTTAGTTCGAAAGCTAAGGCGATGATCAGGGATAAGAAATAAGAAGGCATAGGTTTTATGCGTAATCTATTTAACTTTATCATTCGGAATAGTCACTGGCTGCTTGCTGCGCTGTTGGTAGCATTCAGTTTCTATCTCGTTTTTACGCAGAACTCTTATCAGCGCAGTGTCTATCTTACTTCAGCCAATCAGGTTACAGGATGGTTTTATTCACTTTCTAATGATGTTACTTCGTTCTTCCATCTAAAGAAAAATAATCAGTTGTTATTAGAACGAAGTGCTGAATTGGAAAGAGAAGTATTGTCGCTCAAGGAACAGATAGAAATTCTTACTGCTGCCGATTCCACTCAGGTAAGTGCTTTTGCGAGTGATTCCCTGCCATTGCAGCAATTCGATTTTATCTCTGCTGAAGTGGTCAACCTGAGTTTTTCAGGAGTAAACAACTTCATTACGATCAATAAAGGATCGCAGCACGGAATCAGACCCGATATGGGAGTGATTTCGGCGGGTGGCGGTATAGTGGGGGTAGTATCTGTTGTGTCCCGAAATAGGGCGGTGGTAATACCTGTCATTAACCCCAAGTTCCGGTTAAGTGCCAGATTGAAAAATTCAGAGAATTACGGCTCCATATCCTGGGACGGGACAAATATAAGGGAGGCACAGCTGCAGGAATTACCTAAACATGAGAGTTTCCATGAGGGGGATACTGTGCTGACCAGTTTTTCACGTATTTTTCCCAGAAATCTTATCATAGGCTTTGTAAATAGTGAGGGCCGGTCGAAGGATGATAATTTCAATACATTCAATATACAATTGGCCACCAATTTCTATACGTTGCAGGAAGTGCTGGTGATTGACGACACCTATTACGAGGAACAGAAACAGCTCGAAGAGACATTACAGCAATGAAACTGAGTTATATATACGAGATATTGCTTTTTGTGTTACTGATATTGCTTCAGACGCTGTTGCTGAACCGGATTAACCTTTTTGGTATTGCCACTCCGGTTCTGTATAGCTATTTCCTGCTGAAACTGCCGGTAGGGAGAAACCTCTATTCTGTGATCGTCTCCTCTTTTATGATGGGGTTGATCATCGATATCTTTTTGAATACGCCCGGGATGAATGCAGCGGCAATCACTATTGTCGGGGCTTTCAGGAAAAATATCCTGGGTCTTTTTTTTGAGAGGGAAGGGTATGACGATTTCGTACCCGGTATCAATACTGCTGCCGGTCCTTTTGTGCGATTCACCATTTTCATGGTACTCTTGCATCTCACGTTGTTGTTCTTTATTGAATCGTTTACTCTCTTTAATCTGAAGAATACTCTGCTGCGGATTGGCACGAGTTCAGTCGTGACAATCCCGTTGATTATTGCGTTGGATAGTTTAATGTGTAGGAGAAAAGCCGGTGAACAATAATGCTAATCCCCTTGCCAAAAGACGGTATATTATTGCTGCTATAGTAGTAGTAATTGTATTGGTGTATGTGGTTCAACTCTTCAACTTGCAGTTGATGAGCCCCCAATACAGGGAGTATGCAGACAGTAACGCTTTCCTGCGCAGGACTCTCTATCCGGCAAGAGGCGCCATATATGACAGGAATGGTAAACTACTTGTATATAACAGGCCTACCTATGATGTGATGATGGTGGTCCGGGAGATGAAACAGTTCGATACGCTCGATTTCTGCCGTACACTCAATATCGATATGGAACGGTTTTATACCCTGGATACCGATATGAGGGATCGCCGAAAGAACCCCGGTTATTCATCCTATACCCCGCAACTGTTCATGACACAGCTCAATGTGGAGGAATACGGGCTATTGCAGGAGAAACTATATAAATTTCCGGGGATTTATATCCAGAGCCGTACGGAACGGCAATACAATTACCCCGATATGGGCCTTATCCTTGGTTACGTGGCCGAGGTTGATAAGAATAAGATGGCGGCCGATCCCTATTATGTGAGGGGTGATTATGTTGGAAAATCCGGCATTGAGTTGTCGCATGAAGAAGACCTTAGAGGTGAAAAGGGGGTAGAAATACTTCTCCGCGATGCACATGGGAGAGTGCAGGGAAAGTATGAAGATGGAGCACATGATAAAGCGCCGGTGTCGGGGAAAGACCTTACCCTGGGTATCGATATCGATCTGCAGGCATACGGTGAGAAGCTGATGCATAACAAAGTGGGAAGTATTGTGATGATCGATCCCAAAACGGGTGAGATACTCTGCATGGTTTCGGCCCCTACCTACGACCCCGTACTTCTTACCGGAAAAAGTTTCAGCGCCAACTACCGGCAGCTTGAAACCAACCCTTTTAAACCGCTTATCAACAGGGCTATTGCCGGTACATATCCGCCGGGATCAACCTTTAAACCTACACAGGGACTCATTTTCCTGCAGGAAGGTATTATCACGCCCGAGACACGATATGCCTGTTATGGCGGATATCCTCCGTTGGGAGGACGTCCCGGCTGCCATCCCCACGCTTCACCGCTATCTCTTCAGTATGCCCTCACTACCTCCTGTAACTCTTTCTTCTGCTACGGATTGAACGGCATGTTGAGTAACAGGGGCAAATATGCAACGGTAGGGGCAGCTTTCGACGTGTGGCGCGACCATATGGTGGATATGGGCTTTGGTTATCCGTTGGGAGTAGATCTCCCTTCCGAGAAAAGGGGATTTATTCCCAACAGCAAGTTCTATACAAACGTTTTCAAAACGGAACGTTGGAATGCACATAATATAATCTCCATCGCTATCGGACAGGGTGAGATCCTTGCCACACCCCTGCAGATCGCCAACCTGGGTGCCATGATCGCCAACAGGGGATATTATTATACACCCCATGTGGTAAAAGAACGCAAAGGAGCGGCGTTGGAGGGAACCTATACTACGAGACATGACTCGGGTATCAACAGGGAGTATTTTGATATAACCGTCGCAGGGATGGCTGATGCGGTGACCCACGGTACCTGTCGTGGAATTAACCTTGCTCCCTTTTTGGAAGTATGCGGCAAGACCGGTACGGCTGAAAACCCGCATGGTGATGACCACTCGCTCTTTATGGGCTTTGCGCCGAAAGATGATCCGCAGGTGGCTATCGCCGTCGTGGTCGAAAATGGCCGGTTTGGAGCAACAAATGCAGTGCCCATCGCAAGGCTGATGATGCAGAAGTTCTTCAGGGGCGAAATTCCGGAGAGTGACCAGTGGTTGGAAACTACCATCATGAATCGTGAGATATTACCTTATGTCTACATAAGGAATCTGCCACCTCTTCCACCGAAGAATTAATAAAAAAGAGAGATACAATGATCTATCAGGCAAATAGTGAGATACCGGAAAAGGGGAAAGTGGACAAGGTGACTGTCATTTTCTACCTCCTTTTCGTCTTTCTCGGATGGCTCAATATCTATGCGGCCAGTTTCGATCTGGAAAATGCGACCGGACTGTTCGATCTCTCTTCCAGGGCAGGGATGCAATTGATCTGGATGGGTACTTCGTTTCTGTTGGCTTTTGCCCTGTTGAAAATCGATACGGCTTTTTATGAAACCTATGCTTTTCTATTTTATCTGGCAGGTATCCTGTTGTTGGTCGTTACACTCTTGGTGGCGCAAGAAATCAATGGATCCCGTTCATGGCTGATTATCGGGCCGGTACGGTTACAGCCCGCAGAGTTTATGAAATTCATTATTGCCCTTACATTGGCCAGGGTATTCAATTCGTATAGCTTTCACCTGATGGAACGGAAGAACCTCTGGTTGGTCAGTGCTATCATCCTGTTACCGGTGATACTGGTAATTGCACAGAGCGAAACGGGTACGGCACTTGTCTATTTGAGTTTTATCCTGGTGCTGTACAGGGAAGGGTTACCCGGAGGATTCCTTTTTATGGGTATTGCAGCTATTCTCTATTTTATTTTGGGTATCCGGTTTTCCGATAATCAGATGGGTGCCCTTTCCGAAGGAGAATTCGCCACAGTTATCCTGATTATTATCTTTTCGGCAGCCATGATATGGAATTATATCAAACGGCTTAATACCGTCGTCACCCTTCTGCTGTCGGTAGCTGTTATTTTTTTACTGGCTTATGTCGCTTCCTTCTTTTCCTTCAATATAGACTGGGGAATAGTTGCTATCATAGCATTATCATATACTGCCCTTTATCTGTTGTTCCATTTTCTCAGGTACGGAAAAAGAACATATCTCTATATTTTTCTGTTTCTGATCGGTTCTTTTGCCTTTCTTGAATCGGTGGAGTATGTGTTTTACGATGTGCTTCAGCCACACCAGCAGATGCGTATCAAGGTGACCTTGGGGATGGAACAGGATCTGAGTGGAGCGGGATACCATGTGGGACAATCCAAGATTGCCATCGGATCGGGAGGGTTGACAGGAAAAGGATTCCTCAATGGTACACAGACGAAGCTCAAGTATGTCCCCGAACAGGATACCGATTTTATTTTCTGTACAATAGGGGAGGAGCACGGATTTATCGGCTCCACCGTTGTACTGTTGCTGATGATGTTCTTTGTGCTCCGGTTGCTCCGGTTGGCTGAACGCCAGACAACGGTTTTTGGCCGTACTTATGGCTATGGTGTGGCAAGTGTCTTCCTGTTTCATATGATCGTCAATATCGGTATGGTAATTGGTATTATGCCCGTCATTGGAATTCCGTTGCCTTTTTTCAGTTATGGAGGATCTTCCCTGTGGGGATTTACTATTTTACTCTTTATTTTTCTTCGGATTGATAAATCAAGAAAACGGAGTTGATATGAAAAGTGAACGTATCCCGGTTATCACAACCGGAATACGCTCCATCAATTAGAACCCAATTTAATTAATATTGCAGAGTGTTTGCAACGGAGAGCTGGATTGTGGCCCTCCTCCCTGCAATGCCTTACCATTTAATTTTCCTGACTTTCCACACCTTCACTTCTATCTTTTATCGTGCGAAGCACACTATCCTTTATCCATCTCCATTATCATATCATCACATCATCACATCAATTTATTCTCCATATTTGACAGGTAAGAAAAAAAATAGTTTAATTTTGCCATAAAATGGGTGATGTATGAATAAAACGGCATTGATCACGGGAGCATCCAAAGGGATAGGGAAGGAATTGGCTTTCCTTTTTGCAGAGAACCGGTGTGACCTGATCCTGACCGCCCGTAGTGGTGACAGGTTGCAATTGTTGAAAGAACAACTGGAGAGCCGGTATGATATTTCCGTATATCCGTTGGTAAAAGACCTCTCCCGTTCCGGTGCCGCCGGAGAACTTTTTCAGGAAGTGAAGGAAAAAGGCTTGGACGTGGATTATCTGGTCAACAATGCCGGTTTTGGTGATTATGGAGCATTTTCAGATACCCAATGGGAGTGTTACGACGAGATGATAACCCTGAATATAACCTCACTTACACACCTGACCCATCTGTTTGTGCAGGAATGGAAAGGAAGAAAAAAAGGGAGAATTTTAAATCTTTCTTCTACAGCAGCTTTTCAACCCGGACCCATGATGGCGGTATACTTTGCCACTAAAGCGTATGTCCTTCACCTGTCGGAGGCGCTGGAAAATGAATTGAAAAAGGATCAAATTACAGTAACCGTACTTTGCCCCGGACCTACCAGTACCCATTTTGGAGAAATATCTAAGATGAATGCATCCCAATTGGTGAAGAATGTGAAGATTGCTGATGCGAGGGAGGTGGCAGAACTTGGATTCAAGGCTATGATGAAAGGTAAACCCATGGTCATCCATGGCGCTATGAACAAATTGGCTCCTTTTGGAATACGCCTCCTGCCTAGAAAATGGGTTACACTCCTTTCAGCAAAGATAATGCGGAAATAAACAAATCCCGGTTATCCGGGGAATAAATAGGCCGTTACCTAAATCGTGAAGCAATGGGATTGCTTACAGGCATATTGTTTACGGGGCTGCTCTTTATTGCTGCAACTGTGCAGGCATCACACTACTCTGCAGACTCACTTTTACTCTACTTCAAGCAGGTGGAGGAGGCGACCTTTCTGCATCAGGGGTTGTGGGATAAAGATATTTACGGTCCTATCCTCCTTGTAGATACCGCGACAAGAGAGGTTTATGCCAACTTGCCCGATGCGGAGGGTGCCCTGAAATTCGATAAAGGTGTTTATAAGGGCATATTACCCAAAGAAGTAACCTTTTCCAATACCGATATCCAATGGAGCGGTACTCATTGGGCGATGGTAACATTACCATTATCCGCCAACGAACATGATCGTGTCGATCTTATGACCCATGAGTTGTTTCACGTAGCCCAACCTTCGCTTGGTTTCCGGACCAGGAGGGAAGAGAATAACCATTTGGATATCAGGGAAGGAAGGATATACTTGCGTCTTGAAATGGCAGCGCTTGAAGCGGCATTAAAAGCCCGAAGATTTAACCGGGCAGAGGATCATCTGAGAAATGCATTAATTTTCAGGAAGTATCGTCAAATGCTATACCGGGGATCCGAAACAACAGAAAACAGTCTCGAATTACTGGAAGGATTGGCTACATACACGGGACAGATAATGAGTGGACGTAATAAATGGCAGTGGAGGGAATACCTTATCCTGCGGATCGAACAGTTTGAAAAAGTACCCTCATTTGTACGTTCATTTGCCTATGAAACAGTACCGGTGTACGGATTTTTCCTCTATCAGAAGGATAACCATTGGAATAAAAAGGTGGATGGAGAAACACAACTCACTGAATTCTTCTCAGAAGCATTCGGGGTAGACAGGCGTATCCTGTTGCAATCATATGTAAAACAGGTTGCCGAAGATTACCGGGGCCGCACAATTGCCGATGAAGAGAGCAAACGGGAAGTATCCAATAATTTGGTACTTGATATGTATCGGGAGAAATTTTTAGAGGAGCCGCGTCTCGAAATACGATTGGAAGAGATGAATATGGCTTTCAACCCGCAAAACCTCATTCCTCTTGATGAGGATGAGGGAACAGTTTATCCTACCATCACGCTTAGCGATAACTGGGGTATCCTTACCGTAGAGGAAGGAGGGGCATTGCTCAGAAATGATTGGCGATGGGTAATCGTTTCTGAACCGTTGGAGATAACCGCTACGAGAATTGTCGGAGAGGGGTGGGTGATTGAACTCAATGAAGGATATGAGGTAAGTAGAAATTCGCAGGGCGATTATCAAATTTTAAAAAAGACAACAGTGAAACCACTGCCCGGTAAGTAGGACTCTTTTTATTAGACCATCGATTTGGCTGCGAAAAATAATATGGTTAATTTTACGCCTCGTTTTGAAAGGGAGTATAGATGAACGAAGGAGAGAAAAAAGTCGTCAGCAGGATGATCGCGCTTTACTGCCGTTCTAAACACAGTTCAGGTAAGGAATTATGTGCAGAATGCAGCTCGTTGAGAGAATATGCCCTGCAGCGACTGGAGACTTGCCGTTTTGGTGAAGAGAAACCCACCTGCGCCAAATGTCCTGTCCACTGCTATAAGAACAGCATGCGGGAGAAAATCAAGGAAGTGATGCGTTTCGCAGGGCCGCGGATGTTACTTGTGCATCCTGTGGCAGCTATTCGTCATCTTTATCGTGAACGCAGGCATGATCGTGATTTTACCGCAAAAGTCAAAGCAAATCGGAACAGATAGTGGCTTTATTGAATCAATATAGTGTTATGGCCGATGTGCTGATGGAGCACAATGAGCTTATTCCTGTACTGAACCGTTTCGGGATACGGCTTGGCGTGGGAGACAAGACTATTGTGGAACTGTGCGATGAATATACACTCAACCCCGATTTCATCCTTACCATCCTGAATGTCTATCTCAATGAAAACTACCTCCCTGAGGCCTCACTTGCCCTGTTTGATGCCCAATCGATTGCCGATTATTTCCAGTGTACGGTAGAAAGTTATATTCACGAATTGATACCTAACATCGGAAAACACCTGAATGCTTTTATTGTCATCAGTGGTCCTGAAAATGAAGAGCTGCGGATACTCAATGATATCTTTCAGAAATTCAAGGAGAAGATGACGGAACACCTACAGAATCAAACCCTATTCGATGATGATTTCCCCTATGAATTGCTACACGACCTGAAGAATATTTTAATCAGGCATCTCTCCAAAGAATTCAATCAGAATCTTATTTATGCAATCATCTTTTCCGTCCATTCTTTTGAAAAAGACCTTGCCATCCATAATAGGTTACGGGAGAAAGTACTTCGACCCAAACTTAACGAATTGGACTCAACCGGTATCCGACACCTGCATCATGCCATTTCCGGTGATCATGCGCAGCAGCAACCCGGCCGGCATGTTCACCAGCTTACCAACCGGGAAGAGGAGATCCTGCGGCTTATAGTGAAGGGATATCTTAATAAAGAGATAGCGGAAAAACTGCACATCAGCCATAATACAGTCCTCACACACCGAAAGAATATCATTTCAAAAACAGGAATTAAAACCGTGTCGGGACTCACTTTTTATGCTATCCGTAAAGGATTGATATCCATGTGATAAAGAACCCTGAGATTCTAAGTGGAAAATTATCTTTATCGCGTGAAACACATTATCATATCAATAATACAAGGTATTGGAATCATATTCTTGATCCTCGATTTCCTCTGTGCGTTCTATCGGATCTGATGAGGAAATAGGGAATCACCGGAAAGATGCAATTAAGCCGGTAAATACTTTTAAAAGAGAATAAAAAGAATTATTTTTGTTCTCTTTTAGAGCCGGAAGATACGGTTAATTACAACCTGTCAGAAATAAGAAACTGTTTTGAATTTTTTCATCAATTGTTTTTTAGTAATTTTTTGATGGATTTGGATTTTCATTTATTGAAATGTAGCGGGCTACTTGAACGAAATGAAAATTCGAAGGCGCAAAAAAGGGCAAAAAACAAGATGAAAGAGTGAAAAAAGAAGTAATTACTCGTAAAATTCAAAACAGTTTCTAAATAGGGAAAGAAGTTTTCGCTAAGCAATACGAGATGAATGAACCTCAAAATAATAAATAAAATAGTGAATTATGAGTAATCAGAGAGAGAAACTTTTCACAGGTTTTCCTCCCGTTTCCACTGAAGAGTGGATGGAAGTCATCACAAAAGACCTGAAAGGGGCCGACTTCCAGAAAAAACTGATATGGAGAACCAACGAAGGGTTTAATGTGAATCCTTTTTATCGTGTGGAAGATATAGAAGGATCCCTTGCAGCCGAAAACCTGCCGGGGCAGTTTCCTTATGTGCGCAGTACCAGAAAGGATAATAAGTGGTATGTGCGTCAGGATATCAATGTGAAAGACTTTGCAGAGGCTAACAGGAAAGCGCTTACCCTGCTGGAAAAAGGCGTTACCTCTTTTGGTTTTCGTCTGCCGAAGAATGCACTTTCGGCTGAAAACTTAGAGATACTCCTTCAGGGGATCGCCCCTGACAAGGTAGAGTTGAACTTCAGCACCTGTATCTCACGCACCATCGATCTGGCCCGCCTGGTCACAGAGTATGTCCGCTCGCAGAATCTCAATGTGATGGAATGCTTCGGTTCTATTGAATTCGATCCTTTCAGGAAAATACTGAAAAAAGGGATTGACGAACCCAATTGGGTGGAAAAGGCAGTGGAGATGGTGAAAATTACGGCACCGCTTCCCCGCTATCGTGCTATTACCGTATCGGGTGACAGGATGAACGATGCCGGGGCTTACAGCTATCAGGAGCTTGGATACAGCCTATCCTACGGAAACCAGGTATTATCGGCGTTGATCGGGAATGGTATCGATCCTTCTATGGCTGCAAAAAAGATAAAGTTCGAAATGGGGGTAGGAGCCAATTACTTCATGGAGATCGCGAAATTCCGTGCGGCACGCTGGCTGTGGGCCGAGATCGTGGATGCCTACAAACCGCCCTGTGCACATGACTGCGATAACAAAGCGCCCGACGGTACCTGCCGCTGTGCTGCGAAAATGAATATCCATGCCTCCACTTCACGATTCAACCAGTCGTTGTATGACCCCTATGTGAATATGCTGCGCACACAAACAGAAGCGATGTCTGCTACCATCGGCGCAGTCGATTCACTTACGGTGCGTCCTTTCGACGAGGCATTCGAGACACCTACTGCTTTTGCGGAACGTATTGCCGTAAACCAGCAACTACTGCTCAAAGAAGAGTCTCATTTCGATAAGATCACCGATCCTTCATCAGGATCATACTATATTGAAACACTCACATCCGCACTGGCCGAACAAGCCTGGAAGTTGTTCCTCGAAACCGAAGAGGCCGGTTTCTACGAAGCGCTTAAGGCAGGCACCGTACAGGATGCCATCAATGCTTCTGCCAATGCCCGCTTCAATGCGGTAGCCAACCGGCGGGAAATCCTGCTGGGTACCAATCAGTATCCTAACTTCGGGGAGGCCATGGGCCAAAAGATAGAAGATACCGCAGCTCACTGTGGTTGCGGAAGTGATGAGGCCCAAAACAGCCCGCTCAAGCGGCTCAATACACGCCGTCTTTCCAACGCTTTCGACGAATTGCGGCTGGCTACCGAACGGAGTGGTAAACGCCCCAAAGTATTTATGCTTACCATCGGTAATCTGGCCATGCGTCTGGCACGCTCACAGTTCTCAAGTAATTTCTTTGCTTGTGCCGGTTACGAGATCATCGATAACCTCGGATTCAAAACGGTAGAAGAGGGTGTCAATGCAGCCCGTGCCAAAGGTGCCGACATAGTGGTGCTCTGCTCTAGCGATGATGAATATGCTGCTTTGGCCCCTGAAGCTTATAACCTTCTCAAAGGAGGAAAAGAGATTTTCGTGGTGGCCGGTGCTCCCGCCTGTGCGGACGATCTGAAAGCAATCGGTATCGAACATTTCATCAATGTGAGGAGCAATGTCCTGGAGACGCTGAAAGCGTTCAATGAGAAAATTTTGTGATAGAACAAAGAATAAAGAGCAAAAAATAAAGAGTTGGGAAAACTAAAAAACTGGATCATCGTAGCGCATCCGTGGGCGTTCCCTGCATCGGCATCGCCGGCGCTGATTGCCATATCCTATGTCTTTTACCTCTATAAAAGAGGGGAGATCGTTGAATTGAACTGGACATATGGTATTTTGGCTTTTTTCGGCGCGGTCATTTTCCATATGGCGGGAAACCTGATAGGTGAGTACCATGATTATGTGAGTGGAGTAGACCGCAAAGAAAAGACCGGACCGCCACGCCTGATCGTGATGGGGATTTTCAAACCGGAAACGGTACTCTATTATGGCTATACGGTGCTCTTTATCGGTATTTTATTAGGAATTTATCTCCTGTTAAATACCGGTCTTCCACTGCTGTTTATCGGGATTATCGGGATCATCAGCTCTACGCTTTACTACAAATTCAAGTATATAGCGTTGGGAGACCTGCTTATCTTTATCTGTTATGGCTTGTCGATTGCATTGGGAATGGCTTATGTCATGACCGGACAATTGTTGTGGCCCATACTGCTTGTAATGACGCCTGTAGGGTTACTCATCGTAGCCATATTACATGCCAATAATACGCGCGATATGTTACAGGATAAAGAAGCCGGTATACGTACCCAGGCAATGAATATGGGACTGGAAGGGTCTCAGATTACCTATCAGACATTGCTTTTGGCCGCTTACCTGCTGGTCGCGATCATGGTGATGATAGAGATGCTGGATACCTGGGTGTTCCTGGTTCTTCTTAGTTTTCCGCTTGCCATTAAGAATATCAAACTGATGAGAAAAGCGACAATGGACGATCTGGGGATTATCCGCTTTCTGGATACCCACACAGCCCAATTGGTGCTGTTATTCAGTCTGCTCATGGTAGCCGGCAATATAATAGCTTCTTTATAGAAAAATAAAAATAAAATATACATATGAAACCAAATTTTAAAGATATTGATATTCACTCAACCGGTTTTACATCGACCGATGTGGCCGGATGGGCTGAAAAAAACGAGATCAAAGCCGATTGGCTTACGCCGGAACAGATTCCGGTGAAGCCGGTCTATACGAAGGAAGACCTTCAGGGCATGGAGCATCTGGACTATGCCGCCGGTTTGCCGCCTTATCTGCGCGGACCCTATTCCACAATGTATGTAATGCGCCCGTGGACTATCCGCCAGTATGCCGGGTTCTCCACGGCTGAAGAGTCCAATGCTTTCTATCGCCGCAACCTTGCATCGGGACAGAAAGGGCTTTCCGTGGCGTTCGACTTGCCTACGCACCGCGGTTACGATGCCGATAACGAGAGGGTAGTGGGCGATGTGGGAAAAGCCGGTGTCTCCATCTGCTCGGTGGAAGATATGAAAATATTGTTCGATGGTATCCCGCTCAACAAGATGTCGGTATCCATGACCATGAACGGCGCCGTGCTGCCTGTCCTTGCATTCTATATCGTAGCGGCACAGGAGCAGGGAGCACAACTGGAGGAGATGGCCGGTACCATCCAGAACGATATCCTGAAAGAGTTTATGGTGCGTAACACCTATATCTATCCGCCGGAATTTTCGATGAAGATCATTGCGGATATCTTTGAGTTTACATCGCAAAAGATGCCCAAATTCAACTCTATTTCCATCTCCGGATATCACATGCAGGAGGCGGGTGCCACCGCCGATATCGAATTGGCCTACACCCTGGCTGACGGTATCGAGTATCTGCGGGCCGGTATTAATGCCGGTATCGATGTGGATGCCTTTGCACCCCGTTTGTCGTTCTTCTGGGCCATCGGCATGAACCATTTTATGGAAATAGCCAAGATGCGGGCTGCACGCCTGTTGTGGGCAAAGATCGTAAAGAGTTTCGGCGCCAAAAATCCCAAATCGATGGCATTGCGTACCCACTCACAGACATCGGGCTGGTCGCTCACCGAACAGGACCCGTTCAACAACGTGGGACGTACCTGTATCGAGGCGATGGCTGCCGCGCTGGGACATACCCAGTCGCTCCACACCAACGCGCTCGACGAGGCCATCGCACTGCCGACCGATTTCTCGGCACGTATTGCCCGTAATACACAGATTTATATACAGGAAGAGACGCAAATCACCCGCCAGGTCGACCCGTGGGCAGGCTCCTACTATGTGGAATCACTCACACAGGAACTGGTAGATAAGGCATGGACACTTATTCAGGAGGTCGAAGAATTGGGAGGGATGGCTAAAGCCATCGAGACCGGTATCCCCAAGATGCGTATCGAAGAGGCGGCCGCCCGTACACAGGCACGCATCGACTCGGGTGTGCAGGCAATTATCGGTGTGAACCGCTACAGGCTCGATCAGGAAGATCCTATCGATATTCTTGATATTGATAATACTGAAGTGCGTAAACAGCAGGTAGAACGCCTTAACCAGTTGAAGGCTAATCGTGATAACGAAGTAGTCCAAAAAGCACTCGACGCCATCACCCGTTGTGTGGAGACCAAACAGGGCAACCTCCTCGAACTCTCGGTGGAGGCTGCGCGGGTGCGTGCCACGCTGGGAGAGATCTCCGACGCATGTGAAAAAATAGTTGGACGTTATAATGCAGTAATCAGAACAATTTCAGGCGTGTATTCAGCAGAATCGAAAGAGGCGCCGACGCTCGAGAAAGCACGTGCCCTCACAGACCAGTTTGCCCGGAAAGAAGGGCGCAGACCCAGGATCATGGTAGCCAAAATGGGGCAGGACGGCCACGACCGCGGTGCCAAGGTGGTTGCTACTGGTTATGCCGACTGCGGCTTCGAC
>Ga0129314_1001657_pt1 | contig 14614 bp, 13 predicted proteins | sample O1111metagenome_FD_94431 | JGI IMG/M metagenome (GOLD analysis project Ga0129314, IMG submission 94431) | Orangutan individual fecal microbial communities from fecal samples from Wisconsin, USA - O1111 metagenome | ecosystem: Host-associated > Mammals > Digestive system > Large intestine > Fecal...
AGCTATGGACGCAGCGGACGCAGAAGCGGTTATACTTCCGGCGTCCGCTGTCCCCAATGAAGAACGACCACTCCTGCCGCCATATCCGACTTCTGCTCACAGCTCAATCTCTCCTTTGTGCTTTTGGGGAGGGCAGCATTTCTTCTGCTTTTCTGCCTTTGCAGACTTGAGCCTGTCCATGATGGAGGACTTTTCGCCCCTTTCGGGGGCTTTGACCTCTGCGGTCTTGTCTTCCTTCGGACCGTTGTTGATGATCCCGTCAATCATGCCGTAGTCATCCTCCATCGACATCTCCGCTGCCTTGAGGTAGTTTTCCTTCTCAAGTGCCGCCATCCAGCTTTCTTTGCTGATACCGAGCATTCCGCCCTTTGCCGCATGATCGGCAATCTCTTTTGCATCTACGCACAAGCCCTCGGTGTTATCGGAATAGAGACGGTAAACCTCGCAACCCTTCTCCAAAGCCTTCTCAGCCGCCTCCTGACCGGCGGGAAGAACGCCAGCCCATGCGTAGCCGTAGTCCTTCATATCCTGAACGGAGAGCGTGGGATCGGGCATCTCCGCCACTTCCTTGACCTCAAGGTCGAGAAGGCGGAGCGTGTCATCGTCAAAGCCGTTGTAGACATCATCAAGGACGAGCTTACTGCGCTCATCGACGATGATGCAAGCCGCCTCATCGCCGTAGGTGTCATGCTCCATCAGATAAAAGCTGTGACTGCCGACTTCGTGCTGGTCAATGGTGTGCCACGTCCCGATGTGACCGGCAACCGTCAGACCGGAGGTATCGGCGTTCATCTCAAAATCCTTCTGCTCGGTAGCTTCCTGCTTCTGCTGCTCCTTCGAGATCATGGGGATCGCCACAATCTTATCGCCCAACTTAACAAACTGCTCCGGCACTTTGAAGTGGTCAGAGAACTTCTGCGTCTGCCGCAGGCGGCAATTCCACGGGAAAACGCGCGGTGCTGCGGGGCGTAACGGGGAAATATGCAGGCCAAAGCTTTGATCTACTGAATGGCAAGGTTGTAATGGGCCGTGACCTGGCGGTATGCAACATTGTATTTGATAAGAATACACCGGGCATCAGCGGGCGGCATTGCCGGGTAGCCTACAATCGGGATGAGGACTGCTTCGTTATTACCGATTTAGGCTCCTCCTACGGTACGTTTTTAGGCAACGGCAAAAAGCTGACGGCTAATGCGGCGGAAAAGATGTTTGCCGGAGATACATTCTATCTGTGCGATAGCTCCAACCGATTTACTGTTAGCAAGGAGTGATCCGCTATGGCAGCTTATTGCTTAAAAAACGGGAAAATTCAGAAGACAATGGGATATGACGCCGCCGAGCGGAAACCGGCGGCCATATTCCACCTGAATACGAACGGCGAAATGAGGGAGCCTGACGAAATTCCGGCGCTGTCGGAAGGGGAAGGCGTGCTTGCGTATGCGGGCGAGTTCTACATTGAACCCCTGGAGGTGCAGATCGAGTTTATAAAGGCGGCTAATGCGCAAAAAAGGTTGGAGGCGCTGGTTCTGCGGCATGCCGACAGGGTACGGCAGGTGGCGGAGGAGCTTTATGTAATGGCTGAGATGATGGAGGAGGGCGCATGAATCCGGAACGTGTTTGTTATGGCTGCTTTGCGGAAAAGGAACCGGGTATTCCGTGCCCGCATTGCGGATTTTATGAAGGCGACGAGCAGCCGTATCTGGCGCTGCCGTTGGGAACCATACTTAACGGAAGATATCTGGTTGGAAAGGTGCTGGGAATAGGCGGGTTCGGGATAACCTATTTGGGGTACGACCTTACGCTTGAAATAAAGGTTGCGATAAAGGAATATATGCCCTCTGCTCTGGCTACGCGGCATTCCGATCATTACAGCGTGGTGCTGACAGGGCGGGAGGAGGAGGATTACAGATATGGTATGGAGCGCTTTTTGGATGAAGCGAAGATACTTGCCAAGCTGCAAAGCACTCCCAATATCGTATCGGTACAGAACTATTTCAAGGAGAACGGCACGGCCTATTTCGTAATGGAGTATGTAGACGGAATGAGCTTAAAGGCGTATCTGTCGAAAAACGGGGATAAAATACCTTATGATAAGGCAATAGCTATATTGCAGCCGATTATGGAAGCGCTGGTACAGGTGCATGCCATGAATCTGCTGCATCGGGATATCAGCCCTGACAATATTTATATTACCGCCAAGGGCGAAAGCCGACTGCTGGATTTTCGGTGCGGCGCGGGTTGCATCGGGGGATGGCAAAAGCGTGTCCGTAATATTAAAGCATGGCTACGCGCCCGAAGAGCAATATTCCAGCCACAGAAATCAGGGGCCGTGGACGGATGTTTATGCCATGGGCGCTACTCTGTACCGCTGCATTACAGGGCAGCTTCCGCCGGATTCGTTGGAGCGCATTCATGGCGATGCTATAAAAACGCCCTCTGAGCTGGGAATTCGCATACCAGCCCATGTGGAAAGCGCCGTTATGAAGGCGCTGGCGGTAAAGACCGATGAGCGTTTTCCAAACATGGAGGCGTTCATCGGCGCGCTGAACGGCCACGCTTCCGCACAGGAGCTTGCCGGTGGCATCGGCAGGCGTGTTCCGACCACCGCCTACGGGCAGACCGACTGCAAGCAGCCATCGGGCAGCGCCGCGGCGGGGAAGGCCTCCGCTTTTTTCAGAATTATTTCCTATATGAAAGCCAATCCTATCATTGCGTGGGTTTCGGGAGGCGGATTGCTGGCCGTTATTGCCCTTTGTATAATACTCCCAATCGCACTCTCCGACGGCGGGAAAACGACTCCTGCGGAAAACATCGGCGTAACAGCGCCCGCAACAGAACGGCCGCCGATAAGCGCTGCGCCCGACAAATCGAGCTTGGCGCCTGAACCAACGGCTGAATCGGCGAAAATGGTTGAGCGGAATATTGACATAATCAATGCCACCATTGAGGTACCGTTGGATTATACGGTTTCGGAGGATGGGATGAGCTTTGCAAGCAAGGATAGAGCCTGCGCTGTTATGACGGACTACTATTGGAATATTGGCGGCCCAATATACTCCCTTTCCGATGTGGAATCCCAACGTGAGGCCATTGTTGCTCAGCTTATGCAGAATGTTGATATCGAGAGCTATCGTATTCTTACGGCTGGGCCTGACATGGTGGGTAATGCGGAGGCCTATCAGATTTACTTTGAAGGCAGCGACAGCGACGGCATTTCCGTGGATATTATTGTTATGGCGGTTGAGGGATACGATTTTGGCTGCTATTTCATCGTTGCCGCCTATGCCAAGGGGGATGAAGCCGCCGAAGCAGAGGTTTATACAATAATCCAATCCTTCAAAAGCAAAGGAATGCCGGATACGACCTATAAGGTATACTATGCGGAACGCGCAGGCGCAAAGGTTGTTATAGACACGTCCCTTGCGCAGGGCGGCGTGGCAGATGCGAAAATTAAGATGAATGTGAACGGCATAGGAACCGTGCATGAGATGCTAATATACCCCACACAGGAGGACAGAAATGCCGCATTGGGAGAGGGCTCCGTTGTGGAAATAGGCAAGGCTTTTGAATTCGGGCTGGCTACGCCGAAGGAAGTGATTGAGTACAATAAGAACATAAGCGGCACGAATAATGAAGCATACACCTTTTCGTCCGGCGGCGTGGAATGGCTGGCATATGACTTTGAAATATCCGGCAGAAATTTCAGCTATGCATCTGCTGTGATTGGCGGCGAATGCTATCTTGTGGGCTGCGTGTTCAATGCTTCCAATGAGAAGGCGGTTATCGCCTTATACAATCAGGCTACTGCGTCCCTGCGCGGCTTGGAAGAATGAATTGAAAAGGGTTCGGCGGCTCCATGCTTACCGAACCCTTGAATATAGCAAAGCTTGACAGATGCCGATTTTTGCGCGAAAGGAAAATAGAATGCCGAGCTTGAAAAGAAATATCAACTGTCCCCGCCGCATGGTCGTGTATGCTGTTTTCGATGTGCTGGAGAGGATGGGCTGCATAGCCGAGCAGGCAACGGTCGGTGACATCAGGGCGGAGACGAATGTGCTGGGGTATAGGAGCGAATACGCCTTTGCCGTAACTGAGCAAACCGCCGACACATCGATTCTCCATGTTTCCATGCTCCGTCCGGCAAGCGGCCTAACCGAGGAGGAAAAGCAGCTTGCGGTGCGCTACCTTATGGACAGCATACTCCGGCATATCGATGAAGAACGGGCTGCGGAGTGAGGGGGAAGCGGAGAATGGAACATATCGCATCCGTGCTGTATCAGTAAGAAATTCCCAACGTTTTAGGGTACATACTCTATGCTGTTGCCATTGTCCCCGCACAAGCATATTCCGCAGTTCTATGTCCGCATAATAATGCCCAATTTGTGTCGCTAAGAACGGGTTCTTTTTTATGATAAATAAAAATAATATAGCATACATGTATTTTCATAATATGGTTGCTTTTTATGCTCAAAAACACTATAATGTTATTTGAAAAATCACATTTCGCATATTGTGGCTATGAATATGGCTTTGTTGCGTGTGTGTAAAGGTATACTTTGTTGTACGCTTTAGTAATGACATAGGATAGGCATGGCAAAGGGGGACTGCCTTGCTTATTGGTGAAAAAATCGGCGGTTTATCTTGACGTACCATTGTACGCATGGAATGAGCTGCGGAGTTAAAGAAAAAGGGATAACCGTGGCCTGTGGCGTCGGACGCCGTAGGCATGTGTGGGAACAACATTGATGCACAATTAATAGAGTAAAGCCCGACAAGCGAAAAGCGGTTTCTTAAAAGCTAATCTTGCATCCCCTGACAATATCAAAACGAGCAGCTATACATAGGCGGATTACGTACAAAGGGTGTGAATTGTAATGGAAGTTGTCATTTCCGGTAAAACTGTTGAAAAAGAGCAGAATAAAATTGGTGTTGAATCAACAAAAATTAAAAGGCGAAGGATATATTATGCTATTAAAAGGAGCTTTGATGTTTGCTTTGCTTTGATAGGTATGATATTGTTGGCAATCCCTATGATGGTGATTGCACTGATTATAAAAAAAGATTCTGACGGCAGTCCGATTTTTCGTCAACAACGACTCGGCAAAAACGAGAAGATTTTTACTATATTCAAGTTCAGGACAATGTATACCAATACGCCGAGCGATGTTGCCACAAATTCCTTAAATACCGAGGAGTATACCACTAAAGTGGGCGGCTTTATACGGGAGCATAGCCTTGATGAATTGCCTCAGCTTTTGAATGTCCTGAAAGGGGATATGTCCTTTGTGGGCTATCGGCCAGTATGCCTGACAGAGCAAAAGTTAAACTGCCGTAGAGCAGAATTGGGTGTATTTGCAATGAAGCCCGGCATAACGGGGTATGCGCAAATAAATGGAAGAGATAATGTTACTTCGGAAGAGAAGGCATTGATGGATAAATATTATGTGGAAAATTGTTCGCTTCTTTTGGATTTACGTTGTTTGATTAAAACAATAAAAGTAGTATTGGCAAAAGATGGTGTAAAATAACAAATTATTTACTTTGATAATGTATTGTAAAATGCATGGAAGGAGAACACACTGATTAAATGAATGAAAGTCATAATGCGCATGATACGGCAAACGGGGTACAATTACAGCTTTGGGACATTGCGCGGCTTTTACTTTCCAAGTTTTATTGGCTGCTGCTTGCGGGAATAGTGGCTGGCGTTGGGGTTTATTACTTTGTTACGTTTTTTATCACGCCGACATATGAATCAATAATTAGCTTTTATGTATACAACAGCGCCAATAACAGCACATCGCATCCTGGCACGATAAACAACAGCGATTTGCAGGCGGCGGAAAGCCTTGCAACAACGTATTCCAAAATATTGGGAAGCAACTCCGTGCTGGATGCCGTTTTGGCGGATTTGGATGAAGGCAACGTATTGTCCCGAAAGGAATTAAGCAACATGGTAAAGGTTGCCGTCATTTCGGATACTCAGCTTTTGGAGGTTGTTATAACATCGACCGACCCCGTGTTCGCGTGTAAAATAGCGGATTCGTTTGCAAAGGTGGCGCCTGCGGAAATAGTCCGCATTACGAAGGCGGGCGGAGTGGAGATTGTCGATTGGCCGGAGGTGGCAACGGAAAAGACCGCACCGCGGACAGTTTTTGACAGCGTGATTGGCTTTATAGTAGGTGTAATAATAATATCGCTAATAATAGTCATGCGCATGGCGGCAGATACCACGATTTACTTGCCGGAGGATATTGAGAAGATAACAAACGCAGCCGTTCTGGGACAGATACCGGAAATTACTGTAACGGACGGCGTCTATACCTATTGGGCGCTGATAGAAGGGGGTGCGATACGCCATGATGAAAAAGAAGAGCAGTCAAGCGGCAAGTAACAAAGCGGTTTCCGTAAATCGGAAGAGGCTGCTGAACAATGAAACTCCTTTTGCAATCAAGGAAGCGTATGTTAAACTTCGCACCGGCCTGATGTTCTGCATGACGGCGGATAAGGATCACCCGTGCAAAACGTTTGCGGTTACCAGTTCCAGTCCATCGGAGGGCAAGAGCCTTACCGCTGCGAATATAGCAATTAGCTATGCTATGTTGGGTAAATCGGTAATTCTGGTGGATGCGGATGTGCGCAGGCCGACGCAGCGGCGACTGTGGAGAGTAGGCATTTCCACGGGCCTGTGCGATTTCCTTGCCAATATACAGCCGCTTGAATTGGCAAAGGTGAGGGAACTTCCGCTATGGATTGCCTGCGCCGGAACAATACCACCCAATCCGTCCGAACTGCTGGCTTCAGAACGTATGAAGCGCTTCGTGGAGGAATGCTCCAAGCGTTATGATTATGTTATACTCGATACACCACCAATCAATACGGTTGCCGATGCGCAGATAATATCAACATATGTGGACGGAGTGGTGCTTGTGGCAAAATCCGGCAGCACGACTACGGACAATTTGAACGAGGCGATAGATGAAGTGCGCCGTGCAGGGGGCAACCTTTGCGGCGTTGTGCTGAACGGCATGAACATGAAGTCTGTGAAGTATTCATACAAGAGCAAATACGGCAAGTATGGATATAAGTACAAGTATCAGTACAGGGATTCTTATGAAACATGACATCGAAATCGATTTGTCGCTGGACTACCATGCACATATCCTTCCCGGGTGCGATCATGGAAGTGACGGCCTTGAAACCTCGTTGAAGCAGGTTGCAATGGCGGCATCGGCGGGGGTGGGAACCGTTTGTGCCACGCCTCACTTTTACCCGCACAAGGAGTCCGTAGAGGCATTTTTGCAGCGCAGAGCGAAAACTGCGGAGCTGCTGCTGAACAATCTGACGGAAAACGCTCCACGGATTCGGCTCGGCGCCGAGGTGCTGATATGCGATGGTATGGAGAGGCTGGAAGGGCTTTCCCACCTGTGCTGTGAGGATACCGACGAGCTGCTGCTGGAAATGCCGTTTTATGCATGGCCGGCAGCCATTTGGAATACGCTACACCTGCTGTGTGACAGGCAGGATATAAGAATAGTTATAGCTCATGCGGAACGCTATCCGGCGGAGAATATCGAACGGCTGGCGCGCGACGGCGTACCGCTTCAGCTTAATGCGGAGATACTTACCAAGCCCCTTCAAAGGAAACGGTATTTGACATGGATAGAGAACGGATATGTACGCTATCTTGGCAGTGATATACATATGCTCGGCAGTGGATATAGGGATTGGGAGAAGTGCAGGAAGCTGATAAGAAGGAAGGAAAGCTGATTCCGTGGGTACTCATATAGACAGGCCGCTTGTTTCCGTTATAATGCCGGCATACAATGTGGAAAAATATATTGCAGAGGCCATTTCCTCCGTGCTTTCGCAAAGCTATACTAATTGGCAGCTGTTGATTTTGGACGATTGTTCAACCGACCATACTGCCGAAATTGCAGAAGACTTTGAAAAGGCCGATACGCGAATTCGGGTGCTTCGCAATCCGCGGAATATGGGCGTTGCAAAAACAAGGAATCGCGGCATGGACATGGCAAAGGGCGAATGGGTCGCACTGCTTGACAGCGACGACAGATGGCATGACGATAAGCTTGAGAAGCAGCTTGTTGTGGCGGATAGCTCGGATGCGGACATCATATATTGCTCATATGCGCTGACGGACGAGAGTGGGGAGCATTTGGCGGATTACATTGTTCCGGAAACGACGGATTACAATGCAATGTTGAAGGAATGTGTTCTAAGCTGCTCTACGGTGCTGTTGCACCATTCGCTACTGACGTGCCATCATTTCTCTCATAGTTTTTATCAGGAGGACTATGTGCTGTGGCTGGAGCTTATGAAGTCCGGCTATAAAGCAATGGCGAGCCGCGAGGTTCTTGCGGATTATAGGCTGGTAAAAGGCTCACGATCGCGTAACAAGCTTATATCCGCAAAAAACAGATGGATTATATACCGCAACGTGGAAAAGCTTCCGCTTACCAAATCTGTAAGAGCTTTTACGGCATACGCGCTGCGCGGAATGGCGAAATACAGGGGCTTATAAGATGGCTGACGGAAAGGAACTGACCGCGCATCAAAGGCTTTTGCTCACGATGCTGAAGGATTTTGACGCAGTGTGCCGCAAGCATAACATTCGATATCAGCTCTTTGCGGGAACGGCGCTGGGCGCAGTAAGGGAGCATGGCTTTATACCGTGGGATGACGATATTGACGTTATATTGCTGCGCAGCGAGTACGAAAGGTTCTTTGAGGAGGCGGCAGGGGACTTTGATGCCGAAATATACTATGTGCAGAAGGAAAACAGCGCGCATTGGCCAATGCAGTTTTCAAAGCTGCGGCGCAATAACACCACCTGCATTGAAAAGTATCACCCAAAGGATGATGCCGTGCATCAGGGAGTTTATATAGACATTTTCCCGTGCGATAATCTTTCGGAGAATTCGGCAATGCGGCGCGTGCAGTTTGTTGCGTCCAAGATGATTATAGCCAAGGCATTATATGCGCGGGGATATGAAACGGACAGCGTGTCAAAAAAGCTGTTCATGCAGCTTTGCCGGATGTTTCCGCGCAGCCTGCCGGAGCGGGTATGCATACGCAGGCGGGAAGATAAATCCCCAATGGTGCATTCGTTTTTGGCGGCCGGGAAGAAGTATAACAGCAACGTTTTTCCACGCACATGGATGCAGGATACCATAGAACTTCAATTTGAGGACGGCATATTCCCTCTATCGGAGCACTATGACGCATTGCTTACGAAGCTTTATGGGGATTGGCGCACGCCCCATACGCCCGCCGAGCGCAAGAGCAAGGAGCATGTTGCAATACTTGACATAGAAAAATCATATACCGAGCATTTGGATGAACAGCGCTCCATGCGCGTTGATCAATATACTAAAAGTATTCGATAGATGAAACAGTGCGTACCGCACAAAAGAAATATCAATACTTTTAAGCCAATTCTACAAGCTAAAATAAAGGAGGGATATTTGCAATGAGGAAAAAGCACCAAGGCCTTGTTATGCTGGGCATATTGCTTGTAGTGCTGATTGCGGCAGGATGCCATACTGAGGTTGAGCCTCCTCTGGTAAACACTGTGATAGGCGATACAGCCGCTCCTGTTGAAACTACTCCGGGGGAGCAGGATATGCAAACGCCGGATGCACACGTTGAGGACATAGTGACAAAGACGCCGTACGGGGAGCTGTATTTCCCGGGCCAGTGGGCGGAATATACGCAGATTGACCAGGTGAGCGGCAGCGGATACGTTGAGGTTATATATTCGGCGCAATTTAACGTTAGGAACATTCCCTTGTTCTCGATAATTATCGGCGAGGGCGAAGGTGTTCAAGCCGGAACGATAACCGCTGAGGACGGAACGCAGCGGAATGTATACGTTAAATTTGAAGAGCTTGAGGAGGATGAATCCCTGAGCAAAATTGAACAGAATCGGCTTTACGCCATGCAGGAAGACTTAAATTATCTGCTTGATAATTTAAAATAAAAAGGGAGAACGGATATGGCAAGAGGAAAAATGAAGAAGTATCTGTCGATTGTATTGGCTGCAATTATGCTGCTGGCTATGCTGCCGGTCGGCGTATATGCAGAGGGGGATTCGACAATTGGAGATGCCCCGTCAAATCAGGAGGAACAACCCCTGCCCGACCAGGGAGAGGTTGAAATAGGGTTGGGCGAACCGGGGCAGGGGGATGGAACGCCGAAGCCCGAAATAGAAGGCACTCCCGAGAATCCGGACGGGCAGGGGCAGCAGACCAATGCCCCTGCGGTTACCGAGGTTGCGGATTATGAAACATTCCTTGCCTGCTTTAAGGAATTGGAAGGATATGCCCAAGCTTATGCGGCAGAAAACGCCGGCGAGGATGCCAACGCGCTTATTATAAACTTTATACGCACCGGCGTTGAAAGATATACCTCAGGCACATGGGAAATGGTATGCGGAAAGGAAAACACCGCATTTACGGCCTATGTTGCAGAGCAGGATGCAGCGAGCGGCACTTCGGCTTCGGCGTTGAAGAACCTGAAGAACTTTAATTTGCCCAATGGCAATCATGCCGACATGGGTCATGTGTTCGGCGCGATGGACGTGGCGAACTACGCTAAAGTGCAGGGCATGACTGCTGCGGTGGTTCAGGCCCGTGCGGATATGGGCAGTTGGGCAGGCGATATTTCCGATTTGATGTTCTGTGCGGAAAATGTGGATATTCCGGACAAGGTGAACACCTCGGAAACCGATGTCGAGATTCTTTCCACAAACATACGCGCCAAGTACCTTGGAGCCGATTTCAACACGCTAAACGAAGTTGATCATTCATTCACCGATACGGACCTTTACGGCGATTTGGATGCATTTTATCTCATTACGGAGATGAATAAAGGTACGGCGCTGGGTGCGCTTGTAGAAAGCTACTTTACCGCAGCGCTTACGGATGCCGACTGCGCTTCCTATTTCCTGACTAACCGCCTCGGCGGCGTGGTTACCAAGGCCGGCATACGGAACAAGGTGCTGAACACATATATTGACAACACGCTGATCGGCGCGCTTGAAAGCTCCTATTCTCTGACCGATCTTCCCAACTGTGAAACCCTGCGCAAGGCATGCTGTTATGCATTTGCGGATTATTTGTTCGATTTGGCAGGCGATCCGAACGGCACGGACCCAGTTGACCCCGAGGAACCCAAGCCCGAGGAGCCGAAGCCGGAGCCGGAAAATAAATACTATTCCGTATTCTCCTCGGATACCACAACCGTTGCGCCGGGCGTGACGCAAACCATAAACTATGCATTGACCACCGACAGCAAGCAGATAGTTTATTATATTGCAGTTGCCGATATATCTCGCAGCGATGTGAACGTTTATGCGAACTATCACGCCAACGATCCCTCGCAGGGCTGGGCCATGTCCCGCGTGACCGATCAAATGGCGGCTGCTCAGAGTAGGCACTCCGATCCTGATGATGCCGCGACCTATGTTGAACACTATAACGTCGTAGTTGGCGTAAATGCGGACTTCTATAACATGACCACCGGCGTCCCCAGCAGTGCCTTGGTAATGGAGGGCAAAGAGTATCATGGCGCCGGCAGCTCAAACTTCTTTGCCATTCTTAAAGACGGCACGGCAGTTATAGGCAAACCCGGCGATTATGCAGAATATAAGGATCAAATAACGGAGGCTGTCGGCGGCAGCATATATTTGATTGAGAACGGAGAAATCGTTGTAAAGCCCAGCGATAGCTACCAGAAGAACCGTCATTCGCGTACATGCGTAGGCATCAGGAAAGACGGCAACGTCGTTTTGATGGTGCTGGATGGCCGCCAGGAGCCCTTCTCTGCCGGAGGCAGCATGGAAGAAGTGGCGCAGATCATGCTTGAAGCTGGCTGTGTAACCGCTATCAATCTGGACGGCGGCGGCTCCACCACATTTGTGGCAAAGCCCGAGGGAGGCGATAGGCCTGCCATAGTGAATCGCCCGTCGGACGGTTACGAGCGTTCCGTCAGCTCATCGCTGATGGTGGTTTCAACCGCCCCATTGTCCACGGAGTTTGATCACGCCTTGGTTACTTCCCCCTATGATTATTTGGTAGCCGGCGCTTCGGTCAAGCTGGTAGCCACGGGCGTAAGTGCAACAGGCAACCCGGCGGAGCTTCCCGCCGACATCACATGGAAATCCTTGGACGAAGCCGTTGGCACGGTTTCCGAGGAAGGCGTATTTACTGCCGTTACCGAAGGCAGCGTAGAGATTCAGCTTTTGTCCGGAGAAACGGTAATAGGAAGCAAGACACTTAACGTGGTTGAACCGAATGGACTTAAATTCTCAAAGTCAAGCATCAATGCCATATATGGCGATCCCGTGCGGCTTCCGCTGGTTGCTACTTATAACGAAAACCCCGTTGCAATTACCCCGGGCTATATCAAATTCGATCTGAGTAAAGGAGCGGCGGGTACGGTTGAAGCCGTAAATAACGGGTTCTATTTTACCGGCAATGAGGAATCCGGGCTGAGAAACGTAACGATTACTGCAAAGATTGCTAAGGATTATTCAATCAGCGCAAGCATGAGGGTTGCCATGTACAGCGCAAATCAGGCCATTTTTGACTTCGATAACGCTACAAGCGGCGATAGAACCCTTGCATGGACAAGAACCGTTACTAATGCGGAATATCTCCCCGGCGGTGATGATACGGTGGATCGCTACCATGTTATCGACCCGAAGCTGCCTATGGACGTTACCTATGTGTTTGGCTTGGATATGATGACGATTAAGGTACCCGAAAAGCTGGAGCCCTTGCTTGCCATGGTTGCCGGCGGCGATATTGCAGATATTACCGCGTGGGACTTGCTGCTTCAGCTTGCGGAGCGCGTAAGTTCGAAGACAGAGGTGACGATAACATTCCGGTTTGATAAAAATTTCAATGTGGACGTCAACAATCTGACGGTATCCAACGACTATTTCGAACTGACGTCCGCTGATATAGATGAGAACAACATTCTTACCGTTAAATGCAACTTTATAAAACAAAGTCAGGCAATTTCCCCCGATACCGCCAACCCGATTTGCATTCTCAGCGGCATCAAACTGACCGTAAAGGACGGCGCGGCTTGGGATGCGGATCAATGCGTGAGCATTACGAATTCCGGTAACGTTGGCTACGATATCTATCTGGGAGCAAACGCTCTGCATAGCATGGCCAGTCAGGAATCGTTCCAGGAGCAGTACGGAATCTATCCTTATGAGGAGCCCGAAAATACAATTCATCCCCAGGGAGGCCATTTCTATTGCGAATCCTATCAGGACTTCACTGACAAGTTTGTGCTGGACAGGGGGTCATGGACGGGCTGGAAAACCATCAACGGAGTGCCTTATTACTTTGTTGATAATAACGCTCTGAAGGGAATCCACAAGGTACCCGACATTTCGGACGGCAGTACGGAATATTACTACCGCTTCAATGAAACGACAGGCGCAAGCGAAGGCAAGATTACCGGCATGTTCCTGTTGGACGGCGCAAGGTACTACGCCATCAAGGGCGCGGCAAGGTCAGGCTGGTGGAATCTGCTGGATGAGAATGGCAACAACTGCTATTTCTACTTTGATCCGACAACGTTTAAGGCTGTTGACGGAAATCAAAAAATAGACGGCTACAACTACGTTTTTGAAAACGAAAGGCTTGTGCGCGGCGATTTTGTTAAGGATTCCCACGGTACGCATTACCGTTGGGCCGGCGAATGGATGTGCAACAAGTGGATTGAGCTTGACGGCAAGAAGTATTACCTTGGCTATGGCCCCAACGGTTATGTGAAAACCGGTATTTTCACCATTTACGAGTATCCCACGCGCTATGCCGCCGATGAAAACGGCGTATGGCAGGAACAACTTACAGGCCTGTTTGACTATAACGGCGGAACGTATTACTGCGTAAGCGGTATTATTCAGGAAGGCGTGGGCTTGGTAAAAATAGATGATGATTATTACTATTTCAGGACAAGTACCAGCACCGCTGTAAAGGGCCAGAAATACTGGATTACCGTGACCAACAGCCTGCTCCCCGCCGGCCAGTATGAATTCGATGCCGAAGGCAAGATGATAGACCCGCCTGCGGTTGATCCCGATCCTAATCCCGATCCCGAGGTGAAGAACGGAATAGTTGCCGAAAACGGGAGCCTGTATTACTATGTGGACGGCAAGCTGACACCGGCAGGACTGATTGAGATAGACGGCGATTACTATTATGTAAAGACCTCTAACAGCGAGGTTGTACACGGCAGGGGTTACTGGGTAACCTTGACCAACGGCCTGCTTCCCGTCGGTCAGTACACGTTTGATGCCGACGGCAAGCTGATTAACCCGCCCGTGGTCGATCCTGATCCCGATCCAAACCCTGATCCCAATCCAAACCCTGATCCCGATCCCGATCCAAACCCTGATCCTGATCCCGATCCCAACCCAGACCCCGACCCAGACCCCGACCCAAACCCCGATCCCGATCCTAATCCCGATCCCGAGGTGAAGAACGGAATAGTTGCCGAAAACGGGAGCCTGTATTACTATGTGGACGGCAAGCTGACCCCGGCAGGACTGATTGAGATAGACGGCGATTAC
>Ga0129314_1001658_pt1 | contig 14592 bp, 17 predicted proteins | sample O1111metagenome_FD_94431 | JGI IMG/M metagenome (GOLD analysis project Ga0129314, IMG submission 94431) | Orangutan individual fecal microbial communities from fecal samples from Wisconsin, USA - O1111 metagenome | ecosystem: Host-associated > Mammals > Digestive system > Large intestine > Fecal...
CCCGCATGGGGGCGGATATCCGGGTGGAGGGCAAGGTGGCGGTGGTGTGCGGCGTGGAGCGGCTCCATGGCGCTGGGCTCCAGGCCGCCGACCTGCGGGGTGGGGCCGCCCTGGTGGTGGCCGCCCTGGGGGCGGAGGGCCGCAGCGAGATCACCGGCCTGCACCACATGGATCGGGGCTACTACGGCCTGGAGGATACGCTCCGGGGCCTGGGAGCGGATATTGTCCGGGTTCCCTGAGCCGTATGAACCTTTTGTAAGGAATTTTTAACGATTTTCTCACCTTTGTATGCTATATTGAGGCAGAAACCAAAGAGACGATGCGGAGGCAGTCATGGCGGCGAGGAGAAGCAGCAAGCGAACAAGGCGGAGAAGGGGACGCTTCGGCTTCCTCTATAAAGCCCTGTCCCTGGTGCTCATTCTGGCGGCCATCGTGGCCGGCTGCATCGTATTCTTCCGGGTCAACGACGTGGCGGTTTCGGGGGAGAGCAAGTATACCGCCCAGGAGATCATCGACGTGACCGGAGTGCAGCAGGGGGACAATCTCCTCCTGCTGCCCAGGAACCAGATCGTCAAACGCATCCTGACCCAGCTCCCCTATGTCAGCAACGTCAACCTGCGCCCGAGCCTGCCGGACACCCTGCTCATCTCGGTCACCGAATGCGCTCCCGCCGCTCTGGTCCAGGGCGGGGAGGGCTGGTGGATCATCGACGCCCGGGGCAAGCTGCTGGAGCAGGTGAGCGCCCCCACCGTCCGGCCGGATCTGGCCAAGGTCACCGGCATCACCGCCCTGCTGCCCACGGCGGGTACCAAGCTGGCCGTGGCGGAGGAGGAGCAGACCAAGCTGTCCAGCCTCACCCGGCTTCTGACCGCCATGGAGAACCGGGCCATGCTGGGCCGGGTGGGCGCCATCGACCTGACCGCCGCCGCCCGGCTCACCTTCCTCTACGACGGGCGCATTACCGTCAAGCTGCCCCTGGTAGACGAGAAGGTGGAAGCCAAGCTGGAGGGACTGGAGCGGGCCATGGAGAGCATCCAGGACAACGAGCGGGGCACCCTGGACCTGACCCGCGATATTGGAGAGAGGTGGTACTTCGACCCGGAATAGCTGAGGCCCAAGGCACACAAAAGTTTTGGAAATATCCGGGTAGCTCTTGACCTGCGGCGAAAAGAGAGATACAATATAACAAGATATTGAGCTTGAGCCGGTGTTTCCGGCACAATCAGTCGATTTTACCGTGTTTTTTGACATATTTACATAGGAGGAACAGGCATGGCTTTTGGATTGGACACCGGGCCTGATACCGTCGTTACGATCAAGGTGATCGGCGTGGGCGGCGGCGGCAGCAATGTAGTCAACCGCATGGTGCGCTCCGGCATGAAGGGCGTGGACTTTATCGCCGTGAATACGGACAAGCAGGCGCTGAAAAATTCCGCCGCGACCTACAAGATACAGATCGGTGAGAAGCTCACCCAGGGCCAGGGCGCGGGCAGCGACCCCGAGGTGGGCCGCAAGTCCGCCGAGGAGAGCCGCAACCAGATCTCCAAGATGCTGGAGGAGACCGACATGGTCTTCATCACCGCCGGTATGGGCGGCGGCACCGGCACCGGCGCGGCCCCCATCGTGGCCGACATCGCCAAGGAGCTGGGCATCCTCACCGTGGGCGTGGTGACCAAGCCCTTCAACTTCGAGGGCCGCCGCCGTATGGAGCAGGCCGAGCGGGGCATCGAGGACCTGCGCACCCGGGTGGACTCCCTGGTCATCATCCCCAACGAGCGGCTGAAGTTTGCCACCGACCAGAAGATCACCTTTGCCAATGCCTTTGAGATCGCCGACGACGTGCTGCGCCAGGCGGTCCAGTCCATCTCCGACCTCATCAAGAACACCGGCTTCATCAACCTGGACTTTGCCGACGTCACCGCCGTCATGAAGAATGCGGGGATGGCCCACATGGGCGTGGGCCGGGCTGCCGGCAAGAACAAGGCCGAGGAGGCCGCCAAGATGGCCATCTCCAGCCCCCTGCTGGAGACCTCCATCAATGGCGCCAAGGGCGTGCTGGTCAATGTCACTGGCTCCATGGACATCGGTCTGGAGGAAGTGGAGACGGCGGCCAACCTGGTCCAGCAGGCCGCCCATCCCGACGCGCTCATCATCTTCGGCGCCGCCTTCGACGACGAGCTGGAGGACGAGATCCGCGTGACCGTCATCGCCACCGGCTTTGAAGAAAACGTGGGCGCCGGCATGAACGCCAACCCCTTTACCAAGGCGGGGGAGCGGGCGGCGGCGGCCGGTGCGGCTGCGGCGCCGTCGGGTAAGCGTCCCAGCCTGGAGCCCCTGCCCGACAAGGAGCCGGACCAGGAGGACGACCCCTTCGTGGACATTTTCAAGATCTTCAACAAGGACCGCTGAACCTACGATTATAAAAACACCTGCGGAAGGATTCCGCAGGTGTTTTTTTGCTTGCAAATGGGACAAGGGCGATTTATAATGAAACATGGCTTCTGGCGATTTGAACGGAAAAAGGAGTGAGACCTGTCGTGAGTAGCGACCCTGGAAGTCGAAGATACTATAACGAAGCGGCGCGTCTCACAGGGGTGGAGTGTATTCAGCCACGGTGACGCGCCGGGAAAGGCGTGATGACCATTGTTAAGCATCCACAAGACCATTGACGGAAAAATGACCAAGCTGGACAAGGTGGAGGACGGCTGCTGGGTGAACCTGACCTACCCCACCGAGGACGAGATGAATACCGTGACCGCCCTGCTGGGCATCGACCCGGGCTTTCTCCGGGCCGCCCTGGACGAGGAAGAGACCTCCCGGATTGATACCGAGGACGGCCAGACCCTCATCATCATCGACCTGCCCTCCGTGGAGCAGGGCGAGGCGGTGGTGTATTCCACTCTGCCCCTGGGCATCATCGTGGCGGAGAAGTGCATCATCACGGTCTGCCTGAAGGAGTCCTCCATCATCCGGGACTTTCAGGACGGGCTGGTGAAAAACGCCGAGACCCAGAAGAAAACCAGCTTTATCCTCTATCTGCTGCTGTGGGTGGCTAAGCGCTTCCTTCAGTACCTGAAGCAGATTGACAAGATTTATAACTACATGGAGCGGCAGCTCTATAAATCCCAGCGGAACAAGGAGCTCATCCAGCTTCTGGACCTGGAAAAATCCCTGGTCTATTTCAATACGTCGCTGAAGGCCAACGAGGTCACGCTGGAGAAGATCCTCCGGGGGCGCATCATCACCCTCTACGAGGAGGACCACGACCTGCTGGAGGACGTGCTGATCGAGGTGCGGCAGGCCATCGAGATGGCCAACATCTACTCCTCCATCATCTCCGGCATGATGGACGCATTCGCGTCGGTGATCTCCAACAATCTGAATGTCATCATGAAAGTGCTGACCTCTCTGACCATCCTGCTGACTCTGCCCAACATCATTTTCGGCTTTTACGGCATGAACGTGGCCAACCTGCCTTTGGACCAGTTCTGGTGGTTCCCGCTGGTGGTGGCGGTCGTGGCCATCGTGGTGGTCGGCATCGTGCTGAAGATCAAAGACCTGTTCTGAAGAAAAACAGACGGCGCACCGCATAGCGGTGCGCCGTTTTCCATATGCTCAGTGCCGGCCCGCGCCTGCGGGCTCCTGGGTCGGACAGCCGTTCTGGTGCCCATGGCGGTGTTCCTGGTGGTGCTTGTCGTCCAGGCCAGGGATGAAAAGGAATTTGCGGACCACGAACAATAGGGCGATGGTGCCTACGGTGATGAGATTGGACACCGGCGTGCCGTGATCCACCACCAGTCCGCGGGCCAGGGCGAAGAGGAGCACCTCCACCACCGAGCCCACGCTGTGGCGGCAGAGTATTTTCAAAAACTCGATGCCGATGACCACGTTGAAGGCGGTGCCCAGGAAGTCGTGGAGCCCCACGGCGGGGTCGTTGACCATCAGATCCAGCTCCACAAGGACGGTGTAGAAGGACAGGATGATGGCCAGGTGTGGGGAGACAGGATATTTGAGAAATGCGGGATAGGGCGGGATGAGGGGGGAGACGACGGGAAAACCCTTGAAATACGCGGGAAACGGCGACTTTCGGCGCGGGACGGAGGCGCGAATTATCAACAATCTTGAGATGAGGATGCGTCGGCGGCGGTCGGCGCTTTTTTCACGCCCACGAGGCCGCACAACGGCGGCGGCGCGGCGAGGCGCACACATACGCAGAATACGAAAAAGCCCCGGAAACGCCCGTATAACGGCATTTCTGAGGCTTTTAGATGGTATGAGCCGCTCGGCCCCGTCCCGGAAGTCACAGCAGCAGACCAAGAGGACGAGAGCTTCGCGGCTCATGCTGCTATTGTAGCAGACGCGGCGGCGGATTGCAAGAGGGGCAAGCGTGCTAACGGAGCGTTAGAGCGTGCGAGTTTTGGGGAAAACGGGGCTTTTCGGCGCGGATCGGCGGGGATTAGGGCGTGCGCTGGCCGTGCGAGGCGTGCGCGGCGGGGCGGCGAAGCGGGGCAAAACAGGCGGCGAGCAATGGGACAAATCTGCAAAACCGATGGGACTGTGTCCCATTGCCTTGTTTTCAAGGGTTTTCGGGCTTTCGACCCTCGTTTTTCGCCGCTTCATCAATGGGACAGAAAACAGATTTACAACTAAATCAAAACAGCGCAAAAAATCAAGCGGTTCCACCTTGGGCTTCAGCGTCCTCGGCGGGGCCGCTTTTTGTTGCGGAGCTGCCGTTGTGATACGTCCAGTAAATAGACTCTTTTTTCCGTTCGACGTGCTTTCGATATTTGAGATGAACGAGGTCAAAAATGTCCTCCCGCTGCTCCTCCGGCAGGAGGCGATACATGGCGATCAGATCGGCCTCCTCGCCCTCCAGCGGCGAGCCGTCGCAGATCAAACCCGCCGTCTTCTGATGGGCGAAGAGGTCGTCGCTCGCTTTTGCGGGGGACGGTTCAATTTCGAGTAAGTAGTCGGCGGACACCTCGAAAATTCGGGCAAGCGAAGCAAGCGCATTATACCCCGGCTTGCTTTTCCCAGTCTCCCAATCGCCGACGTTTCCGGGAGAAACGCCAACTTCTTTCGCAAGCTGGCCTTGGGTAAGGTTCTTTTCAGAGCGTAGTTTTTTTAGTAGGGCACTGAACACAAAAATACCTCCTCGAAATTGCGGGTAATTCACACGCAAAACTATTGACAAACTCGTAAATGCGAGCTATACTAAGTGCGAAAAGTGGTTTATGAATAAAGCAAAATAAATCATAGCACACCCCGACCGAAAAGGAAATAGCAAATCGGCGAACGGTAGACCAAGACCGCGAGCAAGTGGGGCGTGAATATCCGTTTCACCATCACAAAGAATGAGGGCTTCGAGGGTGAAGTCTCCATCTCGGGTTTCGGAGGTGCGTATGAATAAAGCTATGAAGTATTTGACTCCGAAAAAACCTATCTCCAAGATCGCCCGTGACCGGGCAGAGGAGATGGAAGAACGGAATGTCGACCTCTACGAGGCGATCGCTGGACTCTTTGAAGAGCTGGCTGCGCTGGAACAGTCCAACGCGGAGCTGAAAGCCCGTGTTGAAATGCTTGAAAAAGGAGGTAAGCAGAAATGAAGGTTAAGACCTATATGATCGCCGTCTATGCCGTTCTCGTCAAGAACGGCAAGCGCGAGATCGAGGAGCTTCCCGAAGCCTATATCATTCCTGTTGCTGAGTATTTGGCTACTCAGGAAGAAGCTACCAACGAATGAGATAAGCGGTGAAGCAAAAACCCCGAGGTAAAGGCAGTTTACATCTTTCCCGGGCAACCACAAAGGCTCGTCCCGCAGTACACGCAGACCACCTTGAAGGGGGCCGCGTTTGCTGTGGGACGAGCCTAAGATTTTCTTCTTAGAACGGCGCTATTTTTTCTCAATTATCCTGTCCGAATTTCTCAAAAATCGTGTCGCGCTACACCAGGGCGACAATGATGCTGACGATGATCTCCAGGATCTGCGCGATGCGGTAGACGATGTCGGGGAGCGATTCTCTCAGGCGGCAGAGGGCGTTCATATGGGGTCCTCCCTGTCTGTTCAGAATTTGGCCGCCGCGGCCAGAAAGCCGTCCACGTCCTCGGCCGTGGTGGCAAAGCAGGTGACGAAACGGATGACGGTGGTGTCGGGCGTGGGGCCGGGGCACCAATCCTCATAGGCGCAGAGCTGGTCCAGCGCGGATTTGCGCGTGTTAGGAATGACGGGGAAGATCTGGTTGGTGGGGGAGTCCACCATCAAGGTCCAGCCCAGGGCCTTCAGGCCGGTCTGGAGCCGGGCGGCCATGGCGTTGGCGTGGCGGGCCATCTCGAAATAGAGGCCGTCCTGCAGCAGAGCCTCAAACTGGACGCCCAGCAGCCAGCCCTTGGCCAGCACTGCGCCCAGCCGCTTTTTGATGCGGAAGAAGTCGGGCTGGAGAGCGGGATTGGCGATAACCAGCGCCTCGCCCATGAGAGCGCCGTTCTTGGTGCCGCCGATGTAGAAGGCGTCGGTGAGCTCGGCCAGGTCGGGCAGGGTCAGGTCGCTGGCCGGAGAGGCCAGGGCGGAGCCCAGCCGGGCGCCGTCCAGGAAGAGAAGCAGGTCGTGTTCCCGGCAGAATTGGGACAGGGCGGTGAGCTCCGCCTTGGTGTATACCATGCCGCTCTCGGTGGCGTCGGCGATTTCCACCAGCCGGGGCTTGACCAGGTGGGGGTCCTTGTGCCGCTCCAGGATAGGGGCGATCTGCTCTGGCGTAATCTTGCCGTCCGGTCCGGTGGGGACGGGGAGGATCTTGTGGCCGGTGGCCTCCACCGCGCCCACCTCATGGCCGTTGATGTGGGAGGAGTCGGCGGCGATGACCCCCTCCCAGGGCCGCAAGAAGGCGGCGATGGCGGTGAAGTTGGTCTGGGTACCTCCGATGAGGAATTGCACGTCGGCCTGGGGGCAGTTGCACAGGCCGCGGATCAGGTCGGCGCAGCGCTTGCAGTAGCCGTCCTCTCCGTAGCCCGTGTTGCCCTCCATGCTGGTCTCTGCCAGGGCGGTGAGTACCTTGGGATGCGCCCCGAAGGAGTAGTCGTTGCGAAAGAGATACTTCATATCCGATTCCCTTCTGTCTGTTGATTGAACTGAAAGGCCGACGGCGGAGCCATGGCCCCGCCGCCGGTCGTACTCAGAATTTGAAAGAGTCCTTCAGGCTGACCGAGCGGTTGAAGACCAGGTGTCCGGGCCGGGAGTCCTTGTTGTCCACGCAGAAGTAGCCCTGGCGCAGGAACTGGAAGGAGGCGGGAGCGGCGACGTCTTTCAGGCCGGCCTCCACCTTGGCGCCGGAGAGCACCTCCAGAGAGCCGGGATTCAGGCAGTCCAGGAAGTTTTTGTCCCCGCCGTCGGGGTCGGCATCGGAAAACAGGTTGTCGTAAAGCCGCACCTCGGCGTCCAGTGCGGTGGCGGCGTCCACCCAATGGATGGTGGCCCCCTTCACCTTGCGGCCGTCGGCGGGGTCTCCGCCGCGGCTGTCGGGGTCGTACTCGCACAGGACCTCGACGATGTTGCCTGCCTCGTCCTTGACGCAGCCGGTGCAATGGACCAGATAGGCCCCCTTCAGGCGGCACTCGGGGCCGCCGGGATAGAGACGCTTATATTTGGGTACCGGGGTCTCCAGAAAGTCCTCCGCCTCGATATACAGGTGGCGGGAGAAAGTGACGGCCCGGGTGCCATCCTCGGGGCGGCTGGGGTTGTTTTCCACCTGGAAGGTCTCGCTGTGCCCCTCGGGGTAGTTGGTGACGGTGAGCCGGATGGGCCGCAGCACCGCCATCACCCGCTGGGCGGTCTCGTTCAGATCCTCCCGCAGGCAGTGCTCCAAAAAGGCGAACTCCACGGTGGAGGCGGCCTTGCTCACGCCGTTGCGCTCGGAGAAGTTCCGGATGGACCGGGGGGTATAGCCCCGGCGGCGCAGACCGCACAGGGTGGGCATCCGGGGGTCGTCCCAGCCGGAGACCTTGCCCTCCTCCACGAGCTGGCGCAGCTTGCGCTTGGACATGACGGTGTAGTTGATGCCCAGCCGGGCAAACTCGATCTGCCGGGGCTTGGAGGGCACCGGGCAGTTGGCGATAACCCAGTCGTAGAGGGGCCGGTGATCCTCGAACTCCAGGGAGCACAGGGAGTGGGTGATGCCCTCCAGGGCGTCCTCAATGGGGTGGGCGAAGTCGTACATGGGGTAGATGCACCACTTGTTCCCCTGCCGGTGGTGGTGCATGTGGTTGATGCGGTAGAGGACCGGGTCCCGCATGTTGAAGTTGCCGGAGGCCAGGTCGATCTTGGCCCGCAGGGTGTACCTGCCGTTGGGGAACTCCCCGGCCTTCATCCGGGCGAACAGGTCCAGGGACTCCTCCACGCTCCGGTCCCGCCAGGGGGAGGTGGCGGGGGTGCCCACGTCGCCCCGGTGGGTCTTGAATTCCTCGGGAGTCAGCTCGCAGACGTAGGCCAGGCCCTTCTTGATGAGTTCTACGGCGTAGGCATACATCTGGTCAAAGTAATCGGAGGCAAAATAGAACCGGTCGCCCCAGTCATAGCCCAGCCAGTGGATGTCCTCCTGGATGGCCTCCACATATTCCACGTCCTCCTTGGTGGGGTTGGTGTCGTCCATGCGGAGATTGCACAGTCCGTGATACTTCTCGGCGGTGCCGAAATCCACGAAAATGGCCTTGGCGTGGCCGATGTGGAGGTAGCCGTTGGGCTCGGGCGGAAACCGGGTGTGGACGGTCATACCTTGGAACTGACCACCCTGGGCGATATCCTCGTCGATGAAGTCATGGATGAAGTTCTGGGTCATGGTGGGGTTCCGTTCTTCTGGCATGTCGTTTCACTCCTTCGTAATTGCTTCATAGCCTTCCTATTTTAACCTCTGCCATAGGAAAATGCAATGCTTTCTTCGAAAGAGTGAGGTTTTTCGCTCGTCAGCTCACCACATGGATGGGCCGGCCCTCCAGATAGCTCCGGATGTTCCCGGCCAGCAGAGCCACCAGGCGCTGACGGGTCTCCAGACCCTTCCAGCCCATGTGGGGGGTCAGGATGACATTATCCATGTCATAGAGGGGATTGTCGGCGGCGGGAGGCTCGGTCTCCTGCACGTCCAGGCCGGCTCCGGCGATGACGCCGTTTTGCAGGGCGGCGATGAGGGCGGGCTCATCCACCAGAGCGCCCCGGGAGGTGTTGATGAGGCAGGCGGTGGGCTTCATTTTGGCCAGGGTATCGGCGTTGATGAGGTGGCGGGTCTGGTCGCTGAGGGGGCAGTGGAGGGAGACGAAATCGCTGCGGGAGAGCAGCTCGTCCAGCCCCACATAGCACACTCCGTCGTCCTTGGGGGTGCGGCTGTAGGCCAGGACCTCCATGTCCAGGGCCCGGGCCACCCGGATGACCTCCTTGCCGATGTGGCCCGCGCCGATGACGCCCAGGGTCTTGCCGTTGACCTCTGCATGGGGGCACTGGAGGTGGCCGGTGAAGTTGCTCCGATCTCCCCTGGAGAGCATGTCGAGCTGCCGGCGCATGGACGAGGCCAGGTTGAGCAGCAGCATGACGGCGGTGTGGGCCACCCGCTGGGTGGAATAGGCCGGGATGTTGCACACGGTGATGCCCCTGGCCCGGGCGGCGGCCAGGTCGATGTTGTTGTAGCCAGTGCCCGCCTCGCACAGCAGATAGACGGAGTCGGGGAATCGGGCGAGGAGCTCCGCCCCCACGGGCATCTCCTTGGTCACCACGATGCCGCAGCCCGTCACCCGCTCCAGCACCTGGTCCTGGGCCGTGTCGTCGTAGACCGTCACCGCATCGGAGAGGATGGAAAAGTCCAGCTTGCCGTCATAGTTCATCTTGGCTCCGTTGAGCACGACTGTCCTGGTATTCATGAAATTGTACACTCCCTTCCCAATTTGTACTACCAATTTTGGCCAATACTACTATAACAGAAGCCGGACCGGAAAGCAATGCGAAATCCCTTGACCGGAGAAGAAACCCGCCGTAGAATAAAGGGGCGGAGATCAAAACACAGGCCGGTTGGTAGTCCGGCCGCGGCGCAGGGGGACCGTCCCGCCCGCCGCGCCGTCAGTAACCTTCCCTCCCAGGGTCGTCCGTTCTCCGTGAGTTTCTGTTATGGGAGGACAACTGCATATGGAACAGGCGCAAGCGCGGGTGACCGTCTTTTTTGAGGACCCCTTCTGGGTCTGCGTTCTGGAGCGGGAGGAGAACGGCCGGCTGTCGGCCTGCAAGCTGACTCTGGGCGGAGAGCCCACCGACGGCCAGATGTACGAGCTCCTGCTGTCCTGCTGGCGGGGGCTGGTGTTCAGCCCAGCCGTGGCGGCCCGGATGCGGACCGACGGGGGAAACCCCAAACGGCGGCAGCGGATGGCGGCCTCCGCCCTGGAAAACCGGGGCGTGGGCACCAAGGCCCAGCAGGCCCTCCGGCTCCAGCGGGAGCAGGGCGGCCGGGAGCGAAAGGCGGCGCGGCGCGCCAGGGACGAGGCGGAGGAGAAGCGGAAGTTCCAGCTCCGCCAGGAGAAGAAAAAGCAGAAGCACAGGGGCCGCTGACCGCGGCCCCTGTGCGTACAAGGAGCAGTGAACATGACACAGCGTGTATTTCTGGATTTTCTGCACATACTGGAACGGCTCAAGTGCAATACCCGCCACTCCTGGACCTCCACCGGGCGGCACGAGACGGTGGCGGCCCACACCTGGCGGCTGGCGGTGATGGCCCTGCTGCTGCGGGACGAGCTGCCCGGGGTGGATATGGACAAGGTGCTGCGTATGTGCCTTATCCACGACTTTGGAGAGGCAGTCACCGGGGACATTCCCTCCTTTGAAAAGACCAGCGCCGACGAAGCGGCCGAGACCGAGGCCGTGGCCGGGATGCTCGCGCCGCTGCCGGAGCCGCTCCGGGGAGAGCTGACCGCCCTCTTTGCCGAGATGGATGCGTTCGAGACTCCCGAATCCAGGGTCTATAAGGCCCTGGACAAGCTGGAGGCCGTGCTCCAGCACAACGAGGCCCCCCTGGACACCTGGACGCCGCTGGAGCGCCAGCTTCAACTGGACTATGGCGCCGAAAACGCCGCCGAATTTCCCTGGCTGCGGGCTCTGCGGGACGCGCTGCGCCAGGACACGCTGGAAAAGCTGGGAAAGTAGCCCGAAGCCCGCCGGAAAAGTCCCGGGACTTTTCCGGCGAACCCCGGCGTCCAAAAAAATTTTGCAAAGAGTATTGACAAAATTGAATATTAGAATATAATAATATTAGAACAAGGGAAGGGAGCGTGGGGCATGGAAGAGAGCCGGGAATTGTACGAAGCGAAAAGCGAACTGCTCAAGGCACTGGCCCATCCTCTGCGGCTGCAGATCGTTCGGGGCCTGCTGGTGGGGGGATGCCACAACGTCCGCTGCATGGAGGCGGGCACGGGGCAGTCCCAGTCCACCATCTCCCAGCATCTGATGCGCCTGAAGGCGGCGGGGGTGGTCCGGTGCGAGCGGTCGGGCAACGAGATGTACTACGAGGTGTCCGACCCGGATGCCGCCAACCTGGTGGCGGCCCTGTTCGGCGATGAAAGGGAGGACTATAATTGTACGACATTGCCGTCATCGGAGGCGGCCCGGCAGGGCTAAGCGCCGCCGTCAACGCCAGGGCGCGGAACAAATCCGTGCTGGTGGTCACCAATGATTATCGGGAGAGCCCTCTGTATAAGGCGGAGTGGGTGGACAACTACCTGGGGATGCCGGGCCGGACGGGCCCGGAGCTGCTGGAGGCCTACCACAGCCACGCCGAGGCCATGGGGACGGTGTTCCGGGCCGGACGGGCCTTGAATATCATGCCGATGGAAGGCACAAACTATATCGGCATCGGCAGCGACATGGAGGAGGCCCGGGCGGTGATTCTAGCCACCGGGGTCTCCCGGGGCCGGAAATATCCCGGCGAGGCGGAATTTCTGGGACGGGGGGTGAGCTACTGCGCCACCTGCGACGGAATGCTCTACCGAAACCGCCCGGTGGCGGTGGTGGGCCTGGCCCCCGACGCGCCGGAAGAGGCCAATTTCCTCCACGGCCTGGGCTGCCGGGTGACCTACGTGTCCCCGCGGGCCCCGGCGGGGCTGGACCCCGCCATCCCCTATGTAAAGGCCGCCCGGATGGAGATCACCGGCAGCAGCGCCGTCTCCGCCCTGCAAGCCGACGGACGGGAGATCCCCTGCGACGGGGTGTTCCTTCTGCGCCACGCCGTGGCGCCCACCGATCTGCTGCCCGGCCTGACCCTGGAGGGGGGTTATGTGGCGGTGGACCGGGATATGCAGACCAACTTGCCGGGCATTTTCGCCTGCGGCGACTGTACGGGGGAGCCCCTCCAACTGTCCAAGGCGGCGGGGGAAGGGCTGGTGGCCGGCCAAAAGGCCGCCGAATATGTGGACGCACTTCACACCGACAAAACCAATTCCAATTAACGAAGAAAAGGAGAAAAAATTATGTCTGTCCTACATCTCAACGAGTCTGAATTCGACGCCAAGATTACCTCCGCCCCTCTGGCCATGGTGGACTTCTGGGCCACCTGGTGCGGCCCCTGCAAGATGCTGGCCCCCGTCATCGAGGATCTGGGCGGCAAGTACAACGGCAAGGCCGTGGTGGCCAAGGTGGATGTGGACCAGAACCAGGGTCTGGCCGCCCGCTATGGAGTCATGAGCATCCCCACCGTGGTCTTTTTTAAGGACGGTAAGGAGATTGGCCGCAAGGTAGGCGTCATGCCCGCCGGGGCCTACACCCAGGTGCTGGACGCCAACCTGTAAAGAGGACAAAACACATCCGCCCGGAGCTGCACAGGCAGCTCCGGGCGGATGTTCGTCTCTCAGTGCTCTTTGGCGCCCAGCATGGCCACCACCTCGGCCCGGGTGCAGTGGTAGTCGCCGTCCCAGGCCCGGCGATAGGAGCCGGTGAAGGGGTCGCCGCCCAGATAGACGGGAAGCTGGTCCCGCTCTGCCGGTGGGACCTCCACGACCACCACTGAGCCGTAGTCGGTGCCCGCCACCCAGACCTGGTCACGGCGGAGGATGTTGGCGCTGACCACCTTGGGGTCACTGAGCATGGACCAGAGCTCGTCGGCCATCTCGTGGGGCTCCAGCAGCCCCTGGACCCGAAGAGAGTGGTCGGGCAGCTCCTCCACGCCCAGCAGGATGACCCCGCCGTAACTGTTGGCAAAGGCGGAGTAGGTCTCCCAGAGGCTGTGGGGCAGCCCGCCGGTGGCCAGCTTGGCCTCCAGGCGGTTGTTTTCCCGGTATTGCTCCATGTGGTTCAGGTCCAGCATCGCGTCTGCCTCCTGCCTGCAGCGGCCCAGGCGCGGCGCGGGCCTGGGCCATTCTGACCTCATCTTAACCCGAATGGGGCGGGCTTGTCAATGGGTCCGGGGGGAGGCGTGAACCGGCGGCGATCTGTTCGGCCACCCGGATGCCGTCCACGGCCGCGCTGACGATGCCGCCGGCCCAGCCGCCGCCCTCGCCGCAGGGGTAAAGGCCCCGGAGGGGGGATTGGAGGTCCTCGCCCCGGAGGATGCGCACCGGGGAGGAGGAGCGGGTCTCCACCCCGGTGAGGAGGGCGCTGGGGGCGTCGAAGCCCCGGAGCTTTTTCCCCAGCAGGGGGAGCGCACCCCGGAGGGTATCGGTGACGAAGCCGGGCAGGCAGCGGGACAGATCTGCCGGGACGACCCCAGGGCGGTAGGTGGGATTAACGGAAGGGGAGAGGGCGGGAGCCGTCCCTGCCAGGAATGAGCCCACACATGCGGCGGGGGCGTAGAACCCGCCGCCGCCCAGGGCAAAGGCCCGTTCCTCCCAAACTGCCTGAAACTCCATGCCCGCCAGCGGATGGGGGCTGCCGAAGTCGGCTGGGGCCACCCCCACCAGCAGCCCGCCGTTGCTGTTCTCCCCGTCCCGGGCCCGTCCGCTCATGCCGTTGGTCACCAGCCGTCCGGGTTCGGAGGCGGCGGCCACCACCTCGCCGCCGGGGCAGACGCAGAAGGTGAAGGCCGAGCGGCCGTTGGGCAGGTGGCAGGCCAGCTTGTAGTCCGCCGGGGGCAGCTTTTCCCAGGCGGGGCCGAACTGGGCCAGACTGACGTCGGATTGCCGGTGCTCGATGCGCACGCCGATGGCAAAGGGCTTCTGCTCCATGGGGACCCCGGCCTCGAAGAGCATCCGGAAGGTGTCCCGGGCGGAGTGGCCGGGGGCCAGCACCAGGGCGTCGGCCTCCAGGTCGTAGGGCCCCCCGGGGGCGGCCACGGTGAGACCGGTCAGCCGGCCGTCCTTTTGCCGCAGGCCGGTGAGCCGGTGCTCGAACCGGACGTCGCAGCCCCGGGCCAACAGCTCGGCCCGGATGCGCTTCACCACCTGGCGGAGCACGTCGGTGCCGATGTGGGGCTTGTGGGACCAGAGGATGTCCTCCGGCGCGCCGTGCTCCACCAGGGCCTCCAGCACGGCGGAGATGCGGCCGTCGTGGGTGCCCGTGGTCAGCTTGCCGTCGGAAAAGGTGCCTGCGCCACCCTCCCCGAATTGGACGTTGGAGAGCGGGTCCAGCACCCCGGAGGACCA
>Ga0129314_1001659_pt1 | contig 14577 bp, 12 predicted proteins | sample O1111metagenome_FD_94431 | JGI IMG/M metagenome (GOLD analysis project Ga0129314, IMG submission 94431) | Orangutan individual fecal microbial communities from fecal samples from Wisconsin, USA - O1111 metagenome | ecosystem: Host-associated > Mammals > Digestive system > Large intestine > Fecal...
AAGGTGTGATTGGTTTTTCGTCGAATCTATTATACCAAAGCGCGGGGCTTATGCCTTTTTTATCGGCTAAACTATTGAGTTTTCAAGGTTCGCAGCCATTTCCAGTGTGGGAAGTTTCAGTTATATATTTTTCCATTCAAACCTCAAAAGAGTAAGCTGAGCTTTTCAAGTATGGCGATCTGAGAAGCATTTCGAAAGGTACATTACTTGCTGTTTATGAACTTATTTCTTATCTTTCGATATTCTCTGGGAGAATATCCTTTCTGCTTGTGGAAAAGTCGGCTGAAATAAAGTTGATTATCATATCCGACAATCTTAGAAATTTCATTGATGGAATAAGTTGTTGTTTCAAGTAACATTTGCGCGTTGGTGATTCGGATTCCAACAATGAATTGCATTGGTGTGGAACCAGTGTATTTTTTGAAATTTCGGATAAACCAGCTAACACTCATGCCTCGTGAGGCAGCATAGTCGTCAATATTGATATCCTGATTATAGTTTTCGCTGAAAAAGGTAACAGCGTTATCCATCTCATGATCAAGATATTCATTCTTTAAGATGTGATCTCTGGTCAGCTCTCGGTGGAAACTAATCAGAAGTTGGCGAAGCAAAAGGACAAGCAGTTCCTCGTAATTATCCTGACAGCGTTGAAGCTCTACAATAATGCGTTTAAAAATTTGTTCATATTCATTAGATGTACCAACTTGAAAGACACGTTCCTTATCCGAGAATCCATATTGACGTAAGATATTTTTTACATTGTTCCCTGTGAAATGAATCCAGTATACTTCTGCGTCATAATATTCATATTTTTGGAGTTCTTTTGGCCGGTACAGTACAATGCTGCCGGCTGGAACAATTGTTTCATTATCCACATTATCAAAATGAAAATGCCCATAACCAGCAGTGATATATATGATCTGATAATCCAGACGTCCCCTTGGACGATAGGTAGGAAGTTTGGAATGCTTGGACAGACGATAAGAACCACAGCTTCCTACAACCAGTGGGTGACTTTTGTCTTTGAAATCCATATGTGAGTGGTTCAAATAACCAGTGTTCATATACATAGAGCAGAACCTCTTTCCTATCTTTAATTAATGTATCATTTAGTGCATGTTTTGTCTAATCTGATTCATAGACATATTTTGCAGGTCAGAATAAGCTATATCCAGATAAACGAAGAAACGTAGACATAGAAATAAAAGATAGGGCTTGATGTAGAGGCACAAAGGACAAAAAAATATATATTGAAGGAGAGGGATTATGATTGTACCACGCTATTATGAGGATTTAAGTGTACTGCACGAAAACACAATGCCAGCCAGAGCCTATTATATTCCGGCATCCATAAGAATGGATAACCTGATGGAACACAGAGAAAAATCAGATCGTATGCAGTTATTGAACGGAACTTGGAAGTTCCGGTATTTTAACAGCATTTATGACGTTCAGGATTCTTTCTTTGAGAAGAATTATGATACAGAAAACTTTGATGAGATTCAGGTTCCGAGTGTATGGCAGATGGCTGGATATGATGCACCCCAGTATACAAACATCCGGTATCCGTTTCCATTTGATCCACCGTATGTGCCGCAGGATATTCCGTGCGGGGCCTATGTACATACTTTTGATTACAGCAGAGACGAGAATGCGCCAAAAGCTTTTTTGAACTTTGAAGGGGTAGACAGTTGCTTTTATGTATGGATCAATGGTTCTTATGTAGGATACAGCCAGGTCTCACATATGACCAGCGAGTTTGATATTACCGATCTGCTTCAGGATGGAACGAATACTGTGGCAGTGCTGGTAATGAAGTGGTGTGATGGCTCCTATCTGGAAGACCAGGATAAATTCCGTATGAGCGGTATTTTCCGGGATGTGTACATTTTGAAACGTCCGGAGCAGACAATCCGCGATTATCATATAAAAACTAAAATTGAGGGTATGCTTGCGAAAGTAGAACTTGACATGAAATTCTACTCTCCGGCAAATGTAAATATTTCGATTGAAGACAGAAACGGAGCAGTTGTAGCAGTAGGAAGTATTTCCGAAGATGGAACATCTGTATTGGAAATTGCAAATCCGGAGCTTTGGAATACAGAAAATCCCTATCTGTACAAACTGATTCTTGAAACAGAGCATGAAGTAATTGTAGATCACATTGCATTAAGAAAGATAGAGATCAAAGATCAGACCATTTACTTAAATGGACAGAAGATTAAATTCCGTGGTGTTAATCGTCATGATTCTGATCCGGTTACAGGATTTACGATTAGTCTGGAACAGATCAAAACCGACCTTATATTAATGAAACAGCACAATTTTAATGCGATTCGTTCCAGTCATTATCCTAATGCACCATTTTTTTATGAAATGTGTGACAAGTATGGATTTATGGTGATAGATGAAGCTGATATTGAGGCTCATGGACCATTTATGATCTACAGAAAGGACGACACCGATTACAATCGGTTTAAGCGATGGAACGAAAAGATTGCTGATGATCCGGTATGGCAAACAGCAATCGTTGATCGTGTAAAACTCATGGTAGAACGTGACAAAAACCGTTTTTGTATTGTCATGTGGTCAATGGGGAATGAGAGTGCTTATGGTTGCAATTTTGAAAAGGCGCTGGAATGGACAAAGAAATTTGATCCAGACCGTATCACACAATATGAGAGTGCAAGATATCGTAATTATGATGAAACGTATGATTACAGCAATCTGGATGTGTACAGCAGGATGTACCCAGCGCTTTCTGAAATTCGGGAATATCTGGACAAAGATGGAAGCAAACCATTTCTTTTGGTAGAGTACTGCCACAGTATGGGAAATGGTCCTGGGGATTTTGAAGATTACTTCCAGATGATTCAAAACAACGATAAATTGTGCGGCGGCTTTGTCTGGGAATGGTGTGACCATGCGATTGCTCATGGAATCGCTGAGAACGGAAAGACCATTTATGCTTATGGAGGTGATCATGGCGAAGAGATCCATGATGGTAATTTCTGCATGGATGGACTGGTATATCCGGACAGAAAAGTACATACAGGACTTTTGGAATATAAGAACGTTTATCGGCCAGCAAGAGTTATTTCCTATAATAAAGAAAGTGGAGAGCTGGTGTTCCATAACTATATGGATTTTGATGACTTGAAAGATTATGTAAAAATCAGTTATGAACTGACACAGGATGGTCTTGTGATCGATAAAGGCAAGCTTGCAGAAGTTTCTGCGGCACCACATGGTGAAGGAAAAGCAATTCTGAAGGTCAATGTGCCAGAGAATGGGAAATGTTATTTGAAATTTATTTACCGCCTGAAAAAAGAACTGCCACTGTTGGATGTAGATCATGTTCTCGGATTTGATGAAGTTGACGTAAGTAAAGACGATGCAAAATGTAAACTTGCGGAGAAATGGCTGCAAAAAACAGCAATAAACTTTGAATTACAGGTAAATGAAAATGATACACAGATTCACATCAAGGGACGAGAATTTACTTATACCATAGATAAACGTACAGCACTCTTTACAGAGATGAAATTCGCAGGGCGGGAATATCTGAACCATCCGATGGAGCTAAATATTTGGAGAGCTCCAACAGATAACGATATGTACATTAAGTCTGAATGGAAGAAAGCACACTATGATAAGGCTTATACAAGAGCCTACACGACAGCGGTCGTGCAGGGGAAAAATGGTGTGAAGATTACAAGTCATGCTTCTGTTGTGGCAGAGACAGTACAGAAGATTCTTGATGTGAAGATTACATGGAAAATAGAAGCTACTGGAAAGATTGATGCAGATATTGCAGTAACAAAAGATGGCGAGTTCCCCGATCTGCCAAGATTTGGTGTGAGAATGTTCCTGGATAAAAAACTTTCAGATGCCAGATACTTTGGAATGGGTCCACAAGAAAGCTATTGCGATAAGCACCAGGCTGCGAGCCATGGCTTGTACCGAGCAAATGTAAGTGATTTGCACGAGGATTATATTCGTCCGCAGGAAAATGGAAGCCATTATGATTGTGAATATGTAGAGCTTAACAACAGTCGATATGGGATTGTGGTATCTGCGGAAAATGCTTTCTCATTCAATGCCTCTTATTATACACAGGAAGAACTTGAGAGGAAAATGCATAATTATGAATTGACAGAATCAGATAGCGTGGTATTTTGCGTTGACTATGCATTAAATGGCATTGGCTCTAACAGTTGTGGTCCTGTTGTATTGGATAAGTATCGATTTGATGATGTATTATTCCGGTTCCAGTTTACCTTGGTACCGTATGTAAAAGGATAATTTGAAATGCTAAATGTGATTAGGCTGAGGAGCAAGGGGACACTATGGAAGAAAAAAAGTATTTGAAATGGTATAACAAAATTGGATATGGTTCAGGCGATATTGCAGGTAATGTAGTCTATGCATTCCTGACATCTTTTATGATGGTCTATCTGACAGACTCAGTAGGACTTGCTGCGGGTGTCGTAGGTACCTTGATTGCTGTATCAAAACTATTTGATGGCTTTACGGACATTTTCTTTGGATCAATGATCGACAAAACACACAGCAAAATGGGAAAGGCAAAGCCTTGGATGCTATATGGATATATTGGTTGTGCCATTACGCTTGTTTGCTGTTTTGCAGTGCCAGTTAGTTTGGGAACGACTGCTAAATATGCATGGTTCTTTATCTCTTATACACTGTTAAATGGTGTGTTTTATACAGCAAACAATATTGCGTACTCAGCACTCACATCACTGATCACAAAGAACAGCAAAGAACGTGTGCAGATGGGATCTTACCGCTTTATTTTTGCGTTTTCAACAAGCCTTCTGATCCAGACGATTACAGTTGGATTTGTAGATAAATGTGGTGGAGATGCTGCGGCATGGAGAATGGTTGCCATTATTTATGCAGTCATTGGCCTCGTTGTAAATACGATTTCAGCACTCTCTGTTAAGGAACTTCCGGAGGAAGAACTGAACGCAGGAGAAGTAAAGGGTGATAATGAAAAGTACGGAATGGTACAGGCATTCAGGCTTCTTGTTAAAAACAAATATTACATGATGATTTGTGTAACATATATTTTACAGCAGTTATATGGTGCCATGATTGGAGCTGGCATCTATTACATGACATGGGTGCTGAAAAATAAAAATTTGTTTGGACAATTTGCATGGGCAGTAAATATTCCGCTGATCATTGCCCTGATATTCACACCGACGCTGGTTGGTAAGTGGAAAGGTATGTACAAACTGAATTTAAGAGGCTATGTCTTAGCAGTTATCGGTAGAGCGCTTGTTGTTGTTGCTGGATATATGGGCAGTATTCCGCTGATGATGGCATTTACAGCTCTTGCAGCATTGGGACAGGGACCCTGGCAGGGAGATATGAATGCAGTTATTGCATCGTGCTCTGAATACACTTATCTTACGCAGGGAAAGAGAATTGATGGGACTATGTACTCTTGCACTTCGCTCGGCGTAAAGATCGGTGGAGGTATTGGAACTGCTGTTGTTGGATGGATGCTTGAGTTTAGTGGATATGTTGGAACAAATGCAACTCAACCACAGTCTGCACTTGATATGATGCAGTTCATGTACCTTTGGTTTCCGTTGATCTTTGATGTATTGATTATGCTTGTACTTTCCAGAATGAATGTAGAAGATGTAAATGAGAAATTGAAAGCAGAAAAAAGAATTGTCGCAGATGAAGTAACAGATGTATCAGACATAAATTAGAATCTGGCAGGAAAAGGCGTTGCTTGATCGGTGCTCGATGAGGCAGCGCCTTTTTTATAATATAAAATGAGGACTATTTAGTTTTCGCAAATAGCCCTTTTGATATTTAAATATGGTACGGATGCTCAAAATAGTTAGCGTAGAATCGTACAAAGTCATGCAGATATTTTTTAAGATTGCTCATTTGTAATTTCTCCTTTCCTTATTTATAAATTGATTATAGGGCTACTGTAAAAGGATTGCTTATCAAATCGAAAGAAGATATAGACAAATGTTGCAAAAGGGAGTGCTTCATGCAGTTAAAATATGTTGACACAAAAGAGGAGATCATAGCAGTAAACAAAAAATCAAAACATATTGAACCGCATCTTCATAATGCACTGGAGATTGTTTGCGTAACAAGTGGAGCATTAGAGCTTGGTGTTGGACAGGAACTTTACCATATGGAAAAAGGAGATATTGGCTTTGTATTTCCAGATATTATTCATCACTATCAGGTACTGACACCGGGAGTAAATAGAGCAACTTATCTGAACGCATCGCCATTTACGATTGGTAAATTTTCAGATATCATGCAATCTATGGCTCCTGAATATCCAATCATCAAAGCAGAAAAGATTGAAACGGAGGTATATAGGGCTATAAGTGCAATTTTAGAGACAGAACAGTCGGACTTTACTGTCGCACAGGCGTATCTTCAAATTGTGTTGGCACGCTGCATAGGAAAACTGAATTTGATAGAAAAGAGTAATGTGGGCAACAATGATCTTATTTATCAGACAGTTTCCTATATATCAGCAAATTTTAAGAAGAAATTTTTGCTGGAAGAGATGGCAAAAGACTTGGGAGTAAGCAAATATGTTTTATCCAGACTCTTTTCCAAAACATTTCATCGAAACTTCAATCAATATCTTAACGATGCAAGACTGAACTATGCATGTTATCGTTTGGAAAATACGAATGATTCTATTACAAATATTTGTCTGGATAGTGGATTTGAAAGTCAGAGAACGTTCAACAGAGTATTTAAAGAAAGATATAAAATATCGCCGAGTGACTATCGAAGTACATGTGTGAAAGATATGTTGTCATAAAAGACTCTGACAAAAAGATTGGATTGCCTTTCCGCTTGGCGATGATATAATAATCCCTCAATATTGAGCCAATATCCAGGAAAGATGTGAAAATATGCCAGAAGTGAGAAAAAGAGTATTGTTTTTATTTCAGGATTTGGGAGGTCTCCTGATTTCTTCGTGAGCAATTGATGGAGTACAGAAATTCAAACGAATCGTACATTGAAAGAAACTATCCTGTGTAATAGAAAGGGTCCCATTGTATTTTTTTATACAGGTGCGAACATTTTTGAGACCATACCCGTGATGTCCGTCGGATAAGTGATGCTTTTTAGAACTGCACGGATTTTTAATCGAATATAAAATCATGCTGCCCTGAGTTTTCAGTTTGATTTCAATTTTCCTTTGTTCAAAGGATAATCCAATGCATGCTTCGATTGCATTGTCGAAAGTATTACCTATTATAATGTAAAGATCGACGGGACTGATCGAAAGGGATGGAGAAATGGAAATATCCATATCAACATCGACTTTATGCTCTTTGGCCAACGAAAGGTAATCTGTCAGGATCATATCAATTTGTTTGTTGCCGGTGTTTACAATGGGCGTAATGCTATCCAGCGCATTCTGTGTCTGCGAGATAATTGCTCTTGCGGCAGACTGAGGATCCTGGGACATGCATGCAGCATCCATTGCCTGCACATATTTTTTTATGTCATGCCATAAGGCCTGAGTCTCCTCCTGACTTTCATAAAGTTTTTGATAGTAAGCCTTTTGGGAAAGAAATTGCTGCCTGTCCATTTCATATACATGTTGTTTATAAGTATTTGCCTGAATCAGCTCAGTATACAGAATGAAGGTAATATTAAGATATAACAATACTAAAAGATATATAATCATCCAGAAATCCGGAGAAGAGCAAATGCACTGACGTAAGACAAAATAGCAGACGAGGACGCAGAAAAATTCACAGAGAAGAATGGGAAATCCCCTTTTTATAGAAAAAGATTTCTGATTTTTCCTGCTGAAAGAGATAACAAAAATGATGGTAAAAGTATATAAGAAATTGGAATTAAAAATGTAAATGATCCTTTCTATGTCAGAAGACATCATCTGTTTAATGGGAATGCCTGAATAATTAAGAACTCCCATGGAAATTAAATCGGTAATGGAGACCAGGGAATAGAAGGAAAATGCAGAAAAGACGGATTGCAAAAGAGAGGCTTTATAAAAAAGAAAAACCGTTAAGGTGAAGATGGTTAATGTGCATAAAACTCTTGGAAGGACAAGGTTTGGGATAATACTGAACGTAAACAGAATGATACAGAATAGTACCTGGGATAAAAAAAGAAGGTACTTATTAACATCGTCTTTCAAGCAGAAAAAGCCACGTATAAAAATCCCCATCAGTAGAATGTTATAGATGCAGCCGGATAATTCAAATAAAAGAAAAATAGACAACGGTTATCTCCCTAAAAAATTATTTAATGAAAAATTGAAAGTTTCTCTCTTTCTTCGACTAATAGGAATCAGATCATGATTTGACATTTGGATTTCCTTTGATGAAGCATATAGAACATGCTGCATATTAATCAGATAGCTTTTATGAGGGAAAGAAAACAATGATGGCGGAAGCTGTTGCAACAGATCCGTTAGTGTTTGTCGAACGATGTATTCAGTCGTTTCTGTGTGAATGGTAGAGATATGCCCACAACTCTCGGCATAAATAATGCTGGATATCGGAATGGAAAAAAGACTTCCATCATATCTAAAAGATAAACGGTTGGATTTGATTTCTAGAATTGCTTCATCAAGTACTTTTGTCAAATCCTTTTCCTGAAAAGGTTTCAGCAGGTAGCGAAAAACAAGTCCATATCCTTTCAATGTGTATTTGCTACTTTTCGTGACAAAGACTATTAGAGGAGAACTCTTAAGCATATGTAATTTTTGTGCAACTTCATAGCCATTGGGAGCACTCATTTCAATGTCAAGAAAAAGAATATCAAAGGATGAAATGCCAACTGTATGTAAAAAAGACTCAGAAGAAGAGAAGGTCTGTATCGAGGCAGCGGTTGAAGAAAGATGTTTACGTATCAGTGCTGCAATATGCTCCAAATCCTGTACCTCATCATCACATATCGCAATTTGAATCATATCACGTCCGCCTTTCATAAAGACTATCAAAAGTATTTACAAAGATCCCCATTTGAAAATGATAGACCGATATGTTTACGCGGCAAGTATATCAGGCGACCACTTTTGCTGTCAATTATGCTATTTTTGTCATTGTTATTGAAAATACTGGCTAAATAAGGTATTTACTAAATTAAAATGCTGGGTGTATTGTTAGTGAGAGGAATTCAATGAAATCAACATATAATCAAAAAGTGATCGGACTTGTGCTTATAGCTTTTTCGGCTTTTTTAATTTCGGCATGTAGTCAGAAAATTTTTTCTCATGATTCAGAGTTTTTCCGCGGAGAATACTGTACTGTGCATGTGGTGAGAGATGATGGTTCTGGGGAAGAGAGCACAGATGTGGAGTTTAATGGTCTTCAAAAGAAAGAACTGAGCCGTGGCGTGGCAGAGAAAATTGAGAAGCTTGGAGGAAAAGGAGCAACAAGTGTGAAGCTTGGAACTGCAGAATACAGCCTGATGGTGGAAACGCCCGAGGGACGAAAGAGAAGCTATGGAATCACTGCGGGAAGCATCGAAGACGTGGAGGAGCTTCTGGGGACAAATCTTATGATGCCGGATGGAGCAGAGGGAACAGATAAGTTCAATTATCTCCTTATTATGGATCCTGAGCTCAATGAGATAAGCATCAATTCTGTTCCGCTGAGCTGGAAGGATTACAGAATAGAGTTCTCTGCGTGGCTGTACAGGGATAAAGCACCAACCTTTTTGAGAGTGGGCACTCTGGCCTGCGCGGAACCGGCATGTTATACGGAATCGGCAATAGAGGAGAAGCACTGCGATGTTATAGCTGATAAAGAGAATGACCGGGCATGGCTCATTATGGTAGAAGAAAATGTTGCATATAGTTATAAAGTGAATTTTTCTGATGAGAAGAGAATTCAAGAATTTCTGAAAGAGCTTAGGTGATGATGCTGCAATGAAGATGGACCATGAAAAATGGGTGGAAATATTTGTCGCTTTTTTGTCCATACTATTTAGTGTATTTGCTTTTTTTCAGATCAGCAATTATGCGGTGGAAGAAGTCCTTTTAAATAAGCAGATAATTTCATTTGACTTTCGGGAAGACAGAAGCGTTTCGATGCCAACGCTACTACGGAGAGTCAAAAATTTTTCTGATAAATATGATGTTGAAATAGCTCAGTATAGCTTTCTGAGTAAGAATAAGATTGATATCTATTCAACAGATAAAGAAGATTACAGAGAACTGCTGTCTATACCAAATTTTATCTTCAACAGAAATATTAAGGTACATGATTTCGAAGATCTTCTGGATACAGGATTTAAGAATCGATTTTATGTTGCTACAAACGATAAGGAGATAATAAATCAATTAGCCAAGGAATTTAGCGAAGACGGTAGGGTGTATTGTTCGGATTCTCGGATATCGGGCGGGGTGGTAAGGTCAGGACAAATACGAGACCTAACGCTTATTTATGGGGGACTTATTTATATCTGTGCCTTGACAATTATCATATTTGTTTGCTGTTTCCTGTGGAGAACGAAGAGCCTGATATATGAACTTTGGGGATACCAGTTAGTTCGCATTTTTTATATTTTCAACAGACGAATATGGGCGCTGTTGTTTTTTCCGGGTGTTCTTGCAGGTTCGGTGTTAACAGGCATTGTATATAGATTCAATTATAGCGTTGCCGGACGTGTTCTTAGAACTCTTCTGGGGCTGAATGGTCTTGTGGTTCTGATTATTTGTTTTTTATCGATTCCTCTGTTCTGCTGTTTTTGCACAACAAGCATTGTGAATAGAGCAAAGCGCTTCAGCAGGCTGATGATGCTTTGCTCTATTATAAAAATTCTGGCTGTACTGATGGTCATGGTTTTGCTTGGCCTTTATATTCGAAAAAGCGATACATTAAAAGAGCAGAAAAACAGATTGATTCAATGGAATGACACACAGGACCTTTTCAATATCTTTGAGGCATATTCACCATTGTATATGTCGGATATGGCCGAGGAAGATATATATAATAGGAAAATCTATGCCGTCTATCAGCAATTAAGTGATTCTGAAAAGGAATTCATACTTAACACGGTGAATTTCGAGCATCCTGAACTGGGGGGATTATCCGGAAAAAATCGAAATGTACAGTATAACTATCAGCTTAATATGAATTCAGAAGATGATGAATATACGCCATATGGAAGAAGTATCACGGTCGATTGCAATTATCTGAAAACACATACGATTCTGGATATGGATGGGAATAATGTACTGAAGCAGATTAATACAGATGATTTGGTTTTAAATGTACTGGTACCGCATTCATTGATAAATCATGAGAATACGATCAGAGGTTCATTTGCGGATTGGTTCTATTTTCAGAAGGTTGAAGTATCAAACATGTATCGGGAGGCCAGAAATCTGGATCAGAGCGAGATACGTGCCAAAGACTTAGCGGTCAATCTTGTTTATGTGCAGGATGGAAATCAGATATTTACATATAACGTGAACAGTGGAGATAAAGACAACAGGATCGAAGACCCCATCATTATGGTATATACGGGAAATGTTGATAATTCGTATCTGGCTTCCTGTCTAGGCGGATTTATTTTTATGAAAGCTCCGGATGAATATAGTGCACTGAGGGAAATCAGTTCTATTACCGGGAAATTTGATATTCCGGAACTGAATCTGGTTCGCTCCGTGTATGACCAAAAAGGAGAAGAGATCGAAGCCATCGAGGATAACAAGCGGTCTTTGTCCATTGGTGTTTTCGTGATTTTCATCATGCTGAATCTTGTTCTTGGTTTTTCGGCATATGTCTATTGGCAGCGATTTCTTAAGGAAATAGTACTGCGTTCTTTGTTTGGATATAGATATGTGCAGATTTACAGTCAACTGATTGTCAGAAATGTAATGATGAATTTTGCTGCCATATTGCCAGCCGCTGCTGTTCTCGGCAGTCTGTCAATATATATGCCGGTAGTTGCCGCCGGAGTATCCGTCATCGATTATCTGATCCCGAGGATCGTAAATTACAGCCTGATTAAAAAGGGAGTACACGAATTGACCATGGGCGGATGAATCCGAACATAGTTCATGCCGACGATTACATAACGAGTGAAAAAATGAGCAAATCTATTGTTGAAGCATCGGATATATGTAAAAAATATGGATCAAAAACAGTTTTATCACATATTTCATTTTCGATTCAAAGGAGTGAATATGTATGTATTGTGGGGAAAAGCGGAGCCGGAAAAACGACATTACTGAATATCATCGGTTTGATTGAGAAATCGGACAGTGGTAATTTGCTTATTGACGGCAGAGCAGTTTTCTCCAGAAGGGAAATCCTGCAGCTGCGGCGCACCTTTTTTGGATATATCTTTCAGGATTATTTATTGCTGACGGACAAATCTGTCAGAGACAATCTGGCGATATCTTTATATGGAAAAGAACGGCTGAGAAGCGAAGAAATGGAAACAGTTCTGCGAAAGGCAGGATTGGACGGCAGTTATTTGGATAAGAAGATTTGTTGTTTGAGTGGAGGAGAACAGCAGCGAATTTCTCTTGCCAGAATGATGCTGAAACCGTATGAACTGGTATTAGCGGATGAGCCAACGGGAAATTTGGATTGTGCCAACAGAAATAAAATAATTGAAATATTCAAGAATCTCAAAATGACCGGGAAAACAATCGTATGTGTAACTCATGATCGGGAAGTTGCAGCTTCGGCAGACCGCATTATTTATCTGGAAGACAACGGAACGATTATTTGCTGAGCTTTAATCATCTGAGGAGCAGGAGAACATGAGGAAGCCATGTAAGATCTTAATTTTGATTCTGATTGTACTTGCAGTAGTGTTACTTTATTTGGACTATCGATATGGAACATGGTACCTGATTGTGTTTATTCAGAGGATCACACATGTCATGGGATTTCACTAACGTGTAACTGCGGATGCAGGAAAAAGTGATTATAGATTGTGGCAGAATAAAGGAAAATAAATTCAAAGAAGAACCGTTGTTAGTGCATAACGTGGTGCATTGAAAAGAGGTGGCTCGGAAACCAGCTCCTTTCTTTGCTTTTTAATGCGTTAGTAACAATAAGGTGGATGGACAGACGGGCCTATACCGGTTATATCTATGACCGAGATCTTGTTCCTGGAGGCAGAAAGTACGTGGAAGGTGTAACAGATGAATATCTGGATCTTATTGATGTACTTGTAGATGGACCGTTCATTGAAGCACAGAAGAAGATCACACTGAATTTCCGGGGCTCTGCAAATCAGAGAATCATTGATCTGAAGGAAACCAGAAAGACAGGTACGATTGTCCTCGATCCTCTGAATAATTAAACATGATTTTGACAGAACAGGCTTCTGTACATAGTTTTGGCTATGTATGGAAGCCTGTTTATATAGAAAGGCTTTGATTCGAAGTATAATAAAAACGAGCAGATCATCGCTTCGTTTCCTAATAAGACAAACTTGAATTGACGGAATGGCCTGGCAGAGATGTTTTCAGCGATGGGGGACATATCTGACCGGGGCGAAATAATCCCTGCGGAGCAAAAGAGCAAGCTAGAGATGAATCCGGCTGGCCGAAATAATCCCTGTGGAGAAAAAGAGCAAGATAGAGATGAATCCGGGTCGGCCGAAATAATCCCTGTGGAGAAAAAGAGCAAGATAGAGATGAATCCGGCTGGCCGAAATAATCCCTGTGGAGAAAAAGAGCAAGATAGAGATGAATCCGGCTGGCCGAAATAATCCCTGCGGAGAAAAAGAGCAAGATAGAGATGAATCCGGCTGGCCGAAATAATCCCTGTGGAGAAAAAGAGCAAGATAGAGATGAATCCGGTTGGCTGAAATAATCCCTGTGGAGAAAAAGAGCAAGATAGAGATGCATCTGTCCGGGGCAAAGTAATCCCTGTGGAGAAAAAGAGCAAGATCAAGATGAATCCGGCCGGCCGAAATAATCCCTGTGGAGAAAAAGAGCAAGATAGAGATGAATCCGGCCGACCGAAATAATCCCTGTGGAGAAAAAGAGCAAGATAAAGATGAATCCGGCCGGCCGAAATAATCCCTGTGGTGAAAAAGAGCAAGCTAGAGATGAATCCGGCCGGTGGAAATAATCCCTGTGGAGAAAAAGAGCAAGATAGAGATGAATCCGGCTGGCCGAAACAATCCCTGTGGAGAAAAAGAGCAAGATAGAGATGAATCCGGCCGGCCGAAATAATCCCTGTGGAGAAAGAGAGCAAGATAGAGATGAATCCGGCCGGCCGAAATAATCCCTGTGGAGAAAAAGAGCAAGATAGAGATGAATCCGGCCGACCGAAATAATCCCTGTGGAGAAAAAGAGCAAGATAGAGATGAATCCGGCTGGCCGAAATTGAAGATTACGGGCTGTTTTGCAGCACTTGTCCGGCCTCAGGGAAGCATCGTTCCGGACGTCAGGGATGCAGCATTCCGGTAACAGGGATGCACTAATCTTTCTTTCCTTATAATGAATTCAAGCATCAATTCCGATGCAAATTCATTATAAGGAGGTCGCATATGACCAAATATCGTGAGATCCTGAGGCTAACAGCCTTAGGACTATCG
>Ga0129314_1001660_pt1 | contig 14571 bp, 13 predicted proteins | sample O1111metagenome_FD_94431 | JGI IMG/M metagenome (GOLD analysis project Ga0129314, IMG submission 94431) | Orangutan individual fecal microbial communities from fecal samples from Wisconsin, USA - O1111 metagenome | ecosystem: Host-associated > Mammals > Digestive system > Large intestine > Fecal...
AAGCTGTGCGCAAGCGAGCTTGCGAACGTTATGGATACGCGCATAATGCTTGAAACCGGCACGCTTGGCGCGGCGATACCGCTGATGACGAACGAAACAATACGCAAGGCCAGGCAGTATCTTGATGAATTTAATGAAGAGCAGAACATGGAGTATCTTGATTCCATCAATCTTAAGCTGCACTTTGCCTTGTATGAACCCAGCGGCAACAAGGTTGCCATAGGGCTGATAGATCAGTTCCATGCCAACGTGGACAGATATCTGCACCCGTTTTATACAAAGGCGGACATGCCACGCGTGAAGAACATAGCCGAGCACCGTGCGCTGATAGATGCCTGCGAAGCAAAGGACACCGTGCTTGCCAAGGCGATACTTAGAACGCATCTTGAAAGCACAAAGCAGGCGCTGCTCAGATCCCCGCTGCTGGCTAAGGAGTAAAACGCCTGTTGAATACTAAAAAAGAAAACGACATGCTGGAAATAACGCTTTCGATAGCGGAGAGCGGATATGCTGAAGCGTATCGCTTTTTAGCCGGTGCGTATGAAAATGATGCCGAGAGCTTAGGTCCGCAGGCGCTGTATTTCCTTGCATGCCTGGCGGGCGGAGCCGGTATGCCCCAAAAAGCCTTGGCATGGATAAGAAAAGCCGTTGCCGATAACGGATGGTGGTATCGGCCGGAGGTGCTGGAGGACGATGACCTTGAGCTGCTTAAAGATAACGCTGAGTTTATTGCGCTTAAAGCCGTTTCCGGTGGGCGATATGTAGACGCAGCGGCTAAGACCAAAGAAGTGTTTTCGTGGGAACGGAAGAAGGCAGACAAACTGTTCCTTGCCGTCCATGGCAACACACAAAATGGACAAACGGCGCGAAATGATTGGGAAACGCTGCTTGGCGGGAACAGCCAATGGCAGATAGAAACGATACAAAGCGCGGAGCCGGACGGATACGGAACGTATCGGTGGAGCTATGACATGGTGTCATATCAGTCCGTAGCAAGGGCGCTCAAAAGAATACAAAGCGAAGGTTATGGGCAAATAGTCTGCGGCGGCTTTTCAGCGGGGTGCGATATGCTGCTGCGCACGGTGCTTTTCACGCCCGCGCGCTGCGACATGCTGATTCTGCAAAGCCCATGGATACCGCTATTGCAGGACGATGCCGTGCGTGTGATTGATGCTGTCGGTAAAAAGGAAATTGCTTTGAGCATCTTTTGCGGTTCTGAGGACGCCGACTGCCTTCCTATGGCGGAACAGTTATATACATTGGCCGCCCAAAATGGCCTTGGTGTGCGGTTTGATATTCAAAAAGGCATCCGGCATCAGTTTCCCGACGGCCCGTCCGCATTGACGGACCTGCTGCGGGGGATGTGAAATCACCTGTTTTAGCTTGCATTTAATCGCATTTTGCGGTATGCTGACTGAGAAAGGTGAGTTTGCCAATATGCTCCTAGTGCAACTACTGGGAGCTGTTTTTTAGGTGGCAGTATATATACTGGAAGAAACAAAAGTGGATAATGGGAGGTATGGATAAATGGTTGTCGTGGTAATTGTTGCAATATTGATTATAGTTTCTGTTGTTGTAGCAGGGAGTAGGTATTCTGAGCTAGAAAAGGAGGTATTCAAAGAGCTGGGTATTTCGAGCTGGAAAATTTATCCGGAAATTGATGCTTGTGTTACAGTAAAGAGTCGTCAGGCATTAGAGAATTATGATGATATAAAGTTCTTTAAAGAACACAAAGAAAAGCTTATAGAAGCAGAAAATATAATTCTTAGAAAAACCGAAATGTCAGAAAAGTTGAAGGCATTCATAGAGAATAATGAGTATAGAGAGCGTACATTGTATAATCGTATTGAAACGAACATTGGAAGGAGATTTGTCAAGGGTGTTTTCTACATCCAACTACAGCTTTGTATAAAAAACAACCGAGCATAAATAATAAATAGACCCCAGCGGTATTGCTGAGGCTTATTTGTTAAACTGGGCAAAACCAGACCAATCCTTTTGTATTGATCTGTGTTCATTTATGCAATACAGCAAGAACGTGAGCATTCATCTTGTACATTAGACTGTACTAACAACTTCATCCTATCAAATCTTTAGCATTAGATCGCATATCGCATTATGAACATCATCACAAGGTATACAGCAAGCTTCAATCCAGCGCTTTTTATTCATCTGTTATCACATCCTTATGAACTATTGAGATAATAAAGCCATAATTGGAGAGTGGAGAGGACTTGGGAAGAATGTCCTCTCCAAGGTGTTCATGCGTTCAGCATTTTATAACTGACAACAGAATCATAGTATCGCTCTATCATTATAGTTTATTGTTCTATCCGGGGAGCGTCTGAAGATCAATATCTACTATTTTTTATCAGTTTCATTACCTGATGACGTATTGGTTTGATTGACAAAGGAAAAATATTGCTCATCAATAGCATATGTAACTGCAATAAAATCTCCTCTCCCGCTATACCCTTCAAAAACATAAACCGGGATTAAATACGGTGATGCATCCATTACCTCCATGTTATAGTAGACAAGCCTTGCCGTTTTGACAGTTCCTCTGTTATCCACATCTCCACTCGTATATATGGTTCCGATTCCATTGACAAGGTTTTCAACTGCTTTGTCAAGTTTTAGCGAAGGAAATGCGCCAAATGTCTGATACTGACGTTGAATTTTAGTCACTGAAACGATATCCCCGTCAAGAGAAACATCTACAACAATTCGAGGTGCAACGCCGTTTACTTCAACACCATTTAGGTCTTTATACATAAATTCTACCGTCTTTACCGTTGGATATGCATATTCCTGTCCGTTATCCAGCGTCTTGGTTATGAACCCATTGTCCTTAATTATAGGCTTTTTTGTTTGATAGTCTTCGCTTAATAGACCCGTACTGCTGAGCCATCGTTCAGCCATTTCGATGTATACATCATCAGAATATTTGACAGTCTGTTCAATCTCTCCGAGTTCTTTTTCTTTGGAGAAGCTACATTGAATAGAACCCGATGCCTTAAAAACAATTATGGCATTTCCTGACATATCCTTCAGCGATAGTGTCTGTTGGTTATCGATAAGGCCATATTCGTTGATCCCCGCATACTCGGCAATTGCAGTAATTTCGTCCTTTGTAACTTTGACCGGCATTGCGGAATAAACCATAATCGACTCTTCGTCCATGGCCGTTATCTTGTCTATCTCTAAATCAATCTTTTCAAAAGAAATACGGGAACCAGACGATGGAAGTCTAGATACATTAAGTAGAACATTATCCACTTCTGTGTGCTGTATACAGCCTGATAGCATCGCGAGGCACAGTATAACATATATCAAGGAACGTTTTTTCATTTTGAGCCTCCTTTTCTCCTTACGTTAATCGGTAATCATAGTACACATAATCATTAGCGGTTGTTACGCTATATGGAGAAGGATCATCAGCTACAACTCCAAACCCCCATAAATGATCGTTGCCGCATGAATTATGGTAAAAAGATGAAATTTTATTAAATGTTAAAATCGGCTGCGTTGCAACCCCATAGTTTTTCCAAGCTATTCGTATTGGCTGTGCGCTATCAGTTGCATATGAAGCAAACGTGCTTCCTCCGTTAGCGGTCACTGTCATATTAGTCTTATATCCGCATAACATATGTAATCCATTCATTGCAATGCCGATGTCGTCTTTCTCGGATTTCAAAAAGTTGCAGGTAAAGGTCAGAAACCAGTTTAGATTGACGTCACCAAGTCTTAAGTCGCTTCGGGAAACAAAACCATCATCGTGAGATTGGTTAGCCAATACAAATCCCTGAATTTCATATCCATGTCCACAATATGCAGCAAGATCCACGCTGTCTGTTATATTGCTGTCATTTCCTCCTAAAGTAGTTGACTTAAAATCATTTTCCCACACTGAATCGTTGGTATAGAAATACTTCCTAGTCCAAGAACTAGAAGCATCGAGAATTTTTTCAGACAATCCTCTAACACAATCTATTGACGTATTAAGCGAGTCTAGGCCACTAATATTACTATAATCTGATACAGCTTCAATTCCAATTTTATAATTAAAAGGAACCCATTTTGCATATAGAGTAAGATTATTATTTGGCATTGTTATTGTTTGTCCAGGAGAATATGTAACCCCTGTTCCAGATGAATTGGTATTCCACCCAGAAAATTCATAATTCTGCTTTGTCAGAAGTCCTGTGTTTGTCCTTAAAGCTACGTTTGTCCCGCCAATCGCCGTTTGACTTGACGGCGGCATTCCCCCTGTGTTCCCATTTCCGTTATATGTGATTGTATATGAACTAGAGGGATCCTTATACTCAATAATGAGCTCCGGCTTATTCGGCGAAGGGGCATCCGAAGAGTAGAACTTGGTTTTCTGTGAAGAACTTGTTTCCGACGGTTCTTTCAAAAGGAAACCATAGTTGCTATATGTTCCTGCGAGCCAATATTTAACAAGAGTTGTAGTATCCAGCTTATACCAGGAACCTGTATCAAGAGTTATGGTGCCGGTACCGTTTGCTGTCGTATAACTTGGTTTATTGTTCCATGTAACAGAACTTGACGACCAGCTACTCGTGACACGATAAGCCTTTATGGTTGGAGTTTTATGCTCCCTCTTTTTAATCCTTAATGTAGCACTCGTTACTTGTGCAGCAGTAATATTCGATGGCATCGTAAACTTTATGTATGTACGCATGGTATTCGTTCCAGTTGCACCGCCCGTCCACAGATTTTCACTAGCGTAATAGTTTGACGAGGGATATTGCTCGTCCACGCAGGTATCAAAAGTGTTAGATGTTCCTGTTATCATAATGGAGGGGTCAATGATTACGGGATAAACCGTATCCGACGCATTGAGAAATTCCTCGGAAGCAGATATAACAAGTGAATAGCCGTTCTTGACCTGGTGTATGGAACAGGTTACTGATTCTGAGTATTTCCCATTGGAATCTATCATATAGAGCGATCCTATATGGAAAATATCGTTTCCCTCTCTATCCTGAAAATAGACTGTGCCATCTCTCTTGACTGCCGTCAGTCCGTCCGCGGTTAATACAAATTCAAAGGAATGAGGAACTGCCGCGTTTTTAAGAACTATATCCTCCTTAAGCCCCGAAGTCCTGACTGTATAAACGACATCGATGCCAGTAAGAGCTTCTTGATAGATGACTGCGCGATTATCCGATTTTTTGTCTTCATAATATGAATCCGCATGTTCAGTCATATCGGCAGCCTTTTTTGCAGCATTTTGCTGACTTGCGGAAGGCATGCTAAAAGATAGACTGTAATCGCCCGTTTCCAATAATACGGCTTTTGAAACACTTAATTGGTTGGAAAAGTAGGCTCTCCAACTATTAGCTTTGTTTGTGTACGTATACCCATCTTTTTCCGCAGAGCTGGTTATGGAATTGTCTATATCGGCGAACTTTCCGTTAGAATCCTTATAATGCACCTCTTCCGCATACCCTACATATTTGAACGAACCATCCGATAACTGGTAAGTCTTGCTGTCGGTCGTTCTTAAATCTTCAATCTCAATTTCTTTCCCGTAGGCAAACGACGAAGTGTTGTCGGTCGGGTTTGCGAGCGCGGCCGATTGCATACCCAATACACAAATCAACAGAATAGCGATTAACTTTAATAACAACGTTTTTCTCATCATCTTCTCCTTTGCAAAACTCTCAATTTTTAACCAAATGAATGCGTCACTGCGATATTACGACGAAAACGTAGTCGAAGAAGGACGCATCAAACGCATTTTACCGCTGCTGATCCCACCGTTATCCTCAAGTGTTGCCCTCAGAGGCCTGTTTACATAATCGCCGGAGTGTTGACAAACCCATATTCTATCCAGCATATTCGACAGGGATGGGTTATTTGTGGACGAAACAATCACGGAATGGTTATATCTGTTCTTACTGGAGCTGTAGAACTGAAGCACATCGCCGGTTCTCGGAACAACGCTTAGAGATGTCCACACATTATTGTTGTTATATCCGGTAGCACGCGGGCCGTTTCCGGTATTACCCGTTGCATGGCTCCATAGTTCAACAACTCTCATAAATGGACCGGCAGCATATTGACTTGACGAGTCATAATTTCTCCCATACCATTCGGACGTTTGCCTGTAATTTGCGGCAACACGCGCTTTCAGGGCTTCGGTATTTGACAGGGAATACCCGCTGGTACCGCCATATCCTGCCCAAAGGCATTGCGAGACAAAGTTAGTGCAATCAGCGTCCATCCTCTTAAAAATATAGTTTTGAGTTATGTTCCCGAATGTTGTGGCATAGTCTACAGAAGCATTCCTGTCAAAAGATACGCTCACACTGCGCAGCGGTTCATCAGTGTTATCCTCAACAGACACTGTCTCCCAATCGTTCTGAATATATTTACTGTCGAAAAGTGCGGCCTGTTCATTCCATTTCCTTAACGTTTCAGGCAATTCCTTGATTTTCTGGTCGGCAACATATTTTGCTGCATCCGCATAAGAGAGCGATTTTATGCCTGCCGCTTGGCTTATCAGTTCATCAAAGTATTCGAAGTCGCTGGATTGAGTAACGAGACCCACAATGAGAGGGGATTCCTCGGTGAAATTAAACAGTATCTCATAATCCGCACCATGCTTGCTTAGTATGTCAGCTGGGGCATCTATATAGTGATACTGAAATGATGCATAAATCTTAAGAAAGAGTCCATCCCTTATATGGCTTCTCCTTTGTATTATATTATTTGGATGTATTTCTACATCCCATAAATAGATTGTCAGGCAATACTATTGGTTCCATAAAACACCAAGTTTTTAAAAAATTTGTTTATACTCAAAAAAACAGGCTAATAAACGCAGCTATGGTATAATGTGACTGACCATCAGAAAATACTTAGTATATCATAAAGAATGCGGGAACCATTCCGCTCATTATGTAATCTAATATACGAAAGACGGTATTTCAGCGGGAACGGGAGGTAGCAACCGGTTGTGAACAGGGACAAAAAGCTTCAATGGTTTTATGGCCAGATAATAGAACTGAGGGATGAGCTGTTCTACTTTGCGTACAGCATACTGCGCTCTGTTCCCGAAAGCGAGGACGCCGTGAGCAGTGCCGTTATCAAGGCGCATACGCATATAGACAGCCTGCGGGACAGAAGCGCGTTGAAGCCGTGGCTGTTTCGCATAGTGAGAAACGAATGCTATGCAACGGCAAAGCTGCGGAAGCGCACAGTTCCGATAGCTGATGAAATGCCATATCAATATCAGCATGAGCATGGAACAGAGTACCGCGTTGATGTGGAAACCGCCCTTGCGCGGTTGCCACAGGAGCAGCGCGAGGCAATAACGCTGTACTATATCTGCGATCATTCTGTAAATGAAATCGCCGAAATACTCGAGGTGTCTTCCGGAACCGTAAAAAGCCGCCTGTCCAGAGCACGGGCAGAACTGAAAAGATTATTGGGAGATGAATATTATGAAATATGATATGCAATTCGCACATACGCTCAGGGCGGGCTTTCTCGCTCCTTCGCAAGGCTATTATAAGCGAATCGATGAAACCATAGCCCTTTTGCAAAGTCAGGATGAAGCGCTAACATGTGCAAAAAGCAAGCATACTGCGCCATTTATAAAAATCGTCCGCATTGCGGCTGCCGCCTGCGCCGCTGCGGTGCTGCTATCCGCCTGCACATTCGCCGTAAAACCCGCCCTTGCCGCAGAACTGCCGCTCGTTGGCGATGCGGTATATGCGCTGGCCCCGACCGTATCCGTCAATGCGGAAAAGCTGAACAGAGCTGCCGAAATGGTAAAATCCACCGCCGCCGCATTTGCCATGGGCGATTATCCCACAGCCGCTTCACTGTTCTACCATGGAAACAAGTGGGTTGAAGATGATGATACATATATGAGCGCAAAGTACCTTCACTATGTTTTGCACAGCGCGGAGACTTTCGCAGGAGATGGAGCGGCAGAAACGGTATCGTTTATTGTTACGGGTGCAAACGCCCAACGGAAGGCGTTTCGCTATGAGGCCGTGGTTACGCTTGAACTGAATGGCAAGGGCGAGGTTGTGCAAAACGAGCTGATACGCGCAGAGCTTATAGAAACCGTTCACGGGCTTTATATCACCTCCCTGCGCACGGAGTCCGACGGCTATGCAGAGTACGCCGCAATGTGCAATTCACATGGCCTAGACGGCTTGCAATATGAAAACCCCACCGCAGGCATTGCCTTTGAAACGGAATACCTGAGCTACATGACCGTGCATAAAAATGCCGCCATAGGCACGAAGGAAAAAGCCCAACTGCTGGATGATCTGCGGGCAAGGCTTGCCGAAGCGAAGCCAAGCGGACGGGCGCTGCAAGGCATAATGCTATCCTTGGACGCCGAAAGCGCGGCGTTAGAGGAGCAGCATACCCCCGCCGCGATGAGCGCAGAGGAACTGGCGGCGGAGGTCATGTACCGCTACTATATGGGGCAAAAGCTGAAAGAGGTGCAGGATTTTTCCGACATAATGGAGCGCAACGAAGCGACAGACCTGTTCTTCTATGATGCTCGGCTTGCCGTGGATAAAATACTTAACGGCGTCTTATCCGCACTTGATACGGTAGAAAAAGGCACAGCCGACTTGCTCGAGATAATTCAAAGCGGCGATGATCGCATGACCGCCCGCTTCCATGTGAATACCGAGATCACATCCGGCCCCATGCGCGGCGTGGGAGAGGAAATAATACTCACCCTTGAAAAGCGCGGCGCGGGCTGGATTGTCACAGGCTATGACCGCGTGAATGGCGACGGCGTTTATGTGAACCGGCTAAAGCCCCTTGCAGAGCATTATAAGGAAACGGGCTTATCGTGGCAAAATGCCAACGAAAAGGCGTATCTTGATTTGCTTGCGGAGATAGGCTAAAAAATGGGATGGAGTGCATTGTTCAATATACACTCCATCCAATACTTTATCGTTCCCGTTCCTGCCGTTTTGATTTGTGATGTCTTTCCTGTATTTGACGTTGAGACCTTTGTCTCTGCAAAACAATCTGCCGCACCTGCCGATCTTCCGCATCCTCTCCGAGCAGGCGGGATGTTTCCTGCTTGACGCTGAGTAGCATAACAAGAGAAAGCTTCTCCTGCATGGTGTCCTCTAACTGCTGCTCTGCCGCCTTTTCCTGTGTGGGGCGGATGGCCTGCCGCGCTTCATATAGCTCCACCGGGTCAAAATCCGCAGCCTGCGCTTTCAGCTCGGCATATTCAACCAGCGCCTTATCCAACTCAACAGAGTATTTCTGCTCCTGCGCTTCCAGCCTTTTCAGACCAGCCTCCATGGTGGCAATATCCTTACGGAACGTCTCTGCGCCTGCATCCTCCGCATACTCAAATCTTTGCAAAAGAAGTGCCTTTTCGGAACGCAGTTCTTCCAAATCTTCTGTCAGATCGGCAATGCGGACAGCCAGCGCTTTGTGACACTTCACACGATATACTGGCAATTCCTTTTTCTCGGCAACCAACGCTTTGCGTTCCTTGCTCTTTTCCTTGATCTGCTGCACCAGACCGGCGTAACGTTCCAGTTCCGGCTTCCAGACGGCAAGAGATTTCTGAATATGCGATTTGCCGCTGCGAATATGCGAGAGCTGATAGCAGAAAACCAGAACACGGCTGCGCAGCTTCTCCAGCCCCTCCGCTATGGCCGGAACAGTACGGGCAACCAATGCAGCCAGCTTCTTGATTTCAGCTTTTAATTCACGCAGCAGCGCATTGTCCGCTCTGATCTGCCGATTCAGTTCACAGCGATCAGAGATAATCCCCTTGCGTTCCATGGCGCAGGCAGTTACGCCCTCATGGATGGTGGGAATCTCATCAATACCCCGCGCGGCGTTGCTTCGGTGGTCAATGCGTTCCTCCCGTCCCGCACGTTCCAGATAGCGGTTTGACACGTCAGCCCACGCCGCCCGCCATGCAACAAGCTGTTCCTCGCTGTTCCAGCGTTCGGAGATGGGATTCTGTCTGCCGTAGCGGGTGCTTTTCGGATGCTTGTCCGCTCTGACAAGGCCGCGCGCTTCCGCTTCGGAGGGCGGCAGATATTCCTTTTGCTTTTTATCTACATAGTAGGGATACTGCTTCTCCCAGCCCTCAGCCTGTGCTGTCTTGAACTCTGCGGCGGTGAAGCCCCGTTCCTCGCCGTTTCTGACACAGAGGTATTCCTTCTCCGTCTTGTACTGCCAACGCCCCTGTTCGTCCAACGGGCGCACGGTCAGCAGAATATGAGCGTGGGGATTCTGCCCGTCCGTGTCGTGGATGGCAGCGTCGGCGCACATACCCTCTGCCACAAATTGCTCTTGAACATATTCTTGAATAAGGGAAATCTGCGCCTGCCGGTCAAGCTCTCGCGGCAGTGCTGCGATGAACTCCCTCGCAAGGCGGCTGTCCTTGGCCTTTTCGTTTTCCTCCACGGCGTTCCAGAGCTTTTCTCTGTCCTGCCATTCCTGCGGAGCGTATTCCGGCAGAAATACCTGCTGCCAGACAAGCCCCTGCTTTTTTGTGTAGTCATGCTGTATCCCGTCGTAATCGTTATACAAGCGGGAACAGCTCAAATAAGCGGAAGCAGCCACGGCGGAGCGACCTGCGCCCCGGCTGACCACCTTCGCCTCCAGATGATAGATCGCCAAACCTTCTCCTTTCCGCCGACAGGGGGTCATTGAAACAGTGACCCCTGCACAGCTTTTCCATGCAAAGGGTCTAATCTCAATTTAGACCCTTTGCGCCCTTGTTTCAGACACTTGCCACTGAGCAAGGGTGTGCGTTGAACTCACACTCTTTGCGTCCTCGCTCGAAGATGGGGTAACGAACCGTGACACCATCGTTCTGCGCTCTGGCTTTTTGTTTCTTTTTCGCAAAAAGAATAGGGTGTCGCCTCAAGCGATGCCCTATCTGCGGCAAAGCTGCCTGAACATATCCGAAGGATTGTTCTTGGCTGAGTTTGGAGCAGGCAGGCGGCAGGTGGGTTACGAATCGTAACCCACCGCACAAGCACGTCTGTGGTTGTGTTTTGCCGTCTGCGCAGACGATGACAGCAGCGCCCGCAAGTGCTGTTGCATTGTCTGGAGGCTTCCGCAGAAGCCGCATCTGCCTCGCAGAGCGCACGTTTTCCGTAGGAAATACCACTACCCTTTGCGGTGGTGAGTAAGTGCGCCCTTCGGGAGAAAAAAAGAGGAAGGCCCCCGTTTTCCCGGAAACCTCCCAGCGGATTCAATCGTGCTGCGGCAGCTTCTGTATCAGATAATCCTCCAGTACGGTCGATTCCATCGTCCGCACTTCCGGCAGCACCTTTTCCAGAATTGCGCCCTCCTGAATGAGCCTGCGCGTTCGTGCGTTACGCTCCTTTTTGCGGTCACGCATCTGCGCTTCCTCTAAGCGGTGCTTAGCCTGCAAGAGCTTCTTCTCGTTTTCGGTCATAGTGTTCATGACCAAATCCTCCTCTGATATGAAAATAGCTGTACGCCGGTACCACTTTTCCCGTCTTTGGTATCAACCTCCGAGATAAATGGTATCGTCGTATTTTCTGTTCGGATTCTGACATCAAAAAAGGCAGGGAGTGATACCTGTGCGGTATCATTTCCTGCCTGATGTGGTGTCAATTTCGGTATTCGGTTATCTTTCCGGATCGTCCCTCTTCCAAGCCTTCTTTCCCTGCTTGGCTTCCGGGCTTTCTGCCTGCCTTTGCCGCAGAAGCTCAAGTATGGAAGCCTTATCCGCTTTTTTCTGAAGGGTTACGGCGATAGCGTCCACGTTGTCTTCCTTTGCTATGCTCGGATACTCCTTTTCAAACCGGATCAGCAGTTTCTTCGTCTCCTGCTCGCCCTGGACGATCTGCGCATAAAGCTGTTCAAAGCGACCGTCTTCCATGACGTTCGAAATGAAAGCCTGCGACATATCCGAAAGAGAAGTCCAGCCGCCGTACAAGTCCGTCACGGCTTTCTGTATCTGCTCCATGGTGATCGGCGTACCTCTTTTCCCGTGTTCTGCCAGAATCCCCAGCACATCGGACAGGTCGCTTTTGTACTGCCTGCCGGAGCGCAGCTTCATGGCGATCAGATATTCCGCTGCTACGGTGCGAACCGTCAGCACATTGGAATAGGTCTTGTAATACACCGAAACCTCATCGAGCTTCGGCGTATAGGAAGCCGTGTTTTTGAAGTCGGCGTTCAGCCAGCCGTTAGGAAGGCCAAAACGGTCTCCTACCCTGTTGATTGCATCTTTCATTCCGGAGGCAGCGTGAATCAGCGCGTCAACGTCCGTAGTCATATTTCTAAAACCATAATTGACCAGGACGGAAGCCCCGCCGATCAGAATCAGCTCGGCGGGCATCCCTTTCCCGACCTGTTTCCGGTACTCCTTGGCAACCTCCTTCAGATAGAGGTCAATATTATCCTTTGTAAACTCAACGTGTTCAGACGACATTTCGCACCTCGCTTTCCACAATGTTAAACCGCATAAATTCCGGGATCGCCGCTCTTGCCGCTTCCTCTAAGGCGGCACTGCTTTTTTCCGCCGCTGCCACGGCAAGGAGACCGGCCGGATACACCGGCTTTTCCAGCCTGCATCGCCTGAGATCGTCATACCCGCTGTCAAGAGGTACATCATTTTCCCGGCTGATATAGTCCAGCATCGCAAGGAGGTACAGGCTTTCGGGATACCATTTCCGCTTATAATACGTGCGGATATCCCCGCTTTCCAGCGTGTCCATGATAAAGCCTATATCGCCAAGTTCCCTGACCCGGTGGCAGACGGCGCTCTTGAAGTTCTCAAAGCTGCTGCGCTTATGAAAGCAGGGGGCAAGGAGTTCTTCCATGGAAACATCCAGCGCACGGGCGATTCTGTACACTGTCTCCGCACTGCATTTTTCCAGCTGTGCCTTGCCGCTGCAAATATCGTTTACCGTCGCATAGGGAAGCGCACTTACCTTGGCAAGCCGGTAGACGCTCATATTCCTTTCCTGCAACGTCTCTCGGATGGTCATTGTTTCTCACCTGCCTTTACTCACATTATAACGGTTAACCGTTATAATGTCAATGTCGATACGGATATAAATAAAGACTTTACAGACTGTTGACAAACTCCATTGCCGCGTCCAAGTCCTCTTCCGCACCGGGAGCTGCATCCGGCGTTCGGGCGGGCTCCGTGCTGCGCAAAAGGGCAGCCAGTGAAACGAGTCCGTCCGCACCGCTTTCCCGTAACCCCTCCCGTATCGTGTCCAGCACCCGCTGAAGAAAAGCCTCCTCCTTCTCGCGGGTTTCCAGATAAGGATCGGAGGCAAGCCGTTCCTGCCTGTCGAAGAAGGTGTTGACAGCGGTAACCACGGCACGGCTCACAGAGCGGTATTGCACCCTGTCCAACCGCTGCAAATGCTCCCATGCCGCCCGGTCTGCGGGGTTGTCCAGATTCAGCCGCAGCGTGGTCGCGTATATATTCTTGCTCATACGATACCGCCCGTTTTCTTCATCCTGCGTTCCGCCAGCAGCTCATAGCCCTTGGCGGTAGCGCAGATATCATCGTTGAAGCTGACGCGCCCTTTCTCATATTCTCCAAAGTTCCGTACAAGGCAGCTCCCGCCGCCCACCACATGGAGCCGCATCAGCTCCGGGTCGTACTCATGCTCCCGCAGTCTGCGGAAGATACCGGTCACATACTCCGCAGCAGTCTCGCGGATGGCGGTCAGGTAGCGTTCCCCGATGTCCGCCGTCCCCTTGCGCAGCACACGCTCGATGGTGGCGTCGTCCAACGTCTTGCCGAACTGCCGCAGCACACTCTCCCGGACGGCCAGCATACACTGGTGCGTCCCGAATTTCTCTGTATAGCAGCGGCTCAGAACCGGCCTGCGCTCGTTGATATACATGACGTTCATGGTGCCGTTGCCGATGTCGCAGAGCATATTTGTTCCTCTGAACTGCCCCAAACTCCCGGCGACGGCGGCAAAGCCCTGCGGGAAGATATCCGCTCCGGCAAACTCCACATGGTAGTCCGCGCCCCGGAAGGTGAAATCTACGCTGTCATTCTGCAAGAGGTATGCACGGAAAGCGTCCTTCTGTTCACTGACCCATGTGAGGGGCAGCCCCGCCGCAATATGCACGCGGGCGGAGGTGACATGGCGGATGCGCAGCTCCCGCCCGATGGCGGCGAGGGTTAGGAGATAATAGTCGCCGTCCATCATTTTTTCGGCGGCAAACTCCTTGTGTCCCTCGCCGATGGTGTAGTATCCACCCTCGTAGATCAGCAGGTCGTTTTTGAAGGCCGGCTCCTTGTCATGGGCGGTCACGCCGGTGGGAAAGCAGGTGTGGGCGGTCTTGATGTTCCCATATCCGTGGTCAATGCCAATAATGATGGGTTTGCTGTTCAGATAGTTCATACTCGTTCCTTTCTGCCGCTGTGCGGCTGTAAAAACAGTTTCGTTGTGTACGGCTCGGTACAGAAAAACCCTCTTGTGTACGCTTCTGTACGCCGGTTTTGCGCACCGAGCGGCTGTCCATAGCTTTGTAAGCGGCTGATTTTACACTCTGCCGTGAAATGCTTTGCGGCAA
>Ga0129314_1001661_pt1 | contig 14571 bp, 16 predicted proteins | sample O1111metagenome_FD_94431 | JGI IMG/M metagenome (GOLD analysis project Ga0129314, IMG submission 94431) | Orangutan individual fecal microbial communities from fecal samples from Wisconsin, USA - O1111 metagenome | ecosystem: Host-associated > Mammals > Digestive system > Large intestine > Fecal...
AGCATATAAAGTTTCTTCTCAATATTCTGAATCGAAGAAATTTGAAAATGGTCGAACACGCTATGCGTTTCAGGCATTATCGAATAGAGAAGATACTTTGCGAGAACTTAATTTATATAAACGATCTTTACCAGATATCAAATTTGGTAGTGGGAGTGCAATTGCATATATTAACAATTAGAACGATGATTATTATAATCATTTCCAATGGTATTTTTGGTAGTAGTTACCTGAAATAAATATAATTTTAAATATATATTATATCCATGAAGAGAGTGGGACAATAGTCAGAAAAAATCTGATTATTGTCCCATTTTTTGATTTTAAGGTACACAAAAATCAAAAAAATTTGTATGATTATAAATCCGTTTTTTACTCATATTCCAACATCTTAATAAATGTTTTTTACGTTTTTTTGAAAGAAAGTACGTTACTTAATGAAATTTGGCACGATAAAGTCTATCAATGGATGTCTAGAGATAGGGATCTATTTTTTGTTGGTTTCGGCTTATTTCAAGGGGCTACTGCTTAAACAGCGCTTTAGAGTGAATGATAAGATTGAGGTTCCAAATAAATCTTTAAATAAAAATAACGATATTTTGAATCATCAACTCGATGAAGCCTTTTCATGTCTATGTTATAGGTTATTAAATGACAAAACTAGTTGTTTTTTAATAAAATCACATACGTTATAAATTGAAATCTGTCAGTTGTTTAGAAGGGAGAAGGGATCAATGAAACCATCTATTCGTCAATGGATAGCTTAGGATTTAATAATGGATCTTGAGGTAACTAACTCATATGTTGAAAATAATCACACCTTTTCATTATTCAAAAGATGAAAAAAATAATGAATGAGTGAGAGAATAGAAAAAATATTTTCTTGCTGATTAGGTATAGTGTATTTCATGTTAGTTAAGAAAAATAAGTATGTCATAAACATAACTAGCAAGCTCTTTTAATATGAAATGATAAAAATGAGAGTGATTCACCCAATGAATAATCACTGAGTCATTTCAAATAGAGTAACGTATGAAAGGAGAAATAAAAATTGTTATGAGATTCAATTGAAAAATCATTTTGTTTGTTCTGCTAATAGCTATTGCAAGCACTTATTCCTTTATCTTTTTTAATAATACAGAAAAGATCGCAACGACAGGAGATATTGCTTTTCATTTTTCCAGGATCAAAGGATTGGCTTCTGTATTTTCGGGTCCGATCAATTTTACTACATTCAATAGTTATGGTGGTGGGGTCAACTTTTTTTATCCTTATCTAACCCTGTTTCCAGCTGTAATCTTTTACTGGATTACCCATAATTTGATCTTAAGTTATATGTTATATGTTTGGGTACTGAATGTGTGTACAATCCTCATCACCTTCTATTACGGACGGAAATTTTTTAAACGTGTAGATGCGGCATTTTTATTTAGTTGTTTCTATACTTTTTACGGGTATCGAATGATCGATATTTACCAACGTTCAGCGATTTCAGAATCAATTGCTCTGACGATTATGCCAGTAGTCCTCTACTACACGTATAGACTTCTTTTTGAAAAGAAGAATTGTGTGATTCCTTTAGCTGTTAGTATGAGTTTGCTTATTTATACGCATGCTCTTTTTACGTTTATGAGCGTAATAGTTATTGGGCTTTTGTTTATCGGTTCACTTTTGGCTAAACGAAAAAAGAAAGAAAATGTTTTGGACTTGTTTGTTGGAATGGCAAAAGCTGTCGGCTGGACGACTCTTTTAACAGCGTATGTTTGGTACCCAATGCTGCAGCAAGTCCTGCATCAAAGCATCAATCGTCCTTTCCGCACAAACCTTCAGGAGCGGGGAGTGAACATTTTTGAAAGTTTGTTTGGTGCGATGACTAATGATTTGACGACATTTACAATGGGAACGATTGGTGTCGTGTCATTAGTCCTCCCGCTTTTCTTTTTGAAAAGATTTGAACGAAGAGAAAGAGTCATTTATTTTTGTGCAGTAGCTACGTGGTTTTTATCGACGAATGTTTTTCCATGGTTTCTTTTACAAAATACACCTATCCAATTGATTCAATTTCCTTGGAGAATCTTAGGGTTTCAAGTGCTTTTCGGATCATTGATCTTGGTGATGGTCTTTTTGAAATGCAGACCAGATCAGAAAAAAAGTATATGGTGGATTGGCGGAATCGTCCTCCTGCTTTTGACACTAACAGTAGTAACGAAAATAAATTATACGCAAAAGATCCAATCCTATAACGCTCGTCTGATTATGACAAAAAAAGAGATTAAGCATTACACGACTTCAGGGACAGGGGGACTTTATGATTATGCACCGTCTGATGCGCTGAAATACAAAAATCAGTTGAAAAAACATGAAGTAAAAGTTGGGAATGAATGGAAAAGTAGTTCTCATAAAGCGTATGATTCAAAAATCATTTATACAGTGGAAGATGCGCAAGGGCAAAAAATCACGTTACCTGTGTTTGATTATTGGGGAACCGTTGCGAAAGTAAATGGTCAAACGACTAGCATAGAAAATGATGACGGGTTAGTAGCGGTTAAAGGAAAAGAAGGAACGACTACGATTGAGGTTTCCTCTACCTATCCGCCAACGATGATTCTTGCATTACTAACAAGCGTTGGAACTTTTTTATTTATCTTTATTCGATATTTACTGAGAAGAAAAAATTTAGTAAATAGTAAAATGGTGCTCTGATGAAGGGATCTAAAGTGAATGGCAGTGCAGAACAAACGTGAAATTGAATAAAGAAAATTTATAGAGTTTTCTTTTATTTTGTGGATGAATAAGTTATCTATTAGAGACACCATTTTCAGCCATTTTTGAAATAGCAACCAATGATCGTATTCCTCAACGATACCGCTAGAAACAAGGCGGGCGTTGAGGATTTTTTTGTTAATTGTATCAGTCTATTTGTTTTAGCTGTTTCTCTTGTGCCTAATGGTTTAAGTTTTGTATATTTACAGCAATTACGGAGAATATCTGAACAAAGAGTTAGATGTATTTGATACTAGTCATAATTGATAAATGAGGGATTGCGTTTTTCCGTGTCTCTTTATAGTTGATCAGTATTTTCTATGGCAAACTACTCCTTAGAAATCTACATAAACCTTTTTTTGAGTATCTGATTCTGATTTCGTAACAGTTAAACCAATTTTCTAGTTTGCAGATGAGGGATTGGTTAGAAATAATTTTTCAAATTTTCGGCATAATCTCAAGTTTGGTTTGTTAGAATGAGTGAAACAATCAAGGAGGAGTTTTATTAATGAAAAAGGGGATATTGTTGGCTGTGGGGTTGTTGTTTGTACTAGCTGGTTGCGGAACGGATCAGGCAAAAGATGTTTCAAGTAAATCGACAGACACTATTGTTACAAAAACAAGTAAGACAGGTTCAACAACGACGAAAGAATCTGATAAGACTGAATCATCCAGCTCATCAGAAACAAAGGTAAAAACAGAGTCCACGGCGACGAGTACATCAGAGTCAACTCAAACTACAACGGCTGAGTCTGCGACACCAAGTAGTCAGCCAGTTGAAAAAAATAGTTGGGATGCGAGTAAGGCGACTGAATTAGCTACGTTTATGTCAACTTGGGGTCAGGAAATGGGACAACAGTATAGAAGCTACAATGATCATGTGAATGCTAATTATTATGGATTGCAAGTACCACAATACATTTTTGATGGGCAATGGTCTATGGTGATTGATCAAACACCGGTTACCGTAGAATGGTCAGAAAATGGCAGAGGACAAGCGGGATTTGAATTAGTGGCGATCTACTCTGATATCGATCATCCAAAACCGTCTGGAGCTCATTTGTATTTCTTTGGTTTCCAACAAAATCAACCTAAGGTAATGGTGACTCAGCAAAATCAAGGAAACCCAAACAATTATTTGTATTTCAAAGAGACTGAGAATAATGAATTGAAGAACGGTTTCGAGCGGATTGTGAATAGCTAGAAGAGACGTCCTTCCAAACTTAGAAAGAAAATTTCTTGGAAAAGAAGTTGTGAAAGCATTGGTTAGCTCCGATAATAAGAAGAAAAAATTTTTAGAAACAGCTTCTCGTGTTTTTGAAAAATTTAGGCTTATTGCAAGGAGCTGATGCTTGAACACCATGGAAAAGAGGTTGTGAAAGCATCGGTTAGCTTCGATGACAATAAGAAAGAATTTTTTGAAACAGCTCCTCATGTTTTGAAAAATTCAGGCTTATTTCAAGGAGCTGATGCTTGAACACCATTTATCTGTTTCCAGAGCAAAGAGTGAGATGGATGTCTCAGTCTTTTTTTCTGTTTCTAAAAGGATAGTTTACTAAATAAAACAGAAAAATTTATGAAAAATTCCAAGAATTACGTTATACTTATTATGATTTTTTGAAAGGAGTTACTAATGAAAACAAAGAAAAAATTGCTCTTATTTGTTATATTAATACTTATTGCGGGTCTTTATTCTGTGAATTATTTTAGGCATGCACAAACGATTTCTACGACAGGAGATATCGCATTTCATCTTTCCAGAATTAAAGGATTATCCTCTATATTATCAGGACCAATCAATTTTACGACTTTTAATAGTTATGGCAGCGGTGTGAACTATTTTTACCCCTACTTGACCCTTTTTCCATCGGTAATTTTTTATTGGATTACCAATAATTTGATCGTAAGTTATATTTTATACGTATGGGTGTTGAATGTTTGTACCATCCTATTGATGTTTTATTATGGTCAAAAATTTTTAAAGCGAGTAGATGCTGCCTTTTTATTTAGCTGTCTGTATACATTTTATAGTTATCGAACGATTGATATTTACCATCGTTCAGCGATTGCAGAAGCGATTGCACTGACGATTATGCCTGTAGTTTTGTATTATGCTTACAAAATGATCTATGAGAAAGCAACGGCTGCGATCCCGTTAGCAATCAGTATGAGTTTGCTTGTTTATACGCATGTTCTCTCTACTTTCATGTGTGCGTTTTTCATTGGAATGATGATCATAGGCAAACTGATTGTGAATAAACTAAATAAGGAAGAAACCATTCGCTTGGTGTTGGAGATGTCAAAAGCTGTGGGAATGACGATTCTTTTAACGGCCTATTTTTGGTATCCTATGTTCAAGCAAACCATGTATCAATCCATCAATCAGCCAGGAAAAACAGATCTGCAAAATCAAGCGATCAATGTATCTGATAGTTTGATTGGGGCCATGAATAATGATTTGGCCTCCTTTACAATCGGGATTATCGGGATTGTTTCTTTGATTCTTCCGCTTGTGTATTTTAAAAAGCTAACGAGCAAGGAAAAAGTGATTTACCTGATTGCAGTAGCTACTTGGTTATTATCAACTAAGCTGGTCCCATGGGCACTATTGCAAAATACACCCGTTCGATTGCTTCAATTTCCTTGGCGGATATTAGGATTTCAGGTACTTTTTGGCTCATTAATTTTATCCATTGTTTTTAATAGGATGGTATTTGGACAGAAAAAAAGAATACTTGGTATTGCAGCGATTGTTTGTTTTATGTTTGTTGTTTCGGCAGCCACTAAAGCCAATTATAATCACAAAGTGCCAACACTAGGTGACCATTTAGAGGTGAATAAAGACACTCTAGGTAGTTACATCACTGTAGGTGTTGGAGGGGTCTTTGACTATGCACCACTAGAAGCCATGAAATATAAGGAGCATGTGCAAAAGCATGAAATAAGAGTAGACAATGAATGGCAAACAGCAGCATATAAAGCTTCTGATTCCAAAATAGTCTATACAGTCAAAGGTGCTAAAGATAAAAAAATCACGTTACCCGTGTTTGATTACTGGGGAACTACAGCAAAAGTGAATGGGCAAAATACCAAGATTGAAAACAATGAAGGATTAGCAACATTTGAAGGAAAAGCAGGAACAACGGTAATTGAAGTTTCTTCTAAGTATCCCTTTACAATGATTCTTGCTTTTATTGTCAGTCTAGGAAGCTATCTTTTTGTTTTTATTCGTTTCTTGATCGGCAAATGTTTCGTTTCGAAAAAAATTGCGTAACATAAATATTCGTACTAGGAAAAAAACTGAAAGATTCGTTAACATCTAGTGAGATCACTAGGTGTTTTTTTATTCTTATTTAGTTCATGATGAATTTCATCAATGATTATTGGATAAGGCAATCTTTCAGATTCGACAGAGATCCTACGCTTATAAGCATTCTTTTTCACCCAGTCAATAGTTAATACAGAATTTGAATAGATCATTATCTAGCAGTCTTGCTTTTAATGCATTGATTAACACTTAACAAGCAGAACCCCAGATTCAACATTCATTTGTTCGTTTATTAATTTTTTTTCATAACTAAGTTATTGCTAGTCAATTTATTGTAAAGTAACGTATGAAATAAATGGACTGATAACGTAGCTTCTGAAATTGCTGTTTGAGCTAGTAGTGTAGCAATGAGGGATTTCAGCGTTAGATTGTTGCTAACAGAAGATGAATGGGGTGGGGGAACATGAAGAAACATTATTTGGCTTGTTTGTTGTGTCTGTTCTTTTTATTTGCTTTGCCAGTACAGGGCTTTGCAGTAGCGGGTGGACATGGAGGTGGCTCAACGAGAAGCGGTGGATCTGGCGGAAGTTTTGGTGGTAGTTCGGTCGGACATCATTTTTATGACGATCGGCCAATTATCGGAAGATCACGAGGGTATTATCGATCAAGTTCATACGGTGACGTAGAGGACTATGTATTAATGGGGGCGTCTGTTGGTGGTTTTGCGGCGTTTGCTTTATTTAAAAGGAAGAAAGAACAGCACAGTGTGACCAGAGAGCTATTTTCTCGTATGCCTGGGAAAAAGAAAGCGAAGAAAAGATTGCTTTCAGAGATCGAAACCAGCTTCTTTGCGATTCAAAACGCTTGGGAACATGAAAAAATGGAAAAAGCCTCGCGCTATTATACGAAAAAATTATTTTTGGAGCATCAACAAGTCTTACAAAAGAATCAAGCAGAAGGTATTAAAAATCATACTAAAAAAATCGTACTGCAACAGTTGGGGAACTATCGTCAAATAGAGGAAGACAGTTTCTCGATCTGAATTGATTTTAGTTGCTATGATTATACGATTGATCGAAAAAATAACCTGCTCTTATCAGGGTACAAGCATCAGCGACAATATTTTTCTCAGATCTGGTATTTCAATTATTCAGACAAAGAACAAAAATGGCAGGTAGATTATATTCAACCGATTTCATTAGGGTAAGGTAACGGTAGGAATGATTAGTGGATACTGAGTTTATTGATAACAAAGCATAAATCAAAAAATGGCATAGAGGGGGGAGCCGTGATCAGAATGAATCTGGTCGGCTCTCTTTTTTTGTGGGAATGTTTTTCTTTTTTAGTGAAGTACGGGGATATTCACAGGAATGTTAGCCAGCTGATGATATGAGCCTAACTATCAGGATTCGTTTTTCAACAGAACTGGTGGAGTAACTAAGAGGAGTATACCCTATAATAGCTAAAAGAGAACCTCACGTTAATTAATTTCCGCTACCTAGGAAAAAAGTAAGTTTGAAAGCGCATACCTCGGTAGCTAAACTAAACGTGTAAGAAAAAAAGGGGAGATGGTAAAGATGGCAAAAAATATTTTGTTGATTTGTGGTTCGGGTGCTTCTAGTGGATTTATGGCGGCTGCTATTCGAAAAGCAGCGAAAAAAAGAGGGGAAGAAGTAACTGTGAAAGCGGCTAGTGAGTCGCAATTGGATGAACGGATCAATGAGATCAATTATCTGTTGATTGGTCCGCATTTGTCTTATATGTTGGCAGATCTCAAAGCACAAATTGAAGGAAAGAACGTGAAAGTAGCAGTCATTCCACAAGCAACCTATGGCACTTTAAATGGAGATAAGGCACTAGATCTGATTTTAAGTATGGAGGGCTAACGAATGATGAATAAAATTATGGACTTCATGACGAACAAATTTGCGCCAAAAGTAAATAAAATTGTCAAGAATCCTTGGGTCTCGGCGATCCAAGATTCGATCATGGCGGCTTTACCGTTAGTTTTTGTTGGTTCTTTAGTTACAGTGGTTTCTCTGCTAAAAAATATTTTTGCAGGTTTACCTGATTTTTCAATGATTAGTAATTTTTCTTTTGGGATGTTTGGTTTGATTGTTTCTTTTTTGATTCCTTATTATCTCATGGAAAAAAAGGGAAACAGCGGTCAAAAGCTGATTTCAGGTGCTACCGGATTAGTGTTATTCATGATGTTACTATTTCCCACAGTATCTGCTGAAGGAAATGCTACGTTTATTCTTTCTCGGTTTGGCGCTACAGGCATGTTTCTTGCGATTATTTCTGGTCTTTTTGTTGCCTGTGTGATGAATTTTGCTGCTAAAAGATCATTTTTCGATGAAGATACACCGATCCCTGATTTCGTGGTGGGGTGGTTTAATAGTTTATTGCCGATTACGTTTATCTTGATCGTTGGTTGGTTTATCACGGTACAAATGAATGTTGATTTCTTTGAAGTGGTCGTTTGGGCATTCAGTCCATTGGCAAAAATCGTGCAATCTTACCCAGGTTTTGTCTTATCCGTTTTTATCCCAGTCTTTTTATATACGTTCGGTATTTCAGGTTGGGTGATGATGCCGGCTATCTATCCTGTATATATGGCTGGATTAGCTGCTAATGCTGAGGCTGTTGCAAATGGTGGACAAGCAATGAACATTGCTACTCAAGAAACTTGTTATGCTTTTTCATCAATGGGTGGTGTGGGGACTACCTTGGCCTTGTCTGTGATGATGTAGCTGCTAAGTAAATCAGCACAATTAAAAGCGATTGGTAAAGCGGTCTTTATTCCTTCGATCTTTAATATTAATGAACCGTTGGTTTTTGGGGCACCGATTGCTTTTAATCCTTACTTGATGATTCCTATGTGGATCAACGCACTGATCGTACCAACGATTTCTTATGTTGTGATGAATATGGGCTTCGTGAATATTCCTAGTCAATCATTCTTGTTGTGGTACATGCCATATCCATTTACATCTTATTTAGCCACTCAAGATTTCCGTGCGGTCATCGTCTGTCTGTTGATCTTTGTTATCACATGGTTTATCTTCTTACCATTTTTTAAAGCATATGATAGTTCATTATTAAAACAAGAAAAAATTGCTGAAGAACAAGAAGCGGCGCAAGCAAAAGCAATGCAAGCTTCAACGGCTCAATAATTGGAGGTAGTAGTATGTCACAACAGTTTGTGGAAGAAACAGATAGCCTAAACGAATTATCGATGAATATTTTGATCCATGCAGGTAATGCTCGTGAATTACTGGTAAAAGGTCTGAATGCACTGGAGGAAATGGCGTTCGATGAAGCAGAAGAATTGATTCAATCGGCACATAAAGAAGTGGTGATTGCTCACGGCTTGCAAACAGATACGTTACAAATGGAAGCTTCAGGAGAGCAGATCCGCTATTCTACGTTGTTCTGTCATGCGCAAGATACGTTGATGACAGCACAAAGTGAGATATTGATTGGTGAACATATGGTTCGGTTATTTCGGAACTTTTCAAAAAAATTAACTAAATAGGAGGTATTTCATGTTTAAAGAATACAAAATGCCAAAAGATTTTCTTTGGGGAGGGGCGATTGCTGCCAACCAAGCAGAAGGGGCTTATCAAGTTGATGGTAAGGGCATCAGCCTCGCTGATTTACATGTTTTCCATGCGGATAAAACAAATGCAGAAATTGCGGAAGAGCAACATAAAGGAATGTCTTTGGCTCAGTTGAAGGCGAATATGACAGATGAACAAGGCTATTATCCTAAACGCCATGGGATCGATTTTTATCATACCTATCCTGAAGATTTAGCGCTATTAGCAGAGATGGGCTTTAAAACGTTTCGGACGTCGATTGATTGGTCGAGGATTTTTCCTACGGGCGATGAAACGGAACCGAATGAAGCGGGTTTGGCTTATTATGATGCGTTGATTGATAAGATCCGTGAGTTAGGGATGGAGCCGATTATTACGATGCTTCATTATGAAACACCGGTAGACATTACTTTAAACTACGGGGGTTGGCATAATCGGAAAGTGATCGATCTATTTGTAAAATATGGAAAAACAATTTTAGATCGTTACAAAGATAAAGTGAAGTATTGGATCGTCATCAATCAGATCAACTTGATCCAATTTGAACCATTCAATTCAACTGCTATTCCTTATGATACGGTGGATCATTACGAAGAAGCTAGCTATCAAGCGATCCATAATCAGTTCGTTGCCAGTGCTAAAATCTATGAATATGGGAAAAAGCTCAACCCTGAAATGCAAATTGGAACGATGGTTGCAGATTGCACCGCCTATCCATTTTCTTGCGATCCAGATGATATCATTTTGGCTTTACGTCGTAATCGGATGGAGTATTTCTATACAGATGTGCAATTTCGAGGGGAATATCCTCAGTATGCGTTGAATTATTTTGCTGAAAATAATATCCATCTCGAGATCACTGAAGAAGACAAAGCCATTTTACAAGCGAATACGATGGATTATCTGGCTATTTCTTATTATTATTCGCAAATGGTCGACTCCAAGAAAAACGATATGAACCCTGCATCGGTGACACCTAACCCGAACTTGAAAGCTAATCCATGGGGTGGGCAGTGGATCCTAAAGGGTTGTATCATTCACTGTCGCAATATTGGGATCGTTATGGTAAAGCGATTATTATTGCAGAAAATGGCTTTGGAATGTACGACCAGTTGGAAAACGGCAAGATTCATGATGATTATCGGATCGATTATCTGGCTAGTCACATTGAAGAAATGAAACGTGCGATGTATGATGGAGTCAATGTGATTGCTTATTGTGCATGGGGGCCGATTGACATTATCAGCTGTTCATCTGCTCAAATGGAAAAACGTTATGGATTTATCTATGTGGATCTGGATAATGAAGGAAAAGGTAGTGGTGATCGGATCAAAAAAGATAGTTTTTACTGGTACAAAAATGTGATTGAATCGAATGGAGAAAATTTGTAAAGTCGCCAGTTTAAAGAATAGGTGTGATGCGAGACATGGATTTCGTATCCACCTTTTTTTGAGATAGTGTGGCAAATCAATGGATAGCAACACATGTGTGGGGGAGATAGAAAGTGGCAACGAAAAGGCAAAGAGAGATTATCGCATATCTTGCAAAACGACAGCAGCATTGGGTCACTGCGACGGAACTAGCAACATTTTGTAACTGTACGACTCGAACCATTCGTAATCAAATCACAAAGATCAATGAGACGGAGCAACAAATTATTTCTAGTAATCAAGGGTATCGGATCAAACAACCTACCCAGGATAATCAAGTGATCCAAGCAACGAATGACCGGCAATCACAGTTGTTTCTGACGTTGTTAAAAAGCAATCATGGCATTGATCTCTATGATCTGGCAGACACGATGTTTCTCTCTGAGTCAACGTTAAAAAATGACATCCAGCTTTTGCGTAACGAGATTCAAAACAAACAATTGAAATTAACGATCAAAGCCAATCAAATTTATTTAGAAGGATCAGAAAGTGATAAAAGGCGTTACATGATTTCGCTATTGTATGAGGAAGGCGATTATCAGGAAAAACTAAAGTATCATGTCCAAGATATGATTGGCACTCTTTCGCTTATTGATCTAGAGCGAACCATCCATGATGTCTTGGCTTCACACAAAATCAAAATCAATCGTTATTCGATGAACAATATTGTGCTTCATTTTGCGATTAGTATTGAACGGATTCGCCAAGGAAATGATCTGAAAAGCGTGAAGGACTTTCCATTAAGAAATGATGCAACGGAATTTCAATTGTGTGTGGAGATTACTGAACTTCTTTCAAATACTTATCACATTCATTTTTCTGATGCTGAAGTCAAACAGTTATCCTTACTTTTTATTGGATTACAAAATGAATATCTTACGAATCGCAAAGAGCTATCCTTGTCCAAAATTGTTGAAGCTCGAGTGATCGAAACACTAAATGAAGTTTTAGAGAAAGTCAAAGAAACCTATTTGATTGATTTACAAGATGAAGCTTTTTTCAATAAATTAGCTATCCATCTGCAAAATCTTTATGACCGCTCTCAATATGAACGGTTCACTCGGAATAGCAGCCTTTTAGATATTAAAACAGCCTATCCGTTAACGTATGACATTGCGGTTTACTTGTCGATGTTGGTACAGGAAAAATTAGCGATTTGGTTTAATGAGGATGAGATTTCTTTTATCGCTTTACACATCGGGGCTTACTTAGAAAGCAAAAAAGAAAAAAGACCAAAGTTGCGAGTGCTAGTTGATCACAACAATTACCATGATTTTGAAGAAACAAACGTTCAAAATATTCGTAGTATGCTAGGGGAAGATGTGGAGATCGTGGCGGTTGATCATCATGAGGTAAGCGTACAAGAAAATGACGTGTATGTCTCTTCTGACCGTGACAGAGTGACTGAAATCAATGGCGCAGTATATGTCCATCCTATTTTGACACGTAAAGATTTTGCAAAGATCCAAAAACGGGTGACTGCCAAGCGAAAAAGTAATTGGCGAAAACAGATGTTTCATTTGATTGATCGGTTTATTATTGAAGATCTCTATTTTAATCAATTTGATCCGACCGATCAGACACCTAAAATGATTCGGGAAAAATTGTTTGATCGATTGTTAGTGACAGGGTATGTGGAGGAAGAATTTTCCCAGAGGATGGAAAAACGAGAAGCGATGTCATCGACCAGTTTCCCATCAGGTATCGCAGTACCCCACTCGCTGGAACAACAGGCGAAAAAAAGTGCCCTTTCGATTATGACCTTGCAAGAAACCCTAAAATGGGACGAATATCCTGTTCAAATCGTAGCTTTAGTTGCCATCTCACAAGATGAAGCCAAAGAATTTAATGATTTTTTTGAAATGTTTATCGAAATCGTTTCTGATCCGATCAATGTGCGATTGTTAGCGGGTGCAGAAAATTTTACAGAATTCATCTTAAAAATGAAAATGTTGGTCGAAACGGAAGAATGATCCGTGAATGTTGAGGGCGTTGGTTTTATTCTTGTATGAGAGGAACGCTCGCTTTTGTCTTAGGGATCACTGCTAATCGATCATTGTCAAAGTAGCCGAAAGCTTTCTAGTGATTTTTGGTTACTTTGTTTTTTTGTGCTTGCAGTGATGGAAGGAAGTAATTTAAAACATCTTTCTGCTAACTTCCAATTGAACGGAGAAGTTTAGGATTGCCCGTTTTTCTCTTAGGCAAGCTGATTTCACGTAAAGTGGTGGAAAAAGAAGAGCAACCTATAGAATAAAATTGTGTAATAAATCTTAGATAGGTATAATGTAAGGCAAAAGGGAGGAATAAAACATGAAAATTGCAATTGCAGGAGCTGGAGCGATGGGAAGTCGTTTCGGTCTGATGTTACATCAAGGTGGAAACGAAGTACTATTGATCGACGGTTGGGCAGATCATGTTCAACAAATCAAAAAGCATGGGTTAAAAGCAGATTTTAATGGCGAAGAAGTAGTTGAGAAGTTACCAGTCGTTCTTCAATCAGAAGTAGGCGAAGAAGATCAGGTAGATTTGATCATTTTATTTACTAAAGCGATGCAATTAGAAAAAATGCTAACAGATATCCGTCCATTGATCAAAGAAGAAACGGAAGTATTATGCTTATTGAATGGTATCGGACATGAAGATATCATTGAAAAATTTGTTCCAATGGCAAACATTTATATTGGTAACACCATGTGGACGGCGGGCTTAGAAGGACCTGGAAAAGTCAAACTGTTTGGAAGTGGTTCAATTGAGCTGCAAAATCTTGGAGAAGGCAAAGAAGAACAAGCGAAAGCACTAGCTGAAAAATTATCAGAATCAGGCTTACATGCGAAATTCTCTGATAACATCCATTATTCCATTTACCGTAAAGCTTGTGTGAATGGCACGATGAATGGGTTATGCACGATTTTGGATGTGAACATGGCAGGGTTAGGTCAAACTTCGACTGCGCATAAGATGGTGGAAACGATTGTTCGTGAATTTGCGGCAGTGGCAGAAGCTGAAAATATCCACTTAGATATCCCAGAAGTGATCGCTCATTGTGAATCTTGTTTCGATCCAGAAACGATCGGATTACATTATCCATCCATGTATCAAGATTTGATCAAGAATCACCGCTTGACGGAAATCGACTACATCAACGGTGCGGTTTCAAGAAAAGGGAAGAAATATGGTATTGCAACACCTTATTGTGACTTCTTAACAGAATTGATCCATGCGAAAGAAGATAGCTTGCAGGTAAAATAAAGGGGGATAATTGATGGAACAGACACAAAGCATGTCACCAAAGATTTTTCTGAACAAAGTACTAGCTGGTACAGCAACGGGGATTATCATCGGATTGATTCCTAACGCAGTATTAGGGGCGATTTTAAGATACTTTAGTGGTTCTTCTTTTGCGATGGCTGTTGCTCAAATGGCGGTCATCTTCCAATTAGCGACACCGTTGATTATCGGTGGATTGATAGCTTTGCAATTTGGTTTTGCACCGATGAAGATGATGGTG
>Ga0129314_1001666_pt1 | contig 14533 bp, 15 predicted proteins | sample O1111metagenome_FD_94431 | JGI IMG/M metagenome (GOLD analysis project Ga0129314, IMG submission 94431) | Orangutan individual fecal microbial communities from fecal samples from Wisconsin, USA - O1111 metagenome | ecosystem: Host-associated > Mammals > Digestive system > Large intestine > Fecal...
AGGGCAGGTCGACTTCCTATGTCGACCGTATTATGCAGTACGAAATTACGGATGCAGTGCATTTGTCCGATGCTGAGAAACAAGAGCAAGTTGCGGACAAGGCTATCTGGCAACCAGAAATAGAATGCAACCTTCTGTAAAGGAGGAAAATAGTAATGAACGATATGCTGATAGATATTCAATACGATCCAGAGCAGAACAATTATATTTACAGCTTCCAAATGTCTGAGCAGAAAAAGCACGATTTGGAAAAGCGGCTGCAAAACTATGGAGCAACGCTGGATGAAGCAATCCCTAATTATTTGCAGGCTGTTATGGATCGGGAAGATAGAAATACATAGCCCTAAATATAAAAATGTCTCCCCATGGGACACATCGAAAACGAGAGGTGTGGGGAGTCCTGTCCCCATTATTATATACGGAAATATATAAAATTGCAAGGCGGTGAGCACATGATTTATATCACAGGAGATACCCACGGAGAGTTCCGAAATGTAGAGCGGTTCTGCAAAAAAATGCAGACCAGTAAAGACGATGTTTTGATTATTCTGGGCGATGCAGGTATCAATTATTACGGCCCTGAACAGGACAAACGCAAGAAGAAATATCTGGAATCACTGCCCATTACGATTTTTGCAATCCATGGTAATCATGAGATGCGGCCGCAGACGATTCCGACCTACCATGAAACAGACTGGAACGGCGGCAAAGTGTATGTGGAAGATGACTATCCGCATATCCTGTTTGCCAAGGATGCGGAACTGTATGAGTTGAACGGCCTGCTTACTTTTGTGGTTGGTGGTGCGTACAGTGTGGACAAAAACTACCGCCTGCTGCGCGGCCTTGCATGGTGGCCGGATGAGCAGCCATCTGATGAAATCAAGCGCAAGGCGGAAGAAAAACTGGAAGAAATCGACTGGGAGGTCGATGCAGTTCTAACGCATACTGCACCGTTAAAATACGAGCCGACAGAAGTATTTTTGCCGATGATCGACCAGAGCACAGTGGATAAATCAACCGAACAGTGGCTGGACCGCATCGAGGATCAGCTATATTATGATAGGTGGTACTGTGGGCATTACCACACTGCTAAGAAAATTGATAAAATTCAGTTTATGTACAACGACTTTGATGAATTTCCATCAAAGGATGAAGAAAACCTGAAAGATGACTTTGAACAGTGTGATGAATGCGATGTAAACGGGGACAACTATTATCTGGATGAAGAAGGCGAACTGGGATGCCGATGCATGGACAGCCCTTTTAATCCGATAAACTATGATGAAATGTAAAAAATCAGGAGAAAGCAACATGGAAACAATGAAATTAGAACAGCTAATCCAGGCGACAAGTGGATTGAGCAATCGAAAGGACACACCGGTACTTGTCGATGGACAGCCGATCACAGAGATCCGAATTTCGATGAAAGACGGTGCCCTGTGCGTAAATCTTGTGTCGGAGGATCCTGCAGCGGAGCTGTATGATGTGCACTGCGCATTTGATGAAGAGCATAAAGAATGGCTCTATGTCATTTCTCTGCCGGAAAAGGACAAGGCAGCACTTGAAGAAATCTGCAAGACCTATAAAATAAAAGCAGAAGATTTAATTCGGCAATTTTACTTGTGGATAATACGGGAGCCGGAAGTGGCAGTACAATGGTTAAAAGGTGAAACCGAGCGGAAGAAGGGGTAAAAATGGGACGACAGGACAATATTGAGATTTTTGAAGATACACAGCGGATGTATACCAGCAACGAACGCCTGATTTCTGCAATTAAGCATTCTGCTGCTGAGCAGGAGTGTTTTACGGGGACGGGTCGACACTGGTATGGTCCGGGCCATCGGATTTATCAGCAACCGGCGAAAATTGTAGTAAGCCCTAAGCGCACACTGGAAGCGGCGGCATCTTACGCATATGCCGGAAAGAAAGTCTGCATTCTGAATTTTGCATCTGCAACCAATCCGGGCGGTGGTGTGATTAAGGGCTCGTCTGCACAGGAAGAAGCAATCTGCCGCTGCTCTACTCTTTATCCGAACCTGAATGAGCAACGGATGAAGTATCAATTCTACGCACCCCATCGTCGTGCCCATGATCCACTGCACAACGATGACTGCATTTACACACCGGGTGTCGTAGTTTTTAAGTCGGATACAGATTATCCACAGCTTATGCCAGAAGAAAAATGGTATGCTGTAAATGTGCTGACCTGTGCAGCACCCAATCTGCGGGAACGACCCAGCAATGGGATGAATTCCGGGGATGGCGATAACGCAGTGCACATCAGCAGGGAAGAACTGCAGGCATTGCATGAAAAGCGAATGCGCAGGGTGTTAGAAATTGCATGGGCAAAAGGAAATGAAGTCGTAATTCTTGGTGCTTTCGGCTGCGGTGCGTTCCGCAATCCGCCAGCAGTGGTGGCGCAGGCCATGAAGACTGCTGTGCAGGAGTATAGAATGCGGTTTGAAACCATCGAATTTGCTGTGTACTGCTCAACGCAGTATGATACGAACTATCGCATATTCCAACAGATCCTTGGCGGCATGTAAGCTGCTCTACATGGTCGGTGCGGAGACCTTAAACCCGCACGAGTGCAGGAGAACGCTGTGTAAAAGCCAGGGGATGCGGCGTACCAGACGGTGCGCCTTTCTCTGCATAATAGACTTTTAGAGAATTTAGTTTGAAACGAAATACAAACGAAATCATGGAGATAAATTTCGCTTTATGCGAAATGAGGGATACATCAACATCTGGAGGTGGGCATGAGATATTATATAGCGGACTGCCACTTTTATCATAGAAATCTGCTCACGGAGATGGATAACCGTGGCTTCGAGTCAGTTGAGCAGATGAATGAGGTGATGATAGAAAAGTGGAACAAGAAAGTGCATGCCCGCGATGAAGTTATAATTCTCGGTGATTTATCGCTGGGCAGCGGGCAGGAGACGAATCAGGTCCTGCGCCGCCTAAAAGGCAAACTTTATCTGATTCGTGGAAATCACGATGACAGGTACTTAAAAGACAAGGATTTTGACGCCTCTCGATTTTTGTGGATCAAGGACTATGCAGAAATCCATGATAACAAGCGCAAAATCGTGCTGATGCACTACCCGATTTTCTGCTATAACGGCCAGTTCCGGCGTAATGCGGAAGGCACACCGCTGACTTATATGCTGCACGGGCATATCCACAAGACGGAGGATCAGGTGTTGGTGGACAGGTTCTGTGCAGAAACCAAAGCAACAATGCGAAAGAGTGCTCATCAGGAGAAAGCGCAGTCGATACCGTGTCAGATGATCAATTGCTTCTGCATGTATTCGGATTATACGCCACTTACACTGGAAGAGTGGGTGGAGTGTGACCAAAGACGGCGCAACAAGTGATGGGAAAGTCAGAATTTTGTCGCAAACTGCATGTGAAAATGCAGGAATTTTGTCGCAAGAGATACCATATTTCGGTAGAAAAATGTTGCACTTTCTTGCGAATACTTGGATTTTTGACGTAAAAACGTTTATGATTGAACGGCGACATATTAAGAAGAAAAAGCATTAATGGTTAGCACTTAATGCAAGGCTGTGTTATGCGGTAGGTAATGAAACGCTACAAGGAGGTCGTTATGGTATCACAGCAGGAATATTCCCCATATAAAAAAGATGGAAGAATATATGCATATGGGAAGACTATGCCCTGCTGCCCAGATTGTGGGAGAAAAATGAAAGTCCATGGAACCTATGAAAGAAAGCTTAGGACCTCGCGGTATCCGGATGGAATCCAGCATGTGATGCGTGTGCTGGATTGTGAACCATGTCGTACATCACACAGAGAAGTGCCGGATTTTATTGTTCCGCGAAAAAGTTATAGCTATGACTATATGTGTGCTGTCGCACAAGAAAGAGTAGAAGTAATGGACGGCAGCACCTACAAACGAATCATCAAATTATTCTGTGCGCTGATTGCTTGCCTCTATTTCTGTTTGGAGGTATTTTTGCACTCCTGCGGGACAATTAACGCCGTTGATTTTGTAAAGAAGTTCCTGGAAAATATAAAAATCACAAATTTTCTTTTCGTTGATAATAGGGACAGCATGGATTTGCACTTCCGCAAGGGAGACAAAGATGCTATATTGAGCGCAATCCAAAGAAAAGGGGTTGCCTCAGATGATACCACAAAGAAATATGGCGGAGAGATCTGTCGGTGTTCCGTATAATACTTTTGATTGTGATAACCGCCCGAGCTTTGATGTCGAATATATATTTGAAAGTATCGGACAGGAAGACAATTTGCCGATACTCAGGGTTGCTGCATATATCCGGGTCTCAACGGACCAATTGGATCAGGAAAATTCGTATATCACACAGGAACGATATTTTCATGAGCAGATTACAGGCAATAAGCAATGGAAATACGTTGGAGTGTACTCGGACTATGGGATATCTGGAACAGGAACGGCAGACCGCATTGGCTTTACCAGACTCATTCGGCACTGCAAGGAAGGGAAAATCGATCGTATTATCTGCAAATCAATTTCAAGATTTGCACGAAATACAGCAGACTTTTCAAGAACACTGCTTCTGCTGCGTGAACTGCATGTAACGATATTCTTTGAAAAAGAGAATCTTGATTCTGCAGAAATGCAGAATGAATTTATCTTGTCTGTACTTGGTGCTTATGCACAGGAAGAAAGCAGAAGTATCTCCAGCAATATCAAGCTGGGGCAAACAATGCATATGCAGCAGGGCAATGTGCCCAATGTTGCAATCTATGGTTACTGTTTTACAGGAAACTGGCTATATACAGAGAACGGCTATAAATATAGGGAAATTGAAGTAAATGAAAAAGAAGCCGATATTGTACGCTGGATCTATGAAAAGGTGGCGGGCGGTTACAAGTTTACTGAGATTGCCAGAGAGCTGAACGCTAGGGGGGTTCCGGCACCCGTTAGCAACTATAAAAGAGCTCGTATGAATCAGGCCAGGAAAGGTCAGCTGTATAGCAATCTGGACGATGGCTGGAACGGTGAGAGCGTTGCTCAAATCGTGCGAAGTGAGCGGTATGTTGGAGATGTTATTGCACAGAAGACCTATACACCGGATTATTTAACACATAAGGTTAAGGTCAATAAAGGTGAAGTGCCGCAGTATTATATCAAAGATCATCACTTAGCGATAGTCAGCAGAAAACTGTACAAACAGGTTCAATCAGTCTTAGATACAAAAAGGAAAACATACGGAGGAAGGGTCATAAGGCCAAAAAGCCAGTTTTCTAAAAGACTACTTTGTGGAGAATGCGGACGATTTTTTGGCATGCCAAAGAAAACACAGCCGGGAATATGGAACTGCCCAACAGCTGTAAGTAGTACGGCACTGCAAGTCTGTCCGGCAGAGAGCATGTCGGAGCAGATGGTCGTATTTGTTCTGCATGAAGCAGTTTATAAGGAATATGGGTTGACACACTCTGATGTATACCGGAGTAGGAAACCCAAAACTGACAAGCAACGCTGTAAAGAGGACGATATAAGGAAAAAACTGTACAGGCTTTTTCAAAATATGCTGCATCGGTTGGAGAAAACATTGAATGACGACTATGTTGAACGGACTCGTAGCGTTTACAAAGGCCAGCTTGCAAAAATTGAGGATGAACTTGAAACTGAAACATTCGAGATGGAACGCATGGAACGGTGTATCTCAAATATACATGCAGAGAAAATAGCAGAACTGACAGAATTCCGGGAGAACATGCATCAACAGAAAGCAGAGTATGAATCGCTGACAGAAAAACTCAATGATTTGGAACGATACTGGAGAGAATTAGAAGAAGATTATGAACTTCGAGCCGAAGCACTGCAGTGGTTGAAAGGACTGCCCAGAGGAAAAAATGGTTGTAAAGAACTTTTGAATGGTATCACGGGAAAATATTTCAGAGCGTTCATTTTAGATATTACGATTCATTCTCAAAAACAGTGTGCGGTACGCTGGTTTGATAATACCTGCACGAATGTCGTTCTGATGAATAGGGCAGAGGAGGGGTGAGCAGATGTATAGAACAATTGTGCCCACCTCACGGGGAAAAATCATAAATGGAAATCTATCCGGGAAACGACTAACGGCGGTTAGAACGATACCGGCATGTGCAGAACGAAGGTATCGCCCAAGAGAACAGTGTACTATTACAAAACTTCGTGTGGCCGGCTATTGCAGAGTTTCTACGAATGAACAGAGTCAGGAAAGTTCCGCAGCAGCACAGGAGTTATCCATCCGGGAAATGATTCTGAAGAACCCAACTTGGGAATTTGGCGGTGTTTACAAAGATATCAACAAGTCCGGAACAAGCCGCAAAAATCGAGATGCATTTAACCGGATGATGGAAGATGCAAAAGCAGGGAAAATTGACTACATTATTACAAAATCTATTTCAAGGTTTGCGCGGAATACAGTTGATGCGCTGAACTGCGTTGAAGAGTTGAGAAACTTGAATCCATCTGTTGGCGTTGTATTTATGAAGGAGCATATTTTCACACTGGACCCGAAGTATGACATTTTCCTGACTATCTTCTCTGCGTTGGCACAGAATGAAAGCTACTCTATTGCTGAGAATATCCGGTGGGGGATTCGGAAGCGTTTCCGGCGTGGCATTCCGCAGATCAATCTGAATCGCATGTTGGGCTATGATATGGGTAAGGATGGCAGGTGGATGGTAAATCAGGAACAGGCAGAAATTGTAAGCTGTATCTATGAGCGATATTTGCAAGGACATTCTGCACACGGCATTTCAGAGGAACTGAATAACAGTGGCATAAAGACAATCAATGGAAAAAGTTGGTGCACAACCGGAATCCTGTGCATTTTGGAAAATGAAAAGTATGTTGGAGACCTATTGATTCAGAAGACATATACGAAAGATGTTTTGAACCATCGGCCGGTTGAGAACAATGGGGAACTGCCGCGGTACTACATCTTAAATCATCACGAAGCCATCGTTAGTAGGGAAGACTGGATTGAGGTGCAGAGAAAGATATGCAGCAGGGCTCGGAAGCGCAAGAAGTTCAACATGGTGCAACGGTTCATTCTGGAAGAAAGCAGGATGTTGTCCTGAAGTATATTGTAGACGATCTGTTCTGAACTGTCCAGTAAAGTGAGTGCTCTGAAGAACGCTAAAGAATTCCCAAGACTACTCAAATATGTTAATTCTTTGTGAATTTTCGGATTGATATGGAAAGCGAACGGTGTGAATACAGATTAATGAACTCTTAGTATAAGAATGCCATACTAGAGAGCATTGATTGACATAGGATACAGCCATAGGGGTGCTTTATTGGTGCGGCAAGCCAAGTAGCAGAAACCGACATTTTGATTTCGTTCAATACGAAATTAAAACGAAATTCTGCTTGCCATGTTTCGCCTTACAGGGTATACTAGAGATAAAATAGACTTGGAGGTACACTATGGGTTACTTATCCTGTGCAGATGCTGCGAAAGCAATGGGAATCACAGTTCGAAGAATTCAGCAAATGTGTAAACGGGGAGAAATTCCTGGTGCATCTAAAGAGGGGCGTGCTTGGCTGATTCCTGAAAATGCAATTTTACTGTGCTCCAGTGAAAAGAAAAAGCCACTGCCAATTGATATCTCTGATTTTAAGACCGCAACAACGAACTACTACTATGTTGATAAAACCCTACTAATTCGTGATTTTCTAGATACAAAGCCGATGGTATCTTTGTTTACTCGTCCGCGGCGATTTGGTAAAACATTGAATATGGACATGCTCCGCGTTTTCTTTGAAAAAACACAGGAGGATACATCGGTTTATTTTAGAGATAAGAAAATCTGGAAATGTGGTGCTGCATATACTCAGCATCAAGGGCAGTATCCGGTTGTTTTTTTGACATTCAAAGATGTGAAATGTCTGACATGGGAAGAAACTTTTCAAAAAATCCGTAGGCTGATTTCACTTGAATTTATACGGCATAATGAACTGGAATCAAGTTCGGTATTGAGCTCTTATGAAAAAGAGCAATATCACCGTCTTGCAGGAGACAGTGCAGATGAAGTGGATTGTCAGATGGGACTTCAGCTTCTGTCGATGTTGTTGCATAAGCACTATGGAAAAGAATGCATCATCATTATTGATGAGTATGATACGCCGATCCAACAGGGGCATAGCTGCAATTTCTATCCTGAAATTGTGAACTTTATGCGCAATTTCTTTTCTGGAGGTCTTAAGGATAATTCCCATCTTGCTTTTGGTTTCCTTACAGGAATTCTCCGTGTGGCCAAGGAAAGTATTTTCAGCGGCATGAATAATCTGAAAACGAATTCCATTTTGGATGATAGCTACAGTGAATATTTCGGCTTTACAACCGAGGAAGTAAGAGAAATGCTGTGCTATTATAAAAAGAAAGAAAAATTTCAGGAAATTTGCGAATGGTATGATGGATATCGATTTGGTGATACAGAGATTTTTAATCCATGGTCGGTTATCAACTATATTTCAGACAATTGTTTTCCAAAGGCGTTTTGGCAATCGACTGGAAACAATGAGATTATTGGGGAAATCATAGAAACAGCCACGCCGGAGATCACGGAGGGACTTTATAAGCTGTTATGCGGTGAAAAAATTACAACCTATGTGGATACAAGCGTAATTTACCCGGAGGTAAGAAAAAATCCGTATAGCATCTATAGTTTTTTACTTGTTGCAGGATATTTGAAAGTTGCGGCTATCTACCCTCAAAATGACGGAAACTTTATGTGCGATGTTGCAATTCCCAATAAGGAAATTGCTTTTGTATACGAGAAAGAAGTCTTAAACCGTACTAATCAGAACAGTGTTTCTGTTTCTATCAGCCAAGCCATTTTCTCAGGTGATGCGCAAAAGCTGCAGTCTTTGCTGGAAAATTTCATGATTCAAAGTATTTCTTCTATGGATGGAGCCAATGAAGCTTTCTATCATGGTATGATGCTTGGTTTGTGTGCGGTTTTGGGAAATCGCTATCGGGTGCGCTCTAATCGAGAATCTGGGTTTGGACGCTTTGATATTCAACTGACTCCTTTGGTCTCTGGAATTCCGGGCTTTCTATTTGAATTCAAGCATACTAATGATGAACATGTAGATTTGGATGCTTTAGCAGATAGTGCGCTGCGACAGATTGATGAGAAAAAGTATGATACTGAACTGCGCAGTGCCGGTGTCAATTCTATCATTAAAATTGGAATTGCATTCCGTGGAAAAAATGCAGTGGTTAAACAAAAATGAGATAAGTGCAAGCATTTGATTACAGGATGAGAAAAAGGTATATACCATGAAGCTGTATCATAAGGTTTTCAAGAATCGACCAGATTTATCAACGTACCTTGAAAATCAGGAGTTACTAGTATCTTATTGTGATAAACTTTTGAGTCGTCTCTCGTCTTCGCAGAATATGGAAGAACTTTGTGAGGCAAAAAGATCTATTCTAAAAGATTTTCGTGATATTTATCTTTTTGACTTGAAAGATGCAGAATTTCCTGAACCTATCGGGCACTTTGAAAGCGAAAAAGAAAAAAGAAAGTTCGTTGAGAAGAAAATACTGTTGCAGGATTTGGTTCGGTATTTGGGAAGCATATGTAAAAAGTACCATACTTTGATCTATGAAAAGAGTAGTGCACTCCCTGCGATAGAAATGAAAAAATTGACAATAGATTATAATGAAATATATCAAAAGGCCATGGACGACTATATTTCAGCTATTACCTCTGGATGGTCACATGCAATTACAGCCAGCTTTGTGTTACCATCGCTGATTGAACAGGGACTATCGACCAATCTACAAAATAGACTACTATTTAAAAGTATATGCAGTCTGCCAGATGAAAGAAAACTGAGTAGAGCGCTTGATACAGAGGAGCAGGAGTACATTTCTGCATTTTTGTATAATACAAGAAATTTTCGATTCAATGCAAGTGAAAGTTATGTGATGGGAAAAATGTACGAGCTTTTTGTACGAGAGGGTGTGTTAAATGCTTCTGCAGAAACGGAAATGATTTTGACTGGTGTAGGACACGAAGGAAGGAAAAAATTGACACGAACGCTGAATACGCTACTGAAAACTGACTTTGCCCAAAAGGAAATCTTGCCAGAATATTTAGAACTTATGAAAGATATATTTGTTCGTCTTAATATTCGAAATAGCATTATGCATGGGCTTGGTGAGACATTCGATTATCTTAACTTAGGAATCGTATCCATTATGTTTCAACTCATTTGGGATATTGCAACATGCGAAATATTTAAAGATGAAGTTTGATGTGATACGAAAGAAGTTTTGAATCAACGACTGGTCGAGAATAATAGTGAACTGCCGCAATACGCCGTCTTGAACTATTATGAGGTTGAGCGCGAGCCCTTGGGTTGCCCCTGCTTATTATTAAAATTGAAATTGCATTCCGAGGAAGTAATGCTATCAGTATGCTAGATGACATTGATTGACGTAGCGTGGTCAATGCCATTGTAGATTTGATTGGAAAGTGAAATTACATGATTTAGATAAAAAACGTATTGAATTGAGGTACGGTCTTGGAAATGACTATGGATTTGTGGTATAATTTTATTATAAATAGTGCAGAATCCAACAATAATCGTGGGAGTAATGAGCTAACACAGACCTCCATAACGGACAGAAGACGATGTCCTATGATTGGCCGAGATATGGCAAATGAAAAATAAAATGAAAGGATGGCGTGGAATGAAGAAAATTTGCAGAATAGTTTTAGTTGGAGCTATTAGCTTGTTGGTTACGGCTTTAACTACGTCATCAGAGTCTGTAGGGCTTCAAGCCATTTCTGCTATTGCTTCAGGCATTTTTGGATTGGTGGTTTCTTCGATTTATGAATTTGTAGATACACATGATCAAGGTCTTAAAACATGGTATAATACACAGATTAAATATAGAAATAAGACTATACGGTTGTCTTTTTCATATCTTTTTCGAATTGAAGTAGATGGAAAGTATTTGTTGGTGCGCGGACATAGAATGAATAACCAATTCCAACCTATTGGTGGTGTATATAAGGTTTATGATGAGGGAAGAAGTTTTTTGAATCAAATACGGGCGGTTGCTGATACATCAATGGGAAATACCGATGAGACAGATGATTTGCGAATGCAGATAAAAGGAAAAGACTATTTTGAATTTTGGGATTGGTTTGAGTCTATGAAAGATAGGGAATATGATCCAAGACGTGAATTTGAGGAGGAGCTTATAGATACTGGAATTTTGCCGGCAGAAGCGTTTCAAAAGCTGAAGTATCGAAAAATTTGGACACACAATGTGGGCGTAACATATTCGCAACCGCTTAGGGTACATGAAGTAGTGTATGCGGATATTTTTGAGTTGAAATTAACAGATTTTCAAAAGCAAATAATTCGAGACGCAGCTAGACAAAACGCCACACAGATATGCTTGGCGACGATAGATGAGATACGTTGTAGAAGGTATAATAATTCGGTGACAATGAATTTGGGAAATAATACACCTTGGCTTTTAGGAGAGGAGTGAAACAGATGATTGGTTATACAGAAAATATCATTATTGAAATATGTTCTAAACTTCAACTTCAACCAAGTTTATATGCACTGGCAGACGAAAGATATCATACGATTGCCGATACTATTCAAGATGACGCTGCATTTGATAATTTAGAATTAAGAATATATCCACAGGGGTCGTTTAGGTTAAAAACAACAGTAAAACCCATTAAGGGAAATGAGTATGATTTGGATTTTGTGGCAGAATTACCTCGGAATTCTAACATGACACCAAGGCAATTATATGATCACATTTATAGAATCTTATCAACAGATGGAATTCATAACAAAATGCTAGAAAAAAAGAGCAGATGTATTAGAGTATGTTATGCAAATGATTTCCATATTGATATTATGCCGGGGCAAGCCGTTGATCGCTTGACTAACGAAATTATTGTTCCAGATCGAGAACTGAAGAATTGGTATCACCATAGTAATCCAATTGGATATTCAGAGTGGTTTGAGAGTCAAGCTAGAACAAGGATTGAATATGTATTAAAAAGCCAGAGAATCCAATGCAGTGCTGAGCCAATCGAGGAACAAGAAATCATTACTCACTTGGAACCATTACGAAGGGCAGTTCAACTTATTAAACGATATAGAGATATATATTGTGATAAAAATAATACTGAGCCTGTTAGAAGTATCGTACTGTGCACATTAATAGGGTATATCAGCAGTGACTATTCGAATGAAATATCAATTATGATGGATTTTTGCAAATTTGTTAACAGAAAAATAGCAGCTTCAAATGGTAAACCATTTGAAGTGAAAAATCCGGTTATAGATGAAGTGTTGACTGAAAAGTGGGAGGAAGATGAGCAAAATTATATAGACTTTGTTAATATGATGGATGCATTAACAGAAGATCTTGATAAACTAAATACGTATTCCACAAATGCTTCTGTAATAAAACAACTTCAAGCGATGTTTGGCGAAAGTATAACTAATGATGCAGTAAAAAAGAATGCGGAAAAACTCAATAAGGCGCGTTTGGCTGGAACGGTAACCATTGGTGCAACCGGAAAGCTGAATGCAACAAAGGCGGTTGCTACGGTAAAGAAGAATACATTTTATGGCGAGTAATTTTAGACGATTCTTTAAGCATCATAGATATACATTGCCAGAACTATTGAAAAATTGCAATGAAATTAAAAGAAAATACTCTGAAGTCACATATGTAATGAACAAGGGTAAAGTAGTGGTCGATATTTTTTTGCAACCGTCAGAAGGCTCCATGAGATATAAAGTGAGGCTATTGGCCAGAGTGGGTTCAACAAATGTGGCTGTTTTTGTTGTTGAACCGAATATAAGAGAATTGAAGAAGGAAATGTCAATTCCTCATCTTTACCCCAATGGTTCACTATGTCTGTATTACCCAGATTATAATGAATGGAATGTGGATGAATTGTGGGCAGATACTTTAATTCCTTGGACGTGCCTGTGGCTTTATTTCTTTGAATTATGGCTGGCAACAGGTGAGTGGCTGGGAGGAGGAATTCATCCGGGAAAAAGAAATTAGTGCTCCCTGTAGCTGATAAAGTTATAAAGATACACTTATAATAACCAGAACAATGTTGTCAGGCAAGCCGCGTTCTCGGGTGATTCTCAAAAGTTGCAGTTTTTGCTGGAAAAAGTATAGGCTGCGAGGTGTTTATTTTGGGGACGGTGTCAATGAGGCTTTCTAAATGAAAATAAAAAATGTATATTGTTGTGCTATGAGAGAAAGTGAAAGTTGTGATGGAGAACACGATCGTTACACCGTATAGTGATATTGAGGCCAAAGAAGAGTGGCTATGGAAATATAGAATACCACATAAAAATGTTGCTTTTCTGTACGGATATTCCAAAAGTGCGGTTGATGCACTAATTGCGGAAATTGCAGCATGCATTTCTGCAGGACGGTCATTGGTAGCAGATAGCATGAAAAGGGATGCCGAAAAAGTTGTCTATCAGGATTTTAAAGAAAAACAGACAGGCACAGTTAAAGCAAGCTTAGAGCGACAAAAGGCGGATTGCTCAAATATTGCGTATATGTACCTTGATTGTAAAAAAGTGATGGATTGCATTCAGAAACTTGAAAAGGGAATTGCAGAATTTCAACCAGCTCTCGTGATTCTAAAAAATATTAGTGAATGCATGGAAAATCAGAATGATATTTATGATCCTTTGAAAATGGCCCCTATTTTACACAGGTTGATGTTATATGCAAAGAAGTACAATTGTTCTATTCTCGTAGCAGAACACAGACCAAGAATATGTTATGAAGATACTTATTTTGCTTTAACCGTAAAAAGTGTGATGCAAATACAGAAAACTCAGCAAGGCTATTTTGTTCTTATACAAACTAGAGATGGACAAAAGCAGAGATGTGATGACATCAAATTCAAGGTGGATTTACAGAAAACGCTTTATTGGATTTGAAATAATTGATGCGATGAAAGATAAAAGGACTACGAGAAGAAAAGTGCGGTAGCATTGAAGTAAAGCAAGAAGCCATTAAAATTCAAGCAAAAAACTTGATTAAAATTGAACAATGGGGTATACTAAGGATGGAGGTGTTTTAGATGAAGCTACTGCGCGTCAAGGCTAGTCATTTTAAGAACTGCCAGGATGATACGGTTATTGATCTGGTTGCAAAATCGAAGAAAACAACGGAAGACAAAGAGTATGAACTCCAGGAGATTGCTGAGGGTTTGTATGTATATAGCATTGGTGCTTTTGTTGGAAAAAACGCTTCTGGTAAAACAACTGCACTAGAACTGCTGGATTGCTGCTATGATATTCTGGGCAAGTTTAGTCTGGAGAATAAGCACTATTCCTATGAGGGAATCAAACTAGAAATTATCTTTTTTCATGAAGGGTATATTTACAAATACACAACAGAACTGAAAGCCGATCCAACATTAGCAAATCGAGCAACCTTTTCTAATCAGCATATTTATAAGAAAAAATATTATAAAACAAAATTGA
>Ga0129314_1001668_pt1 | contig 14504 bp, 17 predicted proteins | sample O1111metagenome_FD_94431 | JGI IMG/M metagenome (GOLD analysis project Ga0129314, IMG submission 94431) | Orangutan individual fecal microbial communities from fecal samples from Wisconsin, USA - O1111 metagenome | ecosystem: Host-associated > Mammals > Digestive system > Large intestine > Fecal...
GGCGCAAACGCCTGCTGACACAGGCTTTTTGCAGGCATTCAATCCAACACGAGGGGGCTCCCGCCCCCTCGTACTCCCCCTGCAAAAAAGGACTCTTTTCCTTCAGACAGGGTTTTTCGACAAACACAGCCGCCCCCGTTCGGGGGCGGCTGTCTCGCGCTCAGAACAGCTTTTTCAGAGAATCCATGGCGCCGGCCACGGTGTCGGCGGTGAGCTTGCCCTTGACGCCGGCGGCGATCTGCTTCACCACGTCGTCCGGCAGGTCTACGCCCAGAACGGTCTCCACCGCCTTGATAGGGTCCTTCTGGAACTGGGCTTTCAGGGCCGGGTCCTTTGCGATCTTCCCCACGATCTCCTCAATCTTTGCCTTGATGTCCATTGAAATGGCTCCTCCTTATTCCTGTTCCACGATCTCCGCGTCGGGGGCGTTCTTCTGCACGGACGCGATTCCGTTCAGGCAGCCCGCTTTGGCCTTGTAGCCCTCGCCCACGGCGATGATCTGGCCGTTGGTGGCTTTGAGACGGAAGCGGAACTCCCCGGCCTTGTCGGTATAGACCTCGAACTTGGGATGCTTCTCCTGGGCGAAGCCCTCCACGGTCTGATCTTCCACTGCGGCGGCGGGTGCGTTTTTCCGGACACTGGCGATGCCCTTGCGGCAGGTTTCCTCGGAGGAATACACCTCAGAAGTGGCGATCACTTCGCCGTTTCCCGCCTTCAGGTCAAACTTGATGCCGGTATTGGTTCTGCGAATGACGAATTTTCCCATGTTCTGCCTCCTGTATTCAAGAAGAATTGAATATCCCGGGACCGATAGAGGGATAGACGCCCCCCAATCAACGGGGGATAACTCTATCATAACTGAGACCATGGGGAAAAGCAAGAAAAAATGACGAAGAAACGGCGAAACGGCGGCATTTCGCCGCCGTTCAGAACCGCTTGCGCCGCTTCCGCTCCAGATTCGGGTCCCGCCGCTGAAAGGGCTTGTCGATGAGGATGATGTCGTCTCCGATCCGCTGGATGCATTCCCAGGGGATGTAGAACTCCTCGCCCCTGCCGAACAGGCCGAAGAACCGGCAGGGGCCGTAGACGATGATGGCGCAGACCTGGCCCTCCGGGATCTTGACGTCCACATCGGCCACAAAACCCAGCCGGCAGCCGTCGCAGATATTGATGACCTCCTTGCACCGCAGATCCCGCATCCTGCACTGCATAACGATCCCCCCTTGCCACAGGGTATGCGCCCGGTGGAATGTCCTATGAGGGAATCGATCTCCGCGAAAGTGACAAAACGAGACAGTATAGGAAATTCGCCTGCGGACCATACTGGAAACAGGAAGTCACGGATGCGGAGAAGACCGCCCGCAGGGGCCGTCCCGCGCCGGGACTTCACATTCCAGACCGCGCGCCCATGGGGCGCATGGAGGCTTTTATGCAGGGGAAAGTGGAGATCTGCGGCGTAAACACATCCAAGCTGAAGGTGTTGAAAAGCGAGGAGACCATGGAGCTTCTGCGGCGGTACAAGGCCGGGGACATGGACGCCCGGCGGCAGCTCATCGAGGGGAATCTCCGGCTGGTGCTGTCCGTCATCCAGAAGTTCGCCGGACGGGGCGAGAACGTGGACGACCTGTTCCAGGTGGGCTGCGTGGGGCTCATCAAGGCTATCGACAACTTCGACACCAGTCAGCCGGTGCGGTTCTCCACCTACGGCGTGCCCATGATCGTGGGCGAGATCCGCCGCTATCTCCGGGACAACAGCGCCATCCGGGTCTCCCGCAGCATGCGGGACACGGCCTACCGGGTGCTCCAGGTCCGGGATCAGCTCATCGCCCGGGACCAGCGGGAGCCCACGGTGGAGCAGATCGCCAAAGTGCTGGACATTCCCAGGGAGGAAGTGGTGTTCGCCATGGACGCGGTGGTGGCCCCCGTCTCCCTCTACGAGCCGGTGTACTCCGACGGCGGGGGCGACGCCCTGTGCGTCATGGATCAGGTCCGGGACAACCGCAACACCGACGAGAGCTGGATCGACCACATCGCCCTGAAGGAGGCCATCCGGAAGCTGGATGACCGGGAGAAGCGCATCCTGTCCCTGCGGTTTTACGAGGGGAAGACCCAGATGGAGGTCTCTGCCGAGGTGGGCATCTCTCAGGCCCAGGTCTCCCGCCTGGAAAAGGGCGCCATCAACACCATCCGCAAGAACCTGTGAGGGGCGGAATGCCGCCGGAGGACCGTCTTGAACGGCCCTTCCGGCGGCATCTTCATATCCTGGGCCAAAGGAGCTGCCTTGCCAGGGCGGGATCGTCTGTGATGATGCCGTCAGGCTTCGCGGCTGCGGCTCTCCGCAGCTCCGCGGGGGTATTTGCGTCCCAGATGAGGAGACGCTTCCCGCAGCGGTGGACCCGGACGGTCAGCTCCGGCGTGACGGCCCGGAGGGCGATGCTCAGGGCGTCGGCGTCGGTGAGGGATCCCAGGTCCTCCGGCACCGAGGACGCCACCAGGATCGTGGCCAGTTCCGGACCGGCGGCCTTTATCCGGGTGAGTACCGGATAGCTCTGGCAGGAGACGCTGCACAGCGTCTCCGCGCCATATTGCCGCAGAAGGGCCACCAGCGCCTGAGCCGAGTTTTCTCCGAACGCCGGGGACTTGATCTCCAGGTTCAGCCGGATCTCCCGCTGCTTCGCCAGCGCCAGCACTTCCTCCAGGGCGGGGAGATGCTCGCCCTGGAACGCCGGAGAGAACCATCCGCCCGCGTCCAGCTCCGCGATCTCCCGATAGCACAGGGAGGACACCGGACAGCAGACGCCGGTGGTCCGGGCCAGACTCTCGTCGTGACAGACCACGAACACATGGTCCGCGGTCTCCCGGATGTCCAGCTCGATGCAGTCCGCGCCGGCATCCGCCGCGGCCCGGAAGGCCGCCATGGTGTTCTCCGGACAGAGGGCGGAGAAGCCCCGGTGGGCAGTCAGTTCCATGGCGCGTGGGGATGGGATGGGCTGGACGCAGAGGGCCAGAAGCCCCATGGAAAGCGTCAGCAGCAGGATGCGGAAGCGGCGGGACGGCATTGGCTCTGTCCTCCTGAGATCAGATGGAAAACGGCCGCGGCGGACCGCTGAAAATGCGGGAGCCGTGTACCTTGTATTTTTTGCAGGGAACTGCTATAATAACCTTAATTATCATTTCAGGCTGGGGGCGTATGATCTGGCACCGGCCGGAGAAGGAGCTTTCCACCTTGATGAACTATCTACAGGAGTTGTTCCAGCAGCTGGATCTCCAATCCATGGGTTCCGCGGCGCTGCGGGTGATCGCGGTGTTTGTGTGCCTTACCATCCATGAGACCAGCCACGGTCTGGCCGCCTATCTTCTGGGGGACCCCACCGCCAAGTCCATGCATCGCCTGAGCCTGAACCCTCTGCGGCACATCGACTGGTTTGGCCTGGCCATGATGTTCTTCGTGGGCTTCGGCTGGGCCAAGCCCGTGCCGGTGGACCCCCGGTATTTCAAGGACCCGAAAAAGGGAATGGCCGTCACCGCGCTGGCGGGTCCGGTGTCCAATCTGCTGCTGGCGGCGGTGCTGCTGCTGATCTGCCGGGGGATGGACCTCTACGCCCCCTATTCCGACGGGCTGTTTACATTCTTTATGTTCCTGGTGGACACGTCGGTGCTGTCGGTGGGACTGGGGCTGTTCAATCTGCTGCCCATCCCGCCGCTGGACGGATCCAAGGTCCTGGCAGCAGTGCTGCCGGACCGGGCCTATTACCAGCTGATGCGCTACGAGCGGTACGGAATGCTGCTGCTCATCGTCCTGTCCCTGATGAACGTGGGCGGCGGACTTATCAATCAGGCCATCGCCGCTGTGTGGACAGGCCTGTATACCCTGATCTTCTGAGGTGACAAATTGTTGGAGAACCCCATTTTCAAACTGGAAAAAGTGGTCCACGACCGCTCACAGGAGGAGATGCAGGACTTCGAGGGGCCGCTGGACCTGATCTTGTACCTGCTGGGGAAGAATAAGATGGAGATTCAGGACATCTCCATCGCCACTATTCTGGACCAGTATCTGGCGTGGCTGGAGGCCCGCCAGCGGATGGACCTGGAGGTAGCCAGCGAGTTCATCCTCATGGCCTCTCATCTGATGTACATCAAGACCCGGATGCTCCTGTCCCTGGAGGACGAGGAGGCCCAGTCCGAGATGGAGGCGCTGATCCAGTCCCTGGAGGAGCGCCGCCGGAGCGAGAGCTACGCCCAGGTGAAGGAGATGGCAGGCCGGCTGGCCCCCATGGGGGAGTTCGGACGGAACATTATCACCCGGGACCCGGAGCCCATGGAGCGGGGGAAGGTCTATGAATACGACCAGCGTCCGGCGGACCTGCTCCTGACACTGGCGGATCTGCAGAGCCGGCTGGAACGGCGTCTGCCGCCGCCTCAGGCGGCCTTTGACGGCATCATCCGCCAGGAGCCCTACCCCGTGGAGAGCAAGGCCCGGGAGATCATCCAGTGGCTGAAATCCACCGGCGGGACCTGTTTCCGGAAGCTGTTTCAGGGAAACCGGAGCCGCAGCGAGGTGGTGGCCACCTTCCTGGCGGTGCTGGAGCTGTGCCGGGCCTGCGTCATCCGCCTCACCGGCTCCGGGCAGGACTGCACCGTCCGGCAGGAGCGGGAGATGCCGGAGGACCTGACATTTTAAGGAGAACGCCCTTTATGGAAAATATGGATATCAAGGAGATCGCATCCGCGGCGGAGGCCATCCTGTTTGCGTCGGGAGAGCCGGTCAAAGAGGATCGGATCTGCACGGCGCTGGAGCTGGACCGTCCCACGGCCCAGAAGGTGCTCCAGTCCCTGATGGATCATTACGCCTACGAGCGCCGGGGCGTCCGGCTGCTGCACATGGAGGACGCCTGGCAGCTCTGCTCCGCACCGGAGTACGCGGATGTGATCCGGCAGGCGTTTGAGATCCGGAAGCCTGCCAAGCTCAGCCAGCCGGCGCTGGAGGTGCTGACCATCATCGCCTATTACCAGCCCACCACCCGGGCCTATGTGGACCAGATCCGGGGCGTGGACAGCGCCTATACCGTGGGGCTTCTGCTGGACCGGAAGCTCATCGAGGAGTGCGGACGGCTCCAGGTGCCGGGACGGCCCCGGCTGTACCGCACCACGGAGAATTTTCTCCGGGCGTTCCATCTCACCTCCCTGGAGGATCTGCCGGAGATGCCAGAGCTGATGAACGGCGAGGGCCAGCAGATGCGTCTGGACGAGGACGGCGCCGTGGTGGACCCCAGCGGCGTGCGGCAGACGGAACCGGAGATCCCGGAGACGGAGACAGAGACCCCAGAGACAGAGAATTGACCTGCGACATTCTGGCGGGAGGTGAGGGCCTTGCTGTGGCTATGGATCCTGGCGGGGATCGTACTGCTGTTCATTCTGTTGTGCCTGCTGCGGCTGGGCGTGCTGGTGAATTTCGCCGACACCGCTGAGGCGTATGTGTCCGTGGGACCCATCCGCATTCAGGTGGCCCCCTCCAAAAAGAAGAAGGACGGCGGACCGGAGCAGGAGAAGAAGCCGAAAAAGACAAAGAAGGCCAAAGAGGAGAAACCCGGGAAGGAGAAGAAGTCCTTTCCCAAGCCCACGCTGTCGGATATCCGCTCCGCGTATGACGAGCTGTGGCCGCCCACGCGGCGGGCGCTGCGCCGGACCCGGAGAGGCATCCGCATCCATCCGCTGGAGCTGTCGCTGACGTTGGGCGGACAGGAGGATCCCGCCGCTGCGGCACAGAGCTGCGGCTATGCCAGCGCCGCCGTCTGGACCGGGATGCCGGTGCTGGAGCAGCTGCTGGACATTCCGGACCCGTCCATCCACCTGGGGACCGACTTTGAAAGCGCCGGGACCCGGATCCAGGGCCGGGTGGGCATCTCCATCCGCATCGGAACGCTGCTGGCGGTGGGCCTCCAGATCGGCATTCCGGCGCTGCGGTGGCTGCTGCGATATCTGAAACGGCACAAGAAAGCGGACAAGCAGAGAGAAACAGGGAAGAATGAGACTGCGGCGGCGGAGAAAGTGCCTGCCGCCTGAGAGAATAGAGGAGGTTTCCGTATGGACAACATGGAGAAGAAGACCCCGCTGAACGATCTGATGCGCTCCACCATGGAGAAGATCCATGAGATGGTGGACACCAACACCATCGTGGGACAGCCCATCACCACGCCGGACGGCGTGACGCTGATCCCTATTTCCAAGGTCAGCTTCGGCTTCGGCGCCGGCGGCGGCGACTACGGCAAGGCCGCCCAGAATGCTCAGAACTTCGGCGGCGGCAGCGGCGCGGGCGTGAAGATCGACCCGGTGGCGTTCCTGGTCATCAAGGACGGCGCTACCCGTGTGCTGCCGGTGGCGGTGCCGCCCATCTCCACGGCGGACCGGGTCATCGACATGATCCCGGACGTGATGGATAAAGTGGAAAAATATTTCGACAAGAAAAAGGAAAAAGAGGACTTCTGAGCGGGGTATACTATGGTCATCCTGCCCTCTCTGCGGAGAGGGGACCGAACGAGGGTGATCGCAGATGCAAAAGTGCTTCCGGCGGCTGGCTGCTGTCCTGAGCTGTGTGATTCTGTTCAGTGTGTTTCCCTGTCCCGCGGGGGCCGTCAGCACGTCCGCTGTATCCTCCATCCTGATGGATGTGGACAGCGGACGGGTCCTGTACGCCGACAATGAGACAGCCCAGATGCGCATTGCCAGCACCACCAAGATCATGACGGCGCTGGTGGCCATCGAAAACGGCGACCTGGACGATGTCTGGACGGTGAAGCGGGCGGAGACGCTGGTAGAGGGCACCTCCATGTACCTGCGGGAGGGGGAACAACTGACCCTGGAGACCATGCTCTACGGCCTGATGCTGTGCTCCGGCAACGACGCGGCCCTGGCCATCGCCGACGCGGTGGGCGGCAGTCAGGAGAAGTTCGTGGCCATGATGAACGCCAAGGCGAAGGAGCTGGGAATGACCGGCTCGTCCTTTGCCAATCCCAACGGTCTGGACGCTGAGGGCCACTATTCCACGGCGCTGGACATGGCAAAGCTGGCCTGCGCCGCCGTGAACAACGAGACGCTGGTCCGCATCGCCTCCACCAAAAGCGTCACCATCGGGGGACGGACCATGACGAACCACAACAAGCTCCTGTCCAACGTGGAGGGGTGCATCGGCCTGAAGACCGGCTATACCCGGGCGGCGGGCCGGACGCTGGTGTCCTGCGTGCAGCGGAACGGCCAGCGGATCGTGGCGGTGACGCTCCACGATCCCGACGACTGGACGGATCACCAGAAGCTCTACGAGTACGCCTTCTCCGCCTGGCCCGCCCAGCGGGCGCTGTCCATGGGGCAGAGCGTGGCGGAGCTTCCGGTGGAGGGTGGCATGACTGCCTCGGTGCCGCTGGTGTCCGCCGGGACCGTCTCCTGGCCGGTGGGCCAGGGGGAGGAGCTGACGGTGGAGCTGGAGATCCCTGAAAAGCTTACCGCCCCTGTGCGCCGGGGCGACCGGGCGGGGGAGGCGGTGGTGCTGCTGAACGGCAAAGAGGTGGCCCGGACGGACCTGCTGTGCGGCGGGGAGTCCCCGGCAGCCATTCCGGAGCCCATGAGCCTGTTCCACCGTCTGAAGCTGCGGTTTACCGCCTGAGTGAGGAGAGAAGACCCTTTGGAAGAACGACTGCAAAAACTGATGGCCGCCGCCGGCGTCTGTTCACGCCGGAAGGCGGAGGAGCTGCTGGCGGCGGGACGGGTCCTGGTCAACGGCGTCCCGGCCTCCCTGGGGGACAAGGCGGACCCGGACCGGGACACGGTGACTGTGGACGGGACGCCCATCGCCCGTCCCCGGCAGCACGTGTATCTGATGCTGAACAAGCCGGCGGGCTATGTGACCACGCTGTCCGACGAGCGGGGACGGCCTACGGTGGCGGACCTGACGAAAGATGTGGGCGTCCGGGTGTTCCCGGTGGGGCGGCTGGACCTGATGAGCGAGGGCCTGCTGCTGATGACCGACGACGGGGCGCTGATGCAGCGCCTGACCCATCCCAGCTTTGAAGTTTCCAAGACCTACCGCCTGTGGGTCCGGGGAGACGTCTCCGGCGCCGCCGGCCGTCTGGAGGCGGTGCGGGACCTGGACGGAGAGCCTATCCGGCCCGCTCAGGTTCGGACAGTCTATCAGAGCGGCGGACAGGCGGAGCTGTCCGTCACCATCCATGAGGGAAAAAACCGGCAGATCCGCCGGATGTGCGCCGCCTGCGGACTGACGGTCCGGCGTCTGCAAAGGGTGCGGGAGCACACGCTGGAGCTGGGAGATCTGAAGCCCGGCGCATGGCGATACTTAACGGAACAGGAGATCGCGGCCCTGAAAGGGGAGCGTAACTGAAAGAAGAGCTGGGGGAGACATCTGGAGACGTTTCCTCCGGCTTTCCTGATGTCTCAGGGCCAGAGAGACTGCTCAACGGAAGAATTTTGCAGTCTTCTGAAAAAAACTTGCAAAACTGGTTTGAAAATCCCGGGAACTGTGGTACAATAGCAAAGTACCCCCGTCCGATGAGGGCACGTCTGGAATTTCGCACACACAGGAGGACTCGCTTATGGCAAAAAGCGTTTTACATACCATCGAGAGCAATATGAAGACCTTCTCCAAGGGGCAGAAAAAGATCGCCGCTTACATTCTGGAGAACTACGACAAAGCGGCGTTTATGACGGCCAGCAAGCTGGGCAGCCTGGTAGGGGTCAGCGAGTCCACGGTGGTCCGTTTCGCGTCGGAACTGGGTTATGAAGGCTACCCCAGCATGCAGCGGGCCCTGCAGGAGATGATCCGCAGCCGCCTGACTTCCACCCAGCGCATCAAGTCGGCGGAAGATAACCTCTCCGGTCAGGACGTTCTGGCGGCGGTGGTCCAGTCGGACATCGACAAGCTGCGCCGCATCGTGGACGAGACGGACCGGGAGGACTTTGACGAGGTCTGCCGGAAGATCATGACCGCCCGGCGCATCTACATTCTGGGCACCCGGTCGTCCACCTTCGTGGCGGGATATTTGAATTTTTACCTGCATTTGATGTTTGAGAACGTAACGCTGGTGGAAGCCAACGCCGCCGGCGAGATCTTTGAGCAGCTGTTCCGCATCGGACCCGGCGACGTGCTGATCGCCATCACGTTCCCCCGGTATTCCAAAGTCACCATGAACACCGTGAAATTCGCCAAGGACCGGGGAGCCACCATCGTGGCCATCACGGACAGTGAGCTGTCGCCCCTCTACCAACAGGCGGATGTGTCCCTGCTGGTGACCAGCGATATGTTCTCCTTCGTGGACTCCATGGTGGCGCCCATCTCCATGATCAACGCCCTTCTGGTGGCGCTGGGCTACCGGAAGGGACAGGACGTCTCCGCCACCTTCGCGGAGCTGGAGAGCATTTGGGATGAGTACGGCGTATTCGGAAGGGCGGACGATGAGTAAGCGGATCACAGTGGTAGGCGGCGGAGCCGCCGGCATGATGGCCGCCGTCACGGCGGCCCAGCGAGGCGCATGCGTCACGCTGCTGGAGCCCAACGAGCGGCTGGGAAAGAAGCTGAACATCACCGGTAAGGGCCGCTGCAATGTCACCAACAACGCGGATCTCCAGACGCTTCTGTCCAATGTGCCCCGGAACGGAAAATTTCTCTACAGCGTGTTCTCCCGGTTCGACGGGCGGGACGCCATGGCCTTTTTTGAAGACCTGGGCGTCCCGTTGAAGACGGAGCGGGGGAACCGTGTCTTCCCGGTGAGCGACCGAGCCTTCGACGTCAGCGCCGCGTTGGAGCGGCGGCTGAAGGCTCTGGGCGTCTCCATCGTCCGGGACCGGGCGGTGTCCCTGACGCTGACGGACGGCGCCGTCCGGGGCGTGAAAGGAGAGCGGCGGGACTACCCGTCGGACGCGGTGATCCTGGCCACCGGCGGCGTGTCCTATCCAGCCACCGGTTCCACCGGCGAGGGCCACCGCATGGCCGCTGAGGCGGGCCACACCGTCACGCCCCTGCGGGGTTCCCTGGTGCCGCTGCGGGACTTCGGCGTGGGCCGCCGGATGCAGGGCCTGAGCCTGCGGAACGTGGGCCTGACGGTGTTTGAGAACGACAAAAAGATCTATACGGACTTCGGTGAGCTGCTGTTCACCCACTTCGGGGTCAGCGGCCCATTGATTTTGTCCGCCTCCGCCCATATGCGGCACTTTGAGAAGAAGGCCTACCGCATCGAGATCGACCTGAAGCCGGCGCTGGACGAGCAGCAGCTGGACAAGCGGCTGCTGTCGGACTTCACGAAATACGCCAACAGCGATTTCTGCAACGCCCTGGACGATCTGCTGCCCCAGAAGCTGATCCCCGTCATGGTGGAGTGGTCGGAGATCCCGCCCCATGAGAAGGTCCACGACCTGACCAAGGAGCAGCGCCGGGGACTGCTGCGGCTGCTGAAGCACTTCCCGGTGGCTATCGCCGGACCCTGCCCAGTGACGGACGCCATCGTCACCTCCGGCGGCGTGAAGGTGGGGGAGATCGATCCCAAGACTATGGAGTCAAAGGTTGTGAAGGATCTATACTTTGCAGGCGAACTCATTGACGTGGACGCCTATACCGGCGGCTTCAACCTGCAGATCGCCTGGGCCACCGGCAGGGCGGCAGGAGAGGCGGCCGCCGCTCCGGTGGAATGACCGGCCTGTCCGGACAGCGAGAACGATTACACAAAGAAGGAACGAGAGCTATATGAAGACCATCAGCATTGCCATTGACGGTCCCTCCGGGGCCGGAAAGAGCACCCTGGCCCGGAGTGCCGCCGCGGAGCTGGGCTGTCTGTATGTGGACACCGGCGCCATTTACCGCACCATCGCCTATTCCGTCATGACCGCCGGGATCGATCCCAAGGACGGCGCCGCCGTGATGGCGGCGCTGCCGGACCTCGACATCCGGCTGGTCCACGGGGAAGACGGTGAGCAGCGGATGCTGCTGAACGGCACGGACGTCTCCCGGGAGATCCGTCTGCCGGAGGTGTCCCTGTACGCCTCCGCCGTGTCCGCCCACCCCGGCGTCCGGACGTATCTGCTGGAGATGCAGCGCCAGCTGGCCCGGGAGAACAGCGTCATCATGGACGGCCGGGACATCGGCACCGTGGTGCTGCCGGACGCGGACGTGAAGATCTTCCTCACCGCATCTCCGGAGGCCCGGGCCCATCGCCGGTGCCGGGAGCTGGAGCAGCGTGGGACGCCGGAGTCCTATGAAAAGGTGCTGGAGGAGATCCAGCAGCGGGACTACAACGACACCCACCGGGCGGTGGCGCCGCTTCGCCAGGCGGAGGACGCCGTGCTGCTGGACACCACGGCCATGAATTTCGAGGAGAGCCGTCAGGCGCTGCTGGAACTGATCCGGGGGAGGGCAGAAGCATGAAGCCGTTCAGTGCGCTTTACGTATTCATCTATTATCTGGTGGGCTTCATCACCGCCATCCTGCACCCCACCACGGTGGAGGGCATGGAGAAGCTGCCCCCAAGCGGCGTTCTGCTGTGCCCCAACCACGCCAGCAACTGGGACCCCTTCCTCATCGCCCTGAAGCTGCCCAAGAACTACCGGCTCCACATCATGGCGAAAGAGGAGCTGTTCCGCTATCCCGGACTGGGATGGCTGCTGCGGCAGGTGGGCGTGTTCCCCGTCAGCCGGGGCAACAACGATATCCAGTCCGTGAAGATGGCCATGCAGGCCATCAAATCCGGCGACAATCTGCTGATTTTCCCGGAGGGCACCACCATCCACAACGGCATCGGCCATGTGGACGGCCTGCCCGCCCACGCCCATGCCGGCGTGGCGGTCATCGGCGTCCGCACCGGCGCCACCATGGTCCCCGTGTTCGTGGACGGCGAAAAGAAGCTGTTCCATCGCACCCGCATCATCTTCGGCGACCCCTATCAGCCGGTGTACACCGGCCGCCGGGGAACGTCCGAGGAGATGCAGAAGATCGCGGACGACATCCTGGCCAACGCCTATGCTCTGGGCGGCCAGGCGGTAGGAGGGAAGCCGCTGTGCGAGAAGTGATCCTGGCGGAGTCCGCCGGCTTCTGCTACGGCGTGAAGCGGGCGGTGGAGCTGGCGGAGCAGACCGCGGCCCGCACCGGCGGCTGCTGGATGCTGGGAGACCTGATCCACAACACCCATGTGGTGGAGGCGCTGGGACGCCAGGGCATCCGGAAGGCAGAGCACGGAGAGGACCTGACGGCGGCGGACACGGTGGTCATCCGCTCCCACGGCGAGCGGAAGGACATTCTGGACGCGCTGGAGAAGCGGGGCGTGGCCTGCGTCAACGCCACCTGTCCCAACGTGGTCCGCATCCAGCGGCTGGTGGCCCAGGCGGAGGCCGAGGGACGGCAGCCCGTCATCATCGGGGAGCCCCATCACCCGGAGGTGGTGGGCGTGGCCAGCTGGTGCAGTCATCCGTTGGTGTTTGACGGCCCGGAGGCGGTGCGCCGGTGGCTGGCGGAGGACCCGGAAAACAGGGCGGTCCCTGTCACAATCGTGGCCCAAACCACCTGTATACGTGAAATTTTTGAATCTTCTGCAAAAATCCTAAAAAAAGAGTGTACAAACGCAAAATTATTTGATACAATATGTAATGCTACGCATAAGCGTCAGGCTGAGGCGGCTTCCATCGCCGCCAAAGCGGACGTGATGGTCGTGGTGGGAGACCGCAAAAGCGCGAACACCAAACATTTGACGGAAATTTGTAAAGAGAGATGCGGACGTGTCTATCAGATCGAAGACGCGGACGAGCTCTCGCCGGATTGGTTCAATGGTTGCTCTGTTGCGGGCCTTACGGCTGGTGCTTCCACCCCTGCGGGCATCATTAAGGAGGTATATGCAACGATGAGCGAAGAAATCAAAGCGGCCGAGGGTAAAGAGGAGTCCTTCGAGGAATTACTGAATCAGTCTTTCAAAACTTTAAATACAGGAGAGAAGGTAACTGGTATCGTCACGGCCATCACTCCCACTGAGGTGCAGGTGGACGTGGGCGCCAAGCAGGCCGCGTACATCAAGTTCAGCGAGCTTTCTGATGACCCCAGCGCCAAGCCCGAGGACATTGTCCACGTGGGCGACGAGATCGAGACCTACATCGTCCGTGTCAACGACGTGGAGGGCTATGCCGAGCTCAGCAAGAAGCGTCTGGATGCCCAGAAGATCTGGGAGAACATTGAGAACGCCGTTGAGGAGAAGACCGTGCTGGAAGGCACCGTCACCGAGGAGAACAAGGGCGGCATCGTGGTGTCCGTGAAGGGCGTCCGCGTGTTCGTTCCCGCCTCTCAGAGTGGCCAGCCCCGCGGCGCCGATCTGTCCGCCATGAAGGGCCAGAAGGTCCAGCTGCGCATCACCGAGGTCAACCGTGCCCGCCGCCGGGTCGTCGGTTCCATCCGCTCCGTCACCGAGGAGGCCCGCAAGGCCGCTCAGGCTGAGGTCTGGAACAACATCGAGGTGGGCAAGCACTACACCGGCACCGTCAAGTCCATGACCTCCTACGGCGTGTTCGTGGACATCGGCGGCGTGGACGGCATGGTCCACATTTCCGAGCTGAGCTGGAGCCGCATCAAGACTCCCTCCGAGGTCTGCAAGGTGGGCGACACTCTGGAAGTGTACGTCATCTCCTATGACCCCGAAAAGAAGAAAATCTCCCTGGGCGTCAAGGACCACAGCGTGGATCCCTGGCAGATGTTCATGAATCAGTACAGCGTGGGCGACGTGGCCTCTGTCCGCATCGTCAAGCTGATGACCTTCGGCGCTTTCGCCGAGGTCGTTCCCGGCGTGGACGGCCTGATCCACATCTCTCAGATCGCCGACCGCCGCATCGACAAGCCCGAGGACGTGCTGTCCGAGGGCCAGGTGGTGGACGCCAAGATCATCGCCGTGGATGAGGAGAAGAAGAAGATCTCCCTGTCCATCCGCGCTCTGCTGGCTCCCGCCGCTGAGGAGGCCGAGGAGGCCCCCGTGGAGGAGTAATCCGCCATCCGGATACGATCAAAAGAGGCAGACCCTGACGGGTCCGCCTCTTTTTGCGGTTTTGTGATTTTTTTCACGGCTTTTCGATTGCATTGAAACACAGCCCATGATATAATAAATCGATATCTGCTGAAAACTAAGACCAATATCCTGCGTAAGATTCAAGATATGGGAGGAAACAACATGAGCTATCAGGAAGAATATCAGAAGAAGCTGACCACTGCCGAGGAGGCGGTCAAGGTTGTGAAGTCCGGCGACTGGGTGGATTACACCTGGTGCGGCTGCCATCCGATCGCTCTGGATAAGGCCCTGGCCGCCCGGAAGGACGAGCTGGTGGATGTGAAGGTCCGCGGCGGCGTGACCATGTGGATGCCTGAGATCTGCAAGGCGGAGGACGCCGGCGATCACTTCACCTGGCACTCCTGGCACTGCAGCGGCATCGACCGCAAGATCATCGCCAAGGGCATGGGCTATTTCTCTCCGATGCGTTAC
>Ga0129314_1001671_pt1 | contig 14494 bp, 9 predicted proteins | sample O1111metagenome_FD_94431 | JGI IMG/M metagenome (GOLD analysis project Ga0129314, IMG submission 94431) | Orangutan individual fecal microbial communities from fecal samples from Wisconsin, USA - O1111 metagenome | ecosystem: Host-associated > Mammals > Digestive system > Large intestine > Fecal...
CAGCGGCACGGTGGACGCTCCCATTGGCCGCCACCCCACAGACCGCAAGAGGATGGCGGTCAACCTCCGCAGCGGCCGCCGCGCCGTGACCCACTGGGAGGTCATCGCCCGCTATCGGGGCGTGACCCATGTGCGCTGCCGGTTGGAAACCGGACGTACCCACCAGATCCGCGTCCATATGGCCCACATCGGCCATCCCATACTGGGCGATACGGTATACGGCGCGAAAAAGCCGGTTCCCGGCCTGACAGGCCAGTGCCTTCAGGCGGTGGCGCTGCGCTTTATCCACCCCCGCACAGGCGAATCCGTCTCGGTAAGCTGCCCCCTCTGCGCGGAATTCCAGCAGATGCTGCATAAATATCAGGCCCAGTCCTAGGCAAAAGCCGCCCGCCATTCCATGCCGCACAATAGGGGCGGCTCTACCGAGCCACCCCTATATTTTTTCATTTTTCTTATAAAAGGTGTTGACAAACCGGATGTTTTGCGCTACTATATTACCGTTGTCTGCGCGGTTAGCTCAGCTGGCTAGAGCACATGCTTGACGTGCATGGGGTCACAGGTTCGAGTCCTGTACCGCGCACCACGAAAAAACCTTGTAACCATCACGGTTGCAAGGTTTTTCTCTTTTTCTCCCAAAACCGCCGTCTCCTCTTGACAGTTACAAACTCGGATGATAGTATAAAAGAAACGATAGTATCATTTATACGACCGTATCGGCACTGCGCCCGCTGCCCGGCGGGTAAGAAAAGGGGAGGCGTTTGTATGCGCAGAACAACGGCGACCACGGACTATCTCAAGGAGTGCATGGGCACGGCATTGCTGGAATTGATGGGGCAGAAGCCCCTTGAGAAGATCAGCATCGAGGAGATGACGGCCAAGGCAGATGTGGGGCGCTCCACCTATTTCCGCTATTTCAAGAGCAAGGAGGAGGTGCTGTCCTTCAAGCTGCTGTGCCTGTGGCGGCGCTTTTCCGCAGAACAGGGCGGCGATGGCATCGCCCGCGTCGACCCGAAGGGTATCCAGACACTTTTCGATTTCTGCCTGTCCATCCGCCCCATATGCGAGCTGCTCTACGGTACCGGCCATCAGGACGTGATCCTGCGCTTTTACTTACAGGGCGCCGCACCCGTCATCGCCCGGGCCGATGCCAAGACCTACTACTTTATCCAGTTCATCACCTTCGGACTGTTCGGGCTGATGAACGCGTGGGTGCTGGGCGGCTACCAAGAGACGCCGGAGGAGATGGCGCAGATCGTCTGCGCGTGGAGAGACGCCTCGCAGGAGGCATAAGGGGAAAGGAGCTTCAATATGGGAAAAATTATGCGCCGTGTGCTGATCGTCATTCCCGTTGTGGCCTTGCAGGTGCTGTGGCATATTCTGCTGGTGAAATGGCTGTCGCCCTATGCGCCGCTGATCGTGTCGCTGCTGTCTGTGGCGGCCTTCTTCATGGTGCTGTTCATCGTCATCAAGCGGGACGAGAGCACCTACAAGCTTTTATGGCTGCTCATCATCCTGACGATGCCGTTGGTGGGCGCGCTGCTGTACCTGTTTTTCGGCAATAAGCGGACGGCGAAGCCGCTGAAAAAACGGCTGCAAAGCGTGGAGAGCAGCGGCGAGCCCCATCCGCTCCCTGTGGGCGAGACGCCCTTTGCGGGGGAAAAGCGCATGGAGCAGACAGTTCGCTGGCTGGAGAAGAAAACCGGGTATCCCCTGTGTAAGGCCCAGCCGGTGCGGTACTATCCGCTGGGGGACGATATGTTCCCGGATATGCTGCAGGATATGAAAAGCGCCAAGCGCTCCATCTACATCGAGTATTTCATCATCGAGCCGGGGCATATGTGGAACGCCATGATGGCGGTGCTGGCCGACAAGCTGCGGCAGGGCGTGGATGTGCGGGTGATGTACGACGATCTGGGCAGCATCTCCTCCTTCAACTTCAGCAACGCCCGGGAGCTGACGCAGAAGGGCATCCCCTGCGTGCCATTTAATCCTCTCATTGCCTTGAAGGGAACCGCCAACTACCGCGACCACCGCAAAATGCTGATCGTCGATAACGAGATTGCCTACAGCGGCGGCATCAATCTGTCGGATCGGTACATCAATCTGGAGCACCCCTACGGCCACTGGAAGGACACCGGCTTCCGGCTCACCGGCGAGGGGGTACACAGCTTTACCCATATGTTTTTGACGTTTTGGAATGCCTTCGCCCTGAAAAAGGGGGAGGCGGGCACGCCCATGCCCGCGCTGCAAGAGAGCGCTGAAGCGCCGCGGGAAACGGAAGGCTATGTGCTCAGCTACTATGACTCGCCGCTGGCGCATGAGGCCACCAGCAATCAGCTTTTCATCGACCTGCTCTCCCAGAGCACGGACTATGCGTGGTTCTTTACGCCCTATCTCATGCTGGGCGATGACCTGATGGCCGCCATGCTCACGGCGGCGCGGCGTGGCGTGGATGTGCGGATCATCATGCCCGGTATCCCTGATAAAAAGCTGATCTTCCGGATGTCCCGCAGCTTCTATCAGGTGCTGCTGACGGGCGGCGTCAAGATCTACGAGTATACCCCCGGCTTCGTACACGCTAAGAGCTTTGTGTCCGATGACAAGGTGGCCACCATCGGGACGGTCAATCTGGATTACCGCAGCCTGTTTCTGCACTTTGAAAACAATTCCCTCTTTTACCGTACCGGCATCGTGGAGAAGATCAAGGAGGACTTCCTCGCCACACAGGCACTGTGCCGCGAAATGAAGCCCTACGATAAGAAGCGCTATTCCCGCCGTTGGGTGGTGGATGGAATTCTCCGCATTTTCGCGCCGCTGTGCTGAGCGCGCAAGGAGCGGCTTTCGTTACACGAAAGCCGCTCCTTTTACCATATTACTGTTTGGTTGAGAAAAAGCCGCGCCATTACGCCTCACCCACAGCCTTCCGTTTGCTGTAGAAACATGCTGCTCTGCCCGAGAGGCACTGTGAAGCCGGGGGGAGGTTGCTTTTTCAAAAAATGAGGCAGCGGCCCACGTTTGAGGTGAACGTGCGCCGCTGCTATTTTGTAAAGATTTGGGATCATTTACAGACAAGTAGAGTATACCAGAGCCCGCCATATCCCGGAAGCCCCTGTAGGGGATAAAATTCTGTCCAAAAATGTCCACGCGGATTTGTATAACTTTGTATCCCCCTACCCAGCTTGTTACACGGCTGTTGGCAGGCTATACTACCATTAGATCAGATGCTGATACGCTCAAGCAGCGATCTGGTGGGAAGCCGAGGGGTTGGCGCTCCACCGCCTTATTATCCAAAAGAAGAATCGCCTCCGGCGTGTGCGCCGGAGGCGATTCTTCTTTTAATATAGCTGCCCTGCACTTCGGAAACCTGCTTTCACGCGGCAAAGTCCTGCCTGCTCAAAAGGGATATCCTCCCATCGGCTTTTTCATTTTCCGGTAAGCCGTGTTCCCCCCTGCCCTGCAGGGGGGGAACATAGCCCGTCCCTGCCCGCCGGTACCAACCGGGGGCGAGGGAACCGTCTGTGGGCTGTCTCGCGGCGAAACACATCCACACGCCCAAGACAGCTATGACGACCGGGGGTTTTCTGCTTTGCATTGCTGGGGGTACCATCGATTGACAAGGGCAGACACGCCTGACAGTGCGCCTTTCCGGCACTTTTTGCCCTTTTCACCTTGGCGGGCGGCAGCCCGCCTGCGTCTCAAAAAGCAAAAATCACTCGGAAATCCATTTCTGTCAGGTACAGGCAGTTTTGCCGGAGCAGAAATGCGGCCAGACAAGGAAAGCGCCGCAGAAAATACTTGTCGTATTATCAAGGCGCTTGACGCCGTATGGGCACATTTGGGCCCGTCAAAACCGTGTTTTCCCTTGTCAATCGATGGTACTATCATCTTAACGGAATCTTCATACGAAAGCCATGGTGGAAAAGCGCCTTCTCTCCGATTTCCGGCAGAATGCCCTTAATACGCAAATTTGCGCAGACTTGCCGTTTTGCGCAAAAAAAGAGAGGCCGCCCCACAGGGGGCGGCCTCTCTGCCGGTTTATTCGGCGCTCTGAATAGCGCCGCTGAGGAACGTATCGAAAAGTGTGCCCAGCCGTTCGACGCTCTCGTCGATGTCGTTGTCCATGTGGTTCCAGAAAAACTGCATCACAAATCCAATGTAGGCGTAGCGGCAGAAGGAGGCAATGCTGCGCAGCTTCTCCTCGGAGAGCGCCTGCCCTGCGGCGGCCTCGTGTACCACGCGGGAAAAAACGTCGTCAGACAGCGAGAAAATATACCGTTCCAGACGATCCCGCGAAAGACCGTCAAACACATGGTAAATGGTTTTGGGGTGGGCCTTGCATTGGCGCAGCACCCTTTTGGTGACGGATTTCCAGTCAACCGGGGCTTCCGCCGGCATAAACGCCTCAATTTTTTCCTGAAACCATGTGTCCAGCAGCGCATAGATGTCCTGATAATGATAGTAAAACGTATTGGGACTGATACCGGCGCGCTTGACCAGCGCCGCCACGGTGATCTTGTCAAACGGCAGCTCCTCCAGCATGGCCTGAAAGGCGGTCATGATGAGCTTCTTGGTATAAAGAGCCATTTTCCTCCCTCCTCACAGTTGAAATTGTCCGTGGGGTCGATCGGATGGGGTTTATCTGCATGATAATAGCGCAGGGCGCGATATAACGCAAGATGCCCTCCGTTATACGCCCGTCATAGAGGCACGGCGGACGTCTCCGCCCCTCGATAGCCCAGCGCCTGCGAGATCATGGCCGCCGTGGCGCAGACCTGCTCCACGGCCCGGTGAAATTCATCGGAATGGACGCTGCGGAACATGCCGATCACCCCCACCGCATACCGCACCTTGCCCTCTACGTTATAAACCGGCGCGGAGATGGAGCGCAGACCGATCTTGTATTCGCCGTTTTCGATGGCGTAGCCGTTGCTGCGACAGGCATCCGCCTCCTGCATCAGGGCGGGGATATCGGTGATGGTATGGGGCGTAAACTGGTGCATGGTCTGGCTGTGCAGCAGCGTCTCCGCGCTTGCGCGGGACATGCTTGCCAGAAAAACCTTACCCTGCGATGTGCAGTAGATGGGCAAGCGGGCCCCCGTGTCCGACACGATGCGCAGCGCATTGTGCGCCTCCACCTGATCGAGGGTAATAACGCTGCCGCCTTCGCAGATGGACAGCATCACGGACGCGCCGGTCTGCCGGCTCAGGTGCTCCATATAGGGCCGGGCCACCTGCGAGATATCCCACGAGCGCTCCACCTGCCGCCCATACTCAAAAAGCCGCAGGCCCAGCGCGTATTTTCCTTCGGGGGTCTGGGTGACCATGTCGTACTGCCGCATGGTGGTCAAAAGCCCGAACACGGTGCTCTTCGGATAGCCGCACATATCAGTCAGCTCCTTCAGCGGCAAAGGCTTTCCGGCCTGACTGAGTATTTGCAGCAGGTCCATGGCCTTTGCCACAGACAGAATGATGTTGCCGTCTACCATGGGTTCACCAACTCCTTCCCCTCTCCAGCATAGCCGGGGGATCCCGCTCTGTCAAGAAGGTTCCGACAAAACCGAAAGAAAATCCTGCCATATCGGATGCGTATCCGAAATCTCTTGCCGCCGCGAAAAGGTTTACAAACGGCTCACTGAGGTGTATCATGTGAAAAAATGCAAGCCGCAGATGGCGTCTCCTGCCGGGAGGCCGCCTTTCATGGCAAAGCGGCGCGGCTCAGGAAGTAAGGAAGTGACAGGATGTCTTTTGCAGATAAAACCCGCATAGCCCAGGCGATAGAGGCGCTTGCCCGGTTCAACGCAACGCCGGGCGCAGGCGTTACGCGCCGATCCTATACAAAAGAGTACCGTGATGCACAGGAATACCTGCGGCGGGAGCTTGAGGCGGAGGGGCTGTCCGTTCGGCTGGACCCTGTAGGCAATCTGATCGGCCGCCGGGAGGGGGCGGACGGCGCACTGGCGGCCATTGCGGTGGGCTCCCATCTGGATACCGTCTGCGGCGGCGGAAAGTTCGATGGCGCCGTTGGCATTGTCTGCGCGCTGGAGCTTGCCAGAATGATGCGGGAGGACGGCCTTTCTCTGCGCCATCCCTTTGAGGTGGCCGCGATTGTGGAGGAAGAGGGCAGCGCCTTCGGTTCGGGCATCATGGGCGGCAAGGCGCTGGCCGGCATGCTGGAGGCGGACTATTTGAAGCAGCTGAAAAGCAGCGGCGGCATGACCGCCTACGACACCATGACCGCCTGCGGACTGCTGCCTGAAAAGCTGCCGGAAGCAAAGCGGAGCAGGGATAGCTGGGCCTGCTTCATCGAGCCCCACATTGAGCAGGGGCCGGTTTTGGAGAGCGAGGGCCTGCCGGTGGGCATTGTGGATACCATCGTGGGTATCCGCACAAAGAAAATCACCATCATCGGCCGGCCTGACCACGGCGGCACCACCCCCATGCACCTGCGCCATGATGCCATGGTGGCGGCAGCAAAGCTTGTGACGCTGGCAGATCAACTGGCCGGCGAACTGAACGACGGTACCGTGACCACCTGCGGCGCTCTTCGCGTGGAACCGGGCGCGCCGAATGTTGTTCCCGGCCGGGTGGAGATGACGGTGGAGTGCCGCTCCCCCCGGCAAGCCTCCATTGATGCGGTGTTTGGCGCGGTGGAGCGGCAGCTGGCGCAGCTGCTGGCCGCAGGCTATCAGGTAGAGACCGTCAGCCTGATGGAAACCACCCCCGTCCGCCTCCATCAGCGGATCGTGGCGTCGCTGGCCGGCAGTGTGCGGGAAAAGGGGCTGCCGGTCAGGCTGCTGCCCAGCGGCGCCGGACACGACGCCATGTTCATCTCCCGCGTAACGGATACGGGCATGCTGTTTGTTCCCAGCCGCGGCGGCCGCAGTCACTGTCCCGAGGAGTTCACCGATGCCGGGGATATTGCCGTATGCTGCGATGTGCTATACGGCGCGCTGAAGGCATTGGACCGCGAATAAGGGCCTTTCGCCCGCAAAATAGCAAGCAGGCCTCCGGAAAGTATTTTCCGGAGGCCTTGCCGTATTTCTTGTGCGGTGGGGTGAAGGTTAGTGCCTGCCGTAGTGGACATGGAGATGCTCGTGGCACCATTCCTCGCCATAGTCGGAGAGCATCTGGGTGACGATGGGGTTCTTCTCGGCGCGCTTGAACATGGCGGCGTTGTCGGCGGCGTAAAGTCCCTCGCCGCGTGCCTTCTTGGTCACATTCAGGCCGTAGGGCTGTCCTGCGCCGCCTACGCAGCCGCCCTGGCAGGTCATGACCTCGACGAGATGGAAGAACTTCTTCCCGGCCTCGATGTCGGCGATCAGCTCCTTGGCGTGTGCCAAACCGTTTACCACGGCCAGCTTCAGCTCGGTGCCCTCCACGTCCAGCGTCAGCTCGCGGATTTCACCGTCGCCGCGGACGCCGGAAACCCGCACGGCCCGCAGGGTGTTTTTGGACTTGTCGGGCAGGCAGTGGCGGATCACCGCCTCAGCCACGCCGCCGGTGACGCCGTAGATCACGGCGGCGCCGCTGCCCAGACCGAAGGGCAGGTCGGGGGATTCCAGCTCCAGCTCATTAAGCTTGATGCCGGCCTCGCGGATCATATCCACCAGCTCGCGGGTGGTCAGCACCAGATCCACGTCGGGCCGTCCATCGTGGATGAACTCCTCTCGTGCCGCCTCCATCTTCTTGGCGGTACAGGGCATGATGGCGATGTGATAGGTGGTTCGGCCGTCCTCGGCGTCCTTGGCGGCATACTGATCCCGCAGCACCGTGGCAAACATCTCCATGGGGGACTTGCAGGAGGAGACGTTGTTCAGATACTCGGGGCGGTTCAGCTCCAGATACTTGATCCATGCCGGGCAGCAGCTGGTGAACATGGGGAAGGGGCCGCCGGCCTTCAGCCGCTCCTGGAACTCCGTGGCCTCCAGAATGGTGGTCATGTCGGCGCTGAAGTTGGTGTCGTATACCTCGTCCACGCCCATCAGCTTCAGGGCGGTGACCAGCTTATCCAGCACATTGGTGCCGGCGGGAATGCCGAAGTTTTCGCCGATGGCCACGCGCACGGCGGGGGCGATTTGTACCACCACCCGCTTGGCGGGGTTGTGGATCGCGGCCCACGCTTCGCCGATCTGGTTTTTCACGGTGATAGCGCCTGTGGTGCATACGGCGGCGCACTGGCCGCAGCTGACGCACTTGGTCTGGTCGATCTTCTTGTCGAAGGCAGGCATCACCTGCAGCTCGCTGCCGCGGTGGGCAAAGTTCAAAATGCCCTGTCCCTGCTTTTCCTCGCACACGCGCACGCAGTCGCCGCAGAGGATGCACTTGTTGGGATCGCGGAAGATGGCGGGGCTGGTGTTGTCCAGCTCGCGGCGGGGGCGTGTATCCTTGAAGCGGATATGGTGCACGCCGAACTGCTGGGCCAGATTCTGCAATTGGCAGTTTCCGGACTTGGCGCAGGTGGTGCACTCGCAGTCATGGGAAGAGAGCAGCAGCTCCAGAATCATACGCCGGTGCTTCAGCAGCTTTGCCGTATTGGTGCGGATGGACATACCGTCCCGGGGCTCCATAGAGCAGGAGGCGTCCAGCTTTCCGGTTTTGGTGTCCTCCACCATGCACATACGGCATGCGCCGTAGGTGGAAAGCTCGGAATAGTAGCAGAAAGTGGGGATTTCGATACCGGCCTTGCGGATCACGGCCAGTACATTTTTTTCTCCGTCAAACGGCACGCGCTGGCCGTCAATGATCATAATTCCTTTGGCCATGTCTTATTCCTCCTCGATGGCGTCGATTGCGCCGAACGGGCAGGCGCCCCAGCAGGCGCCGCAGTGGATGCACTTTTCGTTGTCGATGTGGAACACACCACGGATCTGGCCGGAAATGGCCTCCATGGGGCAGTTCTTGGCGCACTTGCCGCAGCCCTTGCACAGGTCGGGCTGAATCTCCAGACGGCGCTTGCGGCCGTTGCAGATGGGGCAGTGGTGATCCACTACGTGGTGCAGATAGTCCTCACGGAAGTGGCGCAGGGTGCTCATCACCGGTTTGCAGGCCGTCTGGCCAAGACCGCACAGCGCCGTGTCGGTGATGGTGTCGGACAGCGACTCCAGCATGTCCAGATCCTCCAGCGTGCCCTCGTTCTTCACGATGCGCTCCAGAATTTCCAGCATACGCTTGGTACCCTCGCGGCAGGGGGTGCACTTGCCGCAGCTCTCGTTCTGGGTAAAGTGCATGAAGAAGCGGGCCACCTCTGCCATGCAGGTGTCCTCGTCCATGACCACCAGACCGCCGGAGCCGATAATGGCGCCCGCTCTCTTCAGCGAGTCAAAGTCCATGGGCATGTCCAGATGCTCCTCGGTAAGGCAGCCGCCGGAGGGGCCGCCGATCTGTACAGCCTTGAATTTCTTTCCGTCGGGGATGCCGCCGCCGATGTCAAAGATGACCTCTCGCAGCGTGGTGCCCATAGGCACCTCCACAAGGCCGGTGTTCACCACGTTGCCGGTCAGGGCGAAGGTTTTGGTGCCGGGGCTTTTCTCCGTGCCGATGGAGCGGTACCATGCAGCGCCGTTGGTAATGATACCGGGCACGTTGGCAAAGGTCTCCACGTTGTTGAGCACCGTAGGCATGGCCCACAGGCCGTGCTCGATGGTGCGGGGCGGCTTTACCCGGGGCATACCCCGCTTGCCCTCAATGGAGGCGGTCAGGGCGCTGCCCTCGCCGCAGACGAAAGCGCCTGCGCCGCGGTTGATATGCAGATGGAAGCTAAAGCCGCTGCCCATGATGTCCTCGCCCAGAAGACCCAGCTCCTCGGCTTTGGCAATGGCGGTGCGCAGGCGGTCAACCGCCAGTGGATACTCGGCGCGGACATAGATATAGCCCTCGGTGGCGCCGGTGGCCACACCGGCGATCATCATGCCCTCGATAACGCTGTGGGGGTTGCCCTCCATAATGGAGCGGTCCATAAACGCGCCGGGGTCGCCCTCGTCGCCGTTGCAGACGATGTACTTCTGCTCGGCGTTCTGTCTGCGCGCACCGTCCCACTTGCGTCCTGCGGGGAAGCCGCCGCCGCCGCGGCCGCGGAGGCCGGAGTCGGTGATCTCCTTGCAGATCTCCTCGTCGGTCATCTCAAAGAGCGCCTTTTCAAAGGCGCCGTAGCCGCCCTTGGCAATGTATTCCTGCACGTCCTCCGCATCGCTGGTGCCGCAGTTGGCCAGCACAACGCGGTGCTGCTTTTTGTAGAAGGGGATGTCCTGCTGGCGGGGATAGGCAACGCCGTCCCGGGTATAAACCAGTCGCTCGATGATCTCGCCGGTGAGAACGGTTTTCTCCAGAATTTCGTGGCAGTCCTCGGGCTTGACATGGATGTACATAATGCCCATGGGCTCGATGTGTACCAGCGGGCCCATCTCGCAGAAGCCGTGGCAGCCGCTCATTTTGATGTGCAGGCTCTTTTCTTCCTCGTTGTCGTGCTTCAAGCCCACATATACGGGCAGACCCCGTGCCTCACACTCTTTTTTCAGGTTCTCATAGATTTTCATGGAGCCGCCGGCAATGCAGCCGGTACCGGCGCAGATCAGTACAGAGGGGATTTTGCCGCTGGCGGCAAGGGCCTGCTTGGCGTCCTCCGTCAGAACGCGAAAGCTTTCACGTGTCAGTTTGCTCATTTTGCCGCCTCCTTTTCGCGAATCTTATCCAGCTCGGCAATGGCCAGATCCGGGTTCATTTTGGGATGTACCTCGCCGTCAATGGTCATGGCAGGGGCAAGACCGCATGCACCCAGACACGCCACGGTCTCCAGCGTGAACATGCCGTCCTCAGAGGTCTTGCGCTTGCCGGTAAGACCCAGATAGTCATGAAGGGCGTCAAAAATGGGCTGGGACTTGCGCACGTGGCAGGCGGTGCCGTCGCACACCTTGATGATATGCTTGCCCTTGGGCTCCAGCGAGAAATTCTCATAGAAGGTGGCCACAGAATACACAGCGGACACACTGATGTCCAGGTATTCCGCCACGGTGGTCATGTCCTCTTGGCTGAGGTAGTTTTTCTGCGTCTGGATCTCCTGCAGGATTGCAATCAGCTGGGCGCGGTCCTGCGCGAAGCGGGATAAGATCTGCTGCGTTGTCTCCATTGGAAACCTCCTGTGTTCTTTCTTTTTTATTCGTTTGAGGCGGCCTTTGCCGCTCTGTAAAGATTGCGTTAAAAATATCACAAAAACTCACACGTACTATACCATGAATTTTGGGAAAAAGCAACAGTCAATTAGATGAAAAAAGCGATGATGAATTATCTAAAATCGATATTGACACAAAACTTTTCTGTGTCCCGTTTCTTGTGTTATGTCTTTAAATGTGATATAATACATCAGTTAAATAGTCGAAACATGTCGCCCGTGCCGCAGCGCCGGGTGAGGGAGGTACTCTTGGAACGAAAAAACGTCGTCGTGTCTGAGGCGGACATGTCCCGCCAGCAGGCGTTTACCGAAAAAATAAAGGCTCTGCACACCCAGCGGGGCACACCTGTCCGCGCACTGGTGGACACCTTCGGCTGCCAGCAGAATGTGGCTGACAGCCAGCATATCATGGGTATGCTGGAGGCCATGGGCTGCACCTTCGTCACCGCGGCGGAGGAGGCGGACATCGTGGTGCTGAACACCTGCGCCATCCGCGACCACGCGGAAAAGCGGGTCTACGGCAATCTGGGCGCCCTGACCCACACGAAAAAAGCCCATCCGGAGCAGATCATCTGCCTGTGCGGCTGCATGGCCCAGCGCCCGGAGGTGGCGGAGAAGGTGCGCCAGTCCTACCGCCACGTGGATCTGGTGTTCGGCCCTCAGGCGCTGTGGAAGTTCCCGGAGCTTTTGTATCAGGTCTATACCCGCCGGGGCCGGGTGTTCTCCGTGGAGGATGAGCACGGCTCCATTGCCGAGGGTATGCCGGTGGTGCGGGAGGGCCGCACCCGGGCGTGGGTGTCCATCATGTACGGCTGCAACAACTTCTGTTCTTACTGCATCGTCCCCTACGTCCGGGGCCGTGAGCGCAGCCGTGAGCCGGAGTGCATCCTCGAGGAGGTGCGCCAGCTGGCCGCCGAGGGGTATAAGGAGATCACCCTGCTGGGGCAGAACGTCAACTCCTACGGCAAGGATCTGGATACGCCCTGGGACTTTGCCGATCTTTTAAGTGAGCTGGACAAGATCGAGGGAGACTATCTTCTCCGCTTTATGTCCTCCCAGCCCAAGGACGCCGGCTACAAGCTGTTCGACACCATGGCACGCTGTAAGCATGTGGCCCGGCAGCTGCACCTGCCGGTGCAGTCCGGCTGCGACCGGGTGCTGCGGGCCATGAACCGGCCCTACGACCGGGCCAAATATCTGGACCTCATCACCTACGCCCGTAAGGTCATGCCCGATCTGGTGCTGACCAGCGATGTGATCATCGGCTTCCCCGGCGAGACGGAGGCCGAGGCCATGGAAACGGTATCACTGGTGGAGCAGGTGCGCTTCGACGCCCTCTTTACCTTCATCTTCTCTCCTCGTCCCGGCACCCCCGCCGCCAAAATGGACGACCCCGTGCCCCGCAGCGAGAAGCAGAAGTGGTTCGACCGCCTGTGCGATGCCCAGAACAGGATCTCCGAGGAGATCCACGCCGGGTATGTGGGCGACACCCTCCGCTGCCTTATCGATGGCCAGAGCGACGACAGCCGCTGGCCGCTGACGGCCCGCACCGCCGGAGGACGGCTGGTGCATCTGGTGGGCGACAGCGCCGCCATCGGCACCTACCGCGACGTAACGATCACCGACAGCAACACTTGGGCGCTGTTCGGCCGGCTGGTGTAAGCGCCGTTTCCCACCGGGAGCGCGTATCTCCCCACAAAACGAAAGCAAGTCAGAAAGGAGCCGCCCTATGGCAGAGCTGACCCCCATGATGCAGCAGTACCTGCAAATAAAAGAGCAGAACCCTGACGCCATCCTGTTTTTCCGTTTGGGCGACTTTTATGAGATGTTCGGCCCCGATGCCCGCACGGCGTCCCGTGAGCTGGACCTGACCCTTACCACCCGGGATAAGAGCAAGGAAAAGAGCGCCGAGGAGCGCGTCCCCATGTGCGGCGTGCCCTACCATTCGGCGGATTCCTATATCGCCCGGCTCATCGCCAAGGGCTACAAGGTGGCCATCTGCGAGCAGACGGAGGACCCTGCTGCCGCCAAGGGGCTGGTGAAACGGGACATCATCCGTGTGGTCACCCCCGGCACGGTGATCGACACGGCCTGTCTGGAGGAGGGGCGCTCCAACTTCTGCGCCGGCGTCTATCTGGACGAGGAAAACGCCGCGCTGTGCGCCTGCGATATTTCTACCGGCAAGGCGCACGCCACCGCCTTTTCCGGCCCCGGCCGCGTGGGCCAGCTTATGAACGAGTTGGGCCGCTTTGCCCCGGCCGAGGCAGTGCTGAACGAGACTGCCTTTTTCGATGAGACGCTCCACGCTTTTTTGCAGGATAAGCTGCATTGCCATCTGGAAAAGCTGAGCGCCGGCCGCTTCCAGATGGAGGGGGCCGAGCGGCTGATCCGCCGCCAGTTCGGGGATGCGGCACTCACCCGCCTGCCCCGGGATAACCCGGCGGTCTTTCTGGCGCTGGGCGCGCTGCTCAGCTATCTTCACGAGACACAGAAAACCGATCTTGCCCATGTGGACGATCTGGAATACTACCGCCGCGGTCAGTTCATGGAGCTGGATCTGACGGCCCGCCGCAATCTGGAGCTGACCGAGACGCTGCGGGGCAAGGAGAAAAAGGGCAGCCTTCTGTGGGTGCTGGATCGGACGAAAACCGCCATGGGCGGCCGCATGATGCGCGGGTGGATCGAGCGTCCCCTCCTGTCCGTTACGCAGATCGACCGCCGCAGCGCCGCTGTGTCGGCGCTGGTGGAGCATACCGTGGCGCGGGAAGAGCTGATCCTGGCGCTGCAAGGCGTCTCCGACATGGAGCGGCTGGTGGGCCGCATCGTTTACGGAACCGCCGGCGGCCGCGATCTGGCGTCTCTGCGGGCCGCCATGGAGCGTTTGCCGCAGCTAAAGACCCAGCTGGCCGCCTTTGACAAGGGCCGGCTGCGCCAGCTGAACGAGGCGCTGGACGATCTGAGCGATCTGGCCGCCCTGATTGGCCGGACGCTGGTGGACGAGCCGCCCTTCTCTGTCCGGGAGGGGGAGCTGATCCGGGACGGCTTCGACCCGGAGGTAGACCGTCTGCGCGGTATCCTTCACGGCGGCCGGGATATCATTGTCCGTATGGAGGCCGCCGAAAAGGAAAAAACCGGCATCCGCACCCTGAAGATCGGCTATAACAAGGTGTTTGGCTACTATATCGAGGTGTCCAACTCCTTCAAGGATCAGGTGCCCGAAAGCTATATCCGCAAGCAGACGCTGGTCAACGGCGAGCGCTATATCACACAGGAGCTGAAGGATCTGGAGCACGATATCCTCTCGGCCAAGGATCGGGTTACGGCGCTGGA
>Ga0129314_1001672_pt1 | contig 14488 bp, 6 predicted proteins | sample O1111metagenome_FD_94431 | JGI IMG/M metagenome (GOLD analysis project Ga0129314, IMG submission 94431) | Orangutan individual fecal microbial communities from fecal samples from Wisconsin, USA - O1111 metagenome | ecosystem: Host-associated > Mammals > Digestive system > Large intestine > Fecal...
GAGGCTACCAGATGGGACGCTGGCTTGCTGGCAGGCTCATGAAAGAGCTGGGGCTGGTCAGCTGTCAGCAGCCGACTCACCGGTATAAACGTGGTGGTCATGAACATGTTGCTATCCCTAACTTACAGCGCACTAAGACCGCACGAATATAACGGTGGATTACCCCCAAACGAATCGGAAAATCGATACTGGAAAAACTCTAACTCGGTGGCCAGTTTTTGTTGACCACTTCAGACATCATTAATTAACGTTGGGTGAGGTTTACCGGGGGGAGGGGAAAGCGAACCAGGAGATGGAGGTGGCCAATCTGGTACGAACCGCCGCGTAGCTTGCACGGCAAGAGCTGCTGACTGATTCATCAGTTAAGCTACTGAAAGAGCGGAACACATGAACTTAAGAACAAACCCACCACATTTAACATAATATACATTATGCGCACCAAAATTATAGAGGCTCAATGCTAATGTTCTATTTGTGGCTCATTGGAGGCACTCAGTATAATCCGGGAGCACTACCGTGATTTTGGCCCCACGCTGGCGCGGGAAAAGCTGGAGGAAGTTCACGGTCTGGTCCTTGGAAAGGAAACCATCCGACGTCTCATGATAAACGCGGGACTCTGGATCCCCCGCAGACAACGCGCACCGAAAATTCATCAGCCTCGTTACCGGCGTCCTTGTACTGGCGAGCTGATACAAATTGATGGCTGCGACCACCACTGAATACGGTAAACCGATGATCCTCTACAGCGATAAAGCCAGCGTATTCAGAGTCAATAATAAGCACGCCACCACCGGTCTCGGCGATACCCAGTTTGCCAGGGCCATGCGCTGCCTTAATATTACTCCTTTGTGTGCTGAAACCAGCCAGGCAAAAGGCCGCGTTGAACGTGCTCATTTGACACTTCAGGACCGACTCGTTAAGGAGCTCAGGCTTAAGGGGATCTGTACAATAGAAGCGGCCAATGCATTTGCAGAAGAATACATGGCGGATTATAACCGGCGCTTTGCCAAAGAACCCTTGCATGATTTTAACGCGTACCGGCCGCTGGCATTAGACGATGACCTTGATGCAGAATTTACCTGGCGAGAGCCTCGCCGGGTATCAAAAAATCTGACTGTACAATACGATAAAATGCTCTATCTGATTGAGGACAACGAGTACAGTCGAAGAGCCATCGGCAAGTATATTGATGTCTGGCATTATCCTGACGGACATAAGGAGCTGCGACTAAATGGCGTGCTGCTACCCTACTCCACCTATGACCGGCTTTCTGAGGTTGAGCCCGTCGCCATTGTAGATAACAAGAGACTTGGCCATGTGTTGGATGTTGCCCGTCAGGTCCAGAGAAAACGGGACAATAATCGCTCACTATCGTTACCTTGTTCTGGTGATGAGCCTTCCCGCAGACGGCACGCGCCTAGCATCAACAAATCTCAGCGCTCACTGAACGAAGATGACCTACTTGAAACCATGATAAAGCTTCAGGGAAGCTCTGAGGCCATCTTTGGTAAAAGGTGAACTTGGCGGAAACCTCGTACTAACTGACCAACGGCGAAGTGTGCGCTATCTTTCGGCTATAGCAATCAAAGCCAGAGAAGATTTCTGAGAAATGCAAATAACTTCAATGATATTATATACAAAGGAAACCGAGGTAAAATTCGGGTGTCACAGAACCCCGAACCGCTCCGCGGCGATTTACTACTCCAGCATCTCACATCCTAAAGGCTAAAGTATGGACTTCTCTGAATATCAGACAGAAATAATTGAAGATATCAAATCATGTCTTGAAGGTTTACAGGTACAGCCAATTCTCTTTATGGGTGCAGGGGTATCTCAACGCTACTTGAAAGCTCCTGATTGGGAAAACCTGTTAAAGTATCTCGCTGAAACTTGCCCATTAATCACTCGCCCGTATGGTTACTACAGTCAAACAAGAAATGACAATAAACCAATGATAGCAAGTGATTTTTCTGAGTCATACGCTGAGTGGGCTTGGGATGTGGGGACATCTCGTTATCCTGAACAGTATTTCAATGGAAAAAGCTCTAAAGATATATATATCAAGCATGAGATTGCAACATTGTTGAATAACCTTTCAGACTCGGTTGATTTTTCAGCAATGGAGTACACTGAAGAAATTGAAAAGTTAAAAAAAGTAAGGCCCCATGCCATTATTACAACAAACTATGACGATCTGCTTGAAAAGATATTTGATAACTACCAACCGATAGTTGGCCATAATGTTGTGACTGTTAACTATACTACATACGGTGAAATCATGAAGATTCACGGCAGTAGTAAAGAACCAGAAAGCATCATTATAACAAATGAAGACTATGTTGAGTTTTATAAGCGTAAAAAGTATATCAGTGCAAAACTTTTAACATATTTCGTCGAGCATCCGTTGTTCTTCATTGGCTATAGTATTAATGATGAGAATATTAAAGCCATCCTGTCTGATATTGATGAGATAATTGCGCCAAATAACGCTTTGATTCCGAATATTTATTTGGTTTCCTTTAGTCCAGAATGTGAAGGTACAGGTTCACACCAGAAAGAGATTTTGATTGGTGTTGGTGAAAATAAAAGCATCCGAATCAAAGTGATCTATGCCAATGATTTCGGTTGGATTTATGATGCCCTATCGTCAAATACGCCAGAAATCAGTGTTAACCCAAAATTAGTCAGGGCGCTATTAGCCAGAACCTATACATTTGCCTCTCAATCTCTTGTAAAACAAGAGCTTCCATATGATTTTGAAATGCTTAAGAACATTGCTGAGCAAGATAACGTGTTAGCGAAACTTTATGGAATTGCAGAGTTAAATAATGGGCAAGCACTTAACGCAAGCTATCCCTACACCATATCTGAACTTGCAAAATTACTTGATATGGGATCTTGGCATTACGTCCATAAAGTATTAGAAAGAATACACAAGGAAACTGGTTTTAATATTAAATCCTCAGATAATAACTATCATGTGCTAGTGAAAACGGGGAAGGAAGGTGTTCATAAATATTCCCCCGCTGCATTCGAGTTAATCAAAAAAATCATTAATGGTCAGAAGTATAAACTCAAACCATAATTGGTTCGCATAATGACGTTATGCTAAAGAGGCCGTTGCGGGAGGGATTTTCGCAGCGGCCTTTTCAACATATGGACATTTCTAATGAGCCAGTGATTAGACATTTTCACTGAGCTTTGACAAACATAAACCAAGGGAGAATCCAGTCGTTGGCGGTCATGATTGTCCTGCTCATTAACAACGACCAAAACCCCATATCTTACTTAATACCGTATTCTCGGCTTAACCGGCCGTGCAACCTCAACACATTGGTTTCAACTGCCGTCACCACGTTCTCCGGAAAATCTGTCGGTAATGAAGTCTTCACGTTATCCAGTGCTGCCGGAATCATTCTGGCAAAGTCACTCAGGATTTCATGCATCTGCACTTCCGGAAATTTCAGCACCTTTGCTGTCGCCAGAAAATGTCGCGGATAAATTTTATCGATTGCCGTTTTTTTGCCTTTGGATGCGTTAACCCCCATTGCCAGTTTGAGATCGCTGATGTGTATTCCTGCGCCACCCAATACCGGAAATGCTGAAATGATGTCGTAAAATGGCGTGAGTCGATAACTGCCGCCAGCCTGAATAAATACGGAGAAGTTTTTTGCATGGCCATCCGTTGCGCCAATCAACCACTGGAACACCTGAAACTTCATAAAATCATAGCGATCTTTCAGCGCCTCGCTGGACCCCATCAAAAAAGCCATGATCCGCGCGATGCCTGGGCCTCCATCTGATTCATATTTCACCGATGAAGGTAAACCGAATGTCTGACACATATCCTCCTGTGGCAAGCGAAGTAAAACCGTTCGCTCAGCATTCCAACGCCTGTCAAAACGTTCGACCGCTAACGCGCGCACATTCCCCGCTTTAATGATTTCTGCGTCCGGCACATTCAACCCAAGTTCTTTCGCCAGCAGCAGACAGTAATACTCATTATCAACGCTTTGGCTGAGATCGAGCGTCGCATTGGGCTGCCTGATTTCGCCAATCGGTAATTTAATGATGTGCGTCGTCGGCGTTATTCCTTTCGGAATGCACCAGTCATTGCCTATTCTGAGCAGCGCTGTCTTCTCCTGCGCGCCAGCAACCGAGATGCGAAAGTCATTTTCTTCTCTAATCATGCCCAGAGGGATATCTGCTTTATAAGCCGTTAATACTTCTTCAAGTCTGGCTTCAGTAAGCTTTTCCCATGCCATTATCGGATGCGTTACGGTTTCATCTTCGGGTATTAACGTCACGGCACCAACGCTGTCTCGCCCTATTTCTGACAATAAATCAAACGGTTGTCTGGATTTGGCATGATAACGTTTAACGATCCGGTCACGTACAATCGGGCTATCGGGTAACAGGTTATCGAAGAAGTTAAATACGGCATCAGAGGTGATATTCCCCCTCTGCAATGGCAGCGAAAGTGATAACGGTCTGGCATAACGGTTGGCTAACCACTCCGGTGCATACTTAAAGGTGTGCGCGCCATTGGCTAACTTCGTTAACTCGCCTACCCGCTGGTTGTTCATCCAAGTGACAAGTTTAGGCATTACCACTCCAGATCTTGCTGTTCTGTTGATTCTGGCGAGGCATTTTTCGTGTCGCATAGCGTCATTGAGAGTTCAAGCGACTGTAAAATCTTAAAAAATGTCGTCAGCGTGGTATTGTCAGGGTTGTTTTCGAAATTGGAAATTGTCGCCTGCTTAATGCCGATTTTTTTCGCCAGCTCGCTCTGCGTCCAGCCATTTTGCTGACGAACCAGTTTCATTGCATTCGCTAATTGCGTTGGGCTATAGATCTTCTGAAAGCTCATCATGTCATACGTCCACAGCAAATTTATCCGCTCAAGGGGATATTATCAGTTTTATCCTTTAGTGAGGATAAAGTCAATCTGGAAACACATCTTATCCGCTCTACGGGATAAACGCTGCGATATCCGCGATCGCGGATAAAAAGGAGGATTTAAAAGTCGTTTGAAGTCGGCAATATTAAGCCGCATGCATCTTCGACATGCGGCTTATACGGTTTACCAGCTATATTTCACACCCAGCATGCCCTGAGTATCGCTATAGCCTTTATCACCTAGTTGCACACCGACATTCCCCCACAGGCTAAGGTTGTTATTTACTTTCGCCTCAACCCCGGTACGTACTTCACCGAGATTACGCGCACCATCACGGCTTACGGTTTGACCATTCATCTTCACGGCGTAGACTTTGCTGTTGTTGATCCAGTTCGCTTCAATGTAAGGCTGGAACTCACGCTGTTTACCATTGTCACGCTGGTGATGACTGTTCAGGTAGGTTTTCACCCCAAGTCGCGTTTGCACGTTTCCGTCGCCTTCCGTTTCAATGCGTGTTCCGTCTTTCCGGGTATGGTCAGAATCTTTCACACCCATCCAGGTGATTTGCGCCTGTGGCTGGACGTACCAGGTATTCAGCGTCCCTTCGCTGCCGCTAAATGTTCCCGCTTCAAAGGTATACCCACCCTCAACAGAGGCCGTCACACCGCGAGAATCATAGTCGACAGCAGAACGGTTATCGGAACTGACGCTGTTATCAAACCAGTTATACAGCGCCCAGCTGTCAACATAAGCGCCGGTCTTATTCGCATCGTTCTGATACCAGGTCGCGTACAGTCCTGCGCTGTAACCGCTGATGCGCCCATCCGATTTATAACCCACACGATTACTCTGAGTATTACTGTGCTGATTGGCGTAGCCTGCCATCACGCCAAGATGCCAGCGATCCTGCGCGTTGCTACTCCACTGCGCCAAATCGCCTCCTAGCTGCAATACATAGCGGTTAGCCTGAGTATTTAGCTGCCCGTCACCGGTCCTGAAACGTTCGTGCCCCCCGACATGACGCATCCACATACTGCTTGCCGAACCCTGAGAATGCAGTGAATCTGTATACTGCGGCTCACCCAGACGGTCGTGTAAGCGATGGCTAAACAGCGAGTTGGCTGCGGCAATGTTGCTGATATAGCTTCCGGCCTCCGGGCGATAAACTGATGGGCCTTCCGGATCCACAACAGGGGGATTATTGATGGGATCGGGTGTATCCGCTGGCGTTACGCCGTCCCATTTACTGGTCAGATACCAGTTTTTCTCGTCATTCCCCTTCCCTTTAGCCAGCGTGTAGACGTAAGCCCCAGCTTCGACAGTTCCGGTGGTCAGCGCGAAGTTACCTGCAGAATTACCGCCAACCTCAATGAGTTCAATACCGTTGACCGTTTGTGCACCGACGCCGCCAATGTTATCAACCCGAACGCGAGTGTTCCCTTGGGTATCGCCTTTCACGTTCATTTTATCCGTGGGTGAATTATCGCCGCCCAGCGTCGCGTTGAACGTCATCAGGCCATTGTTTCCGGTATAGTTACCGTTAACGGTCAGTACATTCCCCGGTTTCCCCCCTTCGCTGTTCATTTGAACCGTGCCGCCATTCTCCAGGTTACCGCCGACAGTGGTTTTAGCGACACGCAGTGTCCCCCCTGGCATAACGTTCACATCACCTGCAGTAGTGACATTTCCCGACATCACACCGCTGTTATGGATATTAATGTGCTGACTTGCCATATTAATGGCAGAGTCGGAACCGAAAGCAATTTCACCACCCACGATATCCGTCGTACCCTGATACGCCGCGGAATCGTTGTTAAGAGTCAGGATCCCGGTCCCCAGTTTTGTCACATCACCGCTACCGCTGATACTGTGCGTCATCGCCCAGCTACGCTCAGTGGAGATGGTGAGCAGGCCATTATTGATAACGGAAGCATCACCCAGGTTTTTCTGCTCGTTGACGCTGAGCGCGCTGCCTGTATCAATGTTGAATTGCCCCACAAAGCGGCTATTATCGCCATCCAGCTCTACGTCTGTCCTTGCGGTTGCGCTCACGATACCCTTCCCGCTTATGCTATTACGCAGTTCGCCGGTCACGTTTTTTAGCGTTAACAGACCGTCATTGGCAATATTTCCTCTACCTAACCCCTGCGTATTATCGAGGCTGACTTCCGCATTTGGGCTAATGCTGGTTAACGCATTGTAGCGTGCATTAAGCCCCTCGATAGCCAGTGTTCCCCCTGTAACATTCAGGTTTCCGCCACCTGTCAGTTCGCCCTGACTGATCCCACCTTTATTCACCGTCAGCGACCCCTCTTTAAACAAAACAGTCGAACCCATCAGCCCGGTGAATGTCTCTACCGTCTGGGCCGATCCATTAAGATCGACGATGGCCGCGTTGCTGATGTTCAGTTCCCGAGTATTGCCCAGCGCGCCATCCGCATCGGTACGTAATGTCCCCATCTGAACGTAGGTTGCCCCCTGATAGTCGTTCTGACCGTTAGAAAGCGAAACCTGTCGCACCGTATTGATTGCCAGATCCCCTTCACCACCGATTTTTGCCGACATATCGGCCGTTGCGCCATAGGCTCCGCCATGTTCGGCTAACGTCAGCTTTTGCCCACCATGGATGTTCAGCGCTTTCAGCCCATAGTTAACATACAAACCATCACCAGGTGCGGTCGTGAGGCGGAATCCATAATCACCCTCGGCGACCACTGTTCCGTTTTGTGCAATGTGTAACTTTTTGTCCGCTTCCACCTCGTCGCCCTGTAAATCACGTAACGTTAATGAGCCACCCGATCCAATAACCGTTTGCGCCTTCACCAGTTGAACGCCGACATGGCTATCATCGTGTTCCAGCAAATTGAGCGTAGTCAGAGGGTTATTCGCCATGGGATCATTCCACGGTTTAGGCACGTCGATAAGCACGTCGCCCGTCCCGTTTACCTGATAGTTACGGCCTTTCCAGGTGTAGTCACCCGCGCCGACAACCAGCGTATCGACGCTGATATATCCCTCTGCAAGCGTCGCAGCAGGAATATCCGTATCGAAAATGAGCGTACCGCCATTCATGGCCAGTCCACCAATGGATTGCTCTCCCACGTTTACCGATGTGGTATTTTCACTGTCAGACTGCAACATCGCGTGAGTAAGCGCAGCGGTGTTGTCGCGTTCCAAAGTGAAGGTACTGTCTTTAAATTGGGCAACACCGGTGAATTCCGTCCCTGTTGCATGGGTAAAGCCAAACATCTTGTCGGAGGATGACAGCTGCACTCGCATCAAGCCATCGCCTTTGAGCGCATTGGTCAGCGTGTAATCTCCTGCACTGTTCGTTGATGCGAGAATGTCGAGCGTACCGGGGTTTGCAATGGTGACTTCACTCGAACCCATGCCCGTTACCCCATCTGCCGTATGTGACGCAATGGTCAGGAGGCCGTCATTGACCAGCGTTTTACCGCTATAAGTATTCCCTGCATTGAACACCGTATGGCCTGCATCATGTATCACTTTTCCGTCTTTATCGTCACCCGTAATCAGCATATCGACCTGGTAGCCGGCATCACTGTTATTGGTATGATTAAAGACAAAAACGCCTTCGCCAAGACCAAACTCCACTTTCGTCGCATTGGTGATAAATCCGGCATCTGCCGCCGCCTCACCGTGAGCAGCACCAATGTTTAGCGTTCCTACAGCAGGTTCAAAAACACCTAAGTAAACTTCTCCACCTTCGACATTCAGCGTGCCGTTATTCGTCAGTGTTAACGTACCTGTGCCTGTCGTCCCTACGTTCATATTGAATGTTTCAAGAAGAGAGTTTTGCCCATCCACCCGCACGTCGCCCTTACTTTTGTCATTGAGAGCTATTTGTGTATCACGCGCTTTAACTATACCTCCGGTGCTAATATTCAGTTCACCCGTGCCTAATACACCGACCTGTAACAATTGGGCGTTAGTAGATGACGTTTTTAAATTCCAGAGACTATCCGTTGAAATATTAACTATCCCCTTACCGGAGGCATTTCCTCCGATAAATCCATAGCCCGTTGAATTAAGGGTGGCACCATTACTGACATTTACGATGCCGCTACCAAAATTACCGACATTGATACCTACAGTATCGAACGATGATGTCGCATCCATCAGGTTCAGTGTGCCGATACCGCTTGCTTTATCGCCCAAAAATGTAATATTTTGCGATACGAACTTACCGCCATCGCTGATATTGAGGTTTCCGACGCCCGCAACACCAATGGTGGTATAGACATTCTTATTGACCTCCCACATCCCCCCCGTGGTGATGCTAACCTTCCCGACGCCGGTTTCTCCATAACCGAGTGAACTTCCTCCGTTGCTGACAACAAGCCCCTCATTACTGATATTCATTTCGCCGTGGCCGTCATAACCAAGATTAGTTCCGAGATTAGTGATAACGGAGTTCTTATCCTTAACAGTAATGTTGCCTGTGCCTGTTTCTTTCATCCCCGCAGTGATAATTCCCGAATCTACTTTGCCTTCACTCGAGACATTAAGTTCACCATCGCCAGCATCACCGATATAGATATAGCGGAAAGCTTCGCCCGTTCCGAGGAAATTCCAATGCCCTTTATCAGTCACGTTGACGACACCGTGGGAACCGTCCTGAACGCCCACCAATGAATATTCTTTATTATTAATCAGTCCATTATTGGAAATATTGACTGTGCCATTACCGAAATATCCATTATAGAGTCTGCGTACCGTGATGACAGAGTCTTGATCCTGCACATTCAGGGTTCCGATACCGGTGGCATTGCCACCGATAATCGTATTTTCAGCCGTAATCAGCCCACCCTCGCGAATAGTCGCTTCCCCAGTTCCTTGATTGCCAATTTGAAATTCAATTGAGGAATCATTATTTTTTATTAGCCACTCGCCACCCTTTTCAACGACAACCTTACCATTGCTGTTCGCCTGATATCCTACAATGGCGACGATTGAACTCGTGACGTAACCCTTATCCGTAATATTTAATGAGCCTGTACCGTAACTCCCTATTTCGAATAATTCGGTCGTCAGAACCGAGTCCTCTCCCTCAACATTGACCGTCCCTACGCCTCCTGTCGAAGAACCTATCCTTAAATATCCTCCGTCAACGTGCCCCTTCTGTTTAATATTCAGCATCCCCGTTCCGGATTGGCCCACATTTAAAGGCCTTGCATTATTTCCGCTATCATACAATCGCCAGGTGCCACCCAAAACATTAACGGTGCCCTTCGAGTTCTCATTACCACCAATGACGCTGGTAGTAATAGTGGTTAAGGAGGCATTACCGCCAGCCAAAATATTAAGCACTCCAGTGCCATACCACCCAACCAGGTAGGCATCATAAGCAACATCAGTATCAATATTGATAATCTGATCATTATCAACTTCCAGACTCGCACCAGACGCTGAACCGCTTAGTGCCAGCAAAACACCCAGCGTCAATCTACTGAATTTCGTTGTCAGCCCAGAGGATTTACGCAAATTAACCGTCGATGTTTTACCTACCCTGCGAGTTAATTCCGAGCAGGCCTGAAATACCTGTAGGGTGCAATTCCATATCACGCGATAGATTCTATTCATATAAACGCTCCATATACAAATAATACAGCCACGAAAGAGATGAGTCATCAGACGTTAAAAATGAGATTTATTAAGTTGTCAGAGGTCTGTATTGAGTGTTGGTTGGAGGTGAGAAGGTGTCAATTTGGCTAATTTGCTAATACTTTCGAATTGATAGATTAAAAATTGCATAGTTCTTATTTTATTTAAAAATGAACCATGAGTTATTGTTGCTTAATAAGAAAAATGTTTCTTTCAATAAGAAAATTACCATCATCATATTTAACAAAGAATAGCATTAATTGCTAAAAAAGAACTCTATTAAAACTCTTTTTCATTCATTTATGCCTTTAGGAATATTCGCTATAAAATAAGGGTTATGCTTAATATTTTAAGAAAAATAGCAATTTCCCCTTGAATACATTACTGGCGATGGAACGATGAATCTGCAAGCTGGCATTTAACAAACCAGCTCTAAAAGAAGGGAAATAAGAATACTCAAAAACTAACAGCCACGGTCATCATGATGTGGCTGTCAATGAAACTATAACCCAGGCGCTTTCCATAACGACGTCGTCAGCCCGTGATCAACCAGCCCCAGCTGATCCTGATAAACTGCCTGCCACTTATCGCGTGAATCCTGATAAAGTTCATGCTTTTCCGGGTCTGGTGTGTGCGTCCGTTCCCAGCGAACCAGGCGTTCTCCGGTTTCTGCCATTGATGAAAAAATTCCGGCACCGACGCCAGCTGCAATGGCACATCCTAATGCGGTGGCTTCTTTGACCACCGGAATATTGACGGGTAATCCCGAGACATCAGCGAGAATTTGACTCCATAATTTCCCTTTTGAACCTCCGCCTGCAAAGACTAACGATGAAGGATGAATATTCGAGAAATCAGCGATTTGCTGCAAGTTACACGCTGATACAATCGCCGCATTTTCTTCCAGCGCACGGAACAACGTCGCTTTGTTACATTTATCCGGATCAATAGACAAATTAATAAAGGAAGGCGCAGCGTGATACCAGGTTTTAAAGCGCATTCTGTCGGAGAATATCGGCATTACGCCCCACGACCCAGGCGGCACCCGACTTGCCATCTCTTCCAGCAGCGTATAGGTGTCGATGCCTAAACGTTCGGCAATCAGTTTTTCTTCGGCACAGAAAGCATCGCGGAACCAGCGCATGGTGAGTCCGGTAAAAAAGCTTATAGATTCAGCTTGTACCATGCCAGGAATAACATGAGGATTAACGCGCACGTTCATTTCTGGGTCTGTCACCGGCGCGGCTAAGTTTACAACTTGCTGCCAGAATGTGCCGCCAAGAACAGCGGTTTGTGCCGGACGCACAACGCCTAACCCCAGGCAACCAAGTTGCACGTCGCCTCCTCCAACGACCACCGGAGTGCCCGCCTTCAGACCGCAGAGTTCCGCCGCTTGTGAACTTACCACGCCCAGCAATGTGCCGGTTTCTTTGACAGGAGAAAGAATATCGGCCCGCAGTCCGGCCATATCCAGCAATGCAGGTTTCCAGTCACGGGTGGTTAGATCAAGAAGTCCCGTGGTGCCAGCGTTAGAGGGATCCACCGCCAGTTCGCCGCTGAGCATATAGGCCAGCCAGTCGCTGATCATTGTGATGGTTGATGCCTGACGGTAGATATCGGAACGATGGTGTGCCAGCCAAAGTAATCTGGGGATGGCGCTTAAAGCCAGCGTTTGCCCGGTCGCTCGATAAACTTTGTTTTCAAAGGTATTGTTGTGCAGTTCTTTAAGTTCGCTAACTTCGCGCGCCGCTCTGGCATCCACATTGGCGCAGGCCCAGATCGGTGTTCCTTCATTGTTATATAAAACAATGCCTTCGCGCATCGAACATGCCGAAACGGCAGCGATATACTCCGGGGCTATGCCGGCGTTGTGCAGCGCCTGGCGCATACACTCACACGCCAGTTGCCAGTTTTTGTTGAGATCAAATTCCATAGAACCAGGAACGTCCGGTACTGCCAGATGCCGCCACTCCGCCTGTCCCACTGCTATTTGATTGCCTTCCAGGTCGAATATCACAGCCCGAATACTTCCGGTGCCTGCATCCAGCGCCATCAGGTAGTACTTTGATTCTGAAGGGGTAAAGAGTCGAGCCATTAGATTATCCTCGGCTTATGCGTTCTGTCTGTTCCTCTATACGTTCTCCATCATTCCCGGTAATAAGGTCATGCAAATTTAACTACGTAAAATCGCCGCTGCTGTGTCCTGATCAGTAACCAGTGCGTTGATATAGCCGCCTTTCATTGCAGCGGCAATGGCTTCGGCTTTATTTTCTCCCCCTGCTACGCCAACCCGGACAGGAATGGTCTTCAGCGCGCTTAAAGGTAAGCCAATCAGTTCGTTATGTATTTTAATATCCGTGACAACGTCACCTTTTGCATCAAAAAAGTAGCCTAAAATGTCGCCAACCGCCCCTTTTCGACCAATCATTAACTGTTCGCCCTGGCTGATATAGCCGGAGCGAATGATTGTTGCGTCGTCTTGTTGACTCACAGCCCCAATGCCGACAATCGCCACATCCGCTGCTTGCGCGGCTAGCAGAACATCTTTGACGCAATTTTCATTTTTTAGCGTACGGGCAATGTCAGCGGAGGATGCCCGCAACGGAGCCGGAATTATATTCACACTGCACGCCGCGTTAAGCTGCCCGATACCCGTCATATAAGAACCGACGCCACCGGAGAGCGTGACCAGGCGAATTTGCTGTGACGAAATAAAACCACTTAAGCGTTGCAGCGTATTCATGGTTGCCTCGCCAAAACCAATCGCCAGCATCTGTTGTGGTTGAAGTAAACTCATCAACATATGCGCCGCGCCTATCCCCAGTCGCCCGCCGACATCAGCATCCGCAAGCCCAGGGATCACCCGGACATGTTGTAGCGAAAACTGACGACGTAATTGTGTTTCATATTCCAGACAGCCTTCAAAGCGAGAATTAATCTGCACGCGAATAATGCCGGACTGATGCCCTTTCTCCAGTAATCGCGACACTTTCAAACGGGTCAGCCCGAGACGATCGCTGATCTCGCTCTGGGTCAGCCCGTCGTGGTAGTAAAACCACGCGATCCGCGCGACCTGTTCTTCTTCACACATTCCCTGTTCTGAAATTGCCGAATCGTTGATTGTCATAATTCATTCTTCACTTTGAACATATTTAAATCTTTAATGCAATTGTTCAGTTCTTGCGCATTTATATCTGTGATAGCAACCACAGTTTGACTCTACGAGCATGAACAAACGCAACCGTGAAAATCAAAATAGCATAAATTGTGATCTATTCGTCGGAAATATATGCAATGCCCGCCTAAGGTTATGAACAAATTAAAAGCAAAAATACATTTGTTCAAAACTCACCTGCAAAACTGAACGGGGGAAATATGCAAACGAGTGATACCCGCGCGTTACCGCTACTTTGCGCCCGCTCGGTTTATAAACAGTATTCAGGGGTTAATGTCCTGAAAGGCATCGATTTTACGTTGCACCAGGGGGAGGTCCACGCGCTGCTCGGCGGCAATGGTGCCGGTAAATCGACGTTAATGAAGATTATTGCCGGTATTACCCCTGCTGATAGCGGTACGCTTGAGATTGGGGGCAACAACTACACCAGATTAACGCCAGTTCATGCTCATCAGTTGGGTATTTATCTCGTTCCCCAGGAACCGCTGCTTTTCCCAAGCCTGTCGATAAAAGAAAACATCCTGTTTGGGCTGGCAAAAAAACAGCTCTCCATGCAGAAAATGAAGAACTTGCTGGCGGCGCTGGGCTGCCAGTTTGATCTGCATAGTCTGGCAGGATCGCTGAATGTTGCCGATCGCCAAATGGTGGAAATCCTCCGCGGCCTGATGCGCGACTCGCGGATTCTGATCCTCGATGAACCTACCGCCTCGCTTACCCCTGCGGAAACCGAACGCTTGTTTACTCGCTTGCAAGAGCTGCTTGCTACTGGCGTGGGTATTGTTTTTATC
>Ga0129314_1001673_pt1 | contig 14486 bp, 15 predicted proteins | sample O1111metagenome_FD_94431 | JGI IMG/M metagenome (GOLD analysis project Ga0129314, IMG submission 94431) | Orangutan individual fecal microbial communities from fecal samples from Wisconsin, USA - O1111 metagenome | ecosystem: Host-associated > Mammals > Digestive system > Large intestine > Fecal...
CTTGCAGGACTTGCCGATATCGACGTCCACCACCAGAATGTTCTTATTCTCTTTGCCCAGCTCGACGATAGCCTCGCCAAAGCCGTCACGGGTCGCTTTTTTCATGACTTCACTCATTGCTGTATCCCCCTCACTTGACGTACTGAGCATCCAGCTCGTCCATAGCCTGCTTCCACTGTTCCTCGTTGGGAGCGACGCCGTGCCAGGAGCAGACGTTCTCCATATAGGAAACACCCTTGCCCTTGACCGTGTGGCCATAGATGCACTTGGGCTTGCCGTTCTTGACCGCACGCGCCAGATTCAGCGCCGCGACCATCTGCTCCATGTCGTTTCCGTTGATCTCATAGGTGTCGAAGCCGAACTCGCGGAACTTCGCGCCCAGGTCGCCGTTGGGCATGACCTCGTCGCAGGTGCCGTCGATCTGGAGGTTGTTGTAGTCCACAAAGACCACCAGGTTGTCCAGCTTGTACTTGTGGGCGGTGTTGGCAGCCTCCCAGATCTCGCCCTCCTGGGCCTCGCCGTCGCCTACGGCCACATAAACGCGGTAGTCCTTGCCGTCCATCTTCGCCGCCAGCGCCATACCGACGCCGCAGGCCAGGCCCTGACCCAGGGAACCGGTGGAGATGTCAATGCCGGGGCACTTGTTCATAGAGGGGTGGCCCTGCAGGGGGGAGCCCTCCTTGCGCAGGGTGTCCAGGGTCTCCATCGGGAAGAAGCCCTTCATCGCCAGCGCCGCATACTGTGCGGGGCAGACGTGGCCCTTGGACATCACGAAACGGTCGCGGTCGGCCCAGCGGGGATTCTGGGGATCGACGTCCATCTCATGCCAGTAGCAGGCGGTCACAAATTCCGCGACAGACAGAGAACCACCCGGATGACCGGACTGGGCCTTATAGATCATGTCGACCACATGCTTCTTGAGATCGATGCATTTGTTTTGCAGCTCTTTGACGGAGAGTTGCTCTCTCATACCAAACACTCCTTTTCAATTTGAGATTCATGCTTTTAGCTCCAATACCGCTCGTACAGCTGCTCCATATGGTTTTTCATATAGGAATAGGCGTCGTCGGTGCGACCATCGAGGACAGCCTGAGCGATCTGGAGGTGTTCACGGTTGTTTTGTTCGCGGTACTTTGGCGTTGCCACCGTGCGATTGAGGATCAGTTCCCACATGCGTTGCTTCATGGCTTTGAAAACCAGCTCCATCATCATCGGATAGAGCGTATTGCCGCTGGTGCGGGCAAGGAAGAGGTGGAATTCCTTGTCGACGGTGGTCGTGTAGGCGTCTTCCTTTGCCTCCTCTTTAAACCGCTCGATGATGTCGCGCAGCTCGGTGCGCTGCTCCTCATTGATTTGCGACGCAGCCATCCGCGCGATGTCCGGCTCCAGGATCATGCGTGCGCGAATGATATCCTGCGGCTCCACCTCCTGCGCCAAAGTCCCGCTGGAGGGCGTCGTCCGCCGGACATAGACCCCCGCGCCCCGCATGCATTCCACGAGCCCGTTGAGCTCCAGCGCGGAAAGCGCCTCACGCACGGGAACGCGGCTGACATTGAACGCGGCGCACAGATCCTTCTCGCTGGGCAGTCGTTCGCCGATCCGGTATTTTCCGGAGGTGATCGCGTCGTACAGCTGGTTGTAGATCTGAATATAGAGCTTATTTACGGATACCGGCGTGAAAGCCTCCATAGGCGTCACCTTTTATCAGCCCATCAGGCTGGGCAGCCATGTAACAAGCTCAGGAACATACGTAATGAGGAACAGCACGAACAGCAGCGGGATCAGGAACGGAATGATCGACTTGTACATCTTTTCGATGGAAATATTGGCGCTCTTGGCGCAGATGAACAGGCTCGTGCCGACCGGCGGGGTGCAGAGGCCGATCATGAGGTTCAGCACCAGCACAACGCCGAGATGCAGCGGGTCGATGCCGTAGACGCTCATCAGGGGGATCAGGAACGGCAGCGTGATGGTCATGGCCGCCAGCGCTTCCATGAACATACCGATGAGCAGGAACGCGATGTTGATGATCAGAAGCATCACATACTTGTTGTCGGTCAGCGAAACGAGCGCCGTGCTCAGCGCCTGCGTCATGCCCAGCATGGTGACGAGCCAGGAGAACGCCGCAGCGCCGCAGATGATGCAAAGGATGCCCGCGCTGTCCCGCGCCGTGTCGATGAGTGCCTGCTTGACCTCTTTCCAGCCAATCTCGTGATAGACGATGACGGCGAGGATGAAGGCGTAGGTCGCCGCGACGCACGCCGCTTCCGTCGGGCTGAAAATACCGGTCCAGATGCCGCCGATGATGATGACCGGCGTCAGCAGAGAGAGAAATGCCTCCTTGGTGGAAGCGATGACCTCTTTCCAGCTGAACTTATGGACAGGATAGTTGCGCTTCTTTGCCATAAAGAACACAAGGATGCTGGTGGTGAGAGCCAGCAGCAGGCCCGGCGTAACGCCGCCGATGAACAGGCGGCCGACGTCCACCTCAGACATCATGCCGTAGACCACCATCGGAATGCTGGGCGGGATGATGGGACCGATCGTGGCGGAGGCGGCGGTGACGGCGGCGGAAAACTCGGGATCGAAGCCCTCATCGTTCATGGCGTCGATCTCGATCTGGCCGAGGCCGCCTGCGTCCGCGACGGCGGATCCGCTCATGCCGGAGAAGACGATGGACGCCACGACGTTCGCATGGCCGAGGCCGCCGGGGATCGCACCGACCCACGCGGAGCAGGCGCGGAAGATCTTGCGTGTGACGCCGCCAGTGTTCATCAGCTTCGCGGCAAGGATAAAGAAAGCGATGGCAAGCAGCGTGTAAGAGCTGGCGTTGCCGATGAAGCGGTGGAAAATTGCGTAGGCGGGGAACTGGCCGGTCATGACGCAGGTGAACAGCGCCGCAATGGAAAGGGAGAAGGCGATGGGCACACCGAGCATCATCAGCAGCAGAAATCCGCCGACAAGCATCAAAACCAGAACAGGAAAGCTGAAACTCATGCCTGCACCTCCCCGTTTTTGTCCACAGTGGGCGCCGCGTCAGGCTTGCGGTTGAGCAGGATATCGATCAGATGAACGACCGATATCACGGCGCCGATGGGAAACGACAGATAGTAAATACCGCGGCGGATGGGAATCGTCTGATAATACTGGGGCCACGCGTTCTGCACGACCTGAACGCTGCAGATGATGCCGGCCACCAGGAACACGATCAGCAGGACATCAATGATATCCATGTAGATGCGCCAGTTCCTGGGCTTGAGCCTGTCGGTAACGAAGGTCAGGCGCATATGCTCCTGCATGTGGAAGGTCATCGGCATGCCGATGAAGGTCACCCAGCACAGTCCAACAAGCGTCAGCTCATACTGCCACGTGGGAGGGCTGTTGAAAAGTTTGCGCATGATGACTGAATAATCGATGATCAGGCATAGACTGACCAGCAGGAAGCCGGTCACCACCGCACAGATCTTATCCAGTATCAGGCTTATCTTGTGGATGGCAATTTTCATTCAGATACTCCTTTGCATATGGAATCCTGTAAAGCCTGTCCGATGGAAAGAGGCACGGCACGAAGCCGTGCCTCTCCGCAAGAAAAGCAGTTTCGGGAAACGCTTACTTGAGCTCGTTGATGCGCGCGACCAGATCCTCTGCCCAATCGTACTGAGCATAGAAGTCCTCATAGACGCTCTGAGCCTGGTCGATGAAGGGCTGGGTGTCGGGATAGCCGACCTGCATGCCGGCGGCCTCCAGCTCGGCGAGCTGGGCAGCCTCGTTGTCTTGGATCGCCTGACGGTGCTCGTTGCCGAACTCAACCGCGGCTTCCTTCAGGATGTCCTGAATATCGGCAGGCAGCTTGTTCCATGTAGTCAGAGAGAAGATCATGTCCTTGGGCTGATACTGGTAGTTCACCATGGTCAGATACTTCTGGACATTCTGGAAATTGTTGGCGTAGATGTTGGCGACGGGGTTTTCCTGGCCGTCAAAGGTGCCCTGCTGGAGCGCGAGGTACAGCTCAGAGAACGCAAACGGAGAGGCGGAAGCGCCGTAGGCGGCAAAGATCGCGACGGTCAGCGCGTCCTCGGGGGTACGGAACTTGAGGCCCTGCATGTCGGCGGGGGAGTTGATCTCACGCTTGTTGTTGGTGAACTGGCGCAGGCCGTTCTCCCAGTAAGCAAGCTGGATCATGTTGTGGTCGCTCAGTCCCTCGAGCAGCTCCTCGCCGATCTCGCCGTCGAGCACCTTGTAAACATGCTCATAGTCGGCGAACAGGAAGGGCAGGCTCAGGGCCTTGAACTTGGGGCAGTAGTTGGCCTGCTGGCCGGAGGGGAGCATCATGGCGTCGAGGGAGCCCATCTCCACCATCTCCACCATCTCGGCGTTGGAGCCCAGCTGCTCAGAGGCGAAGATCTGGACCTCCACCTGACCGTTGGTACGCTCCTTGACGGCCTCGGCGAAGTGCTCGAGGGAAATGTGGATGAGGTTCGCGGTGGTATCGCTGTGGCCGATGCGGATGGTGTACTTCTGTCCATCGTTGGTATTGGCGGGAGCGGTGCTGGTGTTGGCGGTGCTGGTGCTGCCGGTGCTTGCGCCGGTGTTGGCGGAGCTGCTGTTGTTGCCGCACGCCGCCATGCCGAGCACCATCAGCATAGCGAGACCCAATGCTGCGAGTCTCTTGGTGATCTTCGTTTTCATGTTTGTCCTCCTGTTTTTCCATTTTTCCATTATTGTTATCCGGCTTTCCGGATGGGGCACACAATCGGTAACTTGTTAACTTGTAATACAATAATATAAGTAGTTAAGATGCTTTGTCAATTATTGCTTACCTTTTAACAAAGTTTCAGTGTTTTTATGGATTATTTGTACATATTTTGTGTATTTTGTCTAAAACAGGAATTTGTGTTCACATGCGAGCGAAGGGGGGTGGCATGGCCGGTCACACTGACAGCTTCGGCGGAATCGGCCGGCATCTCATAGTCCTTGCTGGGGCGGTGGGCGGGCAAAGCGGTGGACGGGCTGCGTTTGCCGGAGACCGGCGTCCCGGACGTCACTCGAAGATGTTTTCCACCGGCGGGGCGCAGTCCCAGAGGATCACACGGAAGCCGAATTTTTCGTAGGCCGTCTCAGCATCATAGTAGCCATTTCCGATCTGATTGTCATTGTCCTGATACAAATAGAGCAGTCTGTCAAGGTTCGGTTCTTCTCTCTCCCAGGTATCCCTCTCGCTCATGTAGTACGCGGCATTTCCATAATAAAACGCAAACGCAAGGATCGGCCGGCCATCCGCATCTGTTTCCCCTTTGCCGCGCATATTCACCAATGTCAACTCTTCATTGCCGCCTTTCAGGTATGTTTTCCATTTTCGATGTCTTCCAGATCCCCGCACCTCAGAGCCGTCATACTCGCATCCCCCGCCGCCCCGCAATCGTCCCGAAACGACAAAAAGCGCACCGTGATCTCTCACGGTGCGCTTTCCCATATCATTCGTTTGCCTGCGATCTATATTGACCGGCCGGGACGTCTGCCGCAAGGGCGGTGTTGGCTCTGCCGCAGCTGCTGCCGCGGCCCGCCCGTCAGCGTCCGGCGGATTCCCATGGTTCAGGCCGCGGTGCCGTTGCCCCGGCGGCCGCCGTACTGGCCGAAGAAGTAGTTGAACAGGTCCTGCATGTCGTCGCTGCTGTAGTAGTTGTTGCTGCCGCTCTGGTCCTGGGTAGCACTGGTGGTGGTGTCCTGCTTGGGCTGGGCGCCCCAGGTCAGCTCCACGGTGATGGTCTGGCCCTCCCGGTAGACGGTGAGGGTGGCGGTGTCACCGGCGGAATAGCCCTTCTTGGCGGCGGTGAGGTCCTCCAGGGAGGAGATGGCGGTGTTGTCGATCTTCGTGATGACGTCGCCCATCTTCAGTCCCGCTTTGGCGGCGGCGCCGTCCTCGTCCACGGAGTAGATGAAGGCGCCCTCGGTGATGCTGTAGCGGTACTGCTGGGCCATGCTGGCGCTGAGAGTGCCGATGGTGGCGCCCAGATAGGCCTTGTTGGTGACGTAGCCGTTGGTCATGATGTCCTCGATCATGGAGATGACGTCGTTGATGGGGATGGCGAAGCCCAGACCCTCAACGGCCTCGCTGGAATAGCTAGAGTACTTGGCGGACACGATGCCCACCACCTCGCCGTAGCTGTTGAACAGCGGGCCGCCGGAGTTGCCGGGGTTGATGGAGGCGTCGGTCTGGATCATGTTGAAGGGGGTGCCGTCCACGTTGATGGCCCGGTTCACGCTGGAGACCATGCCGCCGCTCATGGAGAAGGTCAGCTCGCCCAGGGGGTTGCCCACGGCCAGCACCCGGTCGCCCACGTTCAGGGAATCGCTGCTGCCCAGGGTCACGGGCTGGAGGTTCTGGGCCTCCACCTTGATGACGGCGATGTCGTAGTCCTTGTCGGTGCCGATGATGGCAGCGTCATAGGTGTCGCCGTTGTACAGGGTGACCTTCACGGTGTTGGCGCCGCTGACCACGTGGTTGTTGGTGACGATGTAGCCGTCCTGGGTCAGGATGAAGCCGGAGCCGGCGGAGGCGGTCTCCACCTGCTGGCCGAAGATGTTGGTGCCGGAGCTGCCGGTGACGTTGATGGACACCACGCTGTTGACGTTGGCGGCGTAGACCTCCGCGTCGGTCATCAGCTTCTTGCCGGTGACGGTATTCACCGTCACCTGGGTGGCGGGACGGCCGCTGACGTTGATGGCGGCGTTGTTCCTTCCGGCGCCCACCGCCGCGGTGATGCCGGCGCCCGCGGCGCCGCCCACCAGGGCGCACACCAGGGCCAGGGCCACCAGCTTCACGCCCCGGCGCTCCTTCTTCACAGGCTGCATGTCCTGAACGGGCTGGCGGTACTCGCTCTGGGACGCCTGATAGCTGTGGAGCTGCTCGTCCACGGTGGGGCGGGTCTGGGTGGTCTCGCTGCCGTCCTTGCGGTAGGTGTAATGATACAGATTGTTCTCGTCGTTATACATATCCGGTTCCTCCTATGTCTCTCCCGTTTTCTTCTTATTCTGGATAATAGCAGGAGTTTGTGTACAGAGTGTGACAAAAGATTGCACGAATTTTAAATTTCACCGCCGGGGATCTTTTTCGCTTTTCCCCACCGGCTTCCTTCTTGCACCTTTGCCTGAAGTATAGTATGCTTATCTTAAAACATCCTTTAAGAGATATGAACAATTCAAGAACCTCCGGAATTTTCCGGAGGCGGAAAGGGAACGACCGTTTTGCTGAAGATCGAAAACCTGAAGATCGCGCCGGAGGAGGGCCTCTCCGCCCTGACGGCCCAGGCGGCGAAGCTGCTGAAGGTCCGGGAGAAGGACCTGAAGTCCCTGCGCATCCTCCGCCGCTCCGTAGACGCCCGGGACGGCGTGAAGCTGGTGTACACCGTGGAGGCCGCCGTGGACAACGAGGCCGCCGTCCTGAAGCGGGTCCACACCCCCAAGGTCTCCCGGTACGCGCCCCCCGCGCCCTATCAATGTCCCGCCGTGACGGCCCGTCCGGAGACGCCGCCGGTGGTGGCGGGGGCCGGTCCGGCGGGCCTGTTCTGCGCCCTGATCCTGGCCCAGGCGGGGCTGCGGCCCATCCTGCTGGAGCGGGGCCAGCCCACGGAGCGCCGTCAGGCGGACGTGGAACGGTTCTGGTCCACCGGAGCGCTGGACGTCACCTCCAACGTCCAGTTCGGCGAGGGCGGCGCCGGGGCCTTCTCCGACGGAAAGCTGAACACCGGCACGAAGGATCCCCGGCACCGGTTCATTCTGGAGCAGTTCGTCTCTTGGGGCGCGCCAGAGGACATCCTTGTGGACGCCAAGCCCCACATCGGCACGGACCGGCTCCACATCGCCCTGGTGAATCTCCGGCGGGAGTTGCTGTCCCTGGGGGCGGACGTCCGGTTCGGCAGCCGTCTGACGGACATCGCCGTGAAGGACAGCGCCCTCACCGGCGTCACCGTGGAGGGGCCGGAGGACACCTACGCCCTGCCCTGCCGCCAGCTGGTGCTGGCCCCGGGCCACTCCGCCCGGGACACCTTCGCCATGCTCCACGCCCGGGGCGTGGCCATGGAGGCCAAGCCCTTTGCCGTGGGCGTCCGCATCGAGCACCGCCAGGCGGACATCGACCTGGCCCAGTACAGGCAGTACGCCGGAAGCCCCAGCCTGCCGGTGTCATCCTACAAGCTGTCCTGCCACCTGCCCAGCGGGCGGGCGGCCTACTCCTTCTGCGTCTGCCCCGGGGGACAGGTGGTGGCCGCCGCGTCGGAGCAGCAGCGTCTGGTCACCAACGGCATGAGCGAGTTCGCCCGGGATGGGGAGAACATCAACGGCGGCTTTCTGGTAAACGTCACGCCGGAGGACTTCGGCGGCGACGGTCCCCTGGCGGGCATCGCCTTCCAGCGCCGTCTGGAGGAGGCGGCCTTCGCGTTGGGCGGGTCGGACTTCAAGGCCCCCTGCCAGCGGGTGGGGGATTTTCTGGCCCGCCGTCCCTCCGTCCGGTACGGACGGGTGCGGCCCACCTACCGCCCCGGCGTTACCATGACGGACCTGCGGCTGTGCCTGCCCCCCTTCGTGGCGGAGACGCTGGCGGAGGCCCTGCCCATTCTGGGGAAAAAGCTCCGGGGCTTCGACGATCCCGACGCCCTGCTGACCGCCGTCGAGACCCGCAGCTCCTCCCCCGTCCGCCTGCCCCGGGACGAATCGTATCAGTCCGTCTCCCTCCGGGGGCTGTATCCCTGCGGCGAGGGGGCGGGCTACGCCGGTGGCATCCTCTCCGCCGCCGCCGACGGGATGCGCGCCGCCGAGCAGGTCTGCGCGGCGCTGTCCGGTGTCTGAGCGTCCCCGTCTCCCACTGTCTTTTCCGGGCGGGGGAACGGCCCTGTTCCCTCCCGCCCATCAATTTATGTATCGGAGGTCTGTCTCTATGAACCGCAATCTCTGCGTCTGCCAGGATTTCCTCACCGACGCCCACAAGGCCCGGATCACCGCCGCCGCGGAAGCGGCGGGCTTCACGCCCCACTTCTTCACCCCGGAGCAGTTTGACGAGGCCAGTGCCTGCCTTCAGGACTGTGAGGTCCTGTTCTCCCATATCCCGGAGCTGCTGGGCACCGCCCCCGCCAGTCTCAAGTGGTACTGCTGCTCCTATGCCGGCGTGGACCCCTACTGCAAGGACCCCTCCCTTTTCGCCAATCCGGACTGCCTGCTGACCAACTCCTCCGGCGCCTACGGCGTCACCATCGCGGAGCACATCGTCATGGTGACGCTGATGCTGCTGCGGCAGATGCCCGCCTATCAGGCGGACATGGCCCGGGACGGCTGGGTGGACGAGCCGAAGCCCATCCGCTCCATTTTCGGCAGCCGCGTCACCGTTCTGGGCACCGGCAACATCGGCACCACCTTCGCCCACCGGGCCAGAGGCCTGGGGGCCGCCCACATCACCGGCGTCTGCCGCAGCGGCAGGAACGACGACCCGGTGTACGACGAGGTACTGCCCATCTCCCGGCTGGAGGAGGCTCTGCCGGAGACAGACCTTCTGGTGATGGCCCTCCCAGGCACGCCGGAAACCGCCCACATCCTGAACCGGGAGCGCATCGCCCTGCTGTCCGCTCACGCCTACGTGGTCAATGTGGGCCGTGGCACCGCCATCGACCAGGAGGCCCTGGCGGACGCCCTGAATGCGGACCGTCTGGCCGGCGCCGCCCTGGATGTCATGGACCCGGAGCCGCTGCCCATGGACCATTTCCTGCGCAGCGCGAAGAACCTCCTGCTGACGCCCCACATCTCCGGCAACATGGCCCTGGGCTACACCCGGGACATCACCGTGGACATGTTCTGCGAGGACCTGGCCAATTACGCCGCAGGCCGGCCCCTGGCCCATCTGGTGGACCGGAAGCTGGGATACTGAGACTTGAAGGGGGCTCCGCCCATGGAAAAGCGATGGTCCCGGGCTATTGATGAGATCCGGCGGGAAAAATTCGGTGATGCGGAGGACCTTCGCCGGGAGGGCCGGTCCGGCCAGCGGCAGTTTCTGATAGACGGACTGCGATTTCTTGTGGGCGTGGGTGCGGCGGCATTTCTGCTGAGCCTGCTCCGCGCCTGCTTTTGAAAAGCCATTCTTTGAAAAGGATCGACGTGTCCACCGACACTGCGCGACCCAAATGATGAGATCTGGAGGTCAAATTATGGAACGCTTCAATTTCTACGCACCCACCTACTTTGCCTTCGGCAAGGGACAGGCAGAACAGACCGGCGAACTTGTCCGCCGGTTCGGCGGCACCAGGGCCCTGCTGGTCTACGGCGGCGGCTCCATCAAGCGCAACGGCGCCTATGACGACGTCACCGCTTCCCTGAAAGCCGCCGGCATTCCCTGGGCGGAGCTGGGCGGCATCCAGCCCAATCCCCGCAGCGGCAAGGTTTACGAGGGCATCGAGCTGTGCCGCCGGGAGGGTGTGGACTTCATTCTGCCCGTGGGCGGCGGCTCCGCCATCGACACCGCCAAGGCCATCGCCGTGGGCGTGCCCTACGACGGGGACTTCTGGGACTTCTTCTCCAAGAAGGCCCCGGAGAAGACGCTGCCGGTGGGCGTGGTGCTGACTATCGCCGCCACGGGCAGCGAGTCCTCCAACGCCACCGTCATCACGAAAGAAGAAGGGAACCTGAAGTGGGGCAACGTGAAGTCGGACCTCTACCGTCCGGCCTTCGCCGTCATGGACCCGGCCTACACCTGCTCCCTCCCCGCCTACCAAACCGCCTGCGGCGCCACGGACATGCTGTCCCACATCTTTGAGCGGTACTTCACCAACACGGAGCATGTGGACGTGACGGACCGGCTGTGCGAGGGGCTGATGCAGACCATCCTCACCGCCGCCCCTCAGGCCATCGCCCATCCGGAGGATTACGACGCCCGGGCAGAGCTGATGTGGGCGGGTACCCTGGCCCACAACGACACCTGCGGCGTGGGCCGCGTCCAGGACTGGGCCAGCCACCAGATTGAGCATGAGCTGTCCGCCTTCTTCGACTGCGCCCACGGCGCGGGTCTGGCGGTGGTGACCCCGGCGTGGATGCGGTACGTCATGCCCCACAACTACATGCGCTTCGCCCAATTCGCCGTCCGGGTCATGGGCTGTCAGATGGACTTCGCCTGCCCGGAGAACACCGCCCGGGAGGGCGTGGACCGGCTGGAGTCCTGGCTCCGGTCCATCGGTATGCCCACCACCCTGGCGGAGATCGGCGCCGACCCCGCCATGATCCCCGAGATGGCGGCCCACCGCGCCCAGAAGCCCAACGGCTTCCCCTTCGGCCAGTTCATGAAGATCTACCCGGAGGACATGGAGGCCATTCTCCGTCTGGCTGTCGGAGAATAAGTCCCGCAATGGCAGCAAACAAGCCCGCCGCGTTTTCACAAACGCGGCGGGCTTTCTCTTATCTCGGCCAGTCCCTCACTGATGATGGCTGTCGCAGGCCATGCAGTGCTCGCAGTCCATGGCCAGCTCGTCGCCGTAGGGGATGTGGTTCTTGTCAAAGTAGTCCTTGATGGCGGCCTTCACCGCCTCCTCCGCCAGCACGGAGCAGTGGAGCTTGTAGGCGGGCAGGCCGTCCAGGGCCTCCACCACCGCCTTGTTGGTCAGTTTCAGGGCCTCGCTGATGGGCTTGCCCTTGATCATCTCCGTGGCGATGGAGCTGGTGGCGATGGCGCTGCCGCAGCCGAAGGTGTTGAACTTCACGTCGGTGATGGTCTGGGTATCGTGGTCCACCTTGATATACATCCGCATGATGTCGCCGCAGCGGGCGTTGCCCACCTCGCCGATGCCGTCGGCGTCGTCCATCTTGCCCACGTTCCGGGGATGCTGAAAATGGTCCATGACCTTGTCGCTGTATAATGCCATAGTCGTCTCCTCCTGTTATAATCTCTTAAATCTGATGCTTCCGGATGCCCCGCTCCAGCTCGTCCCACACCGGGGACATGTCCCGGAGATACTCCACGATGCCGGGCAGGACGCTGAGGACGTAGTCCACTTCCTCCTCCGTGGTGGCCTCGCTGAGGGTCAGTCGCAGGGAGCCGTGGGCCACCTCGTGAGGCCGTCCCAGGGCCAGCAGCACATGGCTGGGGTCCAGGGAGCCAGAGGTGCAGGCGCTGCCGGAGCTGGCGGCGATGCCCTTGCCGTCCAGAAGCAGCAGCAGAGACTCGCCCTCAATGCCCTCGAAGCACAGATTCACGTTGCCAGGCAGACGCCGGACGGGATCGCCGTTGAGGACGCTGTGGGGGATCTTCGTCAGCTCCGCGATGAGCTTGTCCCGCAGGGGCCGCATGTGGGCGGCGTTCTGCTCCATGTTCTCACAGGCCTCCCGGAAGGCTGCGGCGGCGCCGCAGATGCCGGCGGTGTTCTCCGTGCCGGCCCGCTTGCCCCGCTCCTGGGCGCCGCCCTCGATGACGTTCACCAGGGGAACGCCCCGGCGGGCATACAGCACGCCCACGCCCTTGGGGCCGTGGAACTTGTGGGCGGACAGACTCAGCATGTCGATGTCCATGGCCTGGACGTCAATGGGCAGGTGCCCCGCCGCCTGGACGGCGTCGGTGTGGAACAACACCCCCGCCTCCCGGCACAGCTTCCCGATCTCCGGGATGGGCTGGATAGTGCCGATCTCGTTGTTGGCAAACATGATGGTAACGAGGCAGGTGTCCGGCCGCAGGGCGGTGCGCACCTCGTCCGCGGTGATGACGCCGTCAGGAGGGATGTCCAGCAGCGTCACCTCAAAGCCGTGCTTCTCCAGCTTCTGCAGGGTATGGAGGACGGCGTGATGCTCAAACTTGGTGGAGATGACGTGCTTCTTGCCCTTCTTCTCCCCCAGGGCCGCCGCGGACAGGATGGCCTGATTGTCCGCCTCGCTGCCGCCGGAGGTGAAGGTGATCTCCTCCGGCCGGGCGGCGTTGAGATATTTGGCGAAGGTCTGCCGGGCATCGTACAGCCGCTCCGCGGCCCGCTGGCCCAGGGTGTACAGGCTGGAGGGGTTGCCGTAGTCCTCCGTGAGACAGGGCAGCATGGCGTCCAGCGCGGTCTTGCTAACGGCTGTGGTGGCTGCGTTATCCAGATAGATCATAGTCTCTGTTCTCCTTTATTTCATATATGATTACTATGATATGAATAACACAGCTTTCCCTACTTGTCAAGTAGGTATTCCAAAAATTCTCCGATTGGTCAAAAAAGGCGATGGATCCCGCAATTCTCTCCGGCCGGTCCGACGCGCAGAACGACCCCGCGCCTTCCCGGCGCGGGACCGTTTGGTCCTCCATTCCGTTCAGCACTCTGCCCTGTGCTGGGCGGGATGTTCCTTTTCCTGCTCGGTCCGTACCAGATCCGCCAGGGTGAACCGGTCGATATACTGGTTGATGACGGCGTACAGCCCCGTCCAGAAGTCCAGGGTGGCGCACTCATGGGACCGCTCGCACCGGTTCTCCGAGTCCTCCAGACAGGCCACCGGCGCCAGATTGCCCTCCGTCAGCCGCAGGATGTCCCCCACGGTGTACTCCTCCGGAGCGCGGGACAGCCGGTATCCCCCCTGGGGACCCCGTCCGCTGCGCAGGAATCCTGCCTTGCTCAGCAGGCCCACGATTTGCTCCAGATATTTGGCGGAGATCCCCTGCCGCTCTGCCACGTCGCGGATGGAGATCAGGCTGCCGTCGTCATGCTCTGCAAGGTCGATCATCAACCGGAGCGCGTACCGCCCCTTTGTGGAAATTCTCACAGAGAATCCCCTCCTCTCTTTCTAATTCCCATTCTGCCACAGGGAATTATACTTTTCAAGCGGAATTTCCCCATTTCCTGCATTTTCTCCGGAGTCTCCAGAATCCAGGGCGGTTTTTCTACAGAACGGTCAATGTGCCGCTTTACAGCAGCAAACAGGCTATGTACCCCACTCCGGCGGCGTGTCCCGGCGCCGTCCGGTCCGTCCGGGAGTAGTCCGTTGTCCGTATGGGTGTCATGTTCTTGACCATCTGGCCGCCCACGGAACCGGCCTCACGGGAGGTCAGGTCGCCGTTGTAGCCCTCCTTCAGGTTGACGCCGACCTCGGAGGCGGCCTCCATCTTGAACTTATCCATAGCGGCACGGGCCTCGGGAACGTTGAGCTTATTGCTGTTCTTGGTAGACATAACTTCTTTTCTCCTTTTTTCTCAAAACTGATTGCGTTTGGGTCCACTGGGTATCGCAAGCATAGTTTGACTCGAAAAAAGGAGAATATGCCAGGATCCTGCCGGAAAATTTTGTTTTTCAATCTGCCGGAGAGAACGGACTTGCGGCTTTGTCCGGCGCGCATTATAATGATACAAAATCCATCCATCCCCGCTGACAGGAGGTAAGGTTGAAACATTGTAATTTAAGTACCATTCCGAAAAAGGGAACACAAAATCAAGCCCCCTAAAAGCGGGCTAAAAACTATGATATGCTTGAAGCCTAAGATGCTGGTGGAGCAGTCACTAA
>Ga0129314_1001674_pt1 | contig 14485 bp, 13 predicted proteins | sample O1111metagenome_FD_94431 | JGI IMG/M metagenome (GOLD analysis project Ga0129314, IMG submission 94431) | Orangutan individual fecal microbial communities from fecal samples from Wisconsin, USA - O1111 metagenome | ecosystem: Host-associated > Mammals > Digestive system > Large intestine > Fecal...
CATGGTCTTGAAGTTGGTCATCATACCGCCGAGCCAGCGAGCGTTGACATAGTAGCCGCCGCAGCGGGAAGCCTCTTCCTTGATGGCCTCCTGCGCCTGCTTCTTGGTGCCGACGAAGAGGATGTTCTGGCCGCTCTCGGAGACGGAGCGAACGAAGTTGTAGGCTTCCTCGAGCTTCTTAACGGTCTTCTGCAGGTCGATGATGTAGATGCCGTTGCGCTCGGTGTAGATGTAGGGAGCCATTTTGGGGTTCCAGCGGCGGGTCTGGTGGCCGAAGTGGACGCCTGCTTCGAGCAGGGCTTTCATGGATACAACGTTTGCCATGGTGGATAGTTTCTCCTTTGAATTTAGTTTTTACCTCTGAAGCCTTCATCCCTCCTGCCAACCTGATGGCACAGACAAGAAGTCAGGACTCCATGCGGAATACCCGAGTATTATACCCGCAGCAAAAGAAAATTGCAAGCATTTTTTTGATAACCGGCTTCTTTTTCTGTTCTTTCCGCGATTTTCCCGCTTCTGTATCGAAAAAAGCGTATTTTCTAAATTTTCCTCTTGCAAATGCGATGAATTTCCATATAATATATCAGGTCTGAAATATCAGGTCTGAAATTTTGGCGTCCCCGTTTTTCGCCGCCGACACACTAAAATCGGCGGCGTGCACGGCGTTCCCGGCGCGGCGGCTCCTGCCGCGGGAAGGGCTTGTCGATCAGGATGATGTCGTCCCCGACCTGCTTGATGCACTCCCACGGGATGTAGTATTCCTCACCCCGGCCGAAGAGCCCGAAAAAGCGAAGCGGCCCCGGCACGATCAAGGCAGTCAACTGTCCGTCGGGCAGTTTGCATTCTATGTCGCCCACATAGCCAAGGCGGCAGCCGTCGCAGATGTTGATCACTTCCTTGCAGCGGAAGTCGGCAAAGCGGCAGTTCACGCGCGTCCCCTCCTGTTCCCTTCATCCTATTCCGGGAACAGGACGTCCTATCCCTTTTCCCCGCACCGCATTTCCCTTTTTCGTTCCCTCCGGGCTATGCCGGAGGGGAAAATCATCTACTGACGGAGGTTTCCACACAACATGACAGAGATCCAGCTCAATATGTACCACGCCCTGGCCCTGGGCGCCGCAATGTATGCGCTCGGCCTGGTGCTGACGAAGAAGATCCCCGTGCTCAGCCGCTTCTGCATCCCCGCTCCCCTGGTCGGCGGCCTTTGCTTCGCGATCTTCAACACCATCCTTTACGCCACCGGTATGGCAGTCATCACCTTCGACGACACGCTGCAGACCGTCTTCATGATCATGTTCTTCACGACCGTTGGCTTCACCGTGAGCATCCCGCTGCTGCTCAAGAGCGGCAAGGCCGTCATCATGCTCCTTATTTTAAGTATCGTGATGATCATTTTGCAGAATGTGGTCGGCAGCGGCGTGATGGCCCTCATGGGCAAGAACCCGCTCTTCGGTCTTGCCTGCGGCTCCATCTCGATGATCGGCGGCCCCGGCACCGCGGCGGGCATCGGCCCCGACCTTGACGCCGCCGGTGCCATCGGCGGAACGACGGTCGCCGTCGCGGCCGCGACCTTCGGCCTGATCTTCGGCTCGCTCCTCGGCGGCCCGATCGCGCGCAAGCTCATCGTCAAGAACCATCTGTGCGACGAGCTCACCGAGCAGGTCGAGGAAGAGGACGCCGACGACGCGCATTTCACCACCCACTCCAACAACTTTGTCTACGGCTTCCTGCTGATGCTCTTCTGCGTGGGCGTCGGCAACTTCGTCAGCGTCTGGCTCACAAAGGTCTGCGGCTTCAACTTCCCGATCTACATCGGCTCGATGCTCGTGGCCGTCGCCGTGCGCAACGTGATCGACCACTTCAAGATCATGGAGTTCCCCACCGCCGAGATCAGCACCATGGGCAATATGTTCCTTGCGATCTTCCTCTCGATGGCGCTCTCCGGTCTCAAGCTCTGGCAGCTCATCGACCTTGCGCTGCCGATGATCGTCGCCCTCGCCGCCGAGGTGCTGCTGATGGTTGTCTTCTCGCTGCTCGTCGTCTTCCCGGTCATGGGCCGCGATTACGACGCCGCGATGATCACCGCCGGCTTCATCGGCTTCGGCATGGGCGCCACGCCCAACGCCATGGCCAACATGCAGGCCGTCTCCCGCCGCTACGGTCCCTCCCCCTCGGCTTACTTCGCCATCCCGATGGTCGGCGGCCTCTTCAACGACTTCTTCAACGCCGCGATCATCGCTTTTGCCATCGGCCTTCTCGCCTGAGAACCGCCTGAGGGCGCGAAGTCCATCGTACTTCGCCGAACGATAAAAAATATCCCCCGTCTCCCTACGGTATGTTTCCGCATCACGCGGACATACTGAATGCAGGCTGCTTGCAAGGGAGGCGGGGTACTTTTATGCTCGGCAAGGTGGAGATTTGCGGCGTGAACACGGCAAAGCTGCCGACGCTCACCGCCGCGGAGACAGACGCGCTGCTGCGCAGGGCGAAGAATGGCGACAGCGCGGCGCGCGAAAGGCTCGTGGAGGGCAACCTCCGGCTGGTGCTCTCGGTCCTGCAGCGCTTTTCGGGGCGCGGTGAGAACGCCGACGACCTCTTTCAGGTCGGCTGCGTAGGACTTTTGAAGGCGATCGACAACTTTGATATTTCGCAGAACGTCCGCTTTTCCACCTACGGCGTGCCGATGATCATCGGCGAGATCCGGCGGTATCTGCGCGACAACAGCGCCATCCGCGTCAGCCGCTCGATGCGCGACACCGCCTACCGTGTCTTACAGGCGCGCGAAAAGCTCCAGCGCGAGCAGCAGCGCGAGCCAACGGTCGAGCAGATCGCGCGCGAGCTTGACATCCCGCGCGAGGAAGTCGTCTTCGCCATGGACGCCGTCTGCGACCCCGTGTCGCTCTTCGAGCCCATCTATTCCGACAGCGGCGACGCTGTGTGCGTCATGGATCAGGTGCGCGACAGCCGCAACACCGATGAGGACTGGCTTGAGCAGATTGCGCTCAAGGAGGCGATGAGCCGCCTGAGCGCGCGCGAGCGGCTCATCCTCGCCCTGCGCTACTCCGACGGCAAAACGCAGATGGAGGTCTCCGGTGAGATCGGCATCTCGCAGGCGCAGGTCTCCCGCCTTGAGAAAAACGCCATCAAAAGCATCAAAAAGAATATGTAAGCGCGGCAGGACGGATTTTTCCGTCCTTTTTCTCGCTTTTTCTTGACTTTGACCGCTGCTTTACTATAATATAATGTGTATTTTTGTGCCGGTGGACATTTCCTCCGGCGAATCCGGAACAAGGGAGGACCCTTCCATGAATTATGACGTGATCATCATCGGCGCAGGCCCCGGCGGCATCTTCTCTGCCTACGAGCTGATGAAGGAGCGCAGCGATCTGCGCGTTGCCGTGTTTGAGGCCGGCCACAGCCTTGAAAAGCGCCGCTGCCCCATCGACGGCGACAAGGTCAAGTCCTGCATCCGCTGCAAGAGCTGCTCGATCATGAGCGGATTCGGCGGCGCGGGCGCGTTTTCCGACGGCAAATATAACATCACCAACGACTTTGGCGGTACACTGCACGAGTACATCGGCAAAAAACAGGCGCTCGAGCTCATGCACTACGTTGACGAGATCAACATGGCCTATGGCGGCGAGGGCACGAAGCTCTACTCCACCGCCGGCACCCGCTTCAAAAAGCTCTGCATCCAGAACAAGCTCAACCTGCTCGACGCCTCCGTACGCCACCTCGGCACGGACGTGAATCTCGTCGTGCTCTCAAACCTCTACGCCTTGCTCAAGGACAAGGTCGACTTCTACTTTGACTCCCCCGTTACCACCATTGCCCGCGAAGAGGACGGCTACTGCGTCACGGTCGGCGAGGAGGACTATCGCTGCAAAAAGTGCATCGTCTCCGTCGGGCGCGTGGGCAGCAAGTGGATGGAGGGCGTGTGCCGGGAGCTGAACATCCCCACCAAGTCGAACCGCGTCGACATCGGCGTGCGCGTTGAGCTGCCCGCCGTCGTCTTCTCCCACCTCACCGACGAGCTCTATGAGAGCAAGATCGTCTACCGCACGGAAGAATTCGAGGATAACGTGCGCACCTTCTGCATGAATCCCAACGGCATCGTCGTCAACGAAAACACGAACGGCATCGTCACGGTCAACGGCCACAGCTACGAGGACAAGGCCCTCCAGACCGATAACACGAACTTCGCCCTGCTCGTTGCCAAGCACTTCTCCGAGCCGTTCAAGGACTCCAACGGCTACGGCGAGTCCATCGCCCGCCTCTCCAACATGCTCGGCGGCGGCGTTATCGTCCAGCGCTTCGGCGACCTTGTCCGCGGCCGCCGCAGCACGGTCAAGCGCATTGAAGAGGGTCTTGTCACGCCGACGCTCGCGGCAACGCCGGGCGATCTGAGCCTCGTGCTGCCCAAGCGCATTTTGGATGGCATCATCGAGATGATCTACGCGCTCGACAAGATCGCGCCTGGCACGGCGAACGACGATACGCTGCTCTACGGCGTGGAGGTCAAGTTCTACAACATGGAGGTCGCGCTCGACGAGCACCTCGAAACGCCGTACAAGGGGCTTTATGTCATTGGTGACGGCAGCGGCATCACGCATTCGCTCTCGCACGCGTCCGCGAGCGGGGTTTATGTTGCCAGAGAGATTCTGGAAAACATCTAAATTTTCTACTGCGCAGAAGTTGGTAATCCTCCTGCATTGATGCAGGGGATGCGGATAAAGGGAGGGGTATCTCTTTTTCAAAAAGAGATACCCCTCCCTTACACCCACCCAGAGAAGATTTACATTGTGGGGCTGTAGCTCGAAGGACTGCACGCGCTGCGCAGTGGAGGTGCGGTGTACGTGGCTGCGCCACGGGTCTTCTGTGAGTCGTTACCGGCAGCAACCGCGCCCTACTCCGTGGGGCGCGAGTGACAGTAGTCCGGCGGCAGACTGCCTGCGGGCGGCGGCATTGCTTCGCTCGCCGCCTTTTGGCGGGTGATGCGCGGACGGGGCGGCATTGCTTCGCTCGCCGCCGAAAAAGCAAAAAGCCACCGATCAACGTCGGCGGCTTTCAGATAAATTCAATAATATCATTTGGGGTGCAGTCAATCAGCTTGCAGAGCTTTTCAAGTGTCAGCACCGTGATGTTCTTTCCCTTTTTCAGCGAATCCAAGGTCTTATTGTCAAGCCCATTTTGCAGCAGATAATACTGCGAAATACCTTTTTCCTGCAACGTCTTCCACAAAGGCTCGTAACTGATGATTGCCCTCACCCCACTTTCTTACGAGCCTATTATATGGAGTCGGACGAAAAACAAATATTGTGTATATCTCCACAATATGATAAACTACCGTCAAGGAGGGATGCACAATGGCAACTTACAAAAGCCTTTATCACCTGATGGTACGCTCCATGAGCGAAGCCATTGACCTTTACGACGCTGGCAAAAGTATTCTCGCCCGCGAAGTCATGCAAAAAGCCCTACTGGAAGCGGAAGAGCAGGTCAGCGCACATGACATCATCCCCGACGAGCCTATCGGCAGTACTAATCCAACGGAGAACTGAAAAAGCAGCAGAGCGGAGCGCGGCGAGCGAAGCAATGCCACCCGCAGGCAGTCTGTCGCCGAGGGAACGTCACACGCGCGCTACGGAGTGCGCGCGGTTGATACCGGTAACGACTAGTAGAGATTCATGGCGAAGCCATGTACACCGCACTTACATTCCGCAGGCCGCGCAGTTCTTCGAGCCAAAGACTGCCAATGTGCGGGGTCGAGGGGGAAGGCCCCTCGTCTTTCTCTCGGGGGATTTAAAGGGGGATACTCTCTTCGAAAAGAGAGTATCCCCCTTTGTCCGGCAGTGGCGCTCAGCGCCGCACTATCCATACAGCGCAGCGCGCTGCAACCTCCCATCCCCCGCAAAGGGGGAAATCAAAAGGGATACCCTCTTCGAAAAGAGAGTATCCCCCTTTGATTTCCGTTCCCTGCACCGGTGCAGGATTATTTCTTAAAGCTATCTTTCAGCGTAACAGACCGGTTGAACACCAGATGCTCCGCCGTGCAGTCCTTGTTGTCAAGGCAGAAATAGCCAAGGCGCATGAACTGGAAGCCCGGGGCGGTCTTGCCCTTCTTCTCGGTCTTGTCATAGGCCGCGGCGATGTCGCGCATACGCGGCTCAACCTTGCAGCCGGAGAGCACCTCGAGAGAATCGGGGTTCATGCAGGCGAGGAAGTCCTTGTCCGCGCCGTCGGGCGATGCGTCGCTGAAAAGCTCGCTGTAAACGCGCACCTCGGCGTCAAGCGCGGTCGCAGCGTCGACCCAGTGGAGCGTCGCGCCCTTGACCTTGCGGCCGTCGGCAGGATCGCCGCCCGGGGAGTTCGGGTCGTACTCGGCGTAGACCTCGACGACATTGCCGTTTTCGTCCTTCTTGCAGCCCGTGCAGGTGATGAGATACGCGCCCTTCAAGCGGCACTCGGGGCCGTTCGGCGTCAGGCGCTTGTACTTGGGCACGGGGACTTCCATGAAGTCGTCCGCCTCGATCCAGCACTCGCGGGAGAAGGTGATCTCATGCGTGCCGGAGGCGGGATCGGTCGGGTTGTTCTCGACCTCGAAGGTCTCGCTCTTGCCCTCGGGATAGTTCGTAATGACGAGCTTCACCGGATGCAGCACGCCCATCGTGCGCTCGGCCTTCTCGTTGAGGTCTTCGCGCAGGCAGTGCTCGAGGAAGCTGTACTCGACCACGCTCGCGCTCTTGGCAACGCCGATGCGGTCGCAGAAGTTGCGGATGGCCTTGGGCGTGAAGCCGCGGCGACGCAGACCGCAGAGCGTCGGCATACGCGGATCGTCCCAGCCGGAGACGATGCCCTCTTCGACGAGCTTGCGGAGCTTGCGCTTACTCATCACCGTATGGTCGATGCCGAGGCGGGCAAACTCGATCTGGCGCGGCTTGCACGGCACGGAAACGTTGTTCACGACCCAGTCGTAGAGCGGGCGGTGCGCCTCAAACTCCAGCGAGCAGAGGGAGTGCGTGATGCCCTCGAGCGCGTCCTGAATGGGGTGAGCGAAGTCATACATCGGGTAGATGCACCACTTGTCGCCCTGACGGTGATGGTGCATATAGCGGATGCGGTAGATGACCGGGTCGCGCATGTTGAAGTTGCCGGAGGCAAGGTCGATCTTCGCGCGCAGGGTGCGGCTGCCCTCGGGGAACTCGCCGTTTTTCATGCGCTCGAAGAGGTCGAGGTTCTCCTCCACGTCGCGCTCGCGGTAGGGGGAGATGGCGGGCTTGCCGATGTCGCCGCGGTACTCTCTCGCCTGCTCGGGCGTCAGGTCGCAGACGTAGGCAAGGCCCTTTTTGATGAGCTCGACGGCGAACTCATAGTCTTTTTCAAAGTAGTCGCTGCCGTAGAAGAAACGGTCGCCCCAGTCGAAGCCGAGCCAGTGGATGTCCTCTTTGATGGCGTCGACGAATTCAACGTCCTCCTTCGTGGGGTTCGTGTCGTCCATACGCAGGTTGCAGAGGCCGCCGAAGCGCTCGGCCGTGCCGAAGTCGATCGTCAGCGCCTTGCAGTGGCCGATGTGCAGATAGCCGTTCGGCTCCGGCGGAAAACGGGTGTGGACCTGCTGGCCCTGGAAGCGCCCACCCTCCGCAATGTCTTCTTCGATAAAGGTGTCGATAAAGTTCCTGCTCTCGCCCTCGTTTTCGGCGGCGGCAGTCTTGACTTCCTCAGCCATGTCCTTCATTCCTTTCTTGTAGTCTGCTGCTTGGCAGACAAAATAATGATAAATTATACCGCGCTTTGCCGCGCTTTGCAAGTATTATATGCCGCGCTTCTGCGCATTCCCGCAGGGATGATCTGCCCCACCCTTATGAAAAAAGCTCTTCCAGTTCTTCCCTGCTCATCAGGAGGTTGAGCACCTCCGTAAGTGCGTTAGCGCTCAGATGTTCGGGAAGCTCCAGTCTTTTGCACAGTGCCTTGCGCTTTGCGACGCTCTCCGGGCCGATCAGGCCGAGGTCGTAGAGGTCTGCTTTTGTGATGGAATTTCCCTTTACAGCGCTTTCTTCATCGATGGTCGCGCCTGCGCGGCGCAGGGCGTCGAGCAGAATCTCCGGCTTCATGCCCTCAACGCCGAGCTTGCCCTCTTTTCCGCCCTTGCGCTTGCGCTTTTCCTTGCCGTAGATGTCCGGCACGTAGGCTTGCAGCACGCGCCCCTCGGGGATATTGCCCTTGACGCGGTTGCGGATGACAAAGCCCGCGCCGTCAGGGTCGGTGAAGAGGATGATGCCCCGCTCCCTGGCGAGCTTTCGTAAAAACGCCTGCTTTTCCTTATCGTTGAAGACGGCAAAGCCGCCAAGCTCAACGATGACCGCGTCCACGACCTGCGAGAGCGTATTTTTGTCGTACCGTCCCTCAACGACGATGACTTCCCTTACCTTCGGTTTCGTCATTTTCTCACTTCCCCTGTGCAAGGCGCATCAGCAGCAGCTTGAGCTCGCCCTCGTTGTCGATGCCCTTTTCGCTCTTCATGCGCCGGTCGAGCTGCTGGCACATGAGAAGGCTCCTGCCGCACCACTCGCTCGTCGTCTTGCGCGCCGCCTCCATCAAAAGCCGCGCGGGGTAGTCTGACCGCATCCCCCACAGCTCCATGAGCCAGAGCTTGTCCTTGCCGTTGTCGAGCGCGATGCGCGCGGTGTAGATGCGCCGCAGCTCCTTGCTGATGACCGCGAGGATGACGAACGGCTCCTCCTGCTTTTTGAGAAGCTGCCCCAGAAGCTCAGACGCGCGCTTGTAATTTCCCTTCGTGATGGCGTTCGTCATGTCGAACACCACCGCGTCGAGCACGGGGTCCGCCACGGCGTTGATGTCGTCGACCGTGATGTTCTTTCCCTTGGCGTAAGCGCCGATCTTCTCGATCTCGGGCACAAGTCCGGTCATCAGCGCGCCACAGGTGAAGATCAGATGCTCCGCCGTCTGCGCGTCGATGCCCTTCCCCAGCGCGCGGAAGCGGCGGCCGATCCAGTTGATGAGGTCGCTGCGCTCCTGCGCCTCGAACTTGACGCTCTGCGCGATCTTGTCGAGCGCCGCGCAAAGCTTTTTGTAGGTCTTGTTCGGCTTGTATTCGACAAGGTCGTACACGAACACGAGGCAGCAGTACGGCGGAAAATCGCTGAGCAGCGCGATGAGCGCCGTGCGCTGGTCCTCGGAGAGCTTGAAGAGGTCGCAGTCCGTCACCACAACGAGCGTGCGCTCGGCCATCATCGGCATCGCCTCGACCGCTTCGGAAAGCTCCTGCATCGTGAGCGTCTTACCGCTCAGGCGATGGTAATTGAACTCCTCAAAGCCCGCCGGAACGAGCTTCTTTTTGATCTCGCCGAGGTAGTATTCGCGCAGGTAGCTCTCCTCGCCGTGAAAGATATAGACCTGGCCGATCTCCCCCGCGCTCAGGTCGCTTTTTAATTTCTGATAGCCCTTGTTGGGCGTTTTTCTCTCTGCCATGTAGTCCTCTCAGTTCACTGTGATCAATATATTGCCCTGCATGTCCGTGCGGTACACGCTCATGCCCGCATCTGTCAGGCGCAGCAGCGCCTCCTCGGTCGGATGACCGTAACGGTTGTCGCCCACGCTGATGACGCCGACCTCCGGTGTCACGGATTCGAGCAGCGTTGTGCCGGTGGAGTACTTTGAGCCGTGATGCCCGACGAGCAGCACCTCGACATCCGGAAGGTCATAGGTCTCGACGAGCTTCGTCTCGGTTTTCGCGTCCATGTCGCCGGTGATGAGCGTGTCGAAGTCGCCGAGCGAGCACAAAATCGTCAGGCCCAGCTCGTTCGCACCCTCCTCGCCCACCGGCGGATAGATGTTCATCGTCGATGATCCGTTCGCGACCTCCGTCACCTCAGTGACATAATGGATCTCCACACCGTAGCGCTCGGCAAGCGCTTCGACCCCGGCGCGGTCTCCCTCGCCCGCGTCAATGTCAGCTAAGTAGATGGTCGATGCGCTCATGCGTGCAAAGAGCGCGGCAAGGCCGTTGGCGTGATCCTCGTGATAGTGCGTCAGCACCACGCTGTCGAGCGTCGCGCCCGCGGAGCGCAGATAGTCCGCCGCGATGGCGCCGGCGTCGATATAGGAATTTTTGCTGCCGCAGTCCACGAGCGCCGCATGGCCCTCGGAAATGAGCAGCACGCTCTCCCCCTGCCCCACGTCGAGCGCGACGACATTGAGCCCTCCGCGCTCATAGTGCAGCGCGTTGACCCTCGCCGCGGCGAAGAGCGACAGGGCGGCAAGCCCCACTGCCGCAAAGTAGCGGTACTTTCCCCGCTTTGCCAGCGCGCAGGCGATAAAGATGGCGTACACATAGATGAGCCAGACAATGGAAAAGGCGGTGTTGAAATAGATGGCGTGGAACGGAAGCTCCTCCAATAGTCCCGCGATCGAGAGCACCGCGCGGATGCCGAGCGCCGGCAGAAGCGCGCAGGCCGCGCCGAGCTGCGGCACAGCCGCCGCGACGATCACCGAAAGAAGTCCCAGCGCGAACACGATGCTCACGAGCCACAGGCACAAAAGATTGCTCAAAAGCGACACGATGGAAAGCGTGCCGAAATAGTAGCACGCAAGGGGCGTTGAAAACGCCATCGCGCCGAGCGTCGTCGAAAACGACAGCATCGCCGCGCGCAGGAGCTTGTGCTTCCCGCGCGCAAGGGCGACGAGCTTCGGCGTGAGGAAAATGATGCCCGCCACGGCGGAAAACGAAAGCTGCAAGCTGATGCTCGCGATGGCAAAGGGATTTTTAAGCAGAATGAGCAGCAGCGCGAATGAGATCGACGTCGGCGGGTCGTTGTCTCGCCCCAGAAGCGGCGCGATCATGCCCATTGAGATCATGATGCACGCGCGCAGGATGCTCGGCGTCAGCCCCGTGACAAAGGCATAGAGGAAAAGGAGCGGGATGGTCACGGCGCAGCGGAGCTTTCGCTGCCTGCCGCCCATGAGCGCGCCGATCAGCGACGCCAAGAAGCAGCAGTGCAGACCCGAGACCGCCATCACGTGAGAAAGGCCCACCTCGGCTAAGTTGCTCGCGTCCTCTTCGTCGAGATATTTCTTATCGCCCAACAGCAGCGCCCGCAAAAATGCGCCCTCGCGCTCGCCGTAGCTTTGCTCGATGGTCTCGCCGAGCTTCCTTGCGATGCGCTGCGGCAGATACCGCATCGCGCCAGCGTTCGCCTCGTCATACGAAGGCTCGCCGCGCTGATAGAGCAGAATATAGACGCCCTTGGCCGTGAAGTTGCGCAGGTGCAGTCCCTTCCCCGTCGGGTCGGTCGCGCTGTTGAAGAGCGCCTCCGCTGTCACATGCGCGCCGGGCGCGAGGTCCAAAAGCTCCGCATCTCCGTAGTAGATGGCGCGTCCATGCAGACCGCGGTCCATGATCTTCACCGTGACCTTCGCGCCGTGGCTCGTCTCCTCGGCATAGCCCAAAAGCTCGACCTCGACCGTGTCCTGCGTGCCGAGCAGCGCGTCGTTCGGCGCTTTGATAAAATGCGCGTAGAGCGTGTTGTACCCGAACGCAAAGCATAAGCCCAGTGCGCACAAAAAGGCGCGCTTCGCCCACGCCCCGCGTTTTACCGCGCAGCCGCAAAGCCCCATGATGAGCGCCGCCGACGCAAAAACGCCGCACAAGATGAGTGCCCATTGCGCGGGCAATAGATACTGCGCGAGCGCAACACCGAATGCGAACGCCGCGCAGAAGATCGCCAGTACCCTCATCGGCGCGCAGGGTCGTCCGTCAGCCCGAGCAGGTAGTCAGTGCTGACGCGGTAGTAGTCGGCAAGCTTGATGACCGCCCACACAGGGATCTCCCGCTCGCCGCTCTCGTAGCGGCGGTACACGCTGCGGTGCATATTGAGCATATCCGCGATCTGCTGCTGCGTCTGGTCATTGTCCTCGCGCAGATCACGCAGTCGTTTGGTATCCATAAACAATCACCCGGTACAATGCTACCAAACGGCAACATTATTTCCGGTAATTGTGTCCAAACGGAGCCTTTTGTAGTATAACAGCAATCCTCGCCCCTGCCAAGGGGGAAATGCGGAGCAAAGGCGGCGAGCGAAGCAATGCCGCCGGTGCGCACCGCAGTCTGCCGCCGAGCAAACGTCACTCGCGCCCCACGGAGTAGGGCGCGGTTGATATCGGTAACGACACGCAGAAGACTCGTGGCGAAGCCACGTACACCGCACCTACACTGCGCAGCGCGTGCAGCCCTTCAAGCCCCAAGCTCGCAATGCAAATTTTCTCTGGGTGGGTTTAAGGGAGGGATATCTCTTTTCAAAAAAGAGATATCCCTCCCTTGTTCATGCAGCGCCAACAGGCGCTGCCATCCCCCTGCGGGAAGCTCCTTAGCCCGGAGGCCAGGTCATGTCGCGGCCGGCGAGAACATGAAAATGCAGATGCGGCACGCTCTGTCCCGCCTGCTCGCCAATATTGGACACGACGCGGTAGCTCTCGATGCCCATTTCCTTGGTGAGCCTCGCGATGACCTCGAAGATGTGCGCGACGATGGCGCTGTTTTCAGCGCTCACGCCCGCGACAGAAGCAATGTGCGTCTTCGGGATCACGAGGAAGTGCACAGGCGCCTGCGGCGCAATGTCGTAGAAGGCATAGCAGAGCTCGTCCTCATAGACCTTGTTCGAGGGGATCTCGCCCGCCGCGATCTTGCAGAACAGACAATCTGACATGTTGATTTCTCCTTTCTTTCTGTAAAGTTGTTTTGTTTTACACAAATTGATTTTTCTCGGAATTATAAGTATATCCAATGCCTGCAAGCGTTTTTTCGATGCTCTCGCGCTCCGCATCCAGATCGTCGCAGAGCGCATCGAGAGAATCGTAAAAATCGCGCAGTTTCGTGTTCACGACACTCAGCAGCATCGCGGGGTCCTTGGGAAGCATCGCCTTAACCGAGCTTGCTCAGGATGAGATCATCCACCGCCGCGAGCGCGTCGTCGACCTTGCTCACCTCGGTGCCGCCGCCCATGGCAGAGTCGGGCTTGCCGCCGCCCTTGCCGCCGCAGATGGGCGCGATGGCCTTGATGATGTCACCGGCCTTGACGCCGCTTGCGACCGCGTCCTTGCCGCAGACCGCCAGCAGCGTGACCTTGCCTTCATTGACGGAGGCGAGCACGCCGACGATCTTCGGCTCCTTGTCGCGCAGGAAGTCGCCGAGCTTGCGCATGGCGTTTGCATCCATGCCGTCGCGCTGGGCGGTGACGAGCTTGAGGCCCTTGACCTCCTTGGCGGAGGTCAGGAAGGAGCGCGCCTCGCCGAGGGACGCCTGCTCCTTGAACTTTTCAAGCTGGCTTCTGATCTCCTTCATCTCGCTCAGCATGCCGCCGATGCGGCTCTCCAGCTCGTTCGACGTGGTCTTGAGGAGCTGCGAGGCGCGCATGAGCTTCTCCTGACCGCTTCTGAGCTCTTCGAGCGTCTGGCGGCCGGTGATGGCCTCGATGCGGCGCACGCCGGAGGCAACGCTGCCCTCGCTCTTGATGCGGAAGAGGCCGACCTTGGCAGTGTTGTCAAGGTGCGTACCGCCGCAGAACTCCATGGACACATCACCCATCTCGACCACGCGGACAACATCGCCGTACTTTTCGCCAAACATCGCGATGGCGCCCTTCTTCTTCGCTTCCTCGATGGGCAGCACCTCGGTCACAACGGGGATGCCGCGCAGGATCGCGTCGTTGACAAACGTATCGACCGCGAGCAGCTGCTCGGGCGTGATGGACTCAAAGTGCGTGAAGTCGAAGCGCAGGCGGTCGGGCTCAACGAGAGAACCCGCCTGATGCACATGGTCGCCGAGCACCGCCTTGAGCGCGGCGTCGAGAAGATGCGTCGCGGTGTGGCCGCGGCGGATCGCCATGCGGCGCTCCGCGTCGATGCTCGCCTCCACGGTCTCGCCAAGCTGGAAGCTGCCGGAGACGACCTTGCCGCTGTGCATGAACTTGCCGCCCTTGTTCTTCTGAACATCCGTGACCTCGAACACGGCCTCGCCGCAGCGGATGACGCCCGTATCGCCGATCTGGCCGCCCATTTCGGCGTAGAACGGAGTCTTGTCGAGCACGACGATGCCCTCCACGCCGCTCATCATGGCCTCAGCCTGCTCGCCCTCGACCACCAGCGCGACGATCTTCGCATCGTCGATGGAATCGCGGTCATAGCCGACAAATTCGGTGGACGGAATGTCCTTGCCGAACTCAACGCCCGCCCAGCCGAGGTCGCCGAGCGCCTTGCGCGCCTCGCGGGCGCGGGTCTTCTGCTCCTGCATCTCGTGGTCAAAGGCCTTGCGGTCGAGCGTCATGCCCTCGTCCTCGACCATTTCGACCGTCAGGTCGATGGGGAAACCGTAGGTGTCGTAGAGCTTGAACGCGTCCGCGCCGGAGAAGACGGTCTCGCCCTTTTCCTTGTGGGCGGAGAGAAGCTCGGTGAAGATCTTCATGCCGCCGTC
>Ga0129314_1001675_pt1 | contig 14477 bp, 20 predicted proteins | sample O1111metagenome_FD_94431 | JGI IMG/M metagenome (GOLD analysis project Ga0129314, IMG submission 94431) | Orangutan individual fecal microbial communities from fecal samples from Wisconsin, USA - O1111 metagenome | ecosystem: Host-associated > Mammals > Digestive system > Large intestine > Fecal...
ACGAACTCTACCAGGTCTCGATCCATTTTCCCGCGTTCCAGCATCTTTCATCACCCTTGTCCATTCTACCATATCTATCAGAAAAAGCCCAGCATTTGCTGGACTTTTTCGACAGGCTGAAGCGGCCTTCTCCCATCGGGAGAAGGCCGCTTTTTCAGCAAAGTCTTTACTTGTTCGCCGCGCGCTCCGCCGCCTCGACGACGTGACTTGCAAGAATGGTGCTCGTCACGGTGCCGACGCCGCCGGGAACGGGGGTGATGGCCTCGACGATGGGCTCGACCTCGGCAAAGCGGGTGTCGCCGCAGAGGTTACCGTCCGCGCCGACATGGATGCCGACGTCCAGCACGATCTGGCCCTCGCGCACGCTCTCCGCGCCCACCATGCCGGCCTTACCGGCGGCGACAACAAGAATGTCGGCCTCGCGGCAGATCGCGGGCAGGTTCTCGCTGCGGCTGTGGCAGATGGTCACAGTCGCGTGCTCGGCGAGCAGCAGCAGGGAGACGGGCTTGCCGATGACAAGGCTGCGGCCGATGACGACCACGCGCTTGCCCTTGATGGGGATGTTGTAGTGCTTGAGCAGCGCCACGCAGGCGGCGGCGGTGCAGGGGGGATAGCCGCCCTTGGTGCCGGCGTAAACGGCGGTCATGGAGCCGTCGGTGATGCCGTCCATATCCTTTTTGGGGTCGAGCGCCGCGCGCGCCGCCTCATCGTCGAGGTGCCCCGGCAGCGGGCGGAACATCAGCACGCCGTGGACCTTCTCGTCCGCGCCCAGCGCGTGGATGTTCTCCATCAGCACCTCTTGCGTCACATCCTCGGGCAGGACGACCTGACGCACCGCCACGCCGACCTTCTCGCAGCGCTTAAGCGCGCCGCGCTCGTAGGCGAGGTCATCCTCGCGCGCGCCGACGCGCAGGATCGCAAGGCAGGGCTCGACGCCGTTTTTCTTCAGTTCCTCAGTCTTTGCATGGAGCTCCTCGGTCAGCGCCTTGGCGACCTCGGCTCCCTTGAGCAGCATAGCCATGGTAGTGTTCCTCCTCAATTGCGCGGCAGGGCCGCGTTTCCATTCTTCCTTCAGGATAACAAAATAAAAAAATACTGTCAATTTCTTTTCGCAAGCAGCGCGGGGGAAAAGATTTACTTTGTTCAGCGGCTTGCCTTTTGCCGCGCTTTTTGCTACGATAGATAAAATATTTACGGATCGGGAGGAGACACCCATGTCTGTCATTGAAGAAAAGAAGGCGCTGCGCACCTTTATCCGCAAGAAGGAGCGCACGCTCGACCCCGCCTACAAGGCGGAAAGCTCCGAGGCCATCTGCCGCCATCTGCTCGCGCTCGAGGAATACAAGCGCGCGAAGGTCGTCTTTGCCTTTGCCGGCACGGAAAAGGAGATCGACACCTCGCTCTTTATGAATGAGACCATCGCCGCGGGCAAGACGCTCATCCTGCCCCGCTGCGCGGCCGAGCACGCGATCGACCTTTGCGTCGTGCGCTCGATGGACGATCTGGAAGCGGGCGCCTACGGCATTCTGGAGCCGAAGATGAGCTGCGCGCTCGTCACCGCGGCGGACATCGACTTTGCTGTTGTGCCCTGCCTGTCGTTCGACCGCAAGGGCCGCCGTCTCGGCCAGGGCGGCGGTTACTATGACCGTCTGCTGCCCCAGCTCCGCTGCCCCACGGCGCTCATCTGCCGCGAGCAGCTCATGTCGGAGGAAGTTCCGGTCGAGGAGCACGATATGCACTGCACCATGCTCATCACCGAGAAGGGTATCCTGACGCCGGAGGCGTAAGCAGCATCCCGACAGGGCTTTTTGCCGCAAGGCGCAAATTCATAAAAAATTTATCATATTGTTGCAAATGCAACTTCTATAAAGCGCGAGAAATGTGTTAGACTAACGCCAGTGAAAGGCAAGCAAGAACAATTCACGCTTCAATATAAAACTTTATGGAGGTAGTAACTATGAAAAAGTGGCTTTGCAAGGTTTGCGGTTATATCTATGAAGGCCCCGAGGCGCCCGCGGAGTGCCCCGTGTGCCATGCCAAGAGCAATATGTTCGAGGAAGTCAAGGGTGAGCTGAAGCTCGCTGCCGAGCATGAGTTCGGCGTTTACGGCAAGACCGTGAAGAACAACCCCGATATCTCCGAAGAGGACAAGAAGTATATCTTTGAGCAGCTGATGGCCAACTTCAACGGCGAGTGCAGCGAGGTCGGTATGTACCTCTGCATGGCGCGCATCGCGCATCGCGAGGGCTATCCCGAGATCGGCCTGTACTGGGAGAAGGCGGCCTACGAAGAGGCGGAGCACGCCGCGAAGTTCGCCGAGCTCCTCGGCTCCGACCTTGAGCCCAACATGAAGGCGACCACCAAGGACAACCTCGCCTGGCGCGTCGACTGCGAGTTTGGCGCCACGAGCGGCAAGTTCGACCTCGCCGCCTGCGCGAAGAAGAACGGCCTCGACGCCATCCACGACACCGTCCACGAGATGGCCCGTGACGAAGCCCGTCACGGCTGCGCCCTTAAGGGTTTACTTGAAAGATATTTCAAGTAAACCAGGGTTCCCATCAAAGCCCAGCGAAGCGGGGTTGATGGGAGAAGGACGAGCAGCGAAATAACTGAGCTTTGGCATTTATGCCGAAGCGAAGGATATGTAGCTTGTGAGGACGCGCTGGAGCGCTACTTCAAGTAAGCCGAAGGCACTGAAAAATCAAGAGATTTTTAAGGGGAAGCTGAGAGATCGGCTTCCCCCTTTTTTGCGCCGCGGGAGAGCGGGGAGTGGAAGTTTTGTGGAAGTTAAGATGAAAATTCACTCGCTGAAAAGCCAATGTGGAAGTCTATCATGTGGATGTTGCTATGATACACCTTTGTGTGTTCGCGAAACAAGATGTTTGAACTTTTGCCAGGCGCTTATCCGATACATAACGGAAATCAAGTTGAGATTTTGTCTCCCGGATGATATGATACGGGAAAACCTGTGAATAATAAGAGAAGGACGCATTCCCTCCTCATCGCGCGGCTCAATGCTGCGGGGATAGAAGAAGAGTCTCGCGCCTATTGAAGCGGCAAAAAGAAAGGATCGGGAGCATGAAAAAAACCAAGATGATGAAACGCTGCGCGCTTGCGCTTCTGCTTGCCGCCCTCGTGCTGAGCGGCTGCGGCAAGCAGGGTGAGCCTGACGTACCCGAGCAGACGGCGCAGACGGTGGAATACAGCAACATCAGCGACGCATCCTCCAAAGAGCTGCTCGCAAAGCTCTTTGCGGACGCGGGGATCGCGCCGGAGCGCTCGGACAAATTCTTTGCCTGCCTTGACCAGTTCAACGGCAGCGTCAAGGCGGAATGGCTGACGGACGGCTTTGAAACGGCCGCCCCCACGGAGACGAAGTACGACCCCTACGAGATGCAGGATATGTGGATGGAGCGGCAGGGGGACTTCCCCGGCTACAACTGCCGCATCACGGCCTTTTTGCTCTTCGGCGACCACATCGCCGCCGGCGCGGACCAGCCGGATACCAACGGGGAAGACTCGCTCTTCATGGATCTTGAAACGCTCAAGCGCGACCCGGACGTTCTCTGCGGAAAGAGCACGGCGGACTTCTGCGCCCTGTTTGCGCCGGTGGAGGCGGCCGACTCGACAAAGCCCTCCGTGCAGGCCGAGGCCCTGCGCAAGGGTTGGGCAGAGCGCGGCGTCACCTTCTCAGGCGGCGGGTGCAGCATGATCTCCGTCGTCTTCCACGACCGCTTTTCCGATACGGAGAATACGCTCTTCATCGGCCACGTCGGCATTCTCCTTCCCACCGGGGGCGATGCGCTCTATTTTGTCGAAAAGGTCGCCTTTCAGGAACCGTACCGCCTGACGAAGTTCGAGAGCCGTGCCGCACTCAAAAACTACCTCATGGCAAAGTACAACACCGGCTGGGGACAGGATACAACGCCCCCGTTCCTCATGGAAAACGACGTCCTGATGGACGACGCGGCGCGCTGAGTGAAAATCGGACGGCCCGGCAATGCACCTTTGACCGGTGCGGCGCCGGGCTTTTTTCGCGCCCGCGTTTTCCCGGTATGCGCGCGCCGCGCGCTGCATACCCATAGGGGAGAAAAGGGGGACGGGGCATGAGAAAAAAGGGACGTTTGCTGCTCGCGGCGCTCTCACTGCTGCTCGCGGGCTGCGGGGAAAAGACGCAGGAGAGCGCGGAGGACTTACAGGCGCGCTACGCGCAGACGCAGGGCTATGAAGCGGTCGTGGAGGTCGCCGTGCCGCGCGAAGACGAGACGCTTCACTATACGCTCTCTCTCGAGCATTCAAATGGGGAGACGCGGGCGGCGGTGCTTGCGCCGGAGGCGCTCGCGGGCATTTCGGCAACGCTCGCGGGCGATGGGCTGACGCTTTCCTACGACACGCTGACGCTGGATGCGCTGACGCTCTCGCCGCGCGTCTCGGCGCTCAACTGTGTGCCGCTGGTGCTGGATGCTTTCCCGCGCGCGTATCTTGAGAGCGTGGGGCGCGAGACGCTGGACGGGCGCGAAACGCTGCGCGCGGACTTTTCGCTGACGCTCGCGGGCGATAAGTTCGGCGCGTCGATCTTCCTCGCCGCCGACGGCGCGCCGGTCTACACGGAAGTGAGCGAGGACGGAAAAATTATTGCCGCGGCGGAGTTTACGAATTATATTTTTGGTGATATACTACCTCCGAGTACACAGAATTAGACTGTTGTAGATCCCAAAAGCAAGAGAGGGCGGAAAAAACCGTGGAAAGCACGCTCAAACGAACCTGGGCAGAGATCGACCTGGATGCCCTGGCCCGCAATTATGACCGCATCCGCCGCCATGTCGGCGAAGAAACAAAACTGCTCGGCGTCATCAAGGCGGACGCCTACGGCCACGGCGCGGTGCCGGTGGCAAGAGAACTGGAGGCGCTGGGCGCAAGCTACCTCGCCGTGTCGAACATCGACGAGTGCGAGGAGGTGCGGCTCGGCGGCGTCAAGCTGCCGGTGCTGATGCTGGGCTTCACACCCGCCGATCAGGCGGAGCGCATCCTGGAGCTCGACATGACGCAGGCGGTGCAGAGCCTTGACATTGCCGAAGCGTTTTCCGACGCTGCGGTGAAGTGCGGAAAGAAAATGAAGGTGCACATCAAGCTCGATACCGGCATGGGACGGCTCGGCTTCCCATGCGACGAGACGAACTTTGCCCGCAGCCTTGCGGATATTCTCGCGGTGCTCAAGCTGCCGGGGCTTGACGTGGAGGGCATTTTCACGCACTTTTGCGTCTCGGATGAAGAGGGCGAGGAGAACGTCGCCTTTACGAAAAAGCAGCACGAGCGCTATGCGCGCATGATCGCGCAGGCAGAGGAAAAGGGAAACTTTCGCTTCCAGCTGCGCCACTGCTGCAACGCCGGCGGCATCGTGAGCTACCCCGAGTGGGCGGACGACATGGTGCGCTGCGGCATCATCCTCTACGGCTCGGGCGAGCTTGCCGAGCGGATGGGCATGGAGCCGGTGATGGCGCTCAAATCGCGCGTGGCAGTCGTGCGCGACCTTGCGCCCGGCACCTCGGTGAGCTACGGGCGGACCTATTTTACAACGCGCAAGAGCCGCATCGCGGTGCTGCCCCTCGGCTATGCCGACGGCCTGCACCGTGCGCTCTCCAACCGCATGGAGGTGCTCACGCCTTACGGCAGGGCAAAGCAGGTGGGGCGCATCTGCATGGATATGTGCATGATCGACGTGACCGACCTTCCGGAGGTGAAGTCAGGCGACGAGGTGGAGATCTTCGGCAAGAACGTCCTCTGCGCGGAGGACGCGGCGGCGTGCGGCACCATTCCCTATGAGCTGCTGTGCGCCGTGAGCAAGCGCGTGCCGCGCCACTACTTCCTGCACGGCGAGCGCGTGGACGCTGACCTTCAGAGCGTCTGAGCGCACAAGGGCTGCGCTCCGGGCATAGGATATCCCGGGGGCAGGAGCGGGGAAAGTTGCGCTCCCCCGTATAAATTCCGCCCCCGCGTGGGAGAATGACAGTGGCCCTTTGAAAGGGTACTTCTTCCGCTCGGAGTGTGAATAGCTAAGTGGATATCAATGTGAAACGCGGCGATATTTATTACGCCGATCTTTCGCCCGTGGTCGGAAGCGAGCAGGGCGGCGTGCGCCCGGTGCTCATCGTGCAGAACGACACGGGAAACCGATACAGTCCAACGGTGATCGCCGCGGCGATCACCTCGCAGACGAACAAGGCAAAGCTGCCAACGCACATTGCGCTCTCCGCGCCGGACTACGGCCTGCCGCGCGACAGCGTGGTGCTGCTCGAGCAGATCCGCACGCTTGACAAGCGGCGCTTGCGCGAGCGCATGGGACGCGTGGACGGCGAGCTGATGGAGCGTATCGACGCGGCCATCGCCGTGAGCTTCGGCCTGCAAAGCACACAACTGGTATAGACCTCCCGGCGCGGACAAAGCCGTGCGCGCCGGGAAGAAATGAGGAAAGACAGCATGAGAAAGAAAGACAATGCCTTTGCCCGCCTTGTGGGGCTGCTTCTGGTGAGCGCGACGGTCCTGACGCTGACGGTCGCCGCGACCGGCGGCGCGGGCACGAGCAGCGACCCGCTCGTGACCTTGAGTTACTTAAACGAAAAATTCCTGCCGCAGGTGCTCTCCGACGTGGACAAGAAGACCGCGAGCCGCGAAAAGGAACTTTCTCAGAAGCTCACCGAGCAGGTGAAAAGCGAGACGAAGGCCTTCGAGCAGAAATACGGCGCGGTGAGCGGCGGCACGAGCGGCACGGCGCAGAGCTTTACGGTCGTCACGCTCAATAAGGGGCAGATCCTTTACATGGGCGTCGGCTGCGAGGCGATGCTGCGCACGGGCAGCGGCGTGTGCGTGGCGTCGGGCAATCCCGGCCTTGTGGACGAGACGAGCGGCACGGCCCTTGCCGGCGGCGAGGCACTCGCAAAGAATCACCTTTACATGGCAACGGTCGACAGCCGCGGCGTGCAGGCGGGAGCAAACGGCACAAAGCTCCTCGTGCGCGGCGGCTACAGCGTGCAGTAAAAGAACATAGGGCATAATCAAAAGAGCCTGTGCGTAGGATAGCACAGGCTCTTTTGCCGTGTGAGGGGGGGAAAGGGAAATGGATGTCTGGCGGCCGGTGGACGGGGAGACGCTCTTTCGCTCCGCATACCTCAACTGTGCGCTCTCGCGCTTTCCCGGCGCGCTCATCTGCGAGCGGGAGCGGGAGACGCTGCTCGCGATCCCCTGCGCCGAGAACAAGCCCTTTCCGCTGCCGGAGCTTTTCTGCCTTGCGCGCATCGCCCCGGTGCGGGGGCGGCGCTGCGTCATTTACCGTCTGGATGAGAAAAAAACGCCCGTCATGTGGGAAAATGCAAATTATGTCTACCATCTTGGAGAAAAGCGTGATATACTATCTCCGAATAACGAAGAGAAAAGAGGTCCTGCACGATGAAATGTCCCTATTGCGGCTATAAAGAGAGCAAGGTCATCGATTCCCGCCCCGCGGAGGAAGGCAGCAGCATCCGCCGCCGCCGCGAGTGCCTTTCCTGCGCCAAGCGCTTCACCACCTATGAAACGGTGGAGAGCCTGCCGATGGTCGTCATCAAAAAGGACGGCAGCCGCCAGAGCTTTGACAAGCGCAAGGTCCTCAACGGCATGATCCGCGCGTGCGAAAAGCGCCCCGTTCCCTTCGAGGTGCTCGAGCAGAAGGCGGATGAGATCGAGCAGACGCTGCAAAACTCCCTCGAGCGCGAGGTCAGCACCGAGTACATCGGCGAGCTCGTCATGGACAAGCTGCGCGCCGTGGACGAGGTCGCCTACGTGCGCTTCGCCTCGGTCTACCGCCAGTTCAAGGACATCGACACGTTCATGAAGGAGCTCAACAAGCTGCTCGAGAACAAGTGAGAAACACCCGCTATAGAATATTCTTGACCGAGATTTTCTGGATCTCGGAAAGCACCAGGAGCTGAGAGCGAAGCTCGGCGATGCACGCGCGCAGCTCCCCTTCGTCCTGCTCGGCGGCAAAAATATCCGCCTTTGCAAGGAGGGCTTCGACGTCGTTGAGCACATCGTGCTGCAAAACGATGTGGAAATAGGCAGTGCGCGCATCCCAGCTTTCGTGCAGCGCGGCGAGGGAATCGCGTACGGTGGGCCAGTCCTCCGTCTGCGCGCTGCGCTGCAAGTCATCGAGCGAGGCGCACCAGTTTTCCACGAGATCGTCGGCGACGGCGGCGTTCACAAGCGTCGCAGTAAAGAGCGTGAGCAGCAGGAGAAACGGGATCCAGAAAAATCGCTTCATTGCTCGTGCTCCTTTCCGATGCATAAGATTTTGCCCGCGCCGTCGAGCGAGAGAAGAAAGATCTCCGACGGGGCGCGGTAGCCTTGCGCGCGCACCTGCTTTTGCAGCCACGCGCCGTCCAGCCCCGCAAGGGCGAGGTTTTCGCCCAGCACGCGACCGTCGTTGATGAAGATGCGCGGGAGGAAGGTGTCGTCCTTGACGGGTTTTCCCAGCTGCTTGGGTGTTGCGCTCTGCTCATCGGGATAGAGCAGGACCGAGAGGCCGCCGTCCGTTTCGAGTACCGCGTATTTGACGGTCGTGAGGTCTGTCACGCCCTGCGATCTCAGCTCTTCAATGAGCTCATCGAGCGTAAAGCGGTTGTGGCGCATCGCCTCCTGCTGCACCTTGCCGTCCAAGATGAGCGCAGTCGGGCTGCCGCAGATGAGCCGCCGCAGCCGGATGGAGCGGACGCTGCCCCACGAGAGCAGCATCGAGAGCGATAAGAGCGTCACGATCGGGATGACGCCGTTCAAAAGCGGGATGCCGAAGTCCTGCATCGGCACGGCCGCAAGGTCTGAGATGAGCAGCGTGAGCACAAGCTCGATGGGCTCCAGCTCGCCGATCTGCCGCTTGCCGAGCAGCCGTAAGCCGATCATAATGAGAAAATAGAGCACGATCGTGCGGATAAAAGCAGTGGCCATTTGATATCCTCCCTTTTGGGGGAGTTTGCCCCGCGCGAGGGCAAAATAACCGTTTTCATCCGGAGAGCGTCCGGTTTGAACTATAAGAAAAGCAAAAAACGCAGATGAGAAAGGAGACCATGGAGCGCATCTCCATCACAAGCGCCAGCGCCCGCGAAGAGATCGCGGGACGACGAGGTGGGAAGAGGATCGAATCTTCGGCGGATGCTTCCCCGTGTCCGTGGGCGCGCACACAGCCGGCAAATATGCGGGCGACCGCAAAACAAAGGGGCTGTGACCACGGAAAAAGCGACAAATGACTGCGCATTTGTCCTTTTGACGAAGCGACGGCTTTTGCCGCCAGAGGGCAGTTTTGCCCATTTTTTCAAATCATCAAAAGGAGAATTTTCAGATATGTGCGGAATCGTTGGATTCATTGGTAAGGAACAGGCGGCGCCCATCCTGCTGGACGGGCTTGCACATCTTGAGTACCGCGGGTATGACTCCGCGGGCGTGGCCGTCATTTCCTCGGAGCAGAAATTGCAGGTGAGAAAGGCCGTCGGCCGCTTGAAGGTCCTCAGCGACGAGATCCATGGCGGCGCGGACATTGAAGGCTGCATCGGCCTCGGCCACACCCGCTGGGCGACGCACGGCGCGCCGAACATCGTCAACTCCCACCCCCACGTGAGCGAAGACGGCAAGTTCGCCGTCATCCACAACGGCATCATCGAGAACTACGTCGAGATCAAGGAATTCCTGATTGGGCAGGGCATCACCTTCAAGTCCGAGACCGATACCGAGGTCGTGGCGCAGCTGCTCGAATTCTACTACAACGAGTGCCATGACTTTCTGGAGGCCGTGGGCCGCGTCCTGCGCCGCATCGAGGGCGCTTACGCGCTCGGTATGCTCTGCGCCGACTGCCCCGACCGCATCATCGCCGCGCGCAAGGACGCGCCGCTGCTGCTCGGCTACGGCGAGGGCTGCAACTTCCTCGCCTCCGACGTGACGGCCATCATCAAGCACACGCGCGACGTGGCCTACATGGAAGACGGCGAGGTCGCTGTGCTGACGTGCGACGGCATCGAGGTCTACGATGCGCTCGAGCAGAAGGTCGAAAAGAAGCACTTCACCATCGACTGGGAGGTTTCCGCCGCGGAAAAGGGCGGCTATCAGCACTTCATGCTCAAGGAGATCATGGAGCAGCCCGAGGCGCTGCGCCGCGCCATCTCCCCGCGCGTGAAGGAGGGGAAGGTCGTCTTTGACGATCTGAAGCTCCCGGTGGAGAAGATGCGCGAATTCACCCGCATCTTCATTGTCGCCTGCGGCTCTTCCTACCATGTCGGTATGCTCGGCAAGTACACGCTCGAGCACCTGCTGCGCCGCAACGTCGAGGTCGTGCTCGCCTCGGAGTTCCGCTACTGCGACCCCATCGTGGACGATAAGTCCCTTGTGATCGTCATCTCCCAGTCGGGCGAGACGCTCGACACCATGGCCGCCCTGCGCGAGGCGAAAAAGCGCGGCGGCTACATCCTCTCCATCGTCAACGTGGTTGGCTCGTCCATCGCGCGCGAGTCGGACGATGTGCTCTACACCTGGGCCGGCCCCGAGATCGCCGTTGCAACGACCAAGGCCTACTCCACGCAGCTTGCCGTGCTCGATATGATCGGCCTTGCCTTCGGCGAGGCGCTCGGCACAGTGAAGAAAGAGGAATACGAGGAGGCCGTGGCAGAGCTTCAGAAGCTGCCCGGGAAGATGGAGCAGTTCCTCGCGAGCGACAGCTGCAAGGACATTCCGAAGTACGCCTCGCAGTACTTCAACCACAGCTCTGTCTTCTTCATCGGCAGAAATCTTGACTATGCGCTGGGGCTTGAGGGTTCGCTCAAGCTCAAGGAGATCAGCTACATTCACTCCGAGGCCTATGCCTCGGGCGAGCTCAAGCACGGCACGATCTCTCTCATCGAGGACGGCACGCTCGTCATCGCGCTGGGTACCTATGCGCCGCTTTTTGACAAGGCGATGAGCAACGTGGTCGAGGTCAAGGCGCGCGGCGCGGACGTGCTGGCGCTCACGACCGAGAGCCACCGCGAGGAGATGGAAAAGACCGTCGAGAACGTCATCACCATCCCTGATACGGTAAACATGCTGCTGCCGTCGCTCGGCGTGGTGCCGCTGCAATTGCTCTCGTACTATATCGCGCTCCAGCGCGGGTGTGATATCGATAAGCCGAGAAATCTCGCAAAATCTGTTACGGTGGAGTAACCAAACCTGAGAAAAGGAAGCCTGTAAGGGCTTCCTTTTTGCTTGCCGCCCCTCGTAGGGGGCGGGGGGGTGGCAGCGCCTGCTGGCGCTGTACGGACAAGGGAGGGATATCTCTTTTCAAAAAAGAGATATCCCTCCCTTAGACCCACCCAGAGAAAATTTGCATTGGCAGTTTGCGGCTTGAAGGACTGCACGCGCTGCGCAGTGTAGGTGCGGTGTACGTGGCTTCGCCACGAGCCCCTGCGTTTCGATACATCTATCAACCGCGCGCACTCCGTAGCGCGCGAGTGACGGTAGTCTGGCGGCAGACTGCGGTGCGGGCGGCGGCATTGCTTCGCTCGCCGCCGCTGGGGGGTGCCCTTCTATTATAAAAAACGACCGCGTTAGCGGTCGTTTTCTTGTTCCTTCAGGTCATCCAGAGCAGAGCGGACAGCGGCAACAACAAATGCCGAAAACGTACAATCCTTGCCGCGGATCACCTCTTCGATTTCTTCAAGCATATCGTTGGGAAAGCGTACCGATTTACTCGTCGTCGGCGGTACGCTCGGAATCTTAAAGGCCATAGTTCTCACCTGCAATACAATTTATATGACAAGTGTATTGCATAATGCGAGAAATATGTGTACTATAAACGTATGACATTTGTATTTCTATAGGAGGAGCGCACAATGAACTACGAAAAGCTGTATCACCTGCTGTTCAATGCCATCACGGATGCATTGGAGCAAATGGAACAACAAAACTATGGCACTGCCAAAAACCTGCTCATCACTGCCCAGCAAGAAGCAGAAGAAATCTATATGTCAGCAGAATCCTAACTGCGGCGGCGAGCGAAGCAATGCCGCCGCCCGCACCGCAGTCCGCCGCCAATCTACCGTCACACGCGCGCTACGGAGTGCGCGCGGTTGATGGATGCATCGAAACGTAGGGACTCATGGCGAAGCCATGTACACCGCACCTACACTGCGCAGCGCGTGCAGCTCTTCAAGCGCCAGTCCCACAATGTAAGCCTTTCTCTGGGGGATAAAAAGGGGGTATTCTCTTTTGCGAAAGAGAATACCCCCTTTGACAAGGCAGCACCTATTCATACGAGCATACTGACCCCGTGCGTCAGCATGGTGATGATGCACCCTGCGATGGTAACGCCGAGGAAGATGACCGGCACGGCGCGCTTTAAGCGCATATCGAGCACCGCCGCGATGAGCGCGCCCGTCCACGCGCCGGTGCCCGGCAACGGGATGGCGACAAAGAGCAGCAGCCCCCATGTCTGATAGCGGACGACGTTCGCGCTCTTTGCCTTTGCGCGCGCTTCAAGCCGGGAAACAAAGCCCTCGAGCTTCGGAATATGTACGCGGATCCACTTAAAAAGCGGGCGGACGAACAAAATGATGAACGGCACGGGGATCATGTTGCCGATGAGAGAGGCAAGGAAGGCCGCGGGAACGGGCAGGCCCATCGCAACGCCCGCGGGCAGTCCGCCGCGCAGCTCCACGACGGGCAGCATCGAGATGAGCATCGTAAGCAGCGCCTCGCCAAGCGGCGTTTCGTGCAGCCAGAGAGAAACGGTATTCGCCATGAGGCTCCTTTCGTGAGAAAACGGTATTGAGATGCGCACAACATCACAAAATAAAGTATAACGCAAACTTCGCGCGGGCGCAAGGGAGAAAAAGGCAAAGGCCCCGGTCTTTACGGGGCCTTTGCGCGGTGAGTACGCTCAGCGGCTGCGGTCGTTGCGTTCGTTGCGGTTCTGCTCGCCGCTCTGGTTCTGAGTCTGGTTCTGGGTCTGATTGCTGTTCTGGTTCTGGTTCTGGTTCCGGTCCTTGCTGCTGCGGTTTTTCACGTCTCTTCCGCCTCCTTTCCGCTGCAACTGCCTGCGAGCATAGTGTGGGCGCGGAAAAGCAAAAATATACCGGATATTTTTTTGAGAAAACGCAAAATTCATATTGACAAAGCCACGGGAAGAGGGTATACTCTTAACGCAAAACAAAGAAGAGCGGTGCATCTGTTCTCACCCCCAGCAAAGCGAAGGGGTCAATCATGGAAAACAAAGCTTTCGGGCTTTTTTGTGTCATGGTACGGGTGCAGGATGTGCGCCCGTTTTTTGTTTGCAAATATATCTTTATAAAATGGAGGTGCTTCGGTATTAGCAGCAACGTGCATCAGATCAACGAAGAGATCCGGGACAGCGAGATCCGTCTCATCAGCGCGACCGGCGAGCAGCTCGGCATCATGTCTGCCGCGCAGGCGCAGCACATCGCCGACGAGCAGGGCCTTGATTTGGTCAAGATCTCCCCGCAGGCCACACCGCCTGTGTGCAGGCTCATGGACTACGGCAAGTTCCGCTTTGAGCAGGCCAAGCGCGAGAAGGAAGCCAAGAAGAATCAGCATGTCGTCGAGATCAAGGAAGTGCGCATGTCCCCCGGTATCGACGTGGGCGATTTCAATACCAAGCTGAAAAACGCTCAGAAATTCATTACCGACGGCAATCGCGTCAAGGTCTCGGTCCGCTTCCGCGGCCGCGAGATGGCGCATACGGACATCGGCCGCGATCTGCTCGTGCGCTTTGCCGAGGCTGTTGCCGAGGTCGCCAACCTGGATAAAGAGCCCAAGATGGAAGGCCGCAGCATGTCGATCTTCCTTTCCCCCAAGACGGGAAAGTAACTTTGAGCGCCCCAACAAATACGAAAAGGAGAAACTACTATGCCCAAGCTGAAAACCCACAGCGGTTCCAAAAAGAGATTCAATCTGACCAAGTCCGGTAAGGTCAAGGTCGCCAAGGCTTTCAAGAGCCACATCCTGACCAAGAAGCCCACCAAGCGTACGCGCCGTCTGCGTCAGGGCGGCTATGCTGACAAGACCACTGCCAGCACGATCCGCAAGATGATCCCCTACAAATAATCTGATAACGATACGCTTTAAGGAGGCTTTACAATATGGCACGTGTTAAAGGCGCGATGATGACGCGCAAGAGAAGAAACAAGACCCTCAAGCTCGCGAAGGGCTACTGGGGCAACAAATCCCGCCACTTCAAGATGGCCAACGAGCAGGTCATGAAGTCCCTGACCTACGCTTACGTCGGCCGCCGCCTGAAGAAGAGAGACTTCCGCTCCCTGTGGATCACCCGTATCTCCGCAGCCTGCAAGCTCAACGGCATGAACTATTCCACGTTCATGCACGGCCTGAAGACCGCCGGCATCGAGATCAACCGCAAGATGCTCAGCGAGATGGCCATCAACGATCCCGTCGCTTTCACCAAGCTCGTCGAG